>JAEEGH010024288.1_pt1 | contig 12249 bp, 6 predicted proteins | sample 9134181 | NCBI WGS metagenome assembly JAEEGH01 (sample SAMN16246544, study PRJNA631951) | gut metagenome | biome: gut microbiome; feature: rumen; material: DP-attached | host: Bos | place: Iran: Karaj | collected 2018-10
CAGAACCGGCCTCCGAAAGGCGTTCGAGGCGTGGGAGCCGGTGCGCGAGGCGCATCGCTGCAGCTTTTCCGCGCTGTTCGAGGCGTGGGCGCTCGCGCAGTATGAAAACATGAGCCTGCTCGTCGGCATGCGCAGACCGGAGACCGTTTGGGATACGGCGTCGTGTCTTGACGTGCATCTCTCGTCCGAAGAGCTCGCGTTCCTCGAAGACGCCGTAAAATCGATCCAGGTCGAAGTGCTGGATAAATGATCCGGAACAAAAAAACCGCAGGAAAACCTACGGTTTTTTCGAGCGAACAAACGGGGGAGCCTGTCCGCCCGGGTCTGCTGCGGGCAAGAAGGAGATGTGTACGCCCGCAACACCTTCCGGGGCCGCGCGGATCCGCGCATTTTGCCCCATTTATACGATAAGACGATCGGCTCCCCCGTTTGGTTTTACCGGGATCAAAAAAAACGCTTCCGTTTCCGGAAGCGTTTGTTTCGTTACTGCGTCCTTCCCTTCACCGGCTCCGACCACCCGCCGCGGTACGTCATTCCCTCGAATACATCATACGAACGAACGCGCACGTAATAGTCCGTCTCCGCCTTGAGATCCCGGATCGTGGTGCGATACGTCTTCGGATTCGCGATGCGGACGGTCTTCAGTCCCTTCGTGAACGCCGCGTCTGTCGCGACCTGCACGTCGTAGCCCGTAAACAGGGAACTGCCCGTCCAGGCGACCGTCAGCGACCGGGTCCCCGGCGTGACGGAACGCACCGTGCGCGTTGTGATGCGGACCGTCGTCTTCAGCGGTCCGACCCGCCCGAGGTCGTAGTTGTTCATCGGGTCCCCGGCATACGCCTTGACCCCGTACTGATAGCGCGTGCCGGCATAGACCTTTGTGTCGGTCCATTCGGTCGCGGTCGTATTGTTCCAGCGCGCGAACGCCGTCCAGCCGCCGCTTTTCGTATTCCATGCGCGGCGATAGATGACGTAGCCCTTCGCGCCTTCGACTGCTGTCCACGTGATCTTGACGCCGCCCTTCGTGTTCACGACTTTGGTCTCCGTCGTCGCGGGCAGGTAGATCTTGAACCATGCCGAGCAGGTGTTTTCGGTGCCGACAAACCGCACGTTCAGCGTCGCCGTACCGGGCTCTCTGTTGTTGACAAATTCGCAGGTGTAGAGGACCGGATCGAGGACCTGCCCGTTCGCGTCCTTGACCTCAAACGCGGGCAGCAGCAGGCTGCCGGTATGGACCATGTACGGCGTCGCGCCCTTGTAGGCGATCGCCGGATCGGTCCATCCGACCGTGCCATCGCCGAGAAACGCGGGAATCAGCGTGACGCCCATCCACGTGTCCGCATATGTGTCGTACGTATAGCAGATCTTCGTCGGCGCGGCGTCGAACGTCAGGATCCCGCTGACGTTGTCATAGACGCCCGCATCCGCAAATGGTTCGACGCGTCCCGGATCGACGCCGAGCGTGTTGAAATCGAACAGATACTTGCCGTCGCTCTCGGTCAGCGGTCCGCCGCAGCGCCGCTGTCCGCCGCAGTCGCAATAGAGCTCTTCGAGCGCTTCGCATGCCTCCAGGTCCAGCTTCGCAAGCCGGTTGTTCCTGCAGGCAAGGCCCTGCAGCGCGGTACAGGCCGAAAGGTCGAGCGCTTCGATCTGATTGTCCGAGCAATCGAGCGCCTTCAGCTTCTCCGCATGCGAAAGATCGAGCGCGGACAGTTGATTGTCGCTGCACAGCAGCACCTCCAGATGCCGGTTGACGCTCAGATCGAGCGCTCCGATCCGGTTGCCGCTGCAGTCGACCGACAGCATGTATTCCGGAATGGGACTGTCGATCTCCGTCAGCAGGTTGTTGCGGCAGGAAAGACGCAGCCCCGTCGTGGCCAGCTTCAGATGGGTCAGCCGGTTGTTGTCGCAGTACAAATACCCAAGCTGCTGCATGTGCGAAACGTCGATATCGCTGAGCTGATTGTTGTCGACGCACAGCGTACTGAAGCTCGTAATGCGCAGGTTCAGGCTTGTCAGCTTGTTGTTCGAGCAATCGAACGTGGAGAACCCGTCCCACGGCTTGAATTTGATCGAGGTCAGCCGGTTGCTCGCGCAATAGACCTCGCCCAGATGCTCATTTTGGGAAAGGTCCAGCGATTTCAGCTTGTTGTTGAAGCATACCAGTCGTTCGAGCTGTTCGCAGCCGCCGATGCTCAGCGCGGTCAGCGCGTTGTCATTGCAGTAGAACCAGCGCAGCTTCTTCTGCTTGCTGACGTCGATCGAGGTCAGGCCGATCCCGCTGACGTCGAGCTTTTCGAGTCCGTTGACCTCCGCCTTTTCAAAGTTGAACAACTTGATCTTGGTGTTTGCGCAGTACAGCTCGCCGAGCGCCATATTCTCCTTCATCGTCAGCGTGGCGATCGGGTTGTCGTCAAGAACGAGGATGTGCAGGTTCACCATGCCGGAGATATCGAGCTTCGTCAGCTTGTTGCTGTCGCAGTACAACTCCTTGAGCCATCTCAAAGATTTCACGTCGAGGCTGGATAGATTGTTCCTTGCAACGACATTGCCGTCCTCGTCATAGCCCGCGCCGCAATACAGCACCTCGAGATTGATAAAATATGTGACGCCCTTGAGGTTTGCAATGCCCATGCCGGTCACGTTTATGGTCTTGATCGATTCCGCTTCGGACGAGGTCATGTAATCGCGGCCGAACGTGGACTTCAGAAGCTCACGGAAGGTCTTATCCGGAAAGTTGGAGGAATTGAAATAGATCTTGGACGCCCTTTCGGTTTCGCCCTTCGTCTCAACCGGCACAAAGGCGCACAGCTCCTTCGTTTCGGGGTCCTCGACCTGCAGCGTGCCGGGCTCGGTCGAAAGTGCGGGGCGCTTCGCCGCCGGAACGATCACATGCGGTTCGACAGCCGCGGCGGGCTTGTCGGTCTGTTCCTCCGCTGCCGCGATCGTCGGCAGCAGCGACAGCGCCATCAGAAGGCACAGCGCCAGCGCGATCCATCTGTTCTTCATAGGTGCATTCTCCTTTTGTTTTCCTGCGTTCATTCTATCACAGCCCTTGCAAAATAGTTGTAACAGAGTTGTAACAAAATGCGGGAAAACGGTTCATATTGCGGCCTTAAATTCGGTCCGCTGTAATTTAGACACGCGAGCGGCCCAAAATGTGACGTCGTTCTATAAAAAAAGCTCCGGTTGCCCGGAGCCGTTGTTCATACGTTCGCCTTACAGCGTGAATTTCACATAGGTTTTCTTGCCCTTGCGGATCTTGACGCCCGCTTCGAGCTGTTCGCGCGTGACGTTCATCCACGTGTCGTCCACACGCGCGCCGTCGAGCTGGATCGAGCCCTGCGTGATCAGCGTGCGGATCTTGCCCTTGGAGGCTTCGATCCCGCCCAGAAGCAGCATGTCGACGATGTTGATTTTGCCGTCGGAAAGCGCCGATTCCGGAACCGCGAAGCTCGGCATGTTCGCGTCGTCGCCTGCCCCGGAGAACAGCGCGCGCGCCGCGGTCTGCGCCTTGTTCGCCTCGTCCTCGCCGTGCACGAGCTTCGTCAGCTCGAACGCAAGGATCTCCTTCTTCTCGTTGATGCGGGAATCGTCCCAATGCTCCATCGCTTCGATCTCTTCGATCGGGATGAAGGTCAGCATGCGGATGCACTTCATGACGTCCGCGTCGCCGACGTTGCGCCAGTACTGGTAGAACTCGAACGGTGTCGTCTTGTTCGGATCGAGCCACACGGCGTTGCCGGCGGTCTTGCCCATCTTCTTGCCCTGCGAGTCGGTTAAGAGCGTGATCGTCATCGCGTACGCGTCCTTGCCGAGCTTTTTGCGGATCAGCTCCGTGCCGCCGAGCATGTTGGACCACTGGTCGTCGCCGCCGAACTGCATGTTGCAGCCGTTGTGCATGTACAGATAGTAGAAGTCGTACGACTGCATGATCATGTAGTTGAACTCGAGGAAGGAGAGGCCCTTTTCCATGCGCTGCTTATAGCATTCCGCGCGCAGCATGTTGTTGACCGAGAAGCACGTGCCGACCTCGCGCAGCATGTCGACGTAGTTCAGGTTCAGAAGCCAGTCCGCATTGTTGACCATCTCGGCCTTGCCCTCGCCGAACTCGATGAAGCGCTCCATCTGGCGCTTGAAGCATTCCGCGTTGTGATCGATATCCTCCTTGGTGAGCATCTTGCGCATGTCGGTACGCCCGGAGGGGTCGCCGATCATGGTCGTGCCGCCGCCGATCAGCGCAACCGGCCTGTTGCCCGCCATCTGCAGACGCTTCATCAGCGTCAGCGCCATGAAATGCCCCGCGGTCAGGCTGTCCGCCGTGCAGTCAAAGCCGATGTAAAACTTTGCGCCTCCGTTGTTGACGAGCTCGCGGATCTCCGCCTCGTCCGTGACCTGCGCAATCAGCCCGCGCGCCTTGAGTTCCTCATAAATCTGCATAGTATCCTCCCGAAACCGGACCGGGCCCGGTCCGATAATTACAGGCATTATATACGGTTTTCTGCCCGGCTGTCAAGTCCTTTCCCGCGCGTCGCCGTCTCTTCCCTTCAGGGGGAAGACTTCGGACGAGCAAAAACGGGACCGCCGGAGCGGTCCCGTTCGATGTTGTTTTTGTCAGTTGTCGTAATCCCTTGCCGCCATTGCGTATTCATACAGCGCGCAGACTGCGTTCTGTGCCGCGGTGTTTTCCGCATATGCCTCGGAACCCAGCAGCCGGCTGACATAGGACAGTGCGCAGACCTCGATCGTCTGGGTATTGCTGCCTTCCGTGACCGTGATCGTGAACGTCTCCGTCAGCCATGTCGCCTTGACGCCCCGTATCTCGACCATGACGCGGTCGCCTTTCTGCGTTGTCTCCCACTCTATGGCCTCATACGTCTCCACGTTGATATCAACGGCGTCCGCATCCAGCCTTGTGCCGTCCTTATGCGCGAGGAAGATGCGGATCGCGGTCTCGCTGTCCAGCACCAGCGATAAGCCAGGCGCCTTGAATACCGCTTCGTCCTCCGGCGCTTCCTCTTCGCCCGCCGTCTCTGTTGCCGTCATCGGATAGTCGTCCGCCGCAGCATCCCCGATATCATCGACGTCATAGCTTCCTTCCATGCATTTGCTCATCGCCGCATAGTCCGTGCCGAGCGTCCAGCCGTTCACGCTGCTGAGGAAGAGCTGCACATAGTGGCCGTAGTCCGCAAGGGCATGAATCAGCGCCGTCGTCTTATTCCGCAAGGTCTCGTCTTCAATGCCGGTCGTACCGCCCGTGACTGCGACGTCCCATGCTTCGACGTACTCCTTGACGGAATACGTCTTTTCGATCGTCTTGCCGTCGCCGTAGTGCAGCGTCGCGGTGATCGTGTCCGCCATCTGCAGCGCATTCACATAGCATTTGAAGCCCCTGTGATCCGTTTCGCCCTTCGCCGCTCTGTACGGGACCTGCGGATTTCTTTCGGCAAAGACGTCCCTGCCTTTGCCGCTGATCGCAAACGTCATATAGGACGTCACCCGTTCGGCGTCGGTCAGCATGGACATATCCACAAAGAACTGCACGCCGATCTCGCCCGACAGGATCAGGTTCTGCGTTACGAACGCAGGCTCGGAAGGCGCGGATTCGATCCAGAAATAGCCGCCGAAGGCCGACCACCCGTCGTTGTAATCCGTCTTGAAGTAGATCGTGACATTGCCCGCGTGCGCGGCGTCGACGGTATACTGATTGTCCAGGCCGTCCGGATACCAAGCGTCGATCGCGCCGTTTGTGACATGGACGACCTTGATCTGCTGCCCTTCGGCAAGCGTCGTTTTGAGCATGTACTCGCCGCCTGCGTTCGGATTCTCTTCAAACCGCTGCGAACGGTCGATCGAATCGGCGTTCCACGCCGGTCCGATCAGATAATACCCGTTGTCAAACGGCGTTTCGGTATAGACGGCGTACAGCGACGTGTCGTCGTACGGCGCGAAGGTGTAGACGTTATCCCAACTCACGCAGTCGCCTTCCGGCTCGCCGTCCCCGTCCCATGTAAAGCCTTCCGCGTTGTACCAGCCCGCAAACCGCATGCGGCCGTTTTCCCGGTACAGCGGCGCGGACAGCGTGACCTCGTCGCCGCTGTAGATCGTGCCCTCGCGGTCGATCGTGATGCCGTTTTCGGATGTGCCGCGCAGCGGCTGTACGCTGCCGTTCACAACGTAATTGCCCGCAATGTTGTAAAGCAGCGTCACGGAGCGGCGGAACACCCTCAGCTGATGGCTGTCTATGCCGTAAAACAGGTCGTAAACGCCCCTGTACATGCTCATCTCATCCCCGAAATCGGGCTTGATCCGACATTCCTGCCGGTTGTTGCCGAGCTCGCGGAGCTCGCCGGTCGACGGGATGTTATAGATGAGCGTCCTGTTGCCGTAGGTTTTTCCCTCCCGGCCGATATAGAAGTTTACGGTATACTCGCCGCTGTCAATGTCCGTCGACATCCAGACGGTCTCTTCGCCCTCGAAATCGTAGATATCCTCTTCGTCGATCGGGTCTCCGAAGCCGTAGGAAAACCCCGTCCCGGCGGCATCGTGCGCGTTTCCCATCGGATACGGAATCTCGTCCATCCAGTTGAAGCCGAGCACATACGCGTACGCCTCGGCGTCCGGATCGTCGTAGGTGTGCGTGATCGTCAGCGTCCTTTCGCCCGCGTCCAGCGTAAAGTGATAGACGCCCTTATGCGACGTGACCAAAACCATCGGCCTCGCATCCGAAGCGCCGTCGTAACCGTCACCCTCGACGAGATGCAGATCCTCCGTCGAATCGAAGATGTAATAATAGTTTTCCGTATGTGTGTTGACCGGATCGTCCTCCACGAAGGACTCTCCGTCGATCAAGATCCCGACATCGTACCGCTTAAACGAACAGACCGCATCCTCGTCGTCGAACTCCTCGCCCTCGACCCTGAGGTCGTAGCGGAACAGGCCGTCTTCGCCTTTGGTGAACTGTTCGGTGATATCGAATCCGTCCCATACGTTTTCAAAGATATGGATCTGGCAGATGCCCCTGCCCCGGAACGTCGCGGTGACCGTGACGGGACCGTCCGGCATGACGAAGCTGAACTGGCTTGTACCCTCCCCGCTCGGCGTAAGCGCAACCGGGGCTCCGCCGCACGTCGCAGAGATCGACGCCAGCTCATAGTACGAGGACTCCGGCGTCGCGGTCAGCACAACGGTATCGCCCGTGTACGCCCAACTGCTGCCCGCGCGTACGGTGCCGTGACGCGTTTCCCCGATCGTGATATCATACTTTGCCGGGATCGTAACGCTGACGGGGACGGACCCGGAAGGTCCCGTCCCATTTTCATACGAAACCTGGTATACGCTTGTGTACGGGATGCTGCCCGTATACGTTCCGGGCGCATACTCGCCTGCAGGGATTTTGATTGCGCAATAACGGAAGTCAGACGGATAGACAAACCACGCGCCGCAAGAGGTTCCGTCTCCGGACAGCCATTCCGTGGACAATCCGTAATCTTCAACGTAATACAGCCGATACGGAACGGTGTTCGTTCCGTCTGTCAGCGTTCCGGAAGCGAAATTCACAAGGATGAAGTCCCCTTGATTCGGATCGATTCCGATAAGCGTCGACGGTGAGATCGTAAAATACGTGTAATCCTGCCGATAATCGATCTCGATGGAGGTCGGGCTCGCAAGCGTAAAATCGCAGTCCGCCGCCGCGGTCAGCACCGTCGCGGGCAGCAGGGACAGCATCATGACAAGCGACAGAAGCAATGCAAGGATCTTTCGTTTCATATGGTTCCCTCTCTTTCAACAGGATATATTTTCATATACAGTATATCGGAATCCCGTGTAAAATGCAAGCAAAACCGAACCGATACGACGCTTTGACAAGGCGCGGGGCGGATGGTATACTGAACATATGGAACATCAACGGATCTATCACAACGCGCTGCCCGCCGTCGTGCGGGACTGTCTCGACTCGCCGTGTCTAAAAAGGCTTCGGCACGTCGGGATGAACTGCGGCTGCGAATACACTTCCTTTCCGCGCTTTGCAAATCTGAAGCCGTATTCGCGCTTCGATCACAGCGTCGGCGTCGCCCTGATCGTGTGGCATTTCACGCACGACGCGGCGCAGACGGTCGCGGGGCTTCTGCACGACGTCGCAACGCCGGTGTTTGCACACGTCGTGGATTTTCTGCGCGGCGACTACCTTGTGCAGGAATCGACCGAGGACGGCACGCGCGCGATCATCGAGCAAGACGAAACGCTGCAGCGCGTCCTGCATGCGCACGGCCTTGCGACCGACGACGTATGCGACTACCACCGCTATCCGATCGCGGACAACGATTCGCCGCGCCTTTCGGCCGACCGGCTCGAATACACGCTCGGTAATCTCATAAACTACCGCATCCGCCCTGAGGCCGCGGTCCGGGCGTTCTATGACGATCTTCTGGTCGGAACGAACGAGGACGGCGCGCCGGAGCTCACATTTTCGGACGCGGCGAAGGCGTCGGATTTCGCGTTCGCCTCGCTGGAATGCTCGAAGATCTACGTCTCGGACGAGGACCGCTATGCGATGCAGATGCTCTCGGAGCTTTTGCGCGACGCGATCCGTGGCGGCGTGCTCGCCGACGCCGACCTGTACACGACCGAGCCCGCGGTGATCGAGAAGCTGCTGGCCGATCAAAAAACCGCCGCGGCATGGAATCGCTACTGCGCGTACCATGCGATGCGCCGCGCCGACGCACCGCAGGGAGAGGGGCAATGGCGCAGGATTGCCGCAAAGAAGCGCTGCATCGACCCGCTGATCCAAGGCGTCGGCCGGGTCAGCGCGTGCGATCCCGCCTTTTTTGACGCGCTTCTTGCCTTCCGCGCCGATCCGCTTTCGGACTGGCTTGCGGCAGATTGACAGAACACGGCTTCTTCGGAGGCCGTTTTTCTTTTTTGTGTCAGGTCCTTGGATTTTGGGGACTCTTTATAGTTGAAACCGGTTTTGAAGGAAGCACATATGGAACAAAACGAACGATTCGATCGGATCTGTGCCGAAACGCGCGACGGGCTGCGCTTTTCGACCGTGTACGACGGCGCGTGCATGCCCTGCTGCGGAATCTCCGCGTTCGATGCGGACGACGCGGCGGCGTATGCTGCCGCATATCGCGTTTGCGCAAGCAAACATATCGAGCGGCGCAAGCCGCATATCGCCCGAGATCGGCAAGTGATATACGCCTTCGGCGTGTGAGATATGCGCTTCGCGCATGTGAAGGCGGATCCTCCTGCGGAGAATCGTCTGATCGTGTTCCCCCTCAGCCAATTCATGCGGTTCGAAACGACACCTCGCTTTGACAACGCACGGCGCGGATGGTATACTGTATCCGGAACGGCAACGAATTGCCGCAGTCGTGCGGAGGAGAACAGAACCCATGAAGCAAGAAGCCCTTGAACCGATCGGCAGCAAAGAGCGGTATCCCTGTTTCGATGTGCTGAAGCTCATCGCGTCGTTCGCTGTCGTGATGCTGCATGTCTCTGCGCAGCATTGGTTTTACGCGAAGCTGAAAACACCCGAATGGCGCGCATTCAATCTGTATGACGGCAGCGTGCGCTTTGCGGTCCCCCTGTTCGTCATGATCAGCGGCGCGCTGTTCCTGTCCGAGGATCGCCCGATCAAAAAGCTGTACGGAAAATACATTCTTCGTATCGTGACGGCGTTTCTCTTCTGGTCGATCCTGTACGCGGCGATCTCCTATTTTCAGGGAACGTCGCTCACGGAGGCGATCAAGGAAGCGATCCAGGGTCATTATCATCTTTGGTATCTGTACATGATCGTCGGGCTGTACATGATCGTTCCGTTCCTGCGTCCCGTCGTTCAGAACAAGACGCTGCTGCGCTACTTTTTGATCCTTTCCTTTCTTGTCGGGATCGTCGTTCCGCAGGCGGTCGCGATCCTTGCCGTGTTCCGTCCCAACTCCGCGACGTTTGCGCAGAGCGTCTGGGATCAGACCTATCTGTACCTGCCGTTCGGCTATTCGTTCTATTTCGTCCTCGGGTATCGGCTGAAAGGGATCGCGTTCACAAAAAGAACGACCGTCGTTTCCGCCGTGCTCGTCATTGCCGGGATCGCGGCGACGATTCTTCTGACGCAATGGATCAATTACCATATGCTGCAGTTCAACCTGAAACACAAGATCGTTCTGTTCTATCAGAATCAGACGGTGAACGTGGCCATGACGGCGGGTGGCGTGTTTTTGCTCGGACAGCAGCTGGTTCGGCGTCCGTGCTCTGCCCGCGGGCAGAAATGGCTCACGGTGCTGTCCGGATCCACCTTCGGCGTATACCTTGTTCACCCGATCCTGATCGAAGCAATAAGGATGATCGGACTGGATACCGTCACGTTTAACCCTTATCTGTCCGTTCCGGTGATTACGATCCTCGTTTTTCTGTCGTCCCTCCTTGTGTCGCTGATCCTGAATCAAATCCCGTTTGTGAAGAAGTATCTCGTCTGAACGGATCCGCAATACAAAAAACAGGCTGCCGGAAAGCAGCCTGTTTTTGATTGCCGTTTACCGCACCGTAAGGCCGTTCGCGTCGGCGTCGAGCGTGAGCGTCGTGCCCTCGGCGGGGGATTCGCGGATGATGTAGCGCGCAAGCAGCGATTCCGCGTGCGACTGGATAAACCGCTTCAAAGGACGTGCGCCGAACTGCGGATCGGAGCCGTTCTCGACGATGTACGCCTTTGCCGCGTCGGTGACCGCGAGACGGTAGCTTCTCGCTTCGAGACGCTTTTCGAGGTCCTTGAACAGCAGCTCGACGATGCCCTTCAGGTTTTCGCCGGTCAAGGGCTTGAAGAACGCGATCTCGTCGAGACGGTTGATGAACTCCGGACGGAAGCGCGTCTTGAGCTCGTTGCGCACCCAGTCCTCGACGCCGGGCTTTAAGTGCCCGTCGGCGTCCATGCCGTCCAAGAGCGTATCGGAGCCGATGTTCGAGGTCAGGATGATGATCGTGTTCTTGAAATCGACCGTGCGGCCCTGTCCGTCGGTGATGCGGCCGTCGTCCAGCACCTGCAGAAGCACGTTCAGCACGTCCGGATGCGCCTTTTCGACCTCGTCGAACAGCACGACCGCGTACGGCTTTCTGCGGACCGCTTCGGTCAGCTGACCGCCCTCGTCGTATCCGACGTAGCCCGGAGGTGCGCCGATGAGACGCGCCACGGAGTACTGCTCCATGTACTCGCTCATATCGATGCGGACCATGTTGCGCTCGCTGTCAAACAGCGCTTCGGCAAGCGCCTTGCAGAGTTCCGTCTTGCCGACGCCGGTCGGTCCGAGGAACAGGAACGAGCCGATCGGGCGGTTCGGGTTCTGGATGCCTGCGCGCGAACGGAGGATCGCGTCGCACACGCGCTGTACCGCGTCGTCCTGACCGACGATGCGGCGGTGCAGCACTTCGTCGAGATGCAAAAGCTTCTTGCGCTCGCTCTCGAGCAGCTTCGACACCGGAATGCCGGTCCAGCGCGCCACGATCTGGGCGATCTCCTCCTCGGTCACGTGATCGCGCAGAAGCGTGTTCTCGCGCGTCGCGTTCTTTGCCTCGGCTTCCTCAAGCTGTTTTTGCAGCTGCGGCAGCTTGCCGTACTTGAGCTCCGCCGCCTTGTTGAGATCATAGGCGTTTTCCGCCGCGGTGATCTCGTTGTTGACGGTTTCGATCTGTTCGCGCAGGCTTTGTACCTTGCTGATCTCCACCTTTTCCGCTTCCCATTTCGCCTTCATGGCGTTGAATTCGTCGCGCTGCTCGGAGAGCTGCTTTTCGATTTCCGCAAGGTGCGCCTTGGACTTCGGATCGTCGTCCTGCTTTAAGGACGTTTCCTCGATCTCGAGCTGCATGATGCGGCGCATCTTCTCGTCCATCTCGCTCGGCATCGAATTCATCTCGGTCTTGATGAGCGCGCACGCCTCGTCGACGAGGTCGATCGCCTTGTCCGGCAGGAACCGGTCAGAGATGTAGCGATCGGAGAGCCTTGCCGCCGCGATCAGCGCCGCGTCGTGAATCTTGACGCCGTGGAAGACTTCGTAGCGTTCCTCAAGCCCGCGCAGAATCGAAATCGTGTCCTCGACGCTCGGCTCCTCGACCATGACCGGCTGGAACCGGCGCTCCAGAGCCGCGTCCTTTTCGATGTACTTGCGGTATTCGTCGAGCGTCGTCGCGCCGATGCAGTGCAGCTCGCCGCGCGCGAGCATCGGCTTTAAGAGATTGCCCGCGTCCATCGCGCCCTCG
>JAEEGH010024289.1_pt1 | contig 12249 bp, 7 predicted proteins | sample 9134181 | NCBI WGS metagenome assembly JAEEGH01 (sample SAMN16246544, study PRJNA631951) | gut metagenome | biome: gut microbiome; feature: rumen; material: DP-attached | host: Bos | place: Iran: Karaj | collected 2018-10
TCTCCGCATTTGTGGAACGGAACTTCTCATCGTAGTACCGGCTTCTGCTCTGTTCTATCGAATGCACTTTGACACCCGTTCCCAGCATACCGTAGGAATTATGTGTCGCCAATGCCCTGTCCGCCGTCTGTTTCACATTTTGTTTTGTATAGCCTTCGGTTTCAATGTTGGCAACATTGTGGGCCGTAGTGTTCAATCCTGTTTTGGATGCAAACAGTCCGGATGTTCCTATTGTAAGTCCGAAAAAAGTTGATGCCATACCGTTTTCCTCTCTCAGTAACTATCGTCTTATCTGCCCAAGGTGTCCAAAAGATGCTCGAGCATTTGATTTACCGCGTTTATAAATCTTGAATTGGCATTGTACCCTTGCTGGTACTTTATCACATTGGTCAGATCCTCGTCGGAATCTACCGCATGCACTGCCTGTCTCTGGTTGTCAACACTGTTTACCAGGTTCTCCTGGCTGTCAAATACGTTCTTGTACTTCTGACCGTTTGTACCAAGCAGCCCCACCATCTCGGTGTAGTAGCTGTTGAAGTTCTGCTTGGAGTAGTCGCTGGGGGAGATGGTGTCGAAGTCGGCCTGCCATGCTGAAAGCAGAGCCTCACAGAGTTCTATGCTGAAATCTCCCGTTCCGGAATTATCCGACAGAGGCAACAATGAAGGATTCTTAAGAAGCTTGGGGTTAACTTCGATCTCTCCGATGGTGAAAAGCGAGTAATTGTTTTTGGGATCTTCATCGTTGAAGACCCATGCTTCCTTGTGCTCTACCGTACCGTCGTCGTTGACTATATCCACGAATTTCACTTCGTATCTGCTCACGGATTTTCTGTTGAAAAGAGCTTCGCCGGGAGTGTCATTCTCATCCATTCCGACGGAAGCATGCTCATCATCAAAGATCTTGATCTTTGAGCCGTCCGTGAGTTCCACTTCTCTGTTGGGGCAGAGAAGATCGTTGATAGTTGTAACTATACCGTGAATGAGCTTGTCAAACTGAGCCTGTATGCTGACGCAGACCGAGCTTTCCACGTTTATCACGTATTCTTCAACGTCCTTCTCGTATTCTCTCACCGCTGCCTGATAATAGGTCTGATCAAACCAGCCCGTCTCATCCGTGAAGTCCTCTTCCGTGGGCTTTACCGGAACATCCGTGTATCTGCCCACCTTCTGGCCTCTTGCGATCATCAGACCCTTAAGGGCTCCGATGTCGGTGTCAGCCGATGTGGAAGGTACTCTGTCGAAATTGTAAAGATCAACGGAGTCGTAATTCACCCAATAGGGCTTTATCATTGAAGTATCATCGCTGATGGGCTTTGTTGCCAGAGGATAGACAAGATCCTCTGTGACCATCGCATAGTCTTCAACGTAGACTGTAACTATGCCCGTGGCATCTTCCTTGTAATTTATCTTTACGATCTCGGAAAGCTCATCAAGAAGTACATTTCTCTGGTCTCTCAGATCGTTGGCGTTTTCGAAGCCCGAAGCTTCGATCTTCTGTATCTGATGATTGAGGTCATAGATCTCTTTAGCGATCTCATTTATCCTGTCAACGTAGGTCTGAACCTGAGTGTTAAGACTCACCTGATAGTCACCGATCTGCTTGTAGATCTCTTCAGCTCTCTGAACGAAGCTGACTGCTGTCTGAATGAAGCTGGCTCTTGTAACGATGCTGTCGGGCTCCTTACACATTTCCTGGAGAGCCACCCAGACATCCTTCAAGGAGTCCTGGAAAGCAACGCCTTCCGTCTCTCCGAAAATATCTTCAACTTCATTTGTCGATTCATATTGTAATCTGTAAAAGTTCTGACGACCCACTTCTTCTCTGTAGGTCTTGTCAAGGAACCTGTCTCTTACCTGTTTAATGGTGGACACGTCTGTTCCGTGACCTGTCTGCATAAGGCCGGTGTTGCTGCTGCCGATGTTTCTGTAAAACGAATCCGTCGTTTCCATCTGCTGACGAACGTAGCCTTCAGTTTCGACGTTCGCAAGATTGTGGCCCGCAACCGTGAGTCCGCGCTGATTTGCTGTAAGTCCCGAAACTCCGGTATACATTGCCGACATTAATCCCATGGCGTTGTCCTCCCTTCAAATTAATATTCTACAATCTATTTTATCGGCTTGTGAGATTGAATTCCTTACACCCTTCCAAAACTTTTTAAAGGGCAGAAAAGAAAGAATGTAACTGTTCACGCGAGATCGCTACAAAAAATACACCTGCTTTCACAGGTGTATAAGAAGTTTAATTTTTCGCATCGAAGGTTCCGACTGTCATCATGGACATATCGAACTGTCCCGCTTTGCGTGTGTAATTGTTTCCGATGTATCCTCTGGATGAACGTATCATATTCAGATGGTACTCGGAGATCTCGAGTGATTCCTTTATCAGCTTCGAGTTTCTGTCATTTATGGTCTTAAGATCATCAAGTGTTTCCCTTAAGTTCTTCTTGAGCTCAGCCAGTTCCTGTCTTGCCTCAGGCTGCTTCTGCATAAGTTCGATGAGATCCTCCAGTTTCAGTTCCGAATTTCTTTTATTCAGAACGATCCTCATGTTGACCATGATCCCTTCACGCTTTTTTTCAAGCACCTTCAGCTTTTCAACCGCCAGCTGCTCTTCCTCGGTGATCTCGGAAAGACGTCTCGTGTCATTCTCTATGATCACCCCTGACTTCCTGTCGGCCAAAGGAATGAGTTCTCTATAGATTTGTAATTCGGATCTCAAAGTAGAGATCAGCTCATCCATCAGACCTGCCATTACTTTTCCCTCGAAAAACACTTGGAACACGCGGAACCCGGATCACTGATCCAAATCCCGCGCGCTGTAACCTTTATTTACCAATATTCCGTCAAAACTTGATCGACTCTTCAGACTGCGCCAGAAGCTTATCAGCCAGCGCACTCATGGGAACATTGTATGTTCCGTTCGCCATAGCTGCTTTGATCTCGGCTACCTTGTCCTCTCTTACATCGGGCGCTGCTGCAACTGCTTCTTTTGCAATCTGCAGATCACGACCGAAACCGGAAATTTGAACACTGTCCTTTGACATTGCTGTGGCGGATTCAACCTTTTTCATTTTGCCGTTTGCCTGATAAATCTGAGCTATTCCAGACATTGCATCAATTCTCATTGTGTCATCCTCCATGATATATTAAAAATTCTGCATTACTTTTATTTTAGGACTTCTCACAGCTCCTATCTCATATATCGGAGGAGTCAGAGAAAAACTTAAGCAAATAATATAAATTTTTTTTAAATTTTTCAAATGATGCCATCAGCCATGAAGATCATTCTTTATCTTTGTTGTGGAGATCCCCACTGTTCTCGGAAGATAGATCACCTCACAATAATCCTTCAGGAAATCGAATTTGCCTTTCCAGTCATCTCCCATAACGAAGACATCCGCTCCGTTCCTTACCACGTCATCGATCTTCTGTTCCCAGCAATTCTCCGGGATCACTTCATCCACGTATTTAATGGACTCCAGTATCACTTTTCTGTCTTCGTAGGAATGGTAGGCTTCCTTGTGTTTCTCCGCATTAAATTCATCGGTGGAGAGGCCTACGATCAGATAATCACCGAGTTCTTTGGCTCTTCTGAGAAGATTTATGTGTCCCACATGCAGCAGGTCATAGGTTCCGTAAGTTATAACTTTTTTCATAAGTTCTGTTTTTCTCCCAAATACTTTATTAACACCTTGGCAAGGTACTCATTGTCAATGGGCTTGGCAATGTGATCGTTCATTCCCGCCTCAAGTGCCTCCCTGATGTCCGAAGCAAAGGCATTTGCAGTCATGGCAATGATGGGAGTTTCGGAACTGTCGGGACGGCCGGATGCACGGATGGCGGTGGTTGCGTCGTAACCGTTCATTACAGGCATTATAACATCCATGAAAACTATATCGTAATATCCGAAAGGGGATGTGGTGAACATGTTCACGGCATCGGCACCGTCCACGGCTCTTTCCGTAACAAGTCCCGTCATTTCCAGGAGTTCCTTGCCGATCTCCGCATTCAGATCGTTGTCATCCACGATAAGGGCTCTCTTGCCGGAGAAATCCAGCTTGTCAAGCCTGAACTCTTCTTCAGAGGTCACGCTTTCATCCGTATCGCCTTTTTGAAGCTCAAGGCGGATCCTTACGCAGAACTCGCTTCCGTGTCCCTTTTCGCTCTTAAAGGAGATCTCTCCGTTCATGGCCTCGATGTACTTTTTGGTAATGGTGAGTCCCAGTCCCGTTCCTTCGGACTTTGCGATGTACTCGTCATCCTCTCTGGAAAAAGCTTCATAAATGTGCTTCTGAAACTCCTTGCTCATTCCGATACCGCTGTCTTTAACCTTAAAGATGTAATCGGAATAGTCGTCGGAAACCTCTTCCTCGCATATATCTATGCTGATGAGGCCTTTATCGTAAGTGTATTTAATGGCGTTGCTCACCAGGTTTGTGAGGATCTCCTCAACTCTGGTCCTGTCGCCCGTAACCTGCTTATGGTTGATGTCGCTCATGTTGAGGACCAGCATCTGTTCCTTTGCATCGGAAAGAGGCTGCATCATATTAAGGACATTATCAACAAGTCCCGAAATGGAAAAATAATCCTTTACGAGTTCGATCTTACCGGACTCGATCTTTGTGACATCCATCACCTCATTTATCAAAGCCAGCAGATGTCTTCCGGCTTCGCTGATGGTCTCTATGCAGTATCTGACCTTTTCCTTATTGTCCAGATGCTTGGCGGCGATGGTGGTCATTCCCATAATGGCATTCATGGGTGTTCTGATGTCATGACTCATCTTGGAGAGGAATTCGGTCTTTGACGCATTTGCACGGTTTGCCTCTACGTAGGCAGCCTTCATCTCTTCCCTTGCTTCGATGGCATCCTGCATCTCTTCATCGATGTTCTGTCCCGCAACAAGGATCGATGTGACCTCACCCTTCTCGTTCCTGTCCGCTGCCATCATGACGATCCTGATCCATCCGATGACCTTTGATTTACATTCCACAAAGAAGGAATCCGCATTGGTCAGCTGTTTCTTTGTGTTATCGGAGTCACCGAGTTTTCTGATATCATCCGCAAACTGATCGTACACTCTGGGGATAACGCACTCCATGAGTCCCTCATAGGAATTTCCCTTTGAGGGGATTATCTCTTTAATGAAGTCCTTGGCATATACTTCTTCATAGGCATGATTTTCGAGATTGACGAAATACACACCGAAATAGGCCTTGCTAAGTGTTCGGATTACCGTGTTGTTGTCCATAAATCTTCCTCCTTATAGAGAAGTTTTAAGTCCTTTTACTCCGCGTTTTCTGATCTTTATCTTCTTTACAGAGATTTCCTTTCCTCTGTATTCAAAGTTCTCATCTGTGGGTGTAACAACTGTTGTAAGCGAAACCTTGTCATTCTTTTCAAGCAAAATACCTCTGACTCCGCGGCTGGTCTTTTTGAACTCCGCAACTTCTTCCAGGGCATATCCCAGCGAAAGCCCCGAATTGGTCATCATGATGACTTTGCGGTTCTCAGAAAGGATGTCCGTGGCCGTGAGCTTGACAATGTTAACGACCTTGTCATCCTCATCCAGCTTTGTTGCCATTACCTGAAGTCTTGTGGTGTCAAATTCAATACCTGAAACTATCTTAACGTAGCCTCCCTCCGTAGCGAAAAGGAGTGAGCACTCAAACAGCTCTTCGAAGCCTGTATAGAGTACGATCTCTTCTTTGCCCAGACGGATCATCTGATGTATCAGTGTACCCTTGTCCTTGAGCTTTCCTCTCGGTATCTGGGCAGCTTTTACCTGATACATGTTACCCTCTGCGGTAAAGACACAGAGACGGTCGTTACTCTTCATTTTAATACAATATAGGAATTCCTTCAACTGGTCCGTGGAAGCTTTTAAGAAAGTAGCAGCATCGACCGACTTTGTGTAACCGAACTTATCGATCAGAACATAAATGTCCTCGATACGCTCTTCCACAACATAGTTTGTCTGCTCGATCAGTGTGATGTCTGTCTTTCTCGGTGCACCGAACTTCTTTCTGAATTCCTGAAGCTGCTTCTTTATCACCTTATGGAGCTCTTTGATCGATCCGAGGATCTTTTCAAACTCCTTTATGTTGGAATTCAGCAATTCCTGTTCTTCGTACAGTTTCTTGATCTCAAGTCCGATGAGTCTTGAAAGCTGCATGGAAAGGATGGCTTCCGCCTGTCTTTCGGTGAAATCCAGCTTTTTTGCATCCTCTTCGGATTTTTTGCTCTTGAACTTGATATCCTTTGTCTCTCCCTTTGTGAGACAATCCTTAGCCTGCTTTACGGATGTACTTCCTCTTAAGATCTCGATGATGAGATCGATGACGTCCGTGGCCCTTAAGAGTCCGTCAACAACTTCGCTCCTGTCCTTGGCCTTCTCGAGACGGTTTTTGTACTCTCTTGTGTAGATCTCTTCCTGGAATGAGATGAACTCTGCAATGAGACTCTTAAGATTAAAGACAATGGGCTGCTGTTCCTTTACCGCAAGGAGATTGACAGTGTAGGTGTCCTCCAGGGGAGACTTCTTAAAAAGTCCGTTCAGGAGATTTTCCACATCCCTGTCTTTTTTTACTTCGATAACAATGCGGACATCCTTGGAGCTCTCATCCCTAACGTCGTAGATCTCCTCAAAGGTCTTATTCTTCATAAGATCCACCAGGCTCTCCACAAGTTTTGTCTTGTTTCCGGAACTGGTGTAGGGGATCTCCGTTACTACAATATTCTTTCTTCCGTATTCTCCGTTTTCTATCTCTGTCTTGGCACGGACCCTGATCTTGCCTTCGCCCGTTTCGTATATGCCCGGAAGAGCATCGGAATTGACGATAACGCCTCCGGTGGGGAAATCCGGTCCGGGAATGTAGCTCATGAGCTCTTCCACCGTAATATCCGGATCATCCATATAGGCGATGCATCCGTCGATGACCTCTCCCGCATTGTGGGGCGGGATGTTGGTGGCCATACCTACCGCGATACCTGTGGTACCGTTGATCAGAAGATTGGGAAGGAGTGCGGGAAGTACTGTGGGCTCCTTTTCGGAGTTATCAAAGTTGGGCTTGTAATCCACCAGATTGTTGTCCAGATTTTCCAGCATGGTCATGGCGCCCTCGGAAAGCCTTGCTTCCGTGTAACGCATGGCTGCTGCCGGATCTCCGTCAAGAGAACCGAAGTTTCCGTGTCCGTCGATCAGCGGGATGGAAAGTGAAAAATCCTCAGACATGTGGACCAGGGCCTCATAAATGGAAGAATCGCCGTGGGGATGGAATTTACCCATTGTATCACCCACGATACGCGCACTCTTTCTGTGAGGCTTCTTGGGGTCGAGTCCAAGCTCCGTCATTGCATAAAGGATCCTTCTCTGAACCGGCTTCAGGCCGTCTCTTACATCGGGAAGAGCTCGGTCGATGATAACATTTACCGCATAGTCACGGTAGGAAGTTTTCATTTCCTCCGAAAAATCAAGTTGTATAAGTTCAGCTGTTTTTTCTTCAGCTTCTTTTTTATCTGCCATGAGTTACACTCGCTTTCACTTTTTATATAACGATTGCACCGTGTTAAAACTTAAACGTCCACGTTTGCGTACCTGGCCTCGGTCATGATGAAATCACGTCTGGGGGGAACATTGGAACTCATAAGAAGAGTTGTGACCTCATCTGCTTCCACCGTATCGGAGATGGACACCTGAGCCAGAACTCTTGAAGCGGGATCCAGTGTGGTTTCCCAGAGCTGCTCCGCATCCATTTCTCCCAGACCTTTGTATCTCTGTAAAGCCAGGATCTTGTGACCCTCTTTTCTGAACTTCTCAAGTTCGAAGTCATTAAAAAGATACCTGGATTCTTTTCCTTTTTTCTTTCCTGCTTCGTAATCCACCTTGTAAAGAGGCGGCATTCCCCTGTACACCTTGCCCTCCATTATGAGCTCCGGCATGAACCTGTAGAAGAAGGTCAGCATCAGGGTCGAAATGTGGGCGCCGTCCACATCGGCATCCGTCAGGATGATGATCTTGTCGTATCTGAGCTTTGTAATGTCAAAATCGTCTCCGATACCGCAACCGAAGGCCGCGATCATGGTTTTGATCTCATTGTTCGTTAAGATCCTTTCAAGAGGAGCCTTTTCAACGTTCAGGATCTTTCCTCTGAGAGGCAGCACCGCCTGAGTCTTTCTGTTTCTGGCAGTCTTTACTGTACCTCCGGCGGAATCACCCTCTACGATGTAGATCTCGCACTCTTCGGCCTTTTTGGAAGAACAGCTGGCCAGCTTGCTTCTCGTGTCCACATCGCTCAACTGCTTCAGAACGGCATTTCTGGCTTTGTCTCCCGCTTTTCTCGCATTGTATGATCTCATTGAATTCTCAAGGATAGCCTTAAGTTCTTCAATGTTCTTGTCAAAGTACCTTGTGGCTTCGGCGGTGAATACATCATCCACAGCCTGCTTGGCATCCGTGTTGCCCAGTTTTGTCTTTGTCTGGCCTTCAAACTGGGGATCGGGGTGCTTTATGGAAATGATGGCAACGATACCGTTACGTATGTCCTTGCCGTCAAAATTTTCGTCTTTATCCTTTAAGATCCCCAGCTCCCGGGCATATTTGTTCATGATGCCCGTAAGTGCGGACTTAAAGCCTGTTACCAGTGTACCTCCGTCTACAACATTGATCCTGTTGCAATAGGAGTTAATGTTTTCGGAGTAGGAATTTGTGTAGGTAAAAGCCACCTCCACATCAATGTCTCCGCTCTGTCCCTCAATGTAAACCGGTTCGGGAATGAGAGTCTTGAAGCTTTCATTGTCTCTTTCCGACGCCTTTGTGAGATAGTTGACGTAGCTCTTGATCCCTTCTTCTTCGCAAAAGGTGGTCTCCGTTTTGTTGATCTCATCCTTAAAATTCAAAGTCAGCCCCTTGTTCAAAAAGGCTGATTCCTTTAAGTGCTTAGTGATCACTTCAGGCTTGAATTCAACGGTCTCAAAGATGGAATCGTCCGGATAGAAGGTTACTTTCGTTCCTGTCTCGGATTTTGCGCACTTTCCCACTACAGGCAGCAGTCCCTTTTCCAGTTCAACGACGGGATGTCCTCCGTCCCTGTACTCATCTCTGTAGACCTTACCGTCTCTTCGCACTTCAACGATCATATGATTTGAAAGAGCGTTTACTACAGACGCACCGACACCGTGAAGACCTCCGGAAACCTTGTAGACCGAATTTGAAAACTTACCTCCGGCATGAAGGATGGTGTAAACCACTCTCACTGTCGGGATACCCTTTGTGGGATGAATGTCCACGGGAACTCCGCGTCCTGTGTCGGCGATGGTGATACCACCGTCTTTTCTTAATGTAATATCAATGCGGTTGCAATATCCTGCCAGATGTTCATCTATACCGTTGTCCAGGATCTCCCAGATGAGATGATGAAGACCTCTCGATCCGGTGCTTCCGATGTACATGCCGGGGCGCTTTCTGACTGCCTCCAGTCCTTCAAGTACTACTATCTGACTGCCGTTGTATTGTTCCATAACTCACCAAACCTGTTTTTTCTTAATCTTGATTCAGTCATAAGACTGAGTTAAATTAAAGGAGAAAGGCTCTGCCAAACGGCAGAGCCTTTCTGCCCCCGAAGTTGTTTATCTCTCGTATTTGAAGATGTAATCGAGCATCTTCATTGTCTGTTCTGCATTTTCCTGTCTTGTCCTGTTTCCGAGTGTGATAACGATGACCTCATTTCCATCGCTGTCCTTGCCGCATGCTGCGAGGCAGTAGCCGGCTTCATCGGTGTGACCTGTCTTGATGCCTATGCATGTAAAGTTATTGCTTCTGTATGTGGAATCCGTAAGAAGAAGGTTTCCGTTAGTGATCAGTGTTGCGGGGATCTCGCCGGATGCAGGAACAGTGTAAGTCTTGGTGCTTACGATCTTTCTGAGTGTTCCGTCTTCCATGAGATTCTTTGCAATGATCGCAAGATCCTGAGCTGTGGATACATTACCCGCAAAAGCATCGCTGCAGGAAGAATCGGCGCCTGCCGCATTGTTGAAGTAGGTTCCCGAAAGTCCGAGCTGAGTTGCCTTCTGCGCCATCATTTCTTCAGCGAACCAGGTAACATCACCCTCCATCAGATAAGCAAGTGCTTCCGCTGCATCAGCGGCACTGTAGATCAGCATCTGATACAGTCTGTCTTCAACTGTGTAAGGAGCCTCGATCCACTGTTCGGCAGTGTATTTTACACCGGTCTTGCTTGCCACAAGGTCCGCAAATGTTGCCATTTCATTATCAAGTCCTTCAACTGTCTCTCCCTGATAAGAAACATCATTCCAGCGAAGAGTGTCCAAAGCAGCGGGACATTCCTCGTTCAGATAGAACTGTTCAACAGCGATGAGGGCTGTCATCATCTTTGTAAGAGAAGCAGGGCTCCTCTGGATCTTTTCATTATAAGCATGGAGAACATCGCCTGTCTTTGCGTCAATGGCAATGTATGATGCTCCGGTAAATCCAACGTACTTTTCAAAATCCGTGGTTGCGGGAGGATTGGTTACCGATGCTTTGGGAGTAGGTGTTGCGGTAACCGCAAGTCCGATGGTGGGAGTGCAGGTGGGTGCTTCACCTTTAAGCTTGGAGTAATCCTTGCTGATGTAAGCAGTTCCTCCGTCGTAGCTGATCTGCCACCATCCGTTGGATGTTTCACCCGTAAGCTTGAATTCCTCGTTGACCTTACCGCCGCCGACTACCTTGTATCCGGTACCGGGGCCGATCCTGATGTTGATAGAATCCGTTGAGAAGACGATACCTGTACGAGGTGTAATGGTAACCCCCGCAAATCCCGTGGGAACAGGAGTAGGTGTGGAGGTAGGCTTTCTCGTAGGCGTGGGTGTAGGCGACAAAGTAGGTGTAGCCGGCACCGGCGTAGGTGTAAACGTCGGTATGGGAGTCTCTGTTGCCGGAGGAAGTGTTGAGATCGGAACAGGAGGCTCGACCAAAATCTTTGTAGGTGTAGGTGTGGGTGTTGTTACCGCTGTACCGGTGCAGCCACCGGTAAATGCTGATAATGTGATGATAAGGGCCGCACATGCTATGCCGATCCATGTCTTCTTTTCTCTTATCAGTTTTCCGGCAAGATTCTTGTTTACCTTCATAATGGTAATTATCATCGCAATCGGGAAAAGTAGTGCAATGAACATTCCTTTCTTAAGATTATTGTCGATCATACCCGCCGCTATCCCGACAAGGGCGGGACCCGCTCCGTATCCCAGATCGCCCGCAAGCATCAGTAAAGCAAATGCTTTCGTTTCCTCTCCCGTGATCTTGGATGAAGCAAGTGAGAATGTTGCAGGTCTTAAAAAGCCTGAGGCGATTCCGACCAGAACACATCCCACAAGGGATAATATCTGATTTCCCGAAAGGATCGCCAGAAGATACGCCGCTGCCGCAAGTGCAGCTCCGTAGATCATGACACGTTGTAACCTGATCCTGTCGGCAAATTTCAAAAACAGAAATCTGGAGATCCCCACTCCGATCACAAAGAGGAAGGGCCCGACCAAATGTCCGACCGGTCCTGCGATTTCCTGGGAAACCTCCGCAAAAGCTGCGATCCACTGAGTCATGGATTGTTCGGCAGCCCCCGCAAAAAACATTAAGATCATCAATATTCCGAACATCGGGTTTCCGAAGAGTCCGGAAAACTCAAATTCATCTTCTTCAGGTTCATAAAAATCCGCAAAGAGAAGGAGCAGAGCAACCACTATCGGAACTATCGCCCACAGAGTGGAAAGTATCCTCCATTTTTCGATTCCCGCCAAAGCCAGAAATAAAGCGCTTAAAAGCACTGCGGCTGCCTGTCCTGCGCATCTGTAAAGATGCAGATATTTTATTTTTTCATCATCCCCGTCAGAAACGGATCTGATCAGATTGCCCGCAGGAACGACCGTAAGTCCGGCACCGGCACCTGTTAACACCGCAGAGATCAAAACTCCGATGACTCCTCCGATGATATCCGGCAGAAAGCCAAGTCCCAAAAGTCCAAAGGTCGTAAGTATCGATCCCAGAACTATCGTTAACTTGTATCCGATCTTGGATGCCAGTCTGCCCGAAAACAGATCGCCTGCTGCGCAAAGAGCAAAATGCAGTAGGATGAAAAGCCCCAATGTAACAAATGTCAGCTTCAGTTCCTTATTCATGACCACGAACAAAAGCGGAACAAAGCTGGTAACGAGTCCCGAAACACCCCAGGCTGCAAAACCCGCGGCTGTGGTTAA
>JAEEGH010024290.1_pt1 | contig 12247 bp, 7 predicted proteins | sample 9134181 | NCBI WGS metagenome assembly JAEEGH01 (sample SAMN16246544, study PRJNA631951) | gut metagenome | biome: gut microbiome; feature: rumen; material: DP-attached | host: Bos | place: Iran: Karaj | collected 2018-10
CGTGTCCTTCGCGGCACTAACTGGCGCATCAAGGTGAAGTTGACGCTGGCAGAGATAGACCGTGGGTGCGAGAAGAAGATTAAGGTGAGCAAGTATGTGCCCTGCAAGACCTGCAACGGAAGTGGCGCACGCGATGGCAAGACCGAGACGTGCCCTCATTGCCACGGCTCGGGAGTCGTTGTTGAAACAAAACGTACGATGCTTGGCATGATGCAGACGCAGAGTGCCTGTCCGCATTGTGGCGGTGAAGGCCGAGTGATAAAGGACAAGTGCCATGATTGTCATGGTGACGGTATAGTGAAGAGCGATGAGATAATCACTATCAATATCCCCGCTGGTGTGCAGGACGGTATGCAGTTGGCCATGCAGGGCCAGGGCAACGCTGCGCCGCACGGCGGCATTGCAGGAGACCTCATTGTGCTCATCGAGGAACAGCCCCACGAGGTGTTCGAGCGTCAGGATGCAAACCTATATTACAACGCCTTCATTACATTCAGCGATGCCGCTCTTGGCTCATCGGTCGAGATACCCACCCTTGGCGGGAAAGTGAAGATAAAGATAGATCCTGGCACACCGTCAGGGCGTGTGGTGAGGTTGCGTGGCAAGGGCCTTCCTGTAGTGAACGGCTACGGCCGGGGCGACCTGCTGGTGTGTCTGAATGTATGGGTTCCCAAGAACCTGAGCAAGGATGAGAAGAAAATACTCGAGGACCTGCAGAAGCATGACAATTTCCAGCCGAACCCGACTAAGCAGGAGCGCGGCTTCTTCGATAAAATGAAAGAGATGTTCAACTGATGACAGAAGCTTTCCTGCATTACATTTGGCAACACCAGTTGCTGGGCGACGGGCTGACCACCACAGATGGCCAGCCTGTCGTGTGCCATCGTGCAGGAGAGCTGAATCATGACTCAGGCCCCGATTTTATTGGTGCTCACTTGAAAATAGGCGATGTGGAGTGGGTTGGCAATGTCGAGGTTCACATTCATTCCTCGGATTGGCGTGCCCATCGCCATTCGCAAGACCCTGCTTATAACAACCTGCTGCTGCATGTGGTGTATGAGCATGATTGCGAAGTGTACCAACAGGATGGAAAGACGCCGTTGACGCTAGAGTTGAAACCATATCTCCATCCTTCGTTGGTGGCCAACTACGATTCGTTGACAGCACCAGAATCGGGGTTGGATATCCCTTGTGCCAGGCAGATTCCCGAGGTTCCGCAGTTGGTTGTCAATTCGACACTTGAACGTCTTGCCTTGGAACGCCTTGAGAGCAAGTCGGGCACAGCGCGCCGTTTGCTGGAAGAGAGTCGTGGCGGATGGGAGCAGACGTGCTATTGGCTTTTGGCACGATACTTTGGTGGCAAGGTAAATGCCCTTGCATTTGAGCTTCTTGCAAAGGGCACCGACATGCGTTTGCTGGCTCGTTGGAAGGACAATCCACAGCGATTGGAAGCGTTGCTGTTTGGTCAAGCGGGCTTGCTGGAGGGCTATTTCGAGGACGATTATCCACGGCGATTGCAATCTGATTATGAGGCTTTGCGTAGCGGTTCGGATATTAATCCCATTGGAGGTCGGATCTGGAAATTCCATCGTATCCGTCCTTCGAGTTTCCCAACCATACGCATCAGCCAGTTTGCTGCATTGGTCAATCGTTCCTCAAACCTTTTCGCCACATTGCTCGAGGCAAAAGAGGTGAAACAGATACAGCAGCTATTTGACATTCAGGCTTCGGAATATTGGAACAATCATTATCAGTTCGACGTTATTACCAAAGCGTCGACACCCAAACGTATGGGTGAAGCTCAGGTGGAGATGCTTATAATCAATGCTTGGGTGCCACTATTGTATTTGTATGGAAGTGTTCATGGGCAACAGCATTACAAAGATCAAGCAGTAGCCCTTCTTGAACAACTGCCAGCCGAGGATAATGTCGTTGTACGCAAGTGGTGTCAGGCAGGGATACATCCTGCGTCGGCAGCCTCGTCGCAAGCACTGCTGCAACTTTATTCAAATTATTGCAATTGTCGTCGATGTCTTGAATGCCGCATAGGCTACCAAATATTGAAACGGAAATGATTGTATCGGAAATAACAGGAATAGTAAAACCACAAAGGTACATTGTTGCTCGTCCCAATGACGAGGTGCGCCATCTGCTCACAGACAGCCGTCGGCTTATCGAGTCGCAGGGTACTGTCTTTTTCGCAATAGTTACCAATCGCAACAGTGGTGTGAAATATATCCAGGCTATGTATGAGGCTGGAGTGCGATCTTTTGTGGTTCCGGCCAATTGCGAACTGGATTACAAAGATGTCAATGTGTGGTTTGTCGACGATGTTGTAGGCTCATTGCAAAGTGTTGCCTCGTGGCATCGTTCTTTTTACAATATCCCAGTTATAGGTGTTACTGGTAGCAATGGAAAGACTATTGTTAAAGATTGGCTGGTTCAGCTTCTTTCCCCCGAAGGACGCGTGGCGTCGAGCCCTAAGAGTTACAATTCCCAGATAGGTGTACCATTGTCGGTTTGGCAGCTTGACGCCAGCCATCGTATGGCGGTTTTTGAAGCAGGAATATCCGAGGCCGGTGAGATGGTTAGACTTGAGAAGGTGATAAAGCCGACTATTGGCATATTCACAAATATAGGACAGGCCCACGACGAGAACTTCCTTACCAGAGGACAGAAAATTGCTGAGAAATTACAACTTTTCACCCATTGCGAGACTCTTGTTTACTGCTCTGACCACAAGGACATACACTCCGCCGTCAGCGGCATAGAGAGTTTCCGCCATGTAAGGCTTTACACATGGGGTTCTTCTCCAGACTGCGATTTGCAAGTTCTCAATACAGAAATAGAGGATACTCGTACGGTTTTTACTCTCGTAACCTCGGGTTCTGAACAATTTACTGTAACCATCCCCTTTGTTGACCGTGCTTCTCAAGAGAATGCACTGCATTGTGTCGCTACCATGCTAATGCTAAGCTATGATACAGAAACCGTAGCGTTGCGCATGTCTTCGTTGGCACCCGTCGAGATGCGCCTTGAAATGAATGAGGCTACAAACAACAGCCTCTTGATTAACGATAGTTACAGCCTCGACCTAAATTCCCTTACCATTGCCCTCGACTATCTTGTTCACGTTCACTCACATCATAATCGCACCCTTATCCTAAGCGATATTCTCCAGACCGGTATGCCCGATTGCGAACTATACTCTCATGTCGCATCTCTTATTGCCCTGCGTGGCATAACACGGTTTGTTGGTATAGGAGAAGCTGTCTCGCGCTGTCGCGACTGTTTCTCGTCCCTTGATGCAGAGTTTTTTCCTTCTACACAAGATTTCATAGACCAATACGACCTTTCGCTTCTTGCCAACCAAACTATACTTCTCAAGGGAGCTCGCTCTTTTGCGTTCGAGCGTATAGCCAAGCTTCTTCAGCGCAAAAATCATGAGACGGTTATGGAGGTTAACCTTGACGCTCTTGTTCACAACCTTAACTACTATAGGTCCCGCTTGTCTAAGGGCACAAAATTAATGGCTATGGTTAAGGCTGCAAGCTATGGCGCGGGGCGTGTAGAGGTGGCCTCGGCGCTTCAATTTAACCATGTCGACTACCTTACGGTTGCCTATGCCGACGAGGGAGTTGAACTTCGTCGTGGAGGCATTACACTTCCCATAATGGTTATGAATCCCGAAGAAGCGTCCTTCGATGATATTGTCCGATACCGTCTTGAACCAGATATTTACAGCTTCCGTATTCTTGACTTGTTTGCCGAGCATCTGCGTTTGGTAGGTGCTGCGCCATATCCGATACACATTGAGTTTGACACTGGTATGCACCGTCTGGGTTTTGTTGGTGATGATCGGCCGAAACTTGACAGTCGCCTAGCAGAACTCGCCACGCTTCTGAAGGTCCAGAGCGTCTTTACACACCTCGCTTGTGCCGATGATCCGACGATGGACGACTTTACTCGCCGACAGATATCCCTTTTCAGTTCTTGGACAGAAGGTCTCCCTGGCCTCAAACATATACTGAACTCCAGTGGCATTACACGTTTCCCTGAAGCACAACTTGATATGGTGCGTCTTGGAATAGGCCTTTACGGTATAAGCCCGGAACCTGATGTCCAAAGTTCACTTCGTCAGGTCAGTCGTCTTGTCTCTCGCATCTCGCAGATAAAAGACATCGCTGCAGGCGACACCGTAGGGTATAATGGTCGATGGCGTGCGACACGTGATTCCCGCATAGCAATAGTGCCCATGGGTTATGCCGATGGCCTTCATCGCGGCCTTGGATACCAGCGGGGCTCTGTCCTGATAGGAGGCAAGGAGGCCCCGATTATCGGCAGTGTATGCATGGATATGTGTTTTGTTGATATCACAGACATTCCGTGTGCCGAAGGGGACCGTGTAGTTATCTTCGGAGAATCCGACCTGCTGCAACGCAATGCCGCCGCAGCCGACACTATTCCATATGAACTCCTTACTGCCGTATCGCCACGCGTAAAAAGAATATACTATCATGAAGGTTGAGCCGCTTTTTATATAGGGAATGAAACTTTTTGTCCTTTTTTGCGTTAATGTATAAGATGAAAAAGATAGTTTTGGATGAACTTGGTGAATTGTTCGCCAAAGGAATGAATATAAAGGCTGATATTGTGCCGGTGATTGACGAGGACAATGAAGATCTGCTCCTGAACGATGATGGCATTGAGGAAGAAATGCCTATACTGCCTGTAATGGACCAGGTCCTGCTGCCAGGTGTGATTCTTCCCATTGCTGCCCGACGTGAGAAGTCGCGCGCTTTGCTAGCCGAGGCTGGCAAGCGTCACATTCTTGTTTTTACCCAGCGTAACGACGATGACGACCCAACAGACTTGGACCTTTATCCTGTAGGTGTAGTCGCCAAGGTGCTTAAGGTATTTGACTTTAGGGATGATACTACTGTTGCCGTCCTTCAAGGAGTTCAGCGGTGCCACTCATTGGTCCTAACACGCAGCATTCCTTATATGATGGGCCGTGTGGTCCTGGCTCCTGAGAGTGCCGATGGGATGGAGACACCATCCTTCAAGCACAAGATTAAGCAGCTCCGCAGTCAGTACGCTGAAATAACCAAGATGCGTCTGCAAGACGATGAATTGGGCTCTATGCTTAGTGGCATTGGTAGTGATAAAATCTTTATCAATTTTGCCGCTGCACACATGGAGGTGGATGCCGCTGTTAAGTATGAAATGTTGGCATGCGATACATATGTGAAGCGTGTCGACAAGATGCTTGCACAAATGAGCACCTTAAAAGGCCTCGAGGAACTGCGACGCGAGATAGATGATAAGACCCGGGATGTTATTGGGCGCCAGCAACGTGAGTATTACCTGAGACATCAGATGGATGTTATTCAGGAAGAACTGGGAGACCAGCATAATTCTGACAATCCCTGGGGTCCCAATCCCGACCTTGATGAATTGCGTGAGCGTGCCAAGAATGTGGAGATGGATGACTCGGTGCGTCAACTTTTCGAGAAAGAGATGAAAAAGACAGCACGCATCTCCCCGGTATCGCCCGACTATACAGTTCAGCTTAATTACCTTGAGACTTGGCTGGATATCCCTTGGCACATCAGTGCAGATTCCGTGCTCGATATTGACAAGGCTCGTCGTGTTATGGATGCTGATCACTATGGCATTGAGAAGGTAAAGGAGCGTATTGTTGAATATCTTGCTGTAATGAAGCATCGTCAACAGAAGGGTCTGGCTGGCCACAATGCACAGGTCCTGTGTCTTGTGGGTCCTCCAGGTACTGGCAAGACTTCCATCTGCCGCAGTATTGCATCGGCAATGGGACGCCCATACCGCCGGGTTGCTCTCGGTGGTATGCACGACGAGGCCGAAATACGTGGTCATCGCCGTACTTATGTCGGCGCTCTCCCCGGCCGTATTGTGCAAGAGCTTGTTAAAGCCGGAGTTAATAATCCAGTTTTCGTCCTTGACGAAATAGACAAGGTTCAGCGTTCTTCGTTTAACGGCGACCCTACTTCAGCACTCCTTGAGGTGCTCGACCCGGAACAGAATGCACATTTCCATGACAACTACCTTGGCGTCGATGTCGACCTCTCAAATGTCTTCTTTATAGCCACAGCTAACAACCTCAGCGAGGTTCACCCCGCTCTGCTCGACCGTATGGAGATTATTGACTTCAGCGGGTATGTGCTTGAGGAGAAATGCGAAATTGCCCGTCGCCACCTTCTGCCGCGTATAATGACAGAGACTGGTGTCGACCGCCGCAAGCTCCGCTTCACTAACGATATTATTGCACAGGTGGTCAACGAATACACTCGCGAGGGTGGTGTCCGTCAGCTCGAGAAACAGCTTTCCAAGCTGGTGCGTCATCGTGTGGTGTTGGCCGAAAGTGGCAAGAAGAGTCTTTCTTCGATATCGGCAGAAGAGTTGAAGTCGGTATTGGGCCTGCCAATCCACAATAGTGAGCGTTCCCAGCGCATTGCTCGCGAAGGAGTGGTTACTGGCCTGGCATGGACCCCTGTTGGCGGTGAGATTCTGTTTATAGAGTCTTCGCTCAGCAATGGTAAGGGAACCTTGACTATGACAGGCAATCTCGGCGATGTAATGAAGGAGTCGGCGACTCTCGCGTTCGAATACCTCAAGTCAAATGCCACACAGTTTGGTATCGATTGCAAGCAATTGGAGGAAAGCAATATTCATATCCATGTGCCAGAGGGAGCCACACCTAAGGACGGCCCATCGGCTGGAATAACAATGTTTGTGGCAATGGTGTCGGTACTTGCTCATCGCAAGGTGCGTCCAAACTTTGCTATGACTGGTGAAATAACCCTTCGTGGCGACGTGACACCTGTGGGTGGTATCAAAGAGAAGATACTTGCTGCCAAGCGTGCTGGCATCACCGACATAATCCTCTGTGAGGATAACCGTCGCGATATCGAGGACATCACGTCTTCGTATCTCACCGGCCTTACGTTCCATTATATCCAAAGCATGAGCGAGGCATTGCCTCTTGCCCTTGAGAATTGGCGTCCTGCCGCCGCCAAACGTAACAAGAAAAAACTAAAGAAGTCATGAATAACATCACTTTTCGAAGTTGTCTGATACTCAGGTTTGCACTGCTTCTTGCAGTTGTTGCATTTTCGGCCGTTGCTCCTATTAGAGCCCAGGAGTCTGCTTTCAATGCCAACCACCAGAAGATGGCCCTGCTGCCAGGCGAGGTGACGGGAGTCTCCATCGTCGATGGCGACCTCTACTGCTACGCCTCCTCGGTTCTTCTTGTTGCCCAACGTAGCGGTGAACAGCTCCTCGGATTCTGGGCCGATACTCAATATGTCCGTCTTGCTGAGGGCATCAACTATCTGGTACGTCATCCATCCACAGGTGATCTTTATTTCACTTGCCCCGACAAACTTGGTCGCTCCATTCTCTATTGCTATCACCAGCCCGAAGGCAAAAAAGGTCGTGTGCGCAAAGTGCGCCTATCAGGTATGGTCGTCGAGCATCCCACCTTTACTGCCGATGGCAAAATAATGATATTCTCCTCGTACGAACGCCGTCGCAGCTATGGTGGATATGACCTATGGTATTCTCTTTTCGAGAATGGCAAGTGGTCTCGTCCGATCAACCTGGGCAACCGTATCAATACCTCTTACGACGAGATGTCGCCGTCAATCTATCGCGACTGCCTGCTGTTCTCGTCCAATGGTCACGACAAAGACCACTCCTACCTTAACATATATTCTACCCGCCTCATCTCCGACCATGCTATCGGTGACACCATCGGCATGCTTCAAATAGGACGCTGCCGTGTACAGAAGCTCCCCGAACCTCTCAATAGCGACGATGCCGATGACCTCGATATGGCAATAGACACCCTTCACGGATGTGGCTATTGGGTCTCCAAGCGTGTCGAAAGTGACAGTGACTCGCAGCTCTACTCCTTCTCGGGTACCCTTGATGGGGTTCTTCTCTGGGGACGTGTCAAAGACAAATACGACAATCCCCTTGCGGGAGTCCGTGTGACCGCCTTGCAGAGCGGACTGCCAATATGCAACACAACCACCGATGACGATGGCTTCTATCGCCTCTATCTGCAGTGTGACCAATATTACGAACTGACATACCAAATCACTGGCTACTTCATTGCCTTCAACGACATCAACACAACAAAGGAAGACGGTGAATATCTTATAAGCGAGGCAACCCTCGACGTTACGATGGACAATCTCGTCCTTGGCGAGCGTATCTTCTTCGACGACCTGTTTGGCCCAGGTGTTGACCTTGAACTCAGCGAACAGGGACGCGATAAACTCGCGCCGCTACTCCGTTTCCTCTCCGATAATCCGCATATGCACGTCGACCTCTCCCTTTCCAACGACATCACCAATGACCCGTCCTTCAATGGCCTGCTCACAGCACATCGTCTGCAGACCATCGAACGCTACCTATACGCCCAGCTGCCTTCGTCGGTCACTGTGGCTACCAACAATGCTTGTTCGGGAATGGCAGGTTGCAATACAGCCACAGGTCTTTCACGGCTTACAATTGTGATCACCGAAGAGTGACCTAAAACGGCCTGCATATGTAGGCTGTGGAGCGAAAAAGATAATGCGGGCAAGGCTGTGCTGTAAAAATATTGCATTGACATATAGTGTTATACAAGTAAAAGTGAAAAAATATTTTGCCGTATTGCAAAAAGTTAGTACTTTTGCACCCGCTTTTGAGAGAAAGAAAGCATGATTGTTCGGGGTGTGGCGCAGTTGGCTAGCGCACTTGCATGGGGTGCAAGGGGTCGAAAGTTCGAGTCTTTTCACCCCGACAATTTTTAAGAGGGGGCGGCAGATTCATCTGCCGCCCCCTCTTTGTTTTCTATAGTTTCCGTAAGTCTACATGTCGACCATTGGGTCGTATAGGACTTTGACGCTTATCATGGTCATGCTGCGGTCTACAGGCTCCAGGCCGAGACCTACTTTTCCCAGCATCAGCCGTGCCTCTTCGATGGAACCTACCCTTCTGCCGCTCACGGGCCATTCATAGTGGTTGAATCCTTCGGGCTGCAGTATCGGCAGTCCGTCGCGCTGGAGCGAGTAGGCCCCGACCCACATGGCACTGGGAACGCTGTCGGCTTCGATGCGCTTGTTGCTGTCAAGGATGGTAATCATGTAGGCCTGCTCCATGGTGGTGTCGAGGTCAATCCACCCATTGCTTTCAAGGGTGCGCACCACAGCGGTGTAGTCGTGCGGCGCATCGGCGTCGAATACCACCTCCATGTTGTATTTCACATAAGAGCTGGAACTTTCGTAGTATACCACCGTGTCGTTGAAGTAACTGTAACTGCCGGTGCTGTCCCATTCAAGAAGGTTGATGGCCATAAGGGCGAGCCCGTTGTTGTAGCTGAGGGTGTCGCCGTCGATGGTGGGCCAGTAGTTCATCTCGACGTCCTTCTCAAGTATGAGCGGGCGAACGGTTATCTTGTGCCCCTCGCCAGTCATGGTAGTAGGTGTAATTGTTGAAAGTCCGATGAATAAGGCTACACAGGCAATGGAGTTGTTGAGTATGTGGAGCACCATCGACCACAGTATGTTGTGGTTGATGACAAGGTAGGAGGCCAGCAGTGCGAAGCCGAATTTCTCCACCAAGGCTATGGCGGTGGAGATAAAGGCGCCGCCATAGTTGGCTGTATGGGCTACCATAAACAATAGCGACGAGATCATCATCATACAGAAGAGCCGGCGCTTGCGGTCTTTTACAAGGAAGGTGACGATGAGCGACGCCGCGAGGACGGCAAGACCTATGTACCAGTTGAATGTCATCCATAGGATCAAGCCCATTAGTATTGACGATACTATTCCTGTCCAGCGTTTGCCGTTGCCCCACAGGCGAAAGGTAATCTCCTCGAATATTGGCATGATGATGCCGATAACGAGGAGCAGGAACCAGAACCCTTTGTCAAGCAGTCGGTACATCAGGTCGCCGACGGGGTCCTGTCCGTCGTCGATGCCCGGGATGAACAGCAGGGCGATGCTGAGAATGGTGATGCCGAGGCCCCACCACAGGGCCCAGCGGAATAGGCGTTGCTTCTTTGGTTTGTCTTGTTCCATGGTATGGTTGTTTTAAAGTACTTCTTCCAGTGTCCAGAGCCGGTTGGTGTTCGACCCTTTCACCAGCACCGTGGCGCCGCTTATCGGGTTTGCCTGCAGGTGCGCCTTCAGGGCGTCAGTGTCGTCGAAGCGCAGCATATAGGGCGGCAGGGCTATGCCGTCGAACTCGGGTCCCACCAGCAGGCACTGTTCGGGGTGTATGGCCTCCAGCTCCGCCACCAGCTGCTCGTGCTCCTTGCGCTCGTCGGCGCCCAGCTCGTGCATTCCGCCGATGATGGCCACCTTGTGGTCGGCCTGCAGCAGGCCGAAACTCTCGATGGCCACGGCCATCGACGAGGGGTTGGCGTTGTAGCAGTCCAGGTACAGCGTGTTGCGGTCGGTGCGCTTGAACTGCGAGCGGTTGTTGCTGGGCAGGTATTCCTCTATGGCCTCCTTGATGTCGAAAGGCTCCACGCCGAAGTGCAGGCCCACGGCCACGGCGGCCATAGCGTTGTCGAAGTTGTAGGCCCCCAGCAGGTGACTGTGCACGTTGTACACATTGTCGCCCTGCTCGAAGTAGAAATGCAGGTAGGGGTCGCAATCCACCAGCGTGCCGCGCACGTCGGCGGTGCGTCCGTATGTCAATGTCTTCATGCCCTTGGCCTCCTCCATCAGGCGCTCGTTGTCGGCGTTCACGAACACCAGCCCCTGCTTGGCGCGCAGGTGGCGGTATAGCTCGGTCTTGGTCTTCACCACCCCCTCGAAGCTCCCGAAGCCCTCCAGGTGCGCACGCCCCACGTTGGTGATAAGTCCGCAGTCGGGGTCGGCGATGCCGCAGAGGAATGCTATCTCGCCCGGGTGGTTGGCGCCCATCTCCACTATGGCCAGCTCGGCGTCGGCGGGGATGGCGAGCAGCGTCAGCGGCACGCCCAGGTGGTTGTTGAAGTTGCCCTTGGTGGCCGAGGTGCGGTACCGTTTGGCGAGCACGGCATGCACCAGTTCCTTGGTGGTCGTCTTGCCGTTGGTGCCCGTGATGCCTACTATGGGTATCGTCAGGTGGCGGCGGTGCTCGCGGGCCAGTTCCTGCAGGGTCGCCAGCACGTCGGGCACCACGATGCAGCGGTCGTCCACTGCGTATTGCGGGTCACTTATCACGCAAAACGCGGCACCCTGCTCCAGCGCCTGCGGCGCGAAGGCGTTGCCGTCGAAGTGCTCGCCCTTGAAGGCGAAGAAGATGCACCCCGGCGTGATGGCCCTCGAGTCCGTGGTCACCTTCCGCGATGCAAGGTATGCTTGGTATAATCTGTCTATCATATAATTATTGTTTATATGTTCATTGCTTTCACCACCTCCTCCAGCCAGTGGGCGTCCACCTCGTCGAAGGTGGCCAAGTCGCGACTGTCTATGTCGAGCACTGCGATAACGTCGTCGCCGCGGAAGACGGGCACGACTATCTCGCTGCGGCTCTCGGAGCTGCATGCTATGTGGCCGGGGAACTGCTCGACGTCGGGCACCACCACAGTGCGGCGCTCTTTCCACGCTGTGCCGCAGACACCGCGGCCGTAGCCGATATGCACGCAGGCAATGGGGCCTTGGAAAGGACCAAGGATTAGCTCCTCATTCACAACGCGGTAGAACCCCGTCCACCAGAAGCCGAACTCCGCGTACAGCAGGGCCGCCACGTTGGCCATCTTGGCAATCATGTCGCTCTCGCCCTCGCACAGGGCCTTCACCTGCGGCAGTAGGGCTGCATATTTCTCTTCCTTGGTCATTTGTCTTAACTACTTAACTACTGTCTACTTAACTACTATCTCCTTATCTCTTTCACCGTGGCGTATGGCGCTTCGTCGGTGAGGGTGATTGCGTACTGGTGCTTGCCGTCTTTGCTCTGCGTGTAGTGGACGTTGCCTTCGCAGTAGGGGAATAGCGGCCGTGTGCCGTAGATGGCATAGCCGTTGACGTCGAGCCAGCGGCCAATCTCCTCCATACGCTTCAACGCCTCGGGCGGCAGGTTGCCGTCGGCGTCGGGACCCACGTTGAGCAGCAGGTTGCCGCCCTTGGCCACCACGTCGCAGAGCATGTGTATCAGCGTCTTGGTGCTCTTATAGTTGTCGTTGGGCACGTAGCTCCAGCTGTCGCCCATGGTCATGCAGGTC
>JAEEGH010024291.1_pt1 | contig 12246 bp, 15 predicted proteins | sample 9134181 | NCBI WGS metagenome assembly JAEEGH01 (sample SAMN16246544, study PRJNA631951) | gut metagenome | biome: gut microbiome; feature: rumen; material: DP-attached | host: Bos | place: Iran: Karaj | collected 2018-10
TGTGTGAAGCAGTAAATTCCATCCGTGCAAGGGTAAATTCTACCTGCTCCGGGGAGAGTGGAATTTAAAATTTCAATTTTCAAATAATATCCAAATATTGCTTATTGCTTGACGGAATTTACGGTATCATATATAATACCATTATGAATGCAGTGATTGATACAAATGTATTGGTATCCGGTTTGCAAAGTGATGGAGGATATTCGCATAAGCTTCTTGAAGCCTTGCCGGGCAAGGATTTTGATATCTGCATTTCGGTTCCGCTCGTATTGGAATATGAAGCTCAACTCAAGAAGCATTTACCACCAGAGATTTTTACGGATGCTGATATAGATGATTTCATAGATTATCTCTGCAAAATATCAAAGAAAACGCCAATCTATTATCTATGGAGACCACATTTAAAAAATCCTTTTGATGATCATTTATTGGAACTTGCACTTGCATCTCAGAGTGATTGTATTGTGACGTTCAATAAAAAGGATTTCAGAAATTCAGAACAATACGGCATTCATATTGTGGATCCAAAAGAATTTTTAGACATCCTAAAGGAAGGGTTGTGATAATATGGCAACATTAAGCGTTCGATTCCCGAATTCAGTTCATGATGCAGTAAAGCGAATGGCACGTGAAGATGATATATCCATCAACCAGTTTATTACATCGGCTGTCATAGAAAAACTAACCGCACTGGATACTGCCAATTATATCGAAACATGTGGAGCAAGAGGAAGCAGGGAAAAATATATGAATGTACTGAAAAAAGCTCCACATGTTAAGCCGCGTGAAGATGATGAGATCATCTGATTGAAATGTAAACAACCCCCATTTGTAAAATGGAGGTTGCTCGGCTCTTTTCTTTGTAACTGCATTTTTATTTCAACGAGGTATCTCATTGCCGTATTGATCAATATAAACTATATTACCCGCCATGTCCTGCAGTTTATAGAAATCATAACAGCAATGTGTACATATATATTTCACAGCGTTATGTCTTTTGCCTTGATATTTCACCGTAACGTTAAAATACGTCTTAAATTTCATGTCAAGAGCACATGTAGGGCAAAATAACGTTTCGTCAGAGCCTTTGTCCCATCCACCGCTTACCGCTTCCAATGCATCATCTTCCAGCTTCCGGATATTCAGATTATTGCTTCCCATAATGGTCTCCTTTCAGAAAATGAATTTGGGTTGATTTTCTCATTGTAAATTTTTCGTTGCCAAATGCGGCCTCATAGTATTATACGATCAACATGTCAAAAAGTGTATCTTCGTCCGTAATTTCATCTCATTTATATCACACGAAATAATGGCACAAAAAATTGAAAAAGTCAAATCTTAGTGTTAAAATCAGCGGTGTCCAAACGGTTCGTTACACAATCGTTACACAAAATGCGTTTCCAAATTCGCATTTATAATCCGCAACTTTTTTCGACGGCTTCGAAAAATACCCATTTTTCAAGCCTTAGATGCCCCTATCAGAACAAACGGACTCTTAAAAGAACCATACCTCTATATGTTCGCAACGCAGAGGGCCGCAGGCGCCGGTGGCGCCTTCTTGCGGCCGACCGAGGCGGGTCCCCCACCCGCCGAGACCGAGGGTTCGAATCCCTTCGGTTCCATCCTTTATTTTCAAGGGTTTCGGGCTTTCCGAAGCCCTTGATTTTTCCCTGAGTTCTAACAAAGTTCTAACACAAATCCTTTATTCCTTGTTTTTTCGGCTCCCTATGAAGTTTTCAGTTACTTATCTTTGTATTCCTTCGGCTTAATGATCCCGTCCATTCCGTTCAGGATCTCCTGCTTTGCCTCCTTGTCCTTCACTTTGGCATAGATCTTCAATGTGGTTTCGATGTCTGCATGTCCCACCCACTTCTGGATTCGCTTTACGTCAAATCCCTCGTGGACCAGAATGGATACACAGGAAGACCGAAGGCCATGAAACGTAATATCCTGGGGCAGCTCCGGGTGTGCCTTGATCAGTTTCCCGAATGCCTTGGTGGGATAGTCCGGATAGTAAAGAGATCCGTCAGCGTGTTTGAAAATATACTCATTCTCTTTATACTGATTTCCAAACAGCCTTCGGTTCTCCTCTTCTTTGTTTTTCAGATGCCGGAACATGGCAATCTGCGCCTCATTCAGTGGATAAACTCTTGCACTGGCCTGCGTCTTTGTTGAATTCAGCCGGTTGATCTTTGTTCCCTTGGTCACGGTGTGATTGATCCGGAACTCCTTTTTGGAGAAGTCAACGCTGCTCCATCTGAGTCCGAGAAGGAGAGCACTGATAAAGCTCTTAAACCTTGTTACTTTGAAGGTATTTTTTCAAAAAGGACTTGACACGTATGAACTCTAAGGCTATCTTCAGACAGACAGATGAGATAATTCTGTCCTTTTTCAATTTAATAATCTGAAACATGATGCACACTTTATGCGGATATCTGCCGCGTAGAGTGTGCTTTTTTGTTGTCATATCAAAGAAGGAGGAAGAAGCTATGAAACTTGTAGGAGAACTGAAGGATAAGGTCGAAAAGGCTGAGAATCAGGAAGAAGCAAAGAAGATAATTGAAAAAGCCGGAATGGAATTGACAGATGATGAGCTGGATCAGGTAGCTGGTGGTGTTTTTGTTCACTGGCCAAGGACATAGTATACATGGGTGGACTCCCTGATGGGGAACATGAAAGAATGTAATACTTTCATAATGAACAATGTATCGGAGCCGGGGCATATCAAGATATGTTCCGGCGCTTAATTTATCGGATCAGAAATAATAAAAAGTGGCGCAGCCCCCGCACATATCCAATGCAGGTCTGCGCCTTGTAAGCAGCCAATCTGCTTCCTATATTGCCCACGGTCTGGAATCATCCGGATCGGAATCATCATCCAGGAAGTTCTGGGCGTAAGTAGGCGTGAGGTCATAGTGGCGGATGATGGATCGTTTATTCATTTTAGCACCAGCGGTTGGTTCCCTTTCATCTGATCGATCAATGAATGCATATGAGGCTTAATATCCTCAGAGGTCAGTTCTGTGATCATCGTGGAGTTCTTCACCGCCGCGTCTTTGGAAGATCCGCCGCAGTGGAAGAACCGTTCATCCGGTTCTTCATAGTCCAGAACCATGAAACGGTCATGCATGATTCCGCCAGTGGTGATGAAGGAGATCGGGATGGAAGGGAACTCCACTTGAAAATCTGTATAGTCGCTGGCGTGGAGCTTATTATACAGATTATCACTGAATACAGTCACTGTTACCCCCGGTTTTATATTCTGGAGAAGTTGCAGAGTTTTGATGTTGATATAGTTGTCGATGACATATACACTCTTTTTTGCCTGACTGTAGATATCCATGTAGATTATTTCCGCATTTACAGGATGTCCTTCACGCAGAAGAACCTCCTGCCTGTCTTCCGGCAGGTTGAATTGCAGGAGAACAGGGGAAATATCGGAGCGCTTTAGGGTATCATTGATGCGTTCGAAGGCGTCCACCAGTTTGTCATCGTGCTCCAGAAGGAGCTTCTGCTGGTCTTCTATCCTCGAACGTATCTCACGAATGGCTTCTGAGTTATCGTTTGTTTTCATCGCAAGGCGAAGAATGTCGCGCTGTGAAACAAGACCTTGGTTGTCAAAAATATAATTTTTCATAGACTGAAAGACACGTATAAGAGCAATGCTTTGTTTTGTAGCAAGTTCTCCCTTCAAAACGCTCATCAGCATATATACACCGCTTTCGGTGAAAGCCCAGAGTTCTGTTCTTCTGTCACCACCCCAACTTGCTGTAACATTTTGTGATAGCAAGTTTTGAAGATCTTCTTCGGTCAGCAGAAATCGAAAATCTGGAGGGAATTTTATATCATTCCTTTTTACCTGTTGATTAAAGGCACTCGTTGTATATCCATATATTTCCGCCAATTCAAAATCCAGCATACAATGGCAAGAAACAATTTTTGAATGAGTATGCAAGACTTAAAAATATGGTAGATCTGAGATGTCATATTTTTTTTATGAACGAACTGTGCTATGATACAGGAAAAGAACGGGGAGGTTTTTATGAGTACAGCAAAAGCAGCTATTTTTGATGAAATAAATGCTATGCCTGATAATCTGGATGAATTGGAGATCATCGACAGCCTCTATCACAGAATAAGGTTGAAACAGAGTCGGGAATCTATCGAAGAATACGGTACACTTTCCACGGATGAAGTGAGAGAATATTTCAGAAACAAAAGAGAAAAAAGGCAGGCTGTCCAATGAAAGTAACTTGGACTATGCCTGCCCTGCAGGATCTTGATGAGATTGAATCCTTTATAGCATTAGATGATTATGAGACCGCTGTCGACTTTGTGAATCGACTCATTGATCTGGGCGACTCATTAAGTGATCCTGAGACCTGTGAAAAGGGCACCCCTGTGTCCTGGGCAGAAGATTCTAATGTCAGGGAATTATACTATAAAGGATATTCCATAGTATATGAAGTCATTTCTGATCCTGAGATTATTTACATACATGAGGTGTATAATCAGAAACGGGTACATCTACGTTATGGGCCGAGAGATCATCGATAATACAGTTCTACCACCTTCTAACGATTCTGTTTTTCTTAATAAAAGTATTGCACGCCCGTCGTTAATCCACAAAATGATCCACAAAAAATTCAGGTTTTCAAATGCTGTCTGTTTCGGCAATTAGCGTTTTAAGAACCCGGGAACGTCGATTTTATCAGCTTTTATGAGACCTTATCTGCCGTCAGATGATCTCAAAAGAATGGTATCACCGAGAGTTCGCAACGCAGAGGGCCGCAGGCGCCGGTGGCGCCTTCTTGCGGCCGACCGAGGCGGGTCCCTCACCCGCCGAGACCGAGGGGCCGCGCGCGTCCAGTGGACGCGCTCTTGCGGCGGACCGGAGCGGAGCGGAGACCGAATCCCTTCGGTTCCACTAAATCGGAAACCCAGTAAGTATGTGGGTTTCCGATTTTTTTGAAAATTTCTGAGGAAGTGCTTTTTTGTATATTTTTGCCACGTTACACCAAACGTTACACAAAATTTTAGAAATAGTTCCGAACACCTGTTATGAAGCCTGCTCATCGTCAGAGAACAGATCCTCTACAGCCTTCGTGATTTCCTTCAGATCATCCTCCGTCTCGTTCATTTTCTTTTTGTTGTAATGTGCATAAATGCGAAGTGTTGTGGTAGGCTCCTCATGTCCCAGCCAGTACTGCACTTTTTTCACATCCCAACCTTTTTCGATCAAAAGACTGGCGCAGGTGTGCCGAAGTTTGTGGAGTGTGATCTCTGGACGGCCAAACTCTTTCATTGCCTTTTTGAACAAATCGGAAATATAGTTCGGATCATAGTTTTCCCCGTCCTCACGAACAAAAACATATCCGGCGGCATTCTTATAGGTATTGCCGAAAAATGAACGATCCTCTTCCTGCTTCTTTTGAAGTTTCTTGAGACATTTCTCCGCCGTTTCAAACAGGATCAGCGTACGGCTACCTGCAACAGATTTGGTATCATCCTCTGCATGAACCGTTTTCATTCGCGTCACAGTATGTTTTATGGTCAGAGTCTTCTTCTCATAATTAATCGATGACCATTTCAGACCAAGCGGTATCAACGGCTATGTTATTTTCTTTAGTAATCTTTTTGATCATATTTGGTGTTACGCCAATTAGTTCTGCAACTTCAGACATGCTCAAAGTAAAGCAATTTGAAAAATCACTCAATGTTTCAGGTGACAACAGTTCTTCCGCTTTTAATACAAGATCATCTTTACTGAATTTGCTGTTTACTTCAGGTGAATACTTTTTTATCTGATGAAACAAATCAGATTTATTTGCGTGACGAAGCCATTTTCTCTGCTTTATCGTAGTAACCATAAGTTCACTAAAACCATTATCAAACATTTTTCTTCCCTTTCTTTTCGATATGATTTGATGATTTCGGCTGATTATTATGATTTTCGGTTTGTAGATGTGATTTTAGACGTTTTCCCAAGGATGATGGGCTTTCGGCTTTAAAATGGTCGAATGACCTGGATACTTTGATGTAACTGCTTTATGATGTGATTATATTACTTCGTTCTTTGTGTGTCTTATTTACCTGGTTCGTTTTTGATTTTTTTGAAAAATCCCTTATTTTCGGCCTTGATAGGGCTTACGAATCCGCTCCGAACCTGCTATGGCATCACTTAAACCAAATTAGAAGCCTTTTAAGGAAAGCGGTAATAGATCATCGCATCCTGCCCTGCCATTATAGAAGCATAGGCGGTGGCAAGTGGGTTTTTTTCTGCAAATGAATAAGAGTCCTACCTGCATTGGTAAGACTCTTGATGAAAACATTGCATTCTGGTTGGGAAGTATCGGTTTAATGAAATTTGGGTGACGCACCGCTTTTCTTCCTCCGTTTTTTTCCGGCGAGATAATCATAGTAAGCCTGACTTACTACGGTTGGACTACCTACTAAATTATCAGGATAATTAGCATGAGCCTGCTGCGTTTCCTCCAACGTCTTGTATGATTCTCCAAATAGATCGGGATTTCCATAAGATTTAAAGACCTGATATGTACCGTCATCATGTTGCACAATAGCCCCCCCGGCAGCCTGCTCCAGTTCATCATCTGTCAGTTTCATCCCGGCTTTTTCGATGCCCTTCTTTGCTTCTTCCTGCTGCGCTCCTCATATGACTCAGAATAGCAGTACGCAATGTAATCCAGATAGATAAACAGATTCTCCAGGCAAAGCATTGCCTCATCGCGTCCAAGTTTTTTCCCGCCATGCGCCGCGTTATTTCCGCATCTTCGGATAAAATCCATCCGCTTCCACAGATCCGCCCCGACAATCTGTCGGTACTCTTCCGAATTCATCAAGCTCTGCAGATTATCCTGATATGGCATCTCCAGTTCCCTGTCCACGGAATACATCCATTTCAGCGCAAACTCCATCGCGCGTCGGCTATTGATAATGCTGGCCTCCGGATCCATAAGGATGATCCGTTCCGCAGAGATCGCCACATCCGCAAACGAACGAAACTGTTTGTCATTTTTCAGATAATCAAAGTTTGTTGTCATATGATCACCCCGCAGCCTCTCCCTTTATGCAGCTTTCATATCTGCAAATATTTCTTTGACAACAGTGTTATCTGTTTCTCCTCTGTACAAGCGACATCGCTATTTATATCTACAGAACACAATTCGGATCCACATACCCATATTTATCTGTTCTATTGTCATATGCAAAATACCATCCGTCTTCTGTGTATTCTCTGTGAACCATAATAGACTCGCCGTTCTTCCAGCCGATACCAGGGATAATAGCACCACCGGGTGTTCTGCGCAAAGCAAGGCATGCAGTGTCGTGGTACATTACCACATTACAAACAGTTCTTCTAGTGAATCGTGAGAGGTCGAAGATGTCACTTTTATTGCCTCCCGCTCCCCCACTCACCGCGTCGAGCTCCTCATCGCTTAAGAGTCTTCCGACTTCCTTTGTTTTCCCAGAACGTTTCATGGTAGTTCCTCCTTTCGCTAATCAGTCTTCTCAACCTTATCTTTCAGATATCCTACCAATTTCATGTGCTTTCCTCCTCCAAAATGGTGATGAATTTCTGCTTTCACTTATATTATACGCGGATCCAGCCGAAATGCGACAGGAAATTATGATTTTTTATGCGAACGTTGAATATGTAACCGGCAAGCACTTTTCCATATATTTCGGCAGATAATTTTCCATAATCCGCGGCATTGGTTCATACATGCGCTTCGAAGACCTTTGCATAGTTTAAAACAAAGAAAAAGCACTTATCATAGCGATAGGTGCTTTCCTTTCCCAGTGTGATATACCACGAACCACGAAAAAATAATGGCACAAAAAATTGAAAAAGTCAAATCTTAGTGTTAAAATGACAGCGTAAATTTGTACTCGGAAAATGCAGAAAAGAATTTCCCTGCAATGTGATAAGATTTTGACCTTTCAATCTTACTACATTTCCGTTCATAAAGGAAGCCTTGCTTCGCAAGCCTTTGAATTAAATCAAGTCTCTGGCATATGTAGATCCGTTCCTGCCTGCTTGGATTTTATCTGCCATCAGCTGATAGTCAACCCCAAGCCGCTTTGCGGTGCTTCGCAGGGTTGACAATCATCTGCTGGTAGATATCTGTTGATCAAGCAGGAATGGATCTTTGGGTGCTGAAAGCGCCTCTATTCAAGACAACACCGGCAGGTGTTGTTTCCTTTTCAAAGCTTTCCGTGCAAATAGAACGACAGCTTTTTACTGGTCTGCTCCGTCAGGCTTGCCCGCATGGTCTCTGCATATTTACCGTACTCAGCTATAGTCTTTGACCTATTCGTCCGTTCAGATTGAAACATCCGCGAAGCGCTGAGAACAACTTCTTCCATCCCGGCCGCCATAGGCAGTTCTACCTTCTGATATTTTGCCAGTTCCAGCATATCTCCGCCATTATAGTAATACTCCCGGAGATGTGCCATCTGTGAGCCTCCGTGCCTGCTCCACCCTATTGCAAGCGTGCTCATACGGCTCGACAACACATGATATACGTGTCCTTCTGCAGAACATCCTACGACGTTGTCCTTCTTTCTCAGTCTGAGCTTTGCTGCTGTCCAGTTTGATGCCAAATACGCTCCGGCTTCTCTGATCCTCTTGATAACCTTTTCTGAAGAAGTACACCATGTGAGGCGCTCAACTATCTCCAGAAACTCTTCTTTGCTGCCATGACGTATGCATTCATACAGTTCGTTCTTTGCATCGACCCCAGTGTCTTTCATATGATTTGTAAGCTTGGAGATGTACTTTGCAAGATGGAATTCATCTAACACAAACGTTACATCAGAAAGCCCCCTGTAGCCGTTTCTTATCCATCCGCCACCATCTGAATTGATATAGATCCGTTTTATTTTATCCGTATCATAGGTGGCTTCAATATAATCAAACACTTCTTTCCAGAGTTCCTTGTTGTCCTGGTCATTTCCGCGGCAGAAGTAGTGCGGATTTATCAGCCTGTTCCGCTTGCTCTTTGGTGCTTCCGGCTCTATTCCTTCATAGACATAGATCAGTTTACTGATAGCTCCATTACACTTCCAGCCATTCTCATTCTTTATCAGATCTCCCTTCTTATTCTGGAATTGTAGATGATAGTGGTCTTCATCTGCATCGATATACAGATATTCTACAACCTTCTTTTCCTTGGGAATCTGAAAGTTTGGAGGAAACTTAATGGCATGCAGTATATCCTTAACAGCTCCTTTTGAGATACCGGAGGGGGAAACATCTTCTCCTGCTTTACGATAATTTGTCTGGACAGCTTCTTTGTATACGGCAGCTGTCGCATCCTCTGTCATCGTCTGGTTTGGAGAAAGGCCAAGCACTTTGTCCACCAGATAGCATTGTAGCGGCTTTCCCTCTTCGTTCAGTTCTTCCTTAGATTGATACAATGTCTTAAAGAAGATAACATCTCCCAATGTTGTCGTAAGCCTCTTACAGTCTCTTTTGCGCTCAACAACCCACATTCGCTTTCTTTCTGACATATTTCGGATCCGGTCGTTCATACCCTGGATCACCATCTGGATGAATCTCCGTCCAATTTCATCTGTCTCCTTGCGGGTTTTCAACACGAAATCAGCAAGGCTGTCAGTCTCCTTGTACAAGTTTTCTTCAAGCCCAAACAGATTTTTGATGAAATCCTCCGTAATGTAGCGTATAATTTCCTCCATAAGAACATCCTCCCGTTGATAATGTATTTTGTGGTCAACTCAATACCTTACCACTAGAGGATGTTCTTTTCTATTGTTTCATTTTTCCGAGTAAACTTTTACGCTGGCATGCGATCAAAGTGGCGGTTCATGTCCTTCCCAAGAATACCAATACATTTTGTAGTCAGATCGGCTGCTATTTCATCTGCCAATTGTTTTACAGCCCTTTTTTCTCCTTCCAGATCCTTACTTTCCGCGCCCACACTATCATCATAGTTATCTACATAGTCAGAAATCAGTTTGCTAATTGGTTCAAAATACCCGTTCCCGCCCTTAAAACCGGTTTTTGAAAGATTGAGACTGCCAAACGCATCGGTTTCCACTCCCGGATTTGCTTTATAAGATTCTATCTCCATTCCGTTTTCCTGTCCGCCAAATCCGATGGAATTCACAAATTCAGAACAGGTACCACAGGGAAAGGAAATCTTTGTTCCCATCAGCTCAAACAATTTATTATAGAGTTCAACGGCTGTATTAGAATCCTTCAGCCCACTGAAATCAAATTTTGCAGAAGGATTGTTATTGTTGATTGTCGGATTCCAGGCACCCTTCCATTCCCATTCATCTGAGGGAAGGGCCCCTTCTTTACCATAATACTCTTTTTTTATGTTTCCCTCCCCATCCTGATACACACTTTTCATGATTTCCGAATCCCCGGTAAGCTGTGTGATATTATATGGGTGTTTTTCCATTTTATCATCAATCTTAAGCCAGGAGGCTGCATTCTTTTTTAAGGTCCGACTGACCGTATACTCCACCTCCTGATCCTCAGATATCTGGATCAATTCATAGGGATTCCCCTTAAGAATGGGCTTTGTATTAAACATAGTGGATTCCCGGATCCGATCGATCTCCTCCAGCGATGCTTCCACTTCCTTTTGGATATCGTGTCGATCTTCCTCCGTATTCGTATCATTCAACGCCTGCACATGGAGTTCACGGACCCGCTGCAAAATAGCATGCACTTCATTCAGCGCACCTTCTCCTGTCTGCAAAAGAGAAATTCCCTCACTGATATTATCCGCCCCTTTATCCAACCCCCGAATCTGCCATCTCATCTTTTCGGATATGGCAAGACCCGCAGCGTCGTCTGCACTGCGGTTGATTCTGTATCCGGAGGAAAGCCTTTCTGTTGATTTTGACTTTTGCCCGGTGATCGTTTTCAGTTCTCGCTGGGTAAATATCGATGCCAGATTATGCTGGATTACCATATGATTCTCTTTCTTTTATGTACATCTCAAAGGATTTATATATTTTTTCATTGCTTCCATACGAATAAATTCGTCACAATTTAATTACGAAACTAATGACAAAATTCCTTGTGGCTGCTGGTTTGCCTGCGTCAGCATAGATTGGGCAGCTTGTGCTATGATATTACTCTTGGAGAACTGCACGATCTCTTTTGCCATATCGGTATCACGGATGCGGGATTCTGCGGCTTGAGTATTCTCGGAGGTATTGTCATCTACGGCCATGGCATGCTCAAGGCGGTTCTGCTGAGCACCGAAGTTTGCACGGTAAACGCTCACCTTTTCAATTGCTTTGTCGAGCATGTCAATTGTTTTCCCTGCTTTTTCGAAAGAGGAAACATCGGGATTTGTAAGGCCAATTCCTTTTGATGTCGCATCCACAAGGTCTAGTTTTATTCCCTGCCCCTCAAGTGCTCCGGACTGAATATTAAGTATAGGAGCGATTGCCTCAGTTTTATATGTTGGAGTTGTTATCGTTATAGTTTCACTATTTCGTTCTATTACCGTTTGAAAGCTCCTGTTATTTATTCCGGATGAATAGTTTTTTACATTGGATTTATAATACACGTGATATTCATCCTCATGTTCCTTACTACTATATATGTTTAACATTTTTTCATCCTTCCATATTCCTCCGACCGTATCTATGAATTCAATATACTCTGGGTCATTGCTGTCCCATAATGCCAAATAAACTCTCTTTCCAGCCATACTACCTGATTCACCGTCAAAATATACATAACCTTCCTCATCAGTTTTAAGGTCGGTAATTAGTAAATCATCATAATCATACGAATCATAAGTGTGATACATCTTACCGGTTGCAACAATACCCATACCGCTATACTCAGTTGATTTTGCCCTTAAACTGTCCACATCTTCCTGAGTACTGCGGAGACCATGGAGAAAGAATATATCTCCTGGATTTTGTACTACTCCATTGTGACGCGGTCTTTCATGTGCCATATTCGCCGCACTAACTTCTTCTAAATCAGTAATCCCTAAAAGGTTACGTATTTCATTTACTTTCGTAACATCTGATGCACTAGGGATGTCATATATTTTTGTTATCTCACCGTCAATAGTATATGTTGTATCTCCATAAGTAACACTTGTATTATATTTTATCTCTTGATTAAGAGGATATATCTGTGAATTAAAATTTGTCTGATTTGCTATACGATCTACTTCTTTTGTTAACTGATTTATCTCATTTTGAATCATTTTCCTGTCTGTG
>JAEEGH010024292.1_pt1 | contig 12246 bp, 8 predicted proteins | sample 9134181 | NCBI WGS metagenome assembly JAEEGH01 (sample SAMN16246544, study PRJNA631951) | gut metagenome | biome: gut microbiome; feature: rumen; material: DP-attached | host: Bos | place: Iran: Karaj | collected 2018-10
CTAACACGGAACCTAACACGAAAGAAAGAAAAGAAGAAAGGTCCCCACACCTCTAAAGAAGTAAAGAAAGAAAACACACATACAAGCGCGCGTGCGAGGATTTCGTCAAGCCGACAATGGCCGGTTTGTTGCACCACAACTGGTAGGGACGGCGTTCCATTGCCGTCCGCAACGGTCGCCGATGGAACGGCGACCATACCACCGCATTGATATAAATGCGGTGGTATGGTGAAGGGGACTTGAAACCGATTGTGATGCGTCGTCAGGCGTTGTGAAATGGTATAATACTCTCCGGATGAGAGTGTGTGTCGAGTATCCGAACTCCGTCATGTGCGAGCGCGGCTATGACGTAATTGACCGCATCGGCGGGATTGCAAGGGGAGGCTGCGACGGCTCGTAGGCGGATTCTTGTGAATACTCGTGGAAGGCCGGCCTCTATTGCTTCCGCACCTGCAGGCACAAGGGGGAAAAGTAATGAAAGCATCATGCAAAGTGCTGTTGACTCGCACATTACGTGCAATACTTAAGAAGTTTGCGGCAGATATTTGATGTAAAGGAGCGCTGAATCTCCAAGAGCACGATATATGTTACCCGCTTGATTCTTCGAAATGCCAAACTTTCCTGCCGAAGACCGCATCATACTTAAATGAGGAGACATGGAGACCTGGCGCGAGGTTGCAAACAACCCCGTTTTTGGGGCATGTAGGTTGATAGCTGAATTCGGCGACCGTCTGTACACGGCCGCTGTTCGTGTTTGCGGTAACGAGGCGGACGCCGAAGACCTCGTCTTCCGCACCTTCGACCATGCGGTGCGCAAGATTGGGCAGTACGATGGTCGGGCCGCGTTTTTCTCGTGGCTGTATGCAATCATGTTCAACTTCTGGCGCATGGACAAGCGCAGGAAAGGGGCGAACGCGCTGGTTTTCGACGGCGAGATTCCGGAAACGGAAGACGTGCGCCCGGACCCTGCCGAAGAACTTGCCGCGCAGTCTGACGGCGAAAGCGTACGCGCCGCCATAGCCGAGCTCCCGGAATCGCAGCGTGCGGTCGTGGTGCTTCGCTACTACGAGGACATGAGCATGGAGCAGATGGCGGCAGTGCTCGAAATTCCGGTCGGCACGGTCAAGCATCGCCTTTTCATGGCGAAGCGGGTACTTGCCGCGAAACTCGCAAAAACTTTTCCAACAAACCCCGCATCCTACAAGTGAGGACAGCCAGTCATGAACCGATCGACAGACAACATATTCGAAACACCGCTCGACAGCGCGATATCCGCCGCGCTGAAGGAGCCGGCGGCGGCATATACGCTTCCGCGCGGCTTCTCCGAGCGCTTTGTTGGCTGCATGATGGACGCGCCGAAGCGCTCGCGCCTGCCGCGCTGGCTGAAGAAGGCTGCGTGTTTCGCGCTGCTCCTTTCCGGCGCGGCGTTCGCGGCGATTGTCGTGGTAGACGCGGTAACCGCCAAGGACGATGAAAGAGGAAAGGCTGTCGGGAGTGCCGGCCCTGGCGCGCCGCAAGCGGACGAGGGAACGGATGTGAATGCCGCGCTTGCAGCAGCCGAAACGGAAGGGCCGCGCTTCGTCGAGCCTCCTGTCATATCCGATGTCCCTTCCGATGAGACAACTCCGGCCGTTCCCAGCCAGTCTTCCTCTTTAGACAATCAACTTGAAAACGGGAAAGGAGAAAATGAGATGAACATCAAGTGGAAAGCTGTAGCCGCACTTGCTGCAGCCGCTTTGTCCGACAGTGCGTATGCCGCCGACTACACCTGGATGGCGAGCCCAGCCGATGCGGAGTGGAATGCGTCCTCGCTCAACTGGAATTCCGGCGTGGCATGGGAGGACAACGCGTCCGCTCCGAACAACGCCGTGTTTCCGTCAGCATCGTCGCAGAAGACGATTGCGATTCCCTCTGGCCAGACGCGCCATGTCAACAATCTCGACGTGCGCGGCGCCTACACGATTCAGGGGGACGGAAAACTTGACCTCGTCGGCAAATTCTCCGTCAACAGCGATTGCACACTCAACGCCGCATTTGACTGCCAGACTGTCCGATTCGGGGGGACGAGCGGCAAGGTTCTGAAGTTTGACTCGAAGGCCCAGAACTCGACGCATACGTCCACGTACATCGACGGCTCGGTCTGGCTCAATATCTATGGCGACAAATCCTTCGGACTGCAGCCGACGCAACCGACGGACAACATTTTCATCACAAGCGGCACTCCCACCATTCTGACGTGGGTGCCTTGGAGTACATCGCTCAACAAAAACCGCATAATCAGGATTTCGCCAAACGCGGGCCTTGCCTTGGGCGGTAACACGGCCAGCGGCTACACCAACACCATCAAAAGCCTTATTCTTGCGGACAACTCGCCCGGGCAGGCGTTCAGCACGAACACGGTCGTTTCGATTCCGCCGAATTGGACGGGGCAGAGGGTCTTGGACCCTGGTGAAGGGCGGACCAATATCATAGGGCGCCTCAAAGTGGAAAGCCGCCTGAAGATCGCAAGCGGCGTCACGCGCCTCGGAAGCGCAAAGATCGATACCGGTTCTTCCGCCATGCTGTACATCAACGGCAACGGGAGCAGTTACAGCGGCACCAAAGGCAGTCTTGAGATCGCGGGCGGTACGCTGTATGCGTCTCAGACCCGATATGTCGACGTGTCCAACTACGGGCAGGTGACGGTCAAGGACGGCGGCAGGGTGTACATGCCGAGAGTCACGTGGTTGAATGGCCTTAGCGGTCGTGGACGGCTGACAGTGGCGAATGGAGATTTCCTTGTTTCAACGTTGCGCATAAAGCAATCCGCGAATTCGGAGGTTCATTTGGAAGAAGGCGGGCTCATCGCAGTGAACGTTCTCGAAATCGAGCAGAGCGGCACGTCTCAGGGCTTGTTCAAGTTCAACGGCGGGCGGTTGCAGGCGCGGGACGGCACGGACCGCGGAGCAGGTCTCTTCTCGTCGGCGACGGAAGCGAGCTGGCGCAAGGTTCGATTCGCCATAGGTGAGGGCGGCGCGGTGTTCGACCCGGACAATGGCCAGAACATCTGGTGGACCCGTCCGCTCGTGAGCGACGCGGTACATGACGGCGGCGTGAAGAAGCTTGGCGGCAGCATGCTGATCTTCACGAACACCAACAGCTACAATGGCGTCACGCACGTCGTGGCCGGCGGGATGCAGCTGCGCACGGACAACGCGCTGCCGCCTGGCTCTACGTTGCGACTCGGCGGAGGCGTGAACCCTTACATCGACGCATGGACGTTCGAGAACGCGAGTCCTGCCCGTGCCACCGAACAGTGGCTCAGCCGCGTGGAGGGAACGGGTTCCATAAACAATTGCACGAAGCTGCACGTCACAAACTCAATCGCGCCCGCCGTGGATGGAAGGCTTTCTTTCGACACCAGGTGCGATCTGCGCGGCAATCTTGAGATATCCGGAAATGCGAACGGTTGTGGCTGCATGGAGATCGCGGCGGGACAGAATATCTCCGGTCTGACGCTGAATGTATGCGACATCTCTACGTTCAACAAGGATGCTCCGCGTGATACATACAAGGTTCTTGATGCACCCGGCGGTTACACTGGCGAGCAGTTCGCCGCCGACAACCTTGGCGAGCAGTGGCGCGTAAAATACACAGAGACCGGCGCATTCATATGCAGACGGAAAGGTCTTGCCGTAATTCTTCGATAGACATCTCGGAATAGACGATGAAACGCGTTCTTCTTGCGATTTTCGCTGTGACGGCATTTATCGCGCAGGCAGACGTTCTCCGCGTATCCGTCGATCCTGATGCATCTGTCGGCCTGGTGAAGCCAGTCAACGGCGTCGGGCAACCGCCGATGATAGGTGCCTTGAAGGACTGGCCGATGATGCGCTATCTGAAGGAGGCCGGCATACCGTATTCTCGGCTGCACGACGTCGGCGGAAGGCTTGGTGGCGGAATCTTTGTCGACATCCCCAATCTCTTCCCCGACTTCGACGCGGACGAGAACGATCCAGGGAACTACAGCTTCGCATTCACCGATTCGCTCATCAAGGCGCTTGACGCGAATGGCGTGGAGCCGTTCTTCCGCCTTGGCGTGACCATCGAGAACTGGGTGGGGTATTCCGGGAACTATCCCGCGCTGAGAACGAATCCGCCAAAGGACTTCTCGAAGTGGGGGCGTATCTGCGAGCATGTGATCCGCCACTATACGGAAGGCTGGGCCAACGGCTTCACGATCAAGGTCGAGAACTGGGAGATATGGAACGAGCCGGAAGGGAAGGCCATGTTCGATGCGCCGTTCGGGGAATTCATGCGCCTCTATGGTACGGTCGCGCCGTACCTAAAGGGCAAATTCCCGCATCTGAAGTTCGGCGGCTACGGGAGCTGCGGATTCTACGGCGGGGTGGATGCGGAGTACGTCGAAGCGGCTGCAATAGCGCCCAACCTCAGGCATTATGTCGATTGCGCCCGCAGGTTCCTTGCCGCCGCGCGCGACAAAGGCTGGCCGCTCGACTTCTTCTCGTTCCATTCCTATTCCGCTCCGGCAGAGGCTTTGCGACAGGTTCGGTACGCAGACAGTCTGCTGGACGAATATGGTTTCACGCGGGAGAAGACGAAGCGGGTTTTCAACGAATGGCTGGCCTATCCGTCGCTTGAATCGCTCGGCACGGCACATCAGGCGTCGGCGATAGCGGCTGAACTCATCGGGCTCCAGAACGGTCCGTGCGACATCGCCTGCATCTACGACGCCCGCTGCCGCGAGGGCATGTTCTCGCCGCTCTTCAACCCGCTTACGCAGAAGCCGCACAAGGCGTACTGGTCGTTCGTGGCGTTTAACGAACTTCGCAGGCGAGGCACGGCTGTGCGCGTGGCCGTGCGCGACGAGGAGGGAAAGAAAGCGGAGCCGGGCTGCTGCGCCGCTGCGGCGCGCGGAGCGGACGGCTCTGTCGCCGTGATGCTTGCGAATGCCGGCTCGAAGGAAAGACCATTCGCGCTGGACGTGGCGAGAGCGCGGCGACCGGGTTCACGCTGCCGCGTCATCGACGAGACTCGTACGTGGATGGAGATTCCCCAGCCTGCGGCGCTTCCGCCGCGCTCCGTCTTGCTTGTAGAATTTGATCCGCAGTGAGGAGATTGCACCGAAGATGAAGAGATTGCATTTGACATTGGCGGCAACCGTCGCCGCGTCGTCGGCGATGGCAGCGACATTTCGCGGCACGGATGACGGACGGGTGCTGACAAACCCCGATACCGGGCTTACGATGCACTTTTACTCGAATGTGCCGGACAACTACGGCTCAAAGATCGAACCCGGCGATGACATGTCATGGTTTCCCGGGTGCTCGATATGCTATCTGCGTCTGCCGTGGAGCATGCTCGAGCCTGAGGAGGGCGTCTACGACTGGGCGACCATTGACACTCCCGCCCAGCGCTGGATAGCCAAGGGCGGTCAGATCGCATTGCGCTTCACATGTTCCGAGGACTGGATGTACTACGCGACGCCAAAGTGGGTGGAGGACGCAGGGGCAAAAGGCAAGCACTATCGCATCTGGGCGGGCAAGGGCCCGGTCCGCACGCCCGACGGCAAGACGCTGCCGTGGGATCCCGACTTCGGCGACGCCGTGTTTCTCGAAAAGCTGGAGAAGTTCATCGCCACGTTTGCCGCTCGCTACGACGGACGACCGGAGGTGGCGTTCGTTGACATCGGCTCGTACGGACTGTGGGGCGAGGGGCATACCTTCGGCTCCAGCCAGGTGCCGGAGGCGAAGCGCGCCGTGGACATTCCCAGGCACATTGATCTCTGGTGCAGGTATTTCAGGCGAACGCAGCTCATCTTGTCGGACGACGTTGACGGCAACGCAAACAAGTCGGGCAGATATCCGATGCTGGACTACGCCAGGTCAAAGGGCGTTGGCTGGCGCGACGATTCGATACTTGTCGAACCGCCGCCGCGCTCGTGGTATCATGCCGATCAGGCGGAGCGATACTGGCGCACGCTGCCTGTCGTGCTGGAACACGAACACTACGCGCCGTCGAAGGCGACGAAGGCCTGGAGCGCGGAGCGGCTTGTCGAATCCGTCGAGCTGATGCATGCGAGCTACATGTCGATACACGGAACCCCGAAGAAGCTTCTGGACGAGAATCGCGAGGCGTTCGCGAAGATTGCGCGGCGGCTAGGCTACCGCTTCGTCCCGCTGACTGTGACCTGGCCTGACGCCCTGAAAGTCGGCAGGAACGGCGAGACGTTCGAAGTGTCGTTCTCGTTTGCGAATCGCGGCGTTGCGCCGTGCTATCGCGACGCCTATCCGTGCTTGACGGTCAAGGACGACAAGGGACGCATCATCGCCGTTCTTGCGGACAGCGGATTCAACCTCAAGGGACTGCTGCCGGATATGGACGGAGCAGGCCGCGTCCCTCCCGCATCGCACACGGCGAAGTTCCGTCTTGGCCGTTTTGGCGCACCGAAATTCCCTGCGTCCGGCACGTTCGACGTCTATCTTTCTGTAGGCGAGGTCGACGGCACTCCAGTCTACGAACTGCCGATTGGCGAGAGCGACGGTCACAGGCGCTACAAGGTCGGAAGGTTGCAGCTGTGAGATTCAGGATGACCTTCCTGTGAAATGCGGGAAGCGGTGGGCGCGGTGTGTAGCCCTGGTCGGAATCGGGCCGCACGCCGTCAGCCTCTTCTGCAATCGCCTGGCGTGATGCCAAATGCGCTTCTCATTCGCAGGCCAAGGTGCGAGGCTCCGCAGAAGCCGCACTTCTGGGCAACTTCCTCTACCGTGGCGTTGCCGGCGGAAAGCCTTTCGATCGCGGCGTTGAGGCGCAGGTGCGTAAGCTCGTCGGCCATCGTGCGCCCGAGAGCCCTCCTTGCGCGGATGTTCAGAACGGTCTTTGAGCACCCCGCCGCCCTGGCAAGTTCGGGCAGCGACGGACGGTCCTGGAGATGGCCGAGCGCGTACGCGACTGCGCGTGCGACGAAGGGGTCCGAAATCGCCTGCGAGTTGGTTGACGTTCGGGTTATGACCGTCTCGTGGCGCGTGACGATCGTTCGCTCGACGCGGCGGCGGGAGAGAAGCCTGTCCATCGCTTCGCCCACTGCCATGCCCCATTCGCGATGCGACACCGGTATCGACGAAATGGAAGGAACCGTCATCTCGCACAGAAGCTCGTCGTTGTCGACGCCCAGCACCGCTACGTCTTCAGGCACGCGCACTGAGGCGGCTGCCGCGGTAGCTATGACCTGCTGAGCCCTTCGGTCGTGGACGCAGAACAGCGCCGTTCCGCGCGGAAGCGACTTGAGCCATCGGGTGAGCGTTCCCGCCTCAAGCGCGAAGTCGTCCTGCGCACCGATCTTCGGCGCCGGGTATACGAGAGGACTGAAGCCGTCCTCGGCAAGGCGCCGCCTGAAGCCTTCAAGCCGCCCATCGCTCCAGAAAGTCGGCCGCGCCGTGCCGATGTAGGCGAACGACTCGTAGCGCCGCTCGATGAAGTACTGCGCCGCCGTGCGGCCTTCGGCGGCATGGTCGTTGATGAATGTCACCACGTTGCGCCTTCCGCTGGGAGGAAGGGGCCTGGCAAGCGTAGGCTCGATGAACACCGCGGGCAGCCCTGTCGCGAGGTAGTCGCGGCGCTCGCGTGCGCTCAGGATGTACGCGATGATCCCCTGGCAGTTCCAGGACTTGAGGTCCTTGATGTGCTGGCGGTTGAGGTCGTGCAGGTCGAGGTGGAAGTGCCACGCGCCGGGATTCGACTCGTGCGCGTACTTGAGCAGCCCCTCCAGAAGCTGGCGCTGGGTGAGCGTCGAAGTCGGTATCACCACCAGTATGCGTTTCTCTTTCGAAGTCGTCGCCATGACGCCGAGCAGTATACCACGCCCGTCCGATTATTACAATACCCCCGTCCGGCCTTTATACGCAGGAGCGCTTGTTTCGTGTATAATACGCGGCACAAAGAGCCACTACAGGAAAGGACGAAAGACTATGAAGGGGAATGTCAGGATAGGTATCGTCGGGTTCGGCTTCATGGGGACGACGCACTGGGGCGTCTACAAGGGAATCAAGGGCGCTAAGGTCGTCGCGCTTGCCGACGTCGATCCCGCCAAGCTGAGGGGCGACATCTCGAAGGTCGTCGGCAACATCGGCGGGGGCGACAACTCGAAGCCCGTCGACCTTGCGGGCGTCACGGTCTACAAGGACGCGATGGATCTCATCGCCGATCCAGAAGTCGACGTCGTCGACATATGCGTTCCGACGGCGATGCACATGGAGTACGCCGTCGAGGCCCTTAAGGCCGGCAAGCACGTCTTCTGCGAAAAGCCGCTCTGCCGCACCGAAGCGGAAATGCGCTCGCTTGTCGAGCAGGCGAAGAAAGCTAAGGGCTTCTTCAACGTCGGCCTTTGCGTGCGCGCATGGCCGGAATACCGCGCCGCCTACGAATACTTCAGGAGCGGCAAGGCCGGCGGAATGCTGTCCGCGACCTTCAAGCGCATCTCGCCCGGAGTCGACGGCAATTCGTGGAAGAACTGGTATATGGACGACAAGATCTCCGGCGGCGCGCTTCTCGACCTGCATGTGCACGACACCGACGAGGTCAACTACTTCTTCGGCAAGCCCAGGGCCGTCACGTCGGTCGGCGCGAACGTCGTTTCGAAGAACGGAGGCATCGACCATGTCGTGACGACATACGACTTTGGCGACGGGCGTCTCGTGATGGCCGAAGGCGGCTGGGAGCAGGCGAAGGGCGCGACATTCGAGATGAGCTTCACGATCGTCTGCGAGAAGGCGACGTTGAAGCTCGACTCGTCTGGCTTCAACGTCTTTCTGAAGAACGGCAAGAAGGTCACGCCCAAGCTCGACGTGAAGAACGGCCCCACCGGCTGGCACCAGGAACTCGCGTATTTCGTCGACTGCATCCGCAAGGGCGTCAAGCCGACGAAGTACCAGACGATCGAGTCGGTCGCCGACACGATGCAGATAGTCTTCGCGGAGGAGAAGTCCGCCAAGACCCGCAAGACGGTGAAGATTTAACCTCAATTCTCCAACTCCAACTTTATACTCCAACTATTATGTACAAAGCTCTGAACTACTGGGTGTTCGGCGGGTTCGGTCCGAACAAGACTCCTTACGAGTTCATAGACTTCGCGAAGGCGCAGGGCCTCGACGGCGTCGAGCTGACTGTAGGCGACTGCCTTTCGGTTGACGTCGACGAGGCCGAATGCCGCAAGATCGCGGCTTATGCGAAGGAGAAGGGCGTCGGCCTCAGGACTCTTGCGAGCGGATGCTACGGGGCGATGAGCCTTGGCGCGGCGGACGAGGCGGAGCGTGCGAAGGCGATCGACTTCACGAAGAAGTACCTGCAGATCGCCGCATGGATTGGCGCGGAGACGATACTCGTCATCCCTGGCTCGGCGCACGTGACGTGGGATCCCTCGCGTCCGGTCGTCCCCTACAAGACAGTCTGGGAGAACTCGACCAGGTCGATCAGAGAGCTGATTCCACTTGCGGAGAAGCTCGGCGTCAACATCGCGCTCGAGAACGTCTGGATGCGCTTTCTCCTCTCGCCGATGGAATGGAAGCTCTTCCTCGACCAGTTCGACACCGACCGCGTCGGCATGTACTTCGACATCGGCAACTGCCTCATCTACGCGCCGGCGCAGGACTACGTCGAGACGCTCGGCGCGAAGCGCATCAAGGCCGTTCACATCAAGAACTGGAAGGGCGGCGACTGCGGCGGCGGACTGCATGGCTTCGGCGACTCGCTTCTTGAAGGGGAGGTCGACTACAAGGCCGTCTTCGCCGCGCTCAAGAAGGTCGGCTACAGCAAGACGTTCACGGCGGAGATGATTCCGTTCTCTCGACTGCCCGATCTGGTCCTTCCAGACCAGGCCCTTGCCGAGAAGACCGCGGCCGAACTAAGGGAGCTCTGCGTCTGAAGCGCGTTTGCCGCAAGTGATTCTGTCGTTGCGGCTTTAAGTTCGCTTTGATATACTGCCCAAAACACGAAAGGGAAGTGGTGTAGTAGAACAATGAGATATGGTGTTTTGGGTGTTTCGCTTCTGGCGGCGTTTGCCGCGTCCGTCTGGGCGAACGACGCGGCGGACGCGCCTTCGTGCGGGGAGCCGCGGTTTCGGAAAGTCTTCGCGTTCACCGACATAGGTGACGACGAACACGCGGCGAAGCTCGCTGAACTGAACGTCTTCGCCGCGAACTGCTGCGATGCCGCGAACCGTCCGGACCCTGAGAAGATCGCACGGGCGAAGCGGTTCGGCATCGTGCCCTATGTCGCGTTCGGTCCGTTCTGCGATTCGCATGTCCAGGTGCTTTCGTCTGAGGAGGCGCGGCTCCAGTCCGAGCTGCAGAGCAGGTTCGTCGCGTCCGAGGCAAAAGGCGAGGCGGGAGACCGGGGGCGGACCGATCTCTGGCGGACGCGGCACTACCGTCTCGGCGGCGAACCCGAACCCGGCAACGCGGAGGTCTACATCGAGAACATCGGCTGCTTCGTCGGGACGAACGCCTGCGCGAAAGGGGCGGCCAGTCTCGTGGAACGGCTCAAGGCGAATCCTGATGCTAAGGCGGTGTGCCTCGACTACATCGGCTACGCCAACTACCGTGGCTGCCGCCATCCCGACTGCCTGCGTCTGCTGGAGGCGTGGCTGGAGCGGAAGGGCCTCGCCGACACAGAGGAGAACCGCGGCCGCTTCTTCGAGGAGCAGATCGTCGCGTACTATGCCGCGCTCTACGACGCCGTGAAGGCATACGATCCGTCCATCGTCGTCTACGCGCACATCTATCCCGTGTTCCTGCCGGATCCGCTGTACGGCAGCCGGCTGAAGCTCGACTATTGCGCGCAGACATGCGCATGGTATTTCCGCTGGCCGGCGGAGAAGGTCCGGAAATACGCCGAGACGGTCGTTCGCGGCCAGCGCGAACATTGGCCGTTCGCCCACGGTGTGCCGTTCGTCGCCTATGGACCATGGGCGAACGACATCGACCCCGATTCCCGGAAGACGCCCGAGGATCTCGACCGCGAGCTTCGCGCGGTGCTGGAGTCCGGCGCCGAGTGTCTTTCCGTGCACGAGATCGATTCGATAATCGCCGATCCGGCGGTCTTCACGGTCTTCAAGAAGTACTGCGCCTTCCCAAGTCGCTGATGTGTGATTTGACTGCTGTCGGACAGATTCTGTATAATGTTCGCCATATGAATCTGAAAGTGATTTTGCTGCACGTAAGCGTTCTGCTCGCCTGTTCTGTTGGAGCGGTTCAGTTTGACGCCGCGGAGCCGATATGGACGACGGCTGAGAAGGACGAGATCAACTCGTCCGTCGCCTTCACGACTCATTTCGACTGGGACGGCAAGGCCCCGCTCAAGCTGCGGCTTGCGGGCTGCTCCGTCTTCAAGGTGTTCGTGAACGGCGAGTTCGCGGCATATGGTCCGGCGCGCGGTCCGAACGGCTGGTTCCGGATGGACGAGTGGAATCTTTCGCGCGTCGCTCGGAAGGGGCGCAACCTGCTGAGCATCGTGGGCGTTGCCTACAACACCACGACCTACTACCTCATATCTCACGAGCCTTTCCTGCAGGCCGAGGTGCTTTCGGGCGGCAAGGTCGTGCGGGCGACGGGCGACGGAAAGTGGAACGCCAGTTTCACGGAGCGCGTGCGCAAGGCCCAGCGGTACAGTCATCAGCGTGCTCAGAGCGAGGTCTACGAAGTGCCGCGGCCTGGCTGTTGGGAGTGGTGGAAGCGCGATGGATTGAAGCGCGAGTCGCTCGTCATAACCAACCTGCCTTCCGTGAAGCTTCTCGAGCGCGGCACGCCGTATCCCAAGTTCGAGATCGACGGCACCTACCGCCCGACAGACGTACTTTCGGTCGCGCTGCGGACTGGGGACATTGGCAAGGCGCCGCGTCTCTGGGACGAGAAGTCGTGCCGCCTGGGGCGCACTTATCCGACCGAAGAGCTGAAGCATCGTCCAGCGGAAGACTGGTGGCTGCGGTCGATCAAGCCGAAGGCGAAGTTCGCGGGCGGCGAGGCGAAGGTCGATGCGACGCAGGGCGTCCGCTTCGAGGGCGCGATCAACGACACGGGCTTTCTGCGTCTCAAGGTGAAGGTGTCGAAGCCCGGGCGGCTGCTCGTCGGGTTTGACGAGATACTCGTCGACGGCAGACGCGATTTCCTGAAGCGTTTCGGGTGCAACAACGTCGTTCTTTGGAACGTGAAGGAGCCGGGCGAGTACTATTTCGAGTCGTTCGAGCCCTACACC
>JAEEGH010024294.1_pt1 | contig 12245 bp, 9 predicted proteins | sample 9134181 | NCBI WGS metagenome assembly JAEEGH01 (sample SAMN16246544, study PRJNA631951) | gut metagenome | biome: gut microbiome; feature: rumen; material: DP-attached | host: Bos | place: Iran: Karaj | collected 2018-10
CGTCGTCTATCAGATAAACACTGTACATCCTGCCTCCGAACGCTGCCACGTCATGTCCAAAACACCGGCATGCAAGCCATGCCGGTGTTTTGGATTGTCCCATAAGAATAAGCAGACTATTTGACTATATAAAACACCTTTTTCCCATCCTGTACCAAAACCAGATATTTACCAAACAGAGCATAAGCGCCTTCACCTTTTGCATAGTCTTTGGCAACGACATTAAAATCTCTGTCGATAATATCATACTTACCATTTGAGTTCTTTGCAAATGCAAAGCCTTCAGGATTGAATATCGATGCGTCATCATAAAGATTGATGGTGTTGAACTGTTCATCGGTAAAGCCCCATTTTGTCTGGTCCACATTTGCCACATAATACCCTTTGAAACCATCAATATCAACTTTCTCACACCAAGAGAATTTAGTACTGTCATACTTAATCTTCTCAGCATCCTTTGCCTTTACCTTGTCTTTATCAACCAGTTCCATTTTTTTAATATCAAGCCAGTTAATAATATTCCCGGTAAAATAGTCAGTTTCCGCCACATACCTGGAATCAACCACGTCATAATCACTGTTCAGTGAATGAACTATTTGATCAGGTCCGACATTGACACTTATTTCAGCTTTTTTGTTTCCTTTAGGGTCATAAATAACAATCTGGGATTTATAAATCTTCTCAGTCTCATCAAACCAGATAAGTGTAAACTGTATCCCGACGTCAGTCGAGCGATCCTTCGGAACGGAACGTAAAGAAGCTACGCCAGTGGGAACGATCACCAATTCATTCCGAAGAACATTCCCAGAATAGTCAGCAAATAAAACATCATAAAAACCAAGAATATTGGGGTAATCCCCGTTTTCATTGATATAATACTTGACACATATAAAACTGTCAGTAAAGAAAGAAACCGCATCCCATCCTGATTCAGATCCCATATCTGATGCCAGCTTGTCAGCCTCGATCTTTTTAACGCTGACCTTTTTCCCTTCTGTGGCACCACATCTGTTGCATGTCTTAGGGGCTTTTAAAGTTGCGTTCGCCCAATCGTGTCCCAAAGGTTCGCCTTCTGTTGTTCCACATATTTTACAGGTCTTAGCCTTGTCACATGTGGCCGCCTGCCAATCATGAGGCAGCGGTTCGCCTTCTGTCTTACCACAAACCTTACAAGTTTTGGCTTTTTCACAAGTGGCCTCTTCCCAATCATGCCCTATAGGTTCGCCCTCTGTCTTTCCACATATCTTACAAGTTTTAGCCTTTTCACAAGTGGCTGCTTCCCATGTATGTTCGGCAGGAGTGCCCTCTGTCTTTCCGCATACCTTACAGGTCTTTGCCTTTTCACAGGTTGCCTCTTCCCAAATGTGATCTGCAACGCTGCCTTCCGTAGCACCGCATACTTTACATGTTTTGGGTTTTTCACAAGTGGCTGCTTCCCATACATGTTCTGCAAGTGTACCTTCTGTGGCTCCGCAGTTCTTGCATGTCTTAGGCACTTCGCAAGTTGCGTCTTTCCAGTCATGACCTAAAGCCGTTCCTTCTGTAGCACCACAAACCTTACATGTTTTGGGATCCTCACAAGTTGCTTCCTTCCAGTCATGTCCCAATGCACTGCCTTCAGTAGCGCCGCACCTCTTGCACGTTTTGGCTTCAAGACAGGTTGCAGCTTTCCAGTCATGTCCCAATGATGTCCCTTCTGTCTCTCCGCATTTTTGGCATATTTTCGGCTCCGTACACGTTGCGTCCTTCCACTCGTGCGACATACAGCTACCGCTAAGTAAAAGCGTGCATACCATTACTGCAATGGCAAAAAAGCATTTTTTGTTCATAGTGATCAATTCTCCTTAAAATACTAATAGTTTAAGAACAATGCACGCCTATGATACTTACGAAAAAATTGAAAGTCAATTAACTCCTTATTAAATAACGGCTCCCGGTAAATGCGGGAGCCGTCAGCGTTATACGTTATTTATGTTATTTATGTTATTTTTTACTTTCCTTCAGGCTTGTTTACAGGCTGTCCCTGGGAAAGCGCCTTTGTTACGGCTGTTCTTTCTTCTTCGTCGCAGCAGTCATCCTCATGTTTTACCGCAGGCTGTGCCTTGGGATCTTTGTTGATGGGCTCGCCGAGGCCAAGCATCTCTGATTTGAAAGTAATGTCGGATGCTGCGGATGCAAGTTCTGTGGGAACCACGATCTTTGTTGCGCGTCCGTCGCCGAGAGCCTTAAGTGCATCGAGCTTCTTAAGAGTCATTACGGCATCATCCATCTTTGCGTCCTTGAGGGCCTTGATACCTGCTGCCTCTGCCTCGTATACGAGACGGATGGACTCTGCTTTACCTGTTGCGCGTGCAATGGCTGCGTCTCTTTCAGCCTCTGCTTTAAGGATAAGAGCCTGCTTATCACCTTCCGCGCGTGTTACGCTTGCCTGCTTGTGAGCTTCTGCCTCGAGCAAGGTCTGTCTCTTTTCACGCTCCGCCTTCATCTGCTTCTCCATGGAGTTCTGGATGTCTGCGGGAGGGATGATGTTCTTTAACTCAACACGGCCTACCTTGATGCCCCAAGGATCTGTTGCTTCGTCAAGGATCGCCTGCATCTTTGTATTGATGATGTCACGGGATGTGAGCGTTTCATCAAGTTCAAGCTCACCTACGATGTTACGGAGTGTGGTGGCTGTGAGGTTTCCGAGCGCAAGGATGGGATTCTCGGCGCCGTATGTGAAAAGCTTCGGATCGACAACTCTGTAGTAAACAACTGTATCGATCTGCATTGTTACGTTATCCTTTGTGATAACGGGCTGGGGCGGGAAATCGGCAACCTGCTCCTTGATGGAAACTTTTTTTGCTATGCGCATAAGGCCGGGGATCATAACATGAAGACCCGAATCCCATGTGTTGTGATACTTCCCGAGGAACTCAAGCACCCACATGTATGACTGCGGTACGATCTTGATACCTGCGATGATCAGTAAGACAACGACTATCGCTAAACCGATTAAAAATTCTCGCATAAAATACCTCCTCATTTGTGACGGCTGTGTGGCCGGTTTTTAATACACCTTTATATTACAATAAAAAGCTTCATAGATAAACAGTTATTACGGAGAAATAAAAGGGGATAATTTGCGGTAATTGGTCTGCATTTTGACCGCGGGCTCTGACGAGCTGTTTCCGCGGTCAGAGCAAATGCAGACATACTTCGCATCACTTTGTTGGTCGGGAATCAGCCTTCGGCTGATTCCTTATCGCATGAGGCTTCGCCTCATTTGGTTCCATGATACAACTTTGCTGTCTGGTATTTGGGTTCGCTGGTGAGGTTCACGCCGAGTTTTCTGAAAACATTTCTGTCAACCTCGGAAAGGATGACGGTGGAATGTACTTCGCATCCGCGGAGCTTTGAAAGCTGGTCCATGGCGAGTCTTGCCTGTTCATCCGTTGCTGCGCAGATGGAAAGCGCTACGAGCACCTCATCGGTGTGAAGCCTCGGATTGTGGTTTCCTAGAACGGTCGTCTTGAGTTTCTGTATGGGTTCGATGATCGTATGTGAAATGAGCTCTTTGTCGTCGGGGATTCCTGCGAGCGCTTTCACGCAGTTAAGAAGCAGCGCAGAGGATGCTCCGAGGAGCGCACTCGTTTTTCCGGTCACTATCCTTCCGTCGGGAAGCTCCGCTGCCGTTGCGGGAGCGCCTGTGAGCTCCGCTTTTACATTTGCGGCAGCCACCACGCGTCTCTGTTCAAGGCTTATGCCCGCCTGCTCCATGATAAGCTTTATCTTTAACACTTCATCATCGGTCCCCACACCGTTACGTCTGTTCACAAGAGCAGCGTAATAGCGTCTTATGATCTCTTCCTTTGAAGCCTCGGAAACTGCTTCATCGTCAAAGATGCAGTTTCCTGCCATGTTCACGCCCATATCCGTGGGAGACTTGTACGGCGATTCTCCGAGGATCTGGCGGAAGATCGCGTTGAGTACGGGGAACACCTCAACGTCACGGTTGTAGTTTACGGTCTTTATGCCATATGCATCCAGATGGAACGGGTCGATCATGTTCACATCGTTAAGGTCTGCGGTAGCAGCCTCATATGCCATGTTTACGGGGTGCTTCAGCGGCAGGTTCCAGATTGGGAAGGTCTCAAACTTCGCATAGCCTGACTTGATGCCGCGCTTGTTGTCGTGATAGAGCTGCGAAAGGCAGGTTGCCATCTTTCCACTTCCGGGTCCGGGAGCCGTTACCACGACAAGCTTTCTCTCTGTCTCGATATAGTCATTCTTTCCGTAGCCCTGGTCGCTTACGATGAGCGGGATGTCCGCAGGATATCCGGGTATGGAATAATGGTGATAGACCTTGATCCCAAGGCTCTGCAGCTTTTTTCCATACGCCACTGCGCTCGGCTGCTCCGCAAATCTCGTCATTACGACAGATCCGACATAGAGCCCGCAGTTCCTGAATGCGTCGATAAGGCGGAGAACATCCACATCATAGGTGATGCCGAGGTCTCCTCTCACTTTGTTCTTTTCGATGTCCGCCGAGTTGATAGCTATGACGATCTCGGCGTCCTCCTTGAGCTGCATCAGCATGTTGATCTTACTGTCGGGCCTGAATCCCGGAAGGACGCGGGAAGCGTGATAATCGTCAAACAGCTTTCCTCCGAACTCCAGATAGAGCTTTCCTCCGAAATAGTTTATCCTCTCAAGGATGTGCTCCGACTGCATTTTTATATATTTGTCATTGTCAAAACCTATGCGTTTCATGATCCTGTCCTACTCCTTCGTATTACGCATCAACCTTAGAATACTAGTCCGAACAGTACGAGCACTATGATACCCAGTGCTATCCTGTACCATCCGAATACCTTGAAATCACGCTTTTTGATATAGCTCATAAACAGCTTCAATACTATCAGAGAAACCGCAAAAGCCACGATCATGCCTATCGCGAGTACAGCAAGCTCGGTGCCGGTAAAGTCAAAACCAAACTTTACGATCTTTAAAAGGCTTGCGCCCGCCATAACCGGGATCGCAAGGAAAAACGTGAATTCCGCTGCTATCGGTCTTGCCACTCCGATAAGGAGCGCTCCGAGTATCGTTGCGCCTGATCTGGAAGTTCCGGGGAAGATCGCGGCAAGGATCTGAAAAAGTCCTATCAGGATCGCGGTGACAAAGGTAATGTCAGCAAGCGACGTGATCTTTGCTTTTTTCCCCTTGTTCAGCGTTTCCACCACAATGAACGCGATACCGAAAACGATGAGCGCTATCGAAACACTCACATAGTTATAAAAATGCTCGTCCACCCAGTCATCGAACAATACACCGACAACAGCTGCCGGGATGCAGGCAACGATGAGTTTTGCCCAGAGAAGCCATTTGTCTGCTTTGAACACTGTCTTAAGCCCGCATTTTTCACGTTCTTTTTTTGTAAAAGCAAAGGGCCAGATGTCTTTAAAGAAAAGCACGACCACCGCAAGGATCGCTCCGAGCTGGATTACCACCTCGAACATGTCGAAAAATCCCTCGCTTGTTCCCGAAAAAGGAAGCAGCTTTTCCAAAATGATGAGGTGACCTGTGGAACTTACCGGAAGCCACTCCGTGATACCCTCCACCAGTCCGTAGACTATAGCCTTTATAAAATCCAAAATATTACCCACTGTGTATTCCTCCGTTATCAAAGAGCCTTCTTAATTGCATCGAGGAGCTCACTGTATTCGTTGAACGCAGGGATATCCGGATTGTCGGCGATGATCTTTTCGGTTGATTTGAAAAGGAATCCCGCTTTTCCCGCGCGGATCATGCCAAGATCGTTGTAGCTGTCGCCCGATGCAATGGTGTCAAAGCCTATCGACTGCAGTGCCTTTACCGTAGCGAGTTTTGACTGCGCTATCCTCATTTTGTAGCCCGTGATCTCGCCGTTTTCGGCAACTTCAAGCGTATTGCAGAAGATCGTGGGCCAGTTCAGTTTTTTCATGAGCGGAGTCGCAAACTGCGTGAACGTGTCGCTGAGTATTATGACCTGTGTGAGCTCTCTCAGTTCGTCAAGGAACTCTCTTGCGCCGTCCATGGGATCGATCCCCGCGATGGTCTCCTGGATCTCTTTGAGCCCCAGTCCGTGTTCCTTCAGGATCCCTATCCTCCACTTCATCAGCTTATCGTAATCGGGCTCATCCCTTGTGGTACGCCTGAGTTCCGGTATCCCTGAAGCCTCCGCGAACGCGATCCATATCTCAGGAACGAGCACGCCTTCCATGTCAAGACAAACAATATTCATATAACCCTCCTAAAGTGTTTATTGTTCTTCATCAAATGTCCTTATGCCGGCAACATCTGAAACAGGAAGCGAAAAACTTATCGCGCCTGCTTTTGTGCCGGTGCCGCACTCGTGGTTTACCGCGGACATTATCGCATTTTTGATCCCCTTTGCAGCAAGGATGTAGATCATATCCTTTTCGTCCGCAAGGGACACGCCGTGAAAGTGCGCCGACTGCTGTTTTCCTGTCCCTTTTGCGTGGAACACGGTGCCTCCGGTCGCTCCGGCGGAACGGGCCGCCGCCATGACGGCGTCGGAATATCCTTCATTCAGTATGACGACTATAAGCTCGTGTTCAAATTCCATATCAGGCTTCCCTCCGAAGTTGTCCTGCCCGTCCGAGATGAGTTTCAGCGTACTCAGCCCGTCAACGCTTTTGATGGGGACGGAAACGATGATCCCGTTTCCGGGGATATCTATATAGAGCTTTCGCTTTGCGGCCCTTATCAGCTGTTTTGCGCGTCCTGCGGACGCTACCGTGGTCACGATCGTTTTTTCCGTTTCATCAAGATCGTAGATTGCCAGATGCTCGCTGGTCGCGGTGCCAAAAGCGAGATTCCTCAGGATCAGTGTGAGTTTCAGCTCATCGCACAGTTTTATCATATCATCGCCTCTGTCACGGTCGACGATGCTGATAACATAGTACAGTTCCATCAGCCCACCTCCCAGAGTTCGATGACTTCGTCTTTACCAAGCTCCTCCGTAAATCCCAAAGGTGCTTTGACATCCTTGTGAGAAGCTATGACGCCCATCACCTGCACAGTGATGAGAGGCATCATCGCAACCATTGCGACAAGGCCGAACGCGTCTGTCATGATGCTCCCGCCGAGTTCGTTGCACGCGCCCATTGCAAAAGGCAGCATGAACGTGGCAGTAAGGGGACCGGACGCAACACCACCGGCATCAAAAGCAATGGCTGTGTATGTGGGCGGCACGATGAGCGAAAGCACGATCGCGATAAGATATCCGGGCCCTATCACCCACATTATGTCAAGTCCTGTGAGTACGCGGAGCATCGCAAGTCCCATGGCGCATGAAACGGCAATGGAAAGCGTATATCCCATGGTCTTTTCACTTATCGCGCCGGCGCTCAGTTCCTCTACCTGCTTGTTGAGCACATGCACGGCAGGTTCCGCGTTTATTATGAACCAGCCCATGAGCATGGCGAGCGGGATAAGGAGCCATTTCAGCTCATGTGACACAAGCGCGGTGCCGAGCGCATATCCGAGCGGGGAAAAACCTACATTCACGCCCGTGAGGAAAAGCACAAGTCCGACATAGGTATATATCACTCCGACAAGTATCCTGTCAAACTGATTTCTGTTAAGTTTCAGCGAGACCATCTGGAAAATGATGAAAAACAAAAAGATCGGAAGGAGCGCCAGTGCCACGTCCTTAAGATAGGTCGGGAATTCAAGAAGATAACCGAGCCCCAGAGACACTGTGTCGTCAAAAGACGGAATGATGACCGACTGTGAAACGTCGGAAGAACCGTTATAGATAAAGCCCAAAAGAAGAACGGCAAGGACCGGCCCTATGGAGCAGAGCGCAACAAGGCCGAAACTGTCGGATTTTGCGTTTTCATCGCTTCGTATGGATGAAACGCCCACACCGAGCGCAATGATGAAGGGAACTGTCATGGGACCGGTGGTGACGCCTCCGGCATCAAACGATACCGCGAGGAAGTCCCTGTCCGAAAGGAACGCCATTATGAAAACGAGGGCATAAAACGCTATCAGCACCCATTTAAGCTTAAACCCGAAAAAGATACGCAGCATGCTGATGACAAGGAAAAAGCCGACACCGAGAGACACCGTCACGATAAGCACGGCCATGTTTATGTTCGGCGTATTTCCCGCAAGCACTTGAAGATCCGGCTCTGCCATCGTTATCGCGATGCCGAGCACAAGGCTCAGACCCAGGATCAGCGGAAGGCTCTTGGTCTTTGTCATCCGCGCGCCGATGTGATTTCCTATCTTTGACATGGAGATATCCGCGCCGATCGTAAAAAGCCCCATCCCCACGACTATCATAAGAGCTCCGAGAAGGAACGACAGCATCAGTCCGCAGTTCATGGGCACCAGGAAGACGCATAGAAGAGCCACGACGGCCGTTATCGGAAGCACCGAGGCCAGTGCCTCTTTAAGCTTTTCGGTTAATAGCCTTCGATGAGTCATATTTCCTCCGGATACGAGCCTTCATTTCCAAACAGAGCAAGTTTACCATACTTGGAAAAAAATGTCACTAAAGAAACCTTTTTAATGCAGGGAGAAGATCTGTTGCGTCCTCATGCCCGAGATTGTAGGTCGAAAGAAGCTTTTGAGGATCATGCTCGATACGGGAAGCCACAGGTTCCTCACTGGGTCTTATAACGAACACCTTTCCCTCTTTCTCAAGCTTTTCCACCACCGCAAGTTCATTGTTGTACATATCCTTGCGGCCTTCAAGAGCCTCTATGAACTTCGGGTAGTTTTTATACCTTATTTTCTCTATTGGGAGGAGCGGATCCTGCTTTTTCTCATACCCTGCGGGCCTTGTGTGCACCACTACGGCCTTTTCGCAGCCGAGGTCAAACGCCGCTTCGACGGGTATCGAGTCCGAAATGCCGCCGTCAAGAAGTCTGTCTCTCCCGATCTTTACGGTGTTTGAGACAACAGGCATCGAAGCCGAGGCGCGGACCCATTCCATGTCGCTCCTGTCCATCTTTTCAAGCTTTTTATATACAGGCTTTCCGGTCTTAAGATCTGTTGCGACCACATAAAACTCCGAAGGATTGCTGCGATACTTTTCCGTATCAAACGCATCAAGACGCTCGGGGATCTTGTGATAGCAAAAATCGTAGCCGTAGATGTCGCCGCTCCTCAACAGCTCTCTGAAAGAGCAATAGCGCTTGTCGCGGCAGAATCTCAGGTTGTATCTCAGAGCCCTTCCGGGCTGTTCCGATTTTATGTTGCATCCGAAGCAGGCCCCCGCGGAGACTCCGATGGTCAGGTCAAACTTTATTCCGTTTTCAAGAAAAACATCGATCACTCCCGCGGTATATATCCCGCGCATCGCGCCGCCTTCGAGCACCAGACCGTTTTTTGCCATGTTTGTCACCTCGTATCAAAAAAGCACATCCTGTAATGCTTTGGATTTTACACTTTTAGGCGTTGAAGGTCAATTCACAATTTTTTTAGTTTTATTACACCGAACTTTAATTTGCTATTGTGTGACGATGGTCTTAAAATATCTGTACAACATTAACGTCCTTTGCATCTTAAGGGGCACACGAAACAAGAGAGGAATACAGGATGAAGACAGCAAAACAGAGACTAGTAACCATGATCATCATTGCAGCGGCCACGCTTTTCTTAATGATCATCGCGAGTGTAGGCTATTTCAGCGTACAGCTCATGAAGAACACGCAGAAAGATGAAGCGCTTTACTATGATCAGCTCTTCACCATCACTTCAGAGATACTGAATGCAGACCGAGATTTCTACCAGGCCATGTTCGCAGCAACGATGCATTACGACATAGCTCAGGGTATCGAAGGCATCCCGGCCGAGCAGGCGCAGGAGATCCTCGGCGATCAGTACGCTGATTTTGTTAATAATGTAAAACAGGTAAAAGAGCGTACCGGTGACGCTATAGCTCAGGCTTCCAAGAACGATGTGCTCTACACCGGCACAAAGCTCGACGGAGACAGCAAAAACTTCAGGGACTATGCACAGCTTTTCCAGTCAGAGCTTGCCGCGTGGGAAAAAACATATGATCTTGCAAATCATTCAGGTGATTTCACAGCCTATATAGAGGCTTTCAACACCACAAGAGAAAGCCTTTCACAGATGAGTGACATCACCGAGCTGTGGGCAAAGAACGAATCCAAGCGCAACACGATCCAGATAAACAAGAGCATCGCGACCTCTGCCGCGATCTTCGGAGCACTCCTCATCGTTGTAGCTGTCATTGCGGTATTCATCGTAAGAATGATCTACACCAGCACCAAGTCGATGAGCGAATCCATAAAGAAAGTCGCTTCCGGTGACTTCGCTACTTCGATCGAAGCAGACAGTAAGCTCAAGGAATTCTACGACATCGAGTTACAGCTTGAGGAGATGAGAAACAGACTGCAGACCTCCCTCAAGGAAGTCATCGACTGCTCGGAGAATGTAAATTCCCTTGCGGACACCACAAAGGAAAAGGTCGAAGCTGCACAGGTATCTTCGAGCAACATCTCCACCGCTATGAACGAACTCGCTCAGGGCGCTACCGTAATGGCAGAAGACATCCAGACCACATCCCTCATCGCAGGCGATATGGGATCGAGCATCGACGTTGTTCAGGGTGCAGCAGAGAACAATCTCACCAATGTAAACGCACTCTACAAGGAGTCGCTTGAACTCCAGAAGCAGCTCAGCGATATCCGTGAAGCAGATATGAAGACCGACGAACGCGCAGGTCAGGTTGCCGAATCCGTCGGAAAGACCGCAGGCGTTGTATCCGAGATCAGCGCCGTAGCTGAAAACATCATCTCCATCGCAAGCCAGACAAACCTTCTTGCTCTCAACGCTTCCATCGAGGCAGCAAGAGCAGGTGAAGCAGGAAGAGGCTTCTCGGTAGTTGCGGAGAACATCAAGAACCTTGCCGAACAGTCCAACCAGCTTGCCGGCGAGATCACAGGAATGCTTGGCACCATCACTCAGTATTCGAACGAGAACAAAGAGCTCACCTCTTCGATCAAGGAAGCTACCGCAAACGAAGCAGCGGCTCTTGATACAATGACCCAGTCCTTCGATAAGATGCTTGAACTCCTCAAGGACACCGAGGAAGGCAACAAGCAGATCGCTTCTCTGGTAGAATCCATGTCGAACGGCAAGGAAAAGATCCTTTCCAGCATGGAGAGCCTTGCAAGCGTATCGGAAGAAAACGCCGCATCCACAGAGGAAACAAGCGCATCACTTATCCAGATGAACGAGCACATGACCAGTGTTTCGGAGGATGCAAAGGCACTCGGAGAGATCTCCGATCAGCTTAAGAAGAATGTTGCATACTTCTCTGTATAAAACCCCTCTCATTTACAAAAACATCCGGGAGTCAGTAAAGGCTCCCGGATGTTTTTTTCACGTATGTTATCTTCCCGTCGTAAGCGCTGATATGGCATAGAGCATTTCGGGGAGGAGCTGTTTTTTTCGGCTCATAACGTTCGGCATGTCGTATACCCTGTCCTCGATCTGTTTGTACGGCAGTAGTTTTTCCGCCTTGTACCCGGTCGTGAGGAGGACACTGTGTTCTTTCAAAACATTTGTTATCATGAGCACCGCCCATGTGAGGCCGTTCTTTTCACGCACCTGGGTGAGTTTTTCAAGGTATTCGGCTTTGTATTCGTCAAGGTCGTGAAGAGTCGTGACTTCGCACTGCCCTATTCCTATCATGACGCCTTTTTCCGCATATTTCTTGAAATCGGACAATATCGTCCTTTCGGGGTCTCTTTTTCCGAGACTTTCCACGTGGCTGAACATCCCGGTTCCAAAGCCTTCCACATCGACCTCGCATATCTTGGCGAGAGCCTGTGCGGTCTCAATGTCAATCGGAGTGGTCGTCGGGCTTTTTAATATCAGAGTGTCCGAAATAAGCCCGGTGAGCAGCACCTTGGCAGTATATCTGTCCGGCACCATGTTGTTTCTTAAAAACATGCGGTAAACTATCGTGCACGTGCTCCCCAGCGGCTCCGTATCGATAAAGATCGGGAGATTTGTCTTTGAAGCGTCAAGTCTGTGGTGGTCTACGATCTCCACGACGTCCGCGCTCTCTATGCCCGAGATGGACTGTCTGGCTTCGTTGTGGTCCACCATTATCACCTTGTAGGCGGGATGCGTGAGGAAGCATCTGCGGCTTACATAGCCCGAAAACTCATCACCCGAAAACACCGCAAGGCCTCGCTTTTTTGAGTTTGAGAGAG
>JAEEGH010024303.1_pt1 | contig 12240 bp, 12 predicted proteins | sample 9134181 | NCBI WGS metagenome assembly JAEEGH01 (sample SAMN16246544, study PRJNA631951) | gut metagenome | biome: gut microbiome; feature: rumen; material: DP-attached | host: Bos | place: Iran: Karaj | collected 2018-10
GTGGGCGCCCCGGACGTGCCGGGAGGAGATCCCCTGTCGATCCAGGGCAACCTGGTGGGATGGGTGGACAGGCAGATAATGCCGGGCAGGCTCCTCTACGACGGCGGCCGCTTCGACCCCGAGGGGCTGCTCAGCGCGGTTCCTGCCATTGTCACCGCCATGCTCGGAATGTTCGCAGGCGACCTTGTGCGCCTCCCCGACGAAAAGATGTCCGGCGGACGCAAGACACTCTGGCTGCTCGCAGCCGCGGTGTTGTGCGGAGTGCTCGCCTGGGTGTGGAACTTCGACTTCCCCATCAACAAGAAACTCTGGACCAGCTCATTCGTGCTGGCCGTCGGCTCCTACTCCTTCGCCTGCTTCGCCATCTTCTACTATATAATAGATGTGAAAGGATGGAAGAAATGGGCCTTCCCGCTGCAGGTGATAGGCATGAACTCCATCACCATCTACCTGTTGCAGCGGATAGTGGCGGTCTCCTCCATCAACACTTTCTTCTTCGGCGGGCTCGCGGGCCTCTGCGGAGAACTCTGGGGGAAGGCCATCCTGGCTGCAGGATACGTGCTTATCTGCTGGCTGATACTGTATTTCCTCTATAAAAAGAACGTTTTTCTTAAAGTATAATTTGTTATGAAAGGATCCCTTATTTATCTGATCGGTCTCGTACTGTCCATCATCGCCGTACTCGACATCATCAAGAAGCCCATCTCCCTCGTGGGCAAAATCATCTGCGCCGTGCTCGTGCTCGCCACCAGTTAGATCGGCCTCCTGGTCTACTTCCTCTACGCGAAGGACCGCCTCACGAAGTGGTTTAAGTAGGGGAAGGGAACTCTGTGTATTTAATGCATCGCTGTGTTGCTAGATAGACCAGCGATGCTTTTTTCCATCTCTTCCACAATCATAGGCAGCAGTATCTCATCGGCCGGCAACCAATTCACACTGTGAATATCCTCCTTGGTCAACCAACGCGCCGCTTCATGTTCATTTAAATGCAATGCTTCATTCATTAAAGAACACATAAAGCAATGCATTGTGAGATGGAATTTCGGGTAATCATAGTCAACCGTATATAGGAATTTATCAACGCTGATATCTGTTGATAATTCTTCTTTGATTTCACGTACCAGAGCATCTTCTGGGGTTTCCCCCGGCTCCATTTTACCGCCTGGAAACTCCCACCAATCTTTGAAATCACCATACCCACGTTGGGTGGCAAATATCTTATTCTCCTTCCGTATTATTGCTGCTACTACTTCTATAGTCTTCATAATGATTGTTCCGTTAAATACTCATAAAGGTTGCTTTCAACAGGCGTATCAAGTTTATATCCAATTTCGACCGCAGTCACGTCTTCCGTGTCATTCATTACAAACTGATGCAAATGTCCATTATGATGAATCGTACCGAGGAAATAGAACTCCTTTGACGTCTGGTCATCCTTGTTCTTTCGAACGAATAGGGGCATCATAATGCCTCGTTCCTCACTGTGAATAGCATTCTGGACATCATCCGATTCTATAGTACGACGGCTCTTAGAAATAGCCGTCAGTGAAGACGGATCAGTGAAGCGATCTTCGTACCTTGTGGTTGCAGCGATGTCTTCCTCCTTCTCATAGTTGATGAATACAGGGTAGGTCTTTGAGAATGAGTCATATTTATAACCACCAATATTAAGTGAGACTTCTTCCTTTTTCCAGTTCAACAGCCAACATACCTCCGCATATGTATACTTTTTATATAAGTTTAATTGCGTCCCAGCGTATGTATTAGAATAGTCTCTTTTATGCCGATAAATACCAAAATCTAACAGTTCCCGAATCGCATTGTGGAATGCTTCGTTCTCCAACGCCTTTTTAAATACGTCTGAAAGTATGAAGCCCTGATTATTCTTATAGGCCAATGCAATATGGAATCTCTCACCACGGAAGAAATCTCCTGAAAGTACAGAAGCGACACTATCGCGTATCCCCTTGCCCATTAATATCTTATACCGCTTTTCCAATAAGGAGTTGCAAAGGTCAGCCATTTCTGGTTCATCTATCAAGACTCTCAAGATTGCCAATTCATGGATACGCATGCCTGAAGCAAACTTGCGAGAGATAAACTCCAGGATTTGGTACTGGCTATCCGACCATTTTTCCTTATAGTCTTCCTCATAATCTCTTAGGAAAGCTTGGTAGGAACCTTTTTTGTCGATTAACCGAAGCGGATCAAGCTCTCCTAACTCATCAAATTCCTTTAAATGTGGTATTCTACCCAATTTATATTTAAGGGACTGATACTCCTTTTTGAGGAGACGGATTTGATTAAGGTCAGCCGCATCTATGGATTTATAAATCCTATCACGTGCTATCTCGTCGAAATAGATAGTGGAAGCGCCCTTGATGATATTATTACCTTCCATCAAAGAACGTCGAATATTATCCTTATTCCCAGTTCTATCACCCGATAATGCAATGGGAATCATATAGTTCGTTTGATAATTCCCTATAAAATCTAGGACTATTACGAACTCTTTTCCTTCTGCCTTACGTAAGCCTCGGCCAAGTTGTTGAACAAAGATGATTGGAGACTCTGTAGGGCGGAGAAGTATTACTTGATTGATTTCTGGGACGTCAACGCCTTCGTTAAAAATATCAACGGTGAATATATAATCCAAAGTATCCGCACGTTTATCGGACACAAGACGGTCTATCGCTTCTTCACGATTCTGCTGCGAATCCTCGCCGGAAAGCATAACCGTATGATATCTCCCTGTTGCGTTGAACTTTTCGCTTAGTTCTTTAGCTTCCTCTTTGCGACTACAGAACACCAGTCCTTTTACTCTTTCACCACTGAAACCATAATACTCGGCTCTTTCAAGGATATATTTTACTCGTTTGTCAGATGTAAGGTGTCTAAAGCGTTTCAGGTCGCTATTGTCCTCTCCTTCTATCTCCAAGTCGGTAATTCCGAAATAGTGGAAAGGGCAGAGCATATCGTTTTCCAAAGCCTGTTGAAGGCGTACTTCACAGGCTATGTTATGATCAAATAACTGAAAGACATCGAAACTGTCAGTTCTTTCGGGAGAAGCAGACATCCCAAGCAAGAGTTCGGGGCGGAAATAGTTTATAATCCTCTGATAACTCTCAGCACCCGAACGATGACATTCATCTAGGACAATAACAGAGTACTCTTGTGGCCCGAATTGCTCCCTAATGCTCTCTTTTGCCATCATATTCATAGTAGAGAACAAGAATGAAGCTTGTTTGGCCTTATTCACATCATTGCTATTACCGCTCAAAAGCTCCATCGGGATATTCTTACCAAAAATCCTCTTATAACTTTTTAGAGCCTGTCGGTTAATCTGTTCTCGATGAGAAAGGAAAAGGGCTTTTTTCCCTTTTAATATACCTTCGGAGAAAAGTTTCCTAATAGCAAAAGCAGACGCATATGTTTTTCCCGTACCTGTCGCAGAAATGAGCATTGCTCTCTTCCCTCCAGACCTAATAATCTCTTCAATGTTCAACGAGAAGAGCACCTGCATGGAATTAGGTTGAAGGACCTGAGAATAACTGAGATCCAATGTCCTGGTCAATTGACCTAATTCTTCGCGTTCCTTCTTGCTGTTTTCATAAAGATTCGCGTATTCGTCCCTATACTCTTCGTAACAGACAGACGAATCCCACAAATCATCAAACTCAGATTCAATATCCTTGGCATAGGCGCCCTCGGTTGAAGATACAAGCCTGGTGTTCCATTCGTGGTTCCTGGTAAGCGCATCTTGAGTGAGATTCGAGCTTCCAACAATAATCCTTAGATTATCGCCATTATGAAACATATAGCCCTTTGTATGGAATCCCACATTGTTTTCACCAGTCTTGAAGACTCTAATATCAAGATTATTTAAAGAGGCCAGCTTATCGAGAGCACGAGGTTCACTAAACATTAAATAATCTGTGGTCAATATACGGCCATGCGTTCCCTGTTTCTCTAAGTCTTTTAGTGTTCCAAGAAGCGGAGCTATTCCGCCCATTGTAATGAAAGCGACACTTATAAAAAGGTCGTCACACCCTTTCATTTCTTTCTCTATGGCAGTTAGGACTTTTCTGCCGCGGGAATTTGAAAGAAGACTTGGGGAAAAAGTTGGATCTGACTCACGTGCTGAATCAATGAATGCCTTATGGTATCCATCAACTAGTTTTCGAGTAGACAATTTGTCCATTCAGGGCTAAAAAGCTTGTACACACAAATATACAAAAAAGCCTGATAATTGTTATTATGAAAGCTTTCTCCTGAGCCAAAAAGGACTCATTACTGTTATCTGCGCCTAATCCACGACGACCCCTTGTTGGTGGAATAGTAGAGGTGGCCGTCGTTGGAGCTGCCGAGGAGTTCGCGGCCGCCATCCTGGACGGCAACGAGCGACTTTGCCACACTGCCGGAACTACGGCAGATCCACGAAGAACCCTTGTTGGTGGAGTAATACAAGCCTTTGTCCGTGCAGGCGATGATTTCGTTCCCGTATTCGAGAAGGTCGCGGAATTGGCCGCATCCGCTCCCGCTGTAGCGGGTAATCCAGGAAGATCCACGATTGGTGGAGTATTCGATCTTGTTGTTGGAAGGGTTGATCCTGATCAACTCGTTTCCGTAAGTAATCAGTTGTGGCATGGCGATAGTTATATGACAAAGTTATTCATTTTTTGCATCAAAACGTCGACTTCAACTCCTTGAATTCCATAATATCAAGCATTGAAAAGAGAACGCCGTAAATGCTTGAACTCCAACTTTGATGGAAGTGGCCATAATACCAATGGGTGAGAGGTTGTCCAGCCTTCTTCAAAGAGTCAAAGATGCGATCAAGTGTTGCTCTTTCGCGATCACAATCCTCCAGCAATGTTTCGTCCCTTTTAGACCAACCCATTAGCCCATCTTTCTTGAGTAGTTCACAGAAGGAAGGGGCGGTGTGGGTAACTACAATATCGACCTTGTATTTATCGTTTATTTCAGCCAAGGCATATTCGTCAAAGTACGGCATCTCATCCGCCCAGTAACAAGCAGTCTGTGCGGAACGAGGACGCGAATCAACAGTTAGGCGATATGTTCGGTCGATGCTGATGGCTCCACCTATGCAGAGGATAGTATGACTGCATGCAGTAATGATGCTGTAGTCAGGAACACAGCGGAAGCGTTCGTGGTGGATCCGCTGCTCCTGAAAATAGCCAGGATCATCATGATTCCCTCGAATCATCACAACCCAATTGTCCGCTTTAATCAACCGACGGGAAATCTTATTGAAAACCTGCTCATAGTAGCCCGGCTTTTCGAATCCGAATCCACAGTCTCCAGCAATTATGAGCAATGTGTCCGTCATGCCATACTGGACGCACAGTTTGAAAACCATTTCCTCAAAGGCTCCGTGTATGTCTCCGCAGACAACAATGTTTTTAACATCCGGATAATCAAATGATAGGATCTGTTTAGTCATTTGGCCAAGGTTGATGCTGTTTGTGCCATTTGGTACTCTTGATAACTCTCCAGTAGACCTCCCTGGTTACATCACCGATACGGGGAAGCCAAACTTGGTTCGTCACGCCATCGCGGTTTATATACTTGTCAGGGTCGGGGCGGAATCCAACCATATCTTCCTGACGAAAGATTTTCAAGAGAGTATCAATTTCGTTGACTACAAGAGTTATGCCTTGCTGGTGTAAAGAAATGGCAATTTCAGCGACTTCCTTGTAATAGCCGAAGACTCCGAAATACAAGTGGAAACGGTATTGCTTCTCGTCCTTTTCTCTCCATGGAGAGAGGTGAATACGAGCATACGACACGTCCATGCAGTGGAAAGCGCTGTTTTCTCCATCCCATTTCTTAAAGTCTTCTTCACTATCTAAATCGAGTCCTTCTATTTTCCGTCCTTTACTATTATATCTCATAAACAATTCGGTATCATTCATGGTCCTGGCATTTTGGAGGGTTGCTTGGGCATACTGATCACTATTGTCTTCTTTTCTAATACGAGCCAGAACACGATAGGCAGCCGACCAGACCGAGATATAGGTACGGAGAGTAATCCTATCATACAGCGTCGGCAGCTCAGCCCGGACTTCCTCCAGTCCTTTGGCAAGCCTTTTATCATCATTGTCGTCGTACCATCCCGGATTAATATTGTAAAGTACTTTCCGTGGAATATCACCATCTCGTTTATCATAAGGAAGATATCTTTCTACGTAGGCATGATACTCTTCCGGTGCTTCGCATATCCAATCCACGACGGCATTAACATGCGTTTCTAGTACCAATAGATATTCCTTCAAGTCTTCCCGATATTGTTTTTTGTTGCTATATATACTCTCCGCATTCTGCAACACAGCCATTTTGAATCTGTTGTCGCTTAGGATCAGATAATGGAAATCATTGTAATGCGCCGTCAAGACCTGCAACCATTCACGCTCACGCTTATTTACCTGAGCCCAGATCCAGAAAAAGCGGCGGTCATCATCTCCCATTACTTTGAGCCTGCTCATTGATTTCTCAATACGAAGCATTACTTCTTCACTACCTGCATCGATCACGAGACCATTGAGCCGGTCACCTCTAGCAAGAATCTGCCAAGCATCATTATACTGAAAAACGGGTATTCCTCTTTTCATATTCCTTGTTGTTTTTGAATGATTAACTTCAACTCATCGAATGAAACCGGCTTGAAGCCGTTGTTATCTACACCCACATCGTACTGAGTAGGGAAGAGCATGCTAAGACGGGGGATGTCCTTTCCGGTCTTGCTCCTTGGCCCGGAGTGAACGTGGCCGAAAAGCTGCCATGCACCATTGTAAGCCCCTCCATAACATAGGAACGGATTGTGATTCAGAATGATCTTCTGTCCATCTACACTGATACTCATCTGCTGTGACACGTGTTCGAATCTGTCCATAAAGCCCTGCTTAGCGTTCTTCATATCATGATTTCCTAGTATCAGGTATATCTTCCCATTCAGTCGACTGTAGGCCGACATCCACTCCCTCCAACCTCCAAAGGCGAAATCGCCCAAATGGAAGACCGTACCGTCCTCAGGGACTGTTTCATTCCAATTCTTAATCAATGTCTCATTCATCTCTTCTACTGACTCAAAGGGACGGTTGCAGAACTTGATAATCCCTTCATGGGAAAAATGAGTGTCCGATGTGAAGAACAGATTCTCTCCCGAGAACTTGTTCTGGAAAAGGCTGATATTCTTTGTCATTTATTGTCTCCATTAATCAGGTTTACTACCACTTTTACCATGATGTCCATTTCGTCTGTCTTGCTTTCAGCAATCATCAAGGTGAGTGCGACCAATGCATTATCAGCTATGCGTTTATGCCCATCAGGAGCATATAGGATGCGATTGTTTTCCATGAACCAGAGGAAGAGGGTAGCAGCGATACGTTTGTTACCGTCCGTGAAAGAATGGTTCTTGACAACAAGATATAGCAGCATCGCCGCCTTCTCTTCAACCGAAGGGTACAAGTCTTTGCCGTCCCAGGTTTGGTAAATCTGTCCAATTGAACTATGAAAAGACTGGTCTTTTTCGTTAGCAAAAAGGTCGCTTTCGCCGAACTTAGCTTTGAGGCCACGAATGACATCCATCGCGTTTTCATATGTCGCGCGGAAGTATTCTTTGCTCGTCGATCGAATCATTAAGTTCTGGTAGTCATAACGATCCAGAGTATCCAGGGCGTAAGTATAATCCTTGACGACATCAAAAATGGAATGTATCTGGTCGTCGGCTGGAGAGTTCAGATATCCCATCGTCCTGCCCATTACATCCACAAGTGCCTTGAGATCATCATATTTCTGCTGCACTAAGCCATTCTTGATAGCATAACCTTGAATGAGATATTCTTTTAGGATAGAGTTCGCCCAGATACGGAACTGGGTGCCTCGCTTGGACTTGACCCGGTAGCCTACGGAGATGATTACGTCGAGATTATAGAAGACTACGTCTCGAGTCTGCGTTTTGCCGGGAATCGCTCCGTGTTGAGTGGTTGTCCGGAATTTCCGGATAACCACCTCACGAATCAATTCACCTTCCCTAAAGATATTTGAAATGTGCTCGCTGATAGTTCTTTTATCTTTATCGAACAGCAAGGACATTTGACCCTGTGTAAGCCAAACGGTTTCGTTTTCAAGTTTGACATCAATTTTGGTGCTGCCGTCTGCAGTTTCATAAAGGATAATCTCGCCTTTGGAAGGAGTGATTTGCTGCTCCTGATTTGTATGTGTTGCCATATTGTTGTATATTTGAATTGTGGAAAGATTGAAAGTCATAACGGTACCTGCCATCGATTGGGATGGGTCGCTTCATACTGCTTTCACAGTATACAATGACTCGTCTCTGGCATTAAGGTCCTCGGCAGGATGGACCCTTCAAGATGCAATTGAGTACTATGTAAAAGAGTACAGAGTAGAGAAGGCCGCCATAAGACTTATACGTCCGTTCATCCCGCAGATAAAACATCTGCGAGAATCCAAAAAACGGATATGAGGGTACGGGGTTGGAGCAACTATCAATCTCAGGTCCAAGCGCCCGCACCACTTGGTGGGTTGGGTACTTTGTCCACATAACACGTTATTATGCTCCGTTTGATCGAGGACGGAAAACCTGAGATTTTTCAACCGCAAATATACATTTATTTTGACAAATCAGAATCTACTTATTTGTCATTTCTTTCCGGAAGACAAACATCTCGTCATCCTCGCTCCAGTCTTCCTTCATCTCTTCCGGAACGGCTGGGCCGTGCTGGTACTTATTCCAGAATTCGACGATATGGAAGCCGCAGAGGAAGAAGAATTACATCTGATTGTTTCATGGATTCCGAAAAACGTGTATTTGCACGTCTCTTTACAACTCTTTTTTCAGGCTCCAGCTACCCATTTTATGCCCGTTGTATTCAATCTCTCTTTCGTCGAAAACCTCATAACCGCGCTTTAGATAGAAAGCAAGATTCTTCTGGGAGTTGGTGAATAAGACAATCTGCTTGCCACCTTTTTCCCGAACGAACTTCTCCCAGTATGCCAGGAATTGGGTGCCGAGGCCGATTCCCTGAACGCTGGGATCTACAGAGAGAGAATTGCCATACCAGATACCCGGGCCGGTTTTCTGGTAGTCGTGACAGGGCTTTCCGGCCTCGGTGTCCATTGCCAGCCAGTCGTCAATACGCTTCCTGTCCCCGGTTTTGTAAACATTCAGCCAGCCGTGAAGAACATAGAACAGAACGGACGGCCTTTTGTACTCAGGCGCATTGAGTATCGCAGTTGCTACAATCTTGCCGTCCATTTTGGCCGCGAGGTGATGAACCCGGTTGAAGGTAATATTATACTCATGCCAGATAACTGACATCTCTACCCGATCCCTCTCTTTCTTGTCCGGGAACCAGTTGGTGAAATATTCATAATCTTCAAACGCACGGGCTGCCAACTCCGTCGCCTGGCGAAGCTCACTTCGTTTCAATGGTTCGAATTCAAGTGCCATATCAATAAATCGATGAATTACGATTGATATAATAGGGTACCAGGATAGCGCCTATTTGATTCCACGCTGTTTCTTGATAGTCTCATACGCCTCCTGGATCTTTCGGAATTTCTCTTCGGCAGCCTTCTGCACGTCCGGGCCGAGGGATGCCACCTTGTCCGGGTGGTTCTTCATCGCCATGCGCCTGTAGGCCGCCTTCACCTCATCGTCCATGGCCGACGGGGAAATCTCCAGCACTGCATAGGCGGAGGTCGTATCCCTGTAGTACATCGCGATTACCGAGGCCGCGTCGGAGGCGTTCAGCCGTATGGCGGAGGCTATCGCTTCGAGGACGCTCTTCTCGCTGGCGCTGAAGTCCCCGTCCGCGTTCGCTATACCCGCGAGGTAATGGAAGAGTTGGAGGCGCTGGGAGTAGTTCATGTTGGCGGCTATCTGCCCGCCGACAGAGTAGACGTTTACCTCCTGCAAGGATAGGCCGGAGAGGATGCGCATGGCTTCGCTCACGGCCGCCTCGCCGAAGTTCTGCCGGACGAATGCCTTCACGTAGTCCAGTTCCGCCTGGAGCGTCTTCCCGTCGGCGCGTATTACTGCGGACGAGAGCACCAGAAGGCTCACGAGGAAGCTGTTCCGCTGCTCCGAGGCGCCGTAGCCGCCACGGTAGCTACCACCATGCGCCCCGCTGGGCGCCGCTCCTCCGCTAATCTGGTGCGCCGCTTCGACGGCCCCCTCGATCACGCTCCCGGCAATCACGCCCAGCAGTGCGCCGATGGGCCCGAAGGCGACCCATCCCAGGAGTCCTGCTATCCATTTCGCTGTTCCCATACCGTGCTAAGTTAGCACTTTTTTGGCAAATGGTTTCGTATATTTGTACTGTCAATCTTTAAAGCCTTGAAAGATTTCGCAGCAATTGACTTCGAGACGGCGAACGAGCAACCCTGCAGCGTTTGCAGCGTGGGCGTGGTGGTAGTGCGCGGCGGGCAGATCGTAAAATCGTTCTACAGCCTCATCCATCCCGAGCCGGAGTACTACCAGTGGTTCTGCCGGCAGGTGCACGGCCTGGGGCCGGAGGATACGGAAGATGCCCCGGTGTTCCCCTTCGTGTGGGAGAAGATCGAGCCCCTCATCCAGGGCCTACCCCTAGTGGCGCACAATGCCCGCTTCGATGAAGGATGCCTGAAGGCCGTGTTCCAGGTGTATCAAATGGATTATCCGGACTACAAGTTCCACGACACCCTGGCCGCTTCCAGGAGGCATTTCGGCAACATCCTCCCGAACCACCAGCTCCAGACTGTCTCCGCCGCCTGCGGCTACAACCTCGAAAATCATCACCACGCACTTGCAGATGCCGAAGCTTGTGCGTATATTGCAATGTCAATCCTATAGTTTATGAAAAGACTCATCATTGCCCTGACCACATTGCTGCTCCTTGCCTCGTGCGGCGACAGGACGGCCCCTGTGAATTACAAGATCTGGTATAACTGGCCGGAGAGGTTCCTGCCGGACTTCTCCACCCTCGGAGAACCCGACATCCAGGGGGTCAAGCGCAACCTCGACCTGATGGACATTGTGGACACCATGAACCACTACGCTGCGCTGTTCGAGACCACGCTGAAGGTGCCTGCGACCGAGGAATACACCTTCAACGTCACCACTGACGACGGTTCCCGTTTCTACATCGACGGGGAGCTGATGATAGAGAACGACGGCGCGCACAGGCCAATACAGAAGTTCTGCACCAAGACCCTGGAAAAGGGCAGGCACGAGCTCAGGCTGGAGTTCTTCGACTACGACAAGCTGCAGACGCTGGAGTTCCTTTACTCCACCCCCACCATCCCGGAACGCAGGTTCAACGACAGGATAGAGCAGGAGCAGGACCGGCTCACCAGCAGGAAGGGCTTCGTGAAGCCCCAGGTGAAGGAGGCGTGGAAGCGCTTCGCGGCCTGGAAGGGAGATGACGAGGTGCTCGTCTTCCCCATCCTCACCGACATCCACTCCAACAACAACTACCAGTACAAGCACATAGGTTATGCCGCCGTCGCCGGCAAGATGTTCGGCGCCGACTTCATGGCCCTTCTGGGCGACATAGGCCTCAACTCCATCCCCACCACCCTCGACAAGGGCGAGGCCAGGAAGATGATCGACAACACCCTTGAGCAGATGCACAAGTGGAAAGGGATGTGGATCTTCGCCCCCGGCAACCACGACTGGGACGGCGGCGAGGGCGAGTGGCTCACGGAGGAGTATCTGACCGACACCTTCCAGCGCCCCTGGGAGCCCCGTGCGGGCGGCAATCTCCACCTCACAGGCAAGACCTACGGCTGGTACGACATCCCCGGAAAGGGCTTCCGCATCGTCTTCCTCAACAGCTGCTGCACCCGTACGCTCGGAGGCACCTACTACCTGGTAGATGAGGAAGAGGAGAACTGGCTGAAGGAGACCCTGGACGCCACCCCCGAGGGGATGCACGTGATCGTGCTCGCGCATTTCATGCCCGATCCGATGGGCCGCTGGCAGACCAACATGAACCTCAACTACCTGAAGGAGAACAACGCTCGGGTGATGAAGGTTCTCTCGGACTATGCCGCCAAGGGCATCCTCGTGGGAATGCTCACTGGCGACAGCCACGTGAACGACTACGACTGCACCGACGGTGTAAACTACTATATCTCACAGGGTTACGGATGGAACGGCCCCGAGATGCTGCTCCCCACCAACAAGCACGCCTACTTCGACTACCGCCAGTGCCA
>JAEEGH010024306.1_pt1 | contig 12239 bp, 5 predicted proteins | sample 9134181 | NCBI WGS metagenome assembly JAEEGH01 (sample SAMN16246544, study PRJNA631951) | gut metagenome | biome: gut microbiome; feature: rumen; material: DP-attached | host: Bos | place: Iran: Karaj | collected 2018-10
ATCCGCACCGACGACGACTGCATCGCCGCGAAGGGCCTCAACGTGGACTACGGCAACTGCGAGAACGTGACCGTGCGCAACTGCGTTTTCTGGTGCGACCGCGCGCGCATCATGCTGCTCGGCCACGAGAGCCGCGCGCCCTACATGCGGAACTTCCTCTACGAGAACTGCGACGTGGTGCACTGCCAGATGCCAGTGTTCCTGCTGGAGCCGGGCGAGGAGATGCGCATGGAGAACATCCGCGTGAAAGACTTCCGCATCAACACGGACGTGCCAGGCCGCACGTACGCGATTGTCTCCGCCCGCCCCACGGTGAACATGTACATGCGCACGAAGGTGCCGGGGCACATCGCGGACTGCTCGTTCGAGAACATGTCCGTGACCGGCGTCCGCGCGGACTGCAAGTTCCTGCTGGACGGCCGCGACGAGGCACACAAGCTAAAGAACGTCACAATCTCCGGCGCGAGCCTTTATGGTACGCCCGTGAAGGCGGGCGATCCCGCCTGCCGCATCGGCGCATTCACGGAGAACGTCGTCGTCAGGGAGGCGGCTGCGGTAGCTCCTGCGATCAAGGTGCGGAACGGCGTGCCGAATGCCGCATTGTTCGCCAGGCGAAACGTGACGGGCAATCAGTATTTCTTCTGCTTGGGCGATTCAAGGTCGACGCCGTGGTTCGAGTTTGCCCGCATCGTGGCGAAGGACTTGAACGTGCGGACGATTCCGCATGCCTACCCTGAACCGACGGGGGCGGGCTTTGCGCGTTACTCGTGCGTGAACGGACAGGCCATCTACGGGGAACGCGTCTGCAGCGGTTATCTTGCCGTGCTTGACTTTTCTGCGACGGGCGCGCGGGGCGACGTGAAACGCGAGGCGGCCTATCTCGAGAATCTCGTGCGGGCGATCTACAGCTACCGTGCGACGCATAGCGTGATCATCATGCATACGAAGCCTTCGCCATACGTGGCCGAGGCCGAAAAGGTTGCGGATCACTACGGCATCCCCACGCTCGACTTGACGGATGCGAAGGATGCGGCGGAACGTTCCGCACGTCTGACGGCGTTTGCCGCCGCGCTTTTCAAGGATGCCGCCGTGCCGGCCAAGCCCGTGCCACGCAAGCTTCCGCCGCCGTTGCATCCGGGTGCGGAGCTGCGTCCACAGATCGTCTCCTACGAGCATCCGGAGGTCCGGTTCGACGACGGATGGCTCGGCTGGCAACGTCCGAATGTCCAGCAGTTGCGCCACGTCATCGACGCGAAGCGCAAGGGCGCGAAGGTGACGCTGACGTTCACGGGCAGCGAAGTCGGCGTTTTCGACGAGGCGACGCCGCAGTCGTCGGCCTTCGCCGCCACGGTCGACGGCGGTGCGCCGCGTGTGGTTGCGCCGCCGGCAGGCGGGAAGGTGTCCCTGCGCCATACGCCGCTCTTCGAGGGACTTGATCCGGCGCGCGAGCACGTGTTGACGCTTGAGGTGCGGGACGATGCGCCGCTGCGTCTGGCCGGTTTCTCGCTCTGCGGTTCCGTCAAGACGCCGAAGGAGACGCGTTCGCCCCTTGAGCGGATGCGTCTCAAGCTGGAAGCGCTGCCGCCGGTGGCCTACGAACCCCCGGCCGGGCGATTCGAGCATATTCCCAAGACGATGCGCCGCCTCCGAGAGGGAGAGGACTTGACGATCGTCATGCTGGGCGACAGCATCGTCAACGACACGGCGTCGTCCCGGTTCGAGGAACTCTTGATGAAGCGCTATCCGAAGTGCCGCATCCGCAAAGTCGTAAGCGTGCGGGGAAGCACGGGTTGTGACTGGTATGCGCAGGAGAACCGCGTGCGTGAATGGGCGCTCAAGTACAAGCCGGACCTGATGATGATCGGCGGCATTTCCCATCGTCCGGATCCCTCGAAGATGCGCGACGTGGTGCGGCAGATCCGTGCCGAGAAGCCGGATACGGAATTCCTCCTCCTCACGCCCGTTTTCGGTTCGGAGGCCAATGTGTGGAATCAGACTTGGACGCCGGAGATCGACCATGCAACGCCGAATCCGCGCGCCATCATCGAGCGGATCGCCGCCGAGGAAAAATGCGCTTTCTTCGACATGACGGGCCCGCTCGGCGTGTTCATCCGCGATTCCAAGATGGCACGCGGGGCGTTTATGCGCGACGTCGTGCACGCAAACGAGCGTGGCTTCGCGGTGCTGGGCGAACTGCTCAACCGCTGGTTCGCGCCTGAAAACTAAAGTAAAGCGAAATTGTTTAAGAAAGGCTGACTATGAAACGACACGCGTTTTTGATGGCGGTCTTCGCTACGGTCGTGGCGGGCAGTGTATGTGCCGAAGGGGGGCGGGTACGACGCAAGGCCGAGGCAGAACGACATCCCCCAGCCAACGCCGAGGCACGTCGGGCGATGATCGACCCGGTGCCGGACGGACAGCTCCTGCTCAGGCCCACGTTCGTGTCATGCAGCGTGTGCTGGGGGTCCGCGAAACCGCGAACGGGCCTTGCGCTCGAGTTCCGCGAGGCGAAGGCCGATACTGCTTGGCGCGCTGCGCCCGTGCCGCCGTACTTTGCGGAGACGGGGGACTATCGCGGCTCCATCATGGGTCTGAAGGAGGACACCGCCTACGAGGTGCGGTTCCGTGCGGATGGCGAGACGCTTGCTGCCGGAACTTTTCGCACATGGGCGAGCGACGTGCCGGTGGCGCGGACTGTGACGGTGGATCCGGCGAAAGTCAAACTCCCCGTGCGCATCTCGTGCAAGGGTTCGCCGGACGGCTGGATCCGCTACACGGTGAAGCCCGGCGCCGTCATCACCAACACCACGCCCGCCAGTGCGACGTTTGTGGTCGGCGGGGCGTCGCACGTGCTGATCGACGACGTGACGATGGTTGGCGGCGCGGGGCGTCACGCCATCCTGATCACGAACTCGGTCGCCGTGCGCGTCCGCAACTGCGACATTAGCGGATGGGGCCGTGTTGGGGAAGTCCGTTACGACCGAGGCGGACAACGGTACATGTTGAATGCGTCTTCGTCCGGCAGATGGGGCATCAATTTCGACGGTGCGATACGTGTTGGACGCGGGAACAGCGAGGTTGTGGTGGAGCGGTGCTGGATCCACGATCCGAGCGGCACGGCGAACAGTTGGCGCTATTCGCATCCCGCTGGCCCGGAGGCGGTCGTGATGGCCCGTCCGGACCATTCCACGGTCATCCGCTGGTGCGACTTCACCGGAAGCGATCTGCATCGCTGGAACGACGCGGTGGAGTCCAACGGCAACTTCATCGAGAACGGCGGGTTCAACCGGGATGCGGACGTGTACGGCAACTTCATGGTGTTCTGCAACGACGACTGCATCGAGCTCGACGGCGGCCAGCAGAACGTGCGCTGCTTCGGCAATCGGTTCGAGGGTGCGCTCTGCGGCGTGTCGATACAGGGGTGCATGGTCAGTCCGTCGTATGTGCATGACAACGCCAACACCGGCATGGGCGACGAATTCGGGGAAGCGGGGCAGACGCTCAAGACGTCCTCGTACGACCTGCACGGCACGGGGCCATGGTGCTCCATTGCGTCGAACCTGTTTTGGGGCGCGGGGAGCGGTCTGGGACTTTCGGGTTCGGGGCGCAAGGCCCGCTACGATGTGCGCGCCAACGTGTTCTGCAAGAGGCAGAGACTCTCCGGTGTCTCGACCAAGCCGACATGCGTGGTAGCGGACAACGTGTTGGACGCGGATATCCCCGAGGCGGCGCTTGACGCCTCGTATCCTAAGCGTCCTGTTGGGTTCGTGCTGGACCGGGCGCGCATTTCCGGTGTGAAGGTGTCCGGCGCAACCGCTTCACCGGCCACCGTGACGTTCACGGCGAAATCGACCGGGACCGCCGACGTGCGGTTTGCCGTGAAGAAAAACCGCGATTTCGACTGGTTTGACGTTTCGCCGTCCGAGGGTGTGGTTCCTGCGGGCGGCGAGGTGCGGTTCACCGTGACTTTCCTTCCGGAGCGTATGGTCGATCGCCGCCATTGGCGCGGTGCGTTCCTGGTGCGCACGCCCGAAGGGATGTCCCGTCCGCTGTCGCTGTATGCGGAGAGGACGGATTTCATTCCGCCGTTTGCCTGCGAGGGACCGGAAAGCGTGGCGATCTACGCCGACGTGCCGCGCGCGGGCGTGGCCGTTGCGCCCAAGGAAGACGCGCGCGTGTTCTCCTTTGACGTGAAGAAAGCCGGACGGTATTACTTCATGATGCGTGCGAGGGGAATACACGGGATGAGATTTCTCGCCGGGGTGGACGGCGCAGCGATGGAGCCTGCGCCGCTGCAGGGCAATCCGGACTATCCGACCTGGTCGATCGTCGCGCCCGGGAAAAGTCTTTGGGGCGGACGCGTCATGTTCTATGATTTCAAGCCGGGGCGCCATGAACTACAGGTAAAGGCCGCCGACAAGCCATTCAGGCTTGAGGGCATGGTACTGACCGACGATCCTGGCCGTTTTGAACCCCGTTGAGAGACTCGTTGCACGATGAAATGACGACTGCGGTGTGCGGAATCGCCGCAAGGGAGAAGCGACCGACAAGGTCGGCAAGCGATACAGGATCGTCGTTTGCGCTCAGCCCGCAGGTGTAGGCGATCCAGCCGATTATCTTCTCGGGGGCGACGCCTGCCGCACGGAAGGCGGCGATGCGCGTGTCGCCGTGCCTCTTTGCGAGGCGGCGTCCGTCGGGACCTACGACGAGCGGCACGTGGCAGTATGATGGCGGTTCGCGGCCGAGGGCACGGGCGATCAGTATCTGCGGTGGCGTGGCCGGTAGGAGATCGTCGCCGCGCACCACCTCGGTGATTCCCATGTCCAGGTCGTCTGCTGTGGCGGCGAGCGTGTAGCCTGCGCCATCCGGGTCGCGCGCGAGCGGGAAGTCGCCGAGCGTCGCGGAAACGTCCTGCGCCACATGTCCCGCGAAGGCGTCGTCGAAACTGACAGTCGTGTCCGGCGGCACGCGGAATCGCCAGCATGGAGTGCGCGGCGCGCAGGCCTCAGCCGCCTCTTCCCATGAGCGGAAGCGTCCGCGGCACGTGCCCGGGTAGAAGAGCTGCTCGCCGGAATGGGGGGCGGACTGTGCGGACTCCACGTCGCGGCGCGAGCATACGCATGGGTAGGCGTCCAGCTTGGCGAGAACGGAACGGTAGAAGGGGCGTCGCTCCGACTGGACGAATTCCTCGTCCCAGTCGAATCCTAGCCAGCGAAGGTCGTCGATCGCCTGCGCGGCGGCGCCTGGCTTGTCGCGCGGGTGGTCGAGGTCCTCCATGCGCATGATCATCTTGCCGCCGAGCGAGCGGACGCGGAGCCATGCGATGGCGAATGTGCGCACGTTGCCGAGGTGGAGCGCGCCCGTGGGGCTGGGCGCGAGTCTGCCCACGTAGCCGCTCATTGGCGCTTCCAGAAGTCGAGCCATGCGGCGATGAACTGCTTGCGAAGCTCTTCGTTGAGCACCACGCGCTCGGCCTCTGCCGTGGAGCGCGTGTCGATAAGCGCCTTCACATAGTCGCGCCTGGTGTTGGCGAACGGCTGGAACCTGACGTCTGGCGCGCCAACCTCGAGAAAATAGGCGAGCGACCAGGCGAGATGGTAGCGCGCGTTTATCTCTTCCTGCGTGCCGTCGTAGAACTCTGCGTAGTCGAGCGAAAGGAACGACGGAAGGATGGCCGCCAGATCGGCGGCGTACGATTGGACGTAGGTAGCAGCTTCGGCATGACGTTCGAACACGACCTTGCCCTTGCGGTCGAGGCTGGAATGCTCGAACATCTCGGCATTGCCCTCGTTGAACCATGGGGCGGCGGTGACGAGGGCGGCCGCGTATGCGAGGTACTGGTGGAACGCCTCGTGCCAGACGGTCTGGAGAAGTCCCTTCGCGCCGTCCAGGGGCAGGTACAGCACCAGCTCGCGGTGGAGCGTGTCCCAGAGCGCCGCGGTCCACTTGTGCTTGACGCCGACGTAGGCGAGGTATTCCTCGCGCGTGGCGAATACGCGCACCACGGCGAGCTGGTTGGTTGCCGGGAGCGGGGTGGGGGCGCATGCCGCGTAGGCGCGGCGGAGGCATGGGAGGCTGTTCGTGAGGGATGTGACGAAAGTCGCGCGGGAGGAGTCGTCGAGGTTGTCGATCACCACCACGTCCTCCGTGGCGGCAAAGTGCCAATGGTCGTAGTTGGCGACGCTTCTGCGCACGGCGTCGCGCAGAAGGATGGCCTCCTGGCCTAGCGAAGTTCTCCCGTTGTCCGCATCGGGACTCTTGGTGCGTGCGCGCGCGGCGGGGACATACACGTGGTCGAGGAAGTCCTCGTCGAGGCGGCGGAACGCCTCGTCTAGCGCTTCGCCGTTGGAGGCCTCGAGGATAACGAGATACCAGTCGGTGGGCTCTCGCCGTTCGGGGCTGCGCGGGCGGAAGGCCGCGGCGAACACGTGGTCGTTGGTGGAAGGGTACGCGAAGAGTTCCTTCATGTTCCTGCGCTGGGATCGGCGCGGACGTATCGGCTGGCCGAGGTCTGCGGGGGCGACAGCGACGACGGCCTCGTTGCGGTGGGAGGCGTTGTCTGGGTCGAACGGCCTCTGTGCCAGCCTGGCCAGGAAGTCAGCGCGTGTGCGCACCGTGCCTGGCGCGTCCATGGGAGGGCGTGTGGTCAGCCGTGCGATGTACAGGACGTTGCCGTCCGCATCGCGCCAGCGTCCGCGCATGGTCTGCGACACCCATAGGTCGAACGTGTCGAACCTGTCCTCCAGGCAGCGTCCGCCGCGGTCGTCCGTGAGCATGAACGTTCCTGCCTTGGGAAGCTCCAGCGGCTCCTCCTGGGCGTTCGCGAGCGCGGGGACGGCGATCCCGAGGTCGGGACGCCATACCGGCTCGGTGAACCTTACGGACGCCTCAATCGTCAGAGCCAGGACGGCGGCCAGAATGGATGCAGTCGAACGCATAGGTCATGTTGCTGCCAAGGAGAATGATCTGCCAGCTCATGTAGAGCCATGCCAGGATGATGGGAAGGAAGGCAAAGGAGCCGTACATGGCGTTCGACTTGGCTATGCCGACCTGCGCGATGGCGCAGAGCTTGAGCCAGCCGCCGAAGAGGAGCGCGGTGATTATGCCCCCGTTCAGGGAGGCTCGGAACGACACCTTGCGGTGCGGCACGAAGTTGAGGATGAACGTGAACGCGGCGACCGTGAAAAGGAGCGTGAACGCGACGCCGAAGAGACGCGAGTTCAGGATGGCCACGAGGGCGTCTCCGATCCATTTCGTGTACGACGTGGCGCCGAGCGTGGAGTCGAGTATCGTCCGCACGACGTGCAGTATCGGCATCGATAGCGCGAGCGCCACCAGGAGGGGAAGCACGAGGGCGACAAAGGCGTAGAGGATGAACTTTCGCCACAGCGGACGTGGCTTGGGGACCTCCCAGACCTCGTTGAACGCGTGCTCTACCATGCCGAAGGTGGATACGACGGTCCATAGAAGTATGGCAACGCCTAGGATGCCGACTTTCTTCAGGTCCACCTTGGCGATGCGGTCGAAGATGTCGTTGGACATCTTACGAGCCTGCTTCGCGAAGTCCTCTGCGGCCTGGCGCTTGGCCTCGATCTGCTGCGGCGACTGGTTCTTCGTCATGAACTCCGGCAGCTTTTCCGGGCCTTTCTCGAAGTTGACGATCATCTGGTCGATGGTGCTGTTGATCTTGTCGCGGGCGAAGTCGCCGGCGCCGCAGGCGCGCGCAAGCAGGACAAGCAGGCACAGGACCGGCACGAGCGACATCAGGGAATAGTACGTGAGTCCGGCCGCGTGCAGCGCGCACCTGTGGCGCGAGAAGCCGGAGAGGGTGGCCTGGAAGAAGCGGGTCAATCTTACGCAGAACCGCTTCGTGCGCGGCAACGCGGAGTCGTCCACCTCCCAGACACCGTTCTCCACGTAATCCTTAACCTGCGCGATCTTCTCCTTCGCGTGAACCACTTTTTCCTTTATAGCGCTCATTTTTGTGTCTGCCTTCTGGTTGACAAGCGGAAATATTACCATAGAGGGACGCGCGACGCAAGTTGCGATGGAAGGAAAAACTGTGTTATAATGTCGCCCAAAGATGAAAAGGAAAGAAAAGAGAAAAGATAGACGCGCCCAGGAGACGCTCACAGGAGAGCTTCACATGGCGCGCAACGGAGCAGGGTATCTGCTCCACCCGGATACGGACGCGGCGGTGTGGATTGAGGCCAAGGACCTTTCCACGGCGTTGCCCGGCGACGTCGTGACCGTGCAGCTGGGCAGAGACGGCACGGAAGGGCGGATAGCGCGCATCGAGAAGCGCGCGCCGCGCGCGATCGTCGGCACCGTGACGGCTGGCGCGCCGTTCGCGCGCGTGCAGCCGCTGAGCCCAACGTTCCGCCAGGAGTTCCTGGTGTCGGACACGCGCGGCGCGGCCGTCGGCGACCGCGTGGTCATGCGCCTCGCGCGCTGGGAGAACCCGCGCCTCGCGCCAGAGGGGATCGTCACCGACGTGATCGGCCCGGCCGACAACCCGTCGCTCGACACCCGCTCCGTGATGGAGCAGTACGACCTGCCCGCCGCCTTCCCGAAGCAGGTGCTGGCGGCGGCGGAGAGCGCGAGCTCGCGCATCGACGAGGCCGGCAAGCGGCTGGACCTGCGCCGGAAGTTCATATTCACATGCGATCCGGCGATGGCGCGCGACTTCGACGACGCGCTCTCGCTGGAGACGGACAAGAAGGGCAACAGGGTGCTTGGCGTCCACATCGCGGACGTCTCGCACTTCGTCACGCCCGGCAGCCCTCTCGACAAGGAGGCGTACCGCCGCTCGACGAGCGTGTACCTTGTGGACAAGGTTGTGCCGATGCTGCCGGAGCAGCTGTCGAACGGCGTCTGCTCGCTCGTGCCCGGCGAGGACAGGCTCGCGTTCTCCGCGTTCCTCACCTTCGACGCGCAGGGTAACTGCATCGCGCGCAAGTTCGCGAAGTCCGTCATCCGCTCCAAGATGCGCTTCACCTACGAGCAGGTGATGGCGCTCATCAAGGGGGCCAAGGAGCTTAAGGGCTCTAAGGAATCCAAGGATCTTAACGACTTTAAGGACATTAAGGACCTTAAGGACGTTAAGGTCGTTAAAGATCTTAAGCGGGCGGCGGGGACCATCCTCGCGCTGAACCGGCTGGCGCAGCAGCTGCGGAAGAGGCGTTTCGCCGCCGGCGCGCTGGACATGGAGGTGCCGGAGGCCGAGATCAAGCTGGACTCGAAGGGGATGATGACTGGCGTCGAGGTGCGTCCGTACGACGAGTCGCACCAGCTGATCGAGGAGTGCATGGTTGCCGCGAACGAGGCCGTGGCGGCGGAGCTTTGGACGCGCGGCATCAAGATCCTCGCGCGCCTGCATGCGCCGCCGGACCCGGAACGGCTCGAGGAGCTGCGCGCGAACCTCGCTGGCCTCGGCATTTCCTGCGGAGACCTGTCGCAGCCGCGCAACCTCTCGCGCTTCCTCGAGAAGATCAAGGATTCTCCGCTTGAGGGAGTGCTGTCCGTCATGGTGCTGCGGTCGATGAAGCGCGCCATCTATTCGGCGCGCGAGATCGGACACTACGGTCTCGCCAAGAAGCACTACGCGCACTTCACGAGCCCCATCCGCCGCTATCCCGACCTCGTCCTTCACCGCCAGCTGGCGTCGTTCCTGTCCGGCAAGGGCGGCCGCCTCGACCAGGGCTGGCTCGACCGCGCCGCGCAGCACGCGAGCGAGCGCGAGCAGTTGGCCGACGACGCGGAGCGGATGCTCGTGGAGATCAAGAAGTACCGCTACATGGAGGACGTGCTGAAGAACGATCCCGGCAGGACGTTCGACGCCGTGGTGGGCAAGTGCACGCCGTACGGGGTGTTCGTGGACCTGCCGGACATCGTGGTGGGCGGCATGGTCCACGTCTCCAGGCTGTCGCAGTCGTTCGTGCGCTGGGACGCGTTCGGCGAGGTCCTGACGGACGGCCGGCGGTCGTGGCAGGTGGGCGCGAAGATGAAGGTGCGCGTGGCGGCGGTGGACTTCGACCAGCGCAAGATCGATTTCGTTACGGCCGAACAGGGCGGTGGCGATCCAAAGAAAGGAAGTTTCATGAAGAAGGACGACAGGTCTTCCTCGCCGAAGGCGCATTCCAAGGCGAAGGGCAAGGATGGGCGGGCAAGGCGTGCGCGCAAGGCCGGCGCCTCGGCGGCCAGGGCGTTGCTGGCATGCGTCGCGCTGGCGTGCTCGGGAACGGCGCTGGCGGCGGAATGCGCGTCGCCGAAGGCGTCCACGGCGGCGAAGAGGGTGCTGTTCATCGGCTCTGACGGCATGAGCGCGGCGGTGCTGCGCAATGCGGACGTCAAGGCGCCGGCCATTCGCGGCCTGATGGCGCGGGGGGCGTGGTCGCTCAAGGCGCGTACGATCCTGCCGTCGTCGAGCGCCGCCAACTGGGCGAGCATGTTCCAGTGCTCTGGCCCGGAGCTGAACGGCTACAACGAGTGGAATTCGCGCAAGCCCGTGATGCCGCCCGCCGCCGTGGACGCGAACGGACGCTTCCCGGACTTCTTCGCGCGCTTCCGCGCGGCGCGTCCGAAGGCGAAGATCGGCTATGCTTACGGATGGCAGGGGATGCCTTTCGTCGTGGACACCAATGTCTGCGACTTCGTGGTCCATACGAACGCCGCGCACAAGATGGTCCTGGACTGGATCCGCGCAGAGAAGCCCGACCTGATGGCCGTGGTTTTCAGTCCGCCAGACGGCGCCGGCCACACGTATGGCTGGGGGAGTCCCGAATACACCAACGCGGTCGCGGCCGTAGATGCGGACATCGGGCGCGTGATCGCCGCCTACGAGGAGGCCGGCATTCTCGCCGACACGTTTGTGGTCTTCACCTCCGACCATGGCGGCACGGGCAAGCGGCACGGCGGCACGTCGCTCGACGAGATGGAGCGTCCGCTCGCTTTCGCCGGCCCCGGCGTGAAGAAGAGATACGAGATTCCGTGGGTCACGCTCACCCCGGATGTCGGGGCGACCATCGCCCATGTCCTCGGCATTCCGCCGGCCCGCGAGTGGACTGGCCGCGTCATCGGCGACATTTTCGAATAGAATCGCAATGATCTGGGAAAGCCTCCATGTCGCAAACCAAAACCCAATTTGTCGTTCTCCTTTCCGTGGCGCTTTGCGGCCACGTCCCCGCGATTGCCTCGGAGACGTGGCTTGAAATCCACGCGCCGCCCATAATCGAACCGGGCACGGCGCTGGACTTCTCGGCGTTCCGCCCCAGCGGCAACGTTCCGGCCGGAACCTGGGGGCGCGTCGTCGCCGTCGGGGAGCATTTCGAGTTCGAGAAGCTTCCCGGCATCGAGCAGCGCTTCTACGGCATGAACACGACGGGCAGCATGAACACCCCCGAATACGACGACGCCGTCCGCTTCGCGGGGAACGCCGCGCGCGTCGGCTACAACGCCATACGCATCCACCACCATGACGACGAAATAACCGAGCATGAAGACGACGAGGGGACAAACACCGTCGAAGTGGCGGGCGACTACGACGGCACCACGCTCGACCCCGACGCCATGCGCAAGCTCGACGGCCTCGTCGCCGCCTGCATCGATCAGGGCATTTACATCTCGACCGACCTCTACGTTTCGCGCCGCCACATCCCGTGGCGCGTCCTTGGCATCGACCGCGAAGGCAACTGCGGCGGAGATCTGAAACTGCTGGCCCAGTTCCACGAAGGCGCATACTCCAACTACATTGCCTTCGCGCGCAACTTCCTTGGTCATGTGAACGCCTACACAGGCCGCTCCTACGCCGAGGAACCCGCGCTCGCGTGGGTTTCGCTCATCAACGAGGGGGCGCTCACGCAGTTCAGGCCGGCATCCTTCACGAACCACACCTGCTACGCCGAGGCGTGGGGCCGGTGGGTCCGCGAACGAACAGCGTCAAATCCCGAGGTGTGGGCCGACATACACGAAACTCTGCCGACCGAGTTCAAGGACGGTGATCGCCAGACGCTCGCGTTTCGGCTCTTCCTGGAAGAGACCGAGGAACGCTTCGTGGCGCGTGTGACGCGCTTCCTGCGCGAGGAAATGGGATGCCATGCGCTCGTGACCGACATGAACGGCGTCCACCACCCCGCGTCCTCGCAGCTGGCGCGCGCCCGGACGATGGACTACGTGGACGAGCATTTCTATGTAGGAGGCCCGTGGTTTTTCGCGGGCGGGTTCGACCTTCCGAGCCGCAG
>JAEEGH010024308.1_pt1 | contig 12238 bp, 9 predicted proteins | sample 9134181 | NCBI WGS metagenome assembly JAEEGH01 (sample SAMN16246544, study PRJNA631951) | gut metagenome | biome: gut microbiome; feature: rumen; material: DP-attached | host: Bos | place: Iran: Karaj | collected 2018-10
GCTACGGGGCATCGGCGCAGGCATGTGCTGTGCTTTCGTTTCGTTCCAATTAGGAGGCTATGGCAACCAGGTCTTAATGCAATTTCCCAATTGCTTACAATTTTATGGAGGTTTAACCATTGTATATGTATTGCCGTTCTTTGAAAGTGAATGGATTGAATATGAAAATAAGCAACTTGCCGAAGAAGCTGAAAAAAAACGTCTGAAATTAGAAAAGAAGCGTGCATTACGAGTATGACATATCGATTATCACCATCAATTACAATGGTTACAAAGACACCTGCGAATTGATAGCATCATTACCTTTAGAGGACAAGTCCATAGAGGTAATCGTGGTAGATAATGCATCAAAAGAAGACGAGGCAACTCTCATAGAGCAGCAATATCCACAAGTTATAGTCATCCGTTCCAAAGAAAACTTAGGCTTTGCCGGTGGTAACAATCTCGGCATTCAAGCCGCTCACGGCAAATACCTCTTCTTTCTAAACAATGATACTATTCTCAGCCTTCAGACATCAGACATCAGACATCTTGTCAATCGTTTGGAGTCATCTCCAAAGATTGGTGTAGTCTGCCCCAAGATTCGCTTTTCATGGGGAGATAATCCCATACAGTTTGCAGGTTATACCCCACTTTCACGTATCACCATGCGCAACCAAGCTATTGGCTGTGGTGAAGCAGATCTTGGGCAGTATGACACACCTCATTCCACCCCATACGCCCATGGTGCAGCGATGATGGTCAAACGTGAAGTCATTGAAAAAGCAGGTTTGATGCCCGAATGTTATTTCCTGTATTATGAAGAGCTGGACTGGTCAATGATGATTCGTCGTGCTGGCTATGACATCTGGTATGAGCCTGCCGTTACGGTGTGTCATAAGGAAAGTCAGACTACTGGCCAACAAAGCCCTCTCCGGACTTATTATACCACTCGCAATCGATTGTTATTTGTTAAGCGAAACAACCTATGCGCTACCCGCTATTTATCATACATGTATCTAATAGGACTTGTGGTATGTAGAGATATGCTGAAATATATACTCCGACACCGCTTTGATTTAGCTAGAGCTACTCTAAAAGGCATTCGTGATTTTGCTTCTCTAAACTCTAATCCTTAAACTCTAAACTAATATATAGACATGGATTTTTGGACTATATTGACATATACAGATTTAATAATCTTTGTATTAGTAGCGCTTACTGTGCTATATTTAGGGATATTCGCATTCACATCCATGTTTGCGCGCCACAATGACACCCCTAAAGCAAAGAATCAAAACCGTTTCATAATTCTTATACCTTCCCACAAAAGTGGCAAAAGTGTAGAGATGACAGTTAACTCCATATTAGGCCAAACTTATCCACAACGCATGTTTGACGTCACAGTTATTGCCGACCATGAGGACGAAATCACCATGTTCCATTTGGCTCAACAACCTGTCACTTTGTTAACGCCGACTTATGGTAAGAGTGCAAGAACAAAATCTTTGCAATTAGCCATTAACAACTTACCACAGTTTAAAATATATGATGCGGTCATTATTTTAGATGCTGGTGATATAGTAGAACCTGAATTTCTCGAGCAAATGAACGATGCATATGAATCTGCTGGAACCAGAGCTATTCAAGCACATAAAGTATCATTCAATCGTGACACAGTATCAGCGCGTTTATCTGCTATTTTCGAAGAAATCAACAATTCCATTTTCCGGCGTGGTCATATTACAATTGGTCTTTCTGCCGCTATGGCAAGTTCTGGTATGGTATTTAACTTTGAATGGTTTAAGCAACAGATTTTGGCTGCAAAAATTAATTGGGCCGACAAGGAATTAGAGGCATTGCTCCTGCGCCACCATATCTATGTTGACTATTTTGATAAGATCTTTGTTTATGGTGAAAAGGTTCGTCAAGCTGAAGAATTCAACCGCCAACATCGCAATTGGATTATCACACAATGGCGAGCTGTGTTACGTAACGTCCGCTATCTTCCTAAGGCCATCATTCAAAAACACTATGATCTGATTGACAAGCTTCTACAATGGATGATTCTTCCACGTATTGTCATGATGGCTATCATTCTATTCATGTGCGTCATTACCCCTTTCATCTATTTTACATCAGCCGTTAAATGGTGGGCTCTCTTTGCTATCGTTCTGTTCGTTTTCGCTATGGCAACACCCAATTACTTGGTAGACGAGAAGTGGGACAGCACTTTCTTCAAGATTCCTATTGTACTGATGAGCTCCATCCTACATAAATTCAAGTTTGGTAGGAAGATCATTGAAATTGTTAATCTCAAGCATTAATTCGATTATGATTTGGCATTTCATACATATCATCGATATACTTATTTGGCTGTTATTAGCAGCCTCAACGCTCTATATTCTTTTCTTTGCATTGGTATCAACACTTTGGAAAAAACGTGTCAATGAATTCACACAATTCTTGACAGGCCAAAAATTAGCTATGCGCGAAAAAGAATACTTCACATACATAGTGCTCTATCCTGCCTATAATGAAGATCGCGTCATTGTTCCCTCTGTCCGCACCTTTTTAGGACAATATTATCCATACAATGCCTTCCACGTAGCTGTCATTTCCGACCACATGCAACCCGAAACCAACCAGGCTTTGAGCGAACTTCCCATCACCCTACTTCAACCTGTTTTCGAGAAAAGTAGCAAGGCCAAAGCTATGCAGTATGCCATAGACCAGATTAAGGAAGACTATGATTACATCATTATCATGGATGCAGATAATGTCGTCAACTCCGATTTCCTTCAGAAACTTAACGAGTCCTGTGCTCATGGTTACAAAGCCATTCAATGCCACCGCTGCGCCAAAAACAAGGACAACGACATCGCCGTACTTGATGGTGTCAGTGAAGAAATTAACAACACCATTTTCCGCAAGGCCCACAATCGTATTGGCTTGTCGTCAGCCCTTATAGGTTCTGGTATGTGCTTTGATTTCAAACTGTTCAAAGAAAACGTCTATAAACTCACAACTGCAGGTGAAGATCGCGAATTGGAAGCCCTGCTACTTCAACAAAAGATCTATATCCATTACGAGCCAAATATCCATGTTTTCGACGAAAAGGTATCGAATAAAGATAATTTCCAAAAACAGCGTCTTCGTTGGATGACAGCACAAATCCAAAGCTTATTCCGCATGCTCCCATATATTCCCCAAGCAATCAAAACTGGCAATATTGATTTCATTGACAAAACAATACAGCAAGCCCTTATTCCTCGTTCAATGTTGGTGGTGGGTGCTTTTGGTATGTCTTTCGTCATGACAGCATTCTCGATTCTTTTTTCATTGTCCTGGTATATTAAGTGGTGGTGCCTATTCCTAACCATCTGCATTACCCTTTATATTGCCACTCCTAAGCAGCTGCGCAGCCATTCTGTCTTTGGCAAAATTCTTTCTCTGCCCAAATTGGTTTGGAAGATGGTCATGAACATCTTGAAGATTGACCGGAAAAATACGGACTTTATTCACACAAGTCACGACAAATAATGGGAGAGAGAGTACATAAAAGCATTCTGAATGCGGAAGTAAACCTATTGTTTTACTTCCTTTCTCTCATTCTAACTTTCTTTTCCCGCAAGATATTTCTCGACAACTTAGGTGCTGAGTTCATTGGCCTAACAGGCACCCTTAACAACATCTTAGGCTATCTCAACCTATCAGAGTTAGGTATATCAGCCAGTATTGGCTATTTTCTGTTTAAACCACTTCAAACTAACAATAGGAAAGAGATACAAGACATACTGTCACTCTTGGGCTACTTATATAATTGGATTGGCAGTATTATCTTTGTTGGGGCATTCATCATCAGTCTGTTCTTTCCCATTATCTTTTCAAATGCCGAACTTAGTCTTAGTATTATCTATTTTGCTTTTTATTCCTTCTTAGGATCATCGCTCATAGGCTACTTTATCAATTATCGACAGATACTGCTAAGTGCAGACCAAAAAAACTATTTGGTTGCCATCTATTACCAATCTGCAAGATTAGTAAAATTAGGTCTGCAGATTTATTTAGCCTACTATTATAAGAATTTATATGTATGGGTGGCAGTAGAGTTCTTATTCGGTATCATTGGATGCGTAATTCTTAATTGGAAAATCAACAAAGAATATCCTTGGCTGCAAGTCAACAAGAAACGAGGAAAAGCATTGTTGAAACAATATCCAGAGGTTATAACCAAAACCAAGCAGGTCTTTATCCATAAGATTAAAGACTTCGTATTAGTCAAAAGTGACGAATTGTTTATCTTTTTATTCGTGTCACTCAAAATGGTTGCATATTACGGCAACTATATGATTATCATTTCCAAACTCATCTCGCTATTTTCAGCTATCACAGGCAGTGTAGGAGCCAGTGTAGGCAATCTTGTTGCCGAGGGAAACAAGGAACGTATGTTAAAAGTATTTTGGGAATACACCACCATCCAACATACTATTGCTGCTACGTTAACTTTCTCATTGTATGCCTTTCTAGAACCCTTTATAACACATTGGCTGGGAAGTGAATATATCATGGATAACCGCATCCTCATTCTATTAGTTATTTACATTTATATTACGAACTCACGAAATTCCGTAGATGCGTTCAATTTTGCCCATGGTCTCTACGCAGATGTCTGGTCGGCCTGGGCTGAACTCATCATCAATGTAAGTGTTACTATCATATGTGGACTACAATGGGGCATTATGGGAATACTGATAGGCAAACTTACCAGTCTCATTCCTATTGTAGTCATTTGGAAACCCTATTATCTGTTTTCTTCTGGCTTTAAAGTGTCGGTATACTATTATTGGCAAAACGTGGTACGCAACTATTTCATATCAGCCTTTGCCATCGGGGTGTCACTCTATTTACTTCATTTTATCCCCATTAGCCCCTATCACTCCATATTGGACTGGATCACTTATTGTGCTATAGGCATGATTATTTTTCTAACTATCGAGCTATCGGCAACTTTATTATTTGCAAAAGGTGCCAAAGACAGTTTAAGAAGAATTAAAAGATTGAAGAACTGATAAATTATTTAACGATGAAATACTCCATAATTACAGTTAACTACAATAATAAGGAAGGATTGCGCAAGACAATTGAAAGCGTTATCCACCAAACCTATCGTGACTTTGAATATATTGTCATTGATGGTGGCTCAACTGACGGAAGTGCTGATATCATAAGGGAATATGATAAACAAATCACTTATTGGGTATCAGAAAAAGATAACGGCATATATAACGCCATGAATAAAGGCATAGCTCAAGCCAAAGGCGAATACCTAAATTTCATGAATTCTGGTGATTGTTTCTATGCAAACAATATATTAGAAAAAGTTTCTCTGCACCAGTCATGTGCAGATTTCATTGTGGGCCGTGACTATCACTATAATGAAAAGATCCAGAAAGGACATGCTTCTATCCAACCTCCTCGAACAACGATGATTCACTTTTTCATTGCGACTTTAGATCATCAAAGTACGTTTATTAAAAGAGAATTGTTTGACAACTCCCTTTATGATGAGAATTATAGGCTCGTATCTGATTGGATTTTCTTTACAGAGAAGATTGTCAAAGAGCAGAAGCATGTGCAGTTTATCCCAGACGTTATCTGTCGCCGCGAAGAAGGAGGGTTATCAGAACAGCTACGCGAAAATAACAGGAAGGAAATCAAAGACTACCTTCATCATATGCTCCCCTATGGCGTCTTTGATGATTATAGCACGATTACCAAACTCGACAAAACATCAGTATATCGTTTATTTGAAATCTGTGATAATAGCAAAAAACGCCGCATCCTAACTTTTTGTATAAAACTCATAACAAAAATCATTAAATAAAAGAAACATGAAGTGTCTCACAATGATAAAACAGAAATGCTGGTGGCTGTATGTTATATCAATAACCAATCTCATACTGATGCACTACTACATTCTTCTGACCTGTAGAGTAGAAGAAGGTATTGATTCCCTGTTATGGATTGACAATCTTTTGGGAGTCACTTGTGATATTACAATCATACTCTCATTAGTTATGCTCATTACATATGGTAAACAGCGATTAAGCCTACTCCTGACAGCCATTATTACACTATTATGGTCTTTCTCTAACACCATATACTCAAGGTTCTTCCACCATTACATCTCATTGTCTGCAATCGGGCAAGTTAATAATTTGACAGACAGTTTCATGCTTCGTAATGTAATGGAAGGGCTTCAATGGACGGACAGTCTTTTCTTAATCATCCTTATACTGATAATATGGTTATACTTTAGCTCTCCACAAAAAACAAAGCCATTCAAACCATGTCTGATATTGTTGAAATGGCCTATTTGTATATTGATCGTAGATATTATATTCCATATTGCGTTATGTATGATAACACCAAGTTTCAGATCTTTCTCTTATTTAAGGCATAGATTGCATGTTCGGCACTTTGAAATACTTCATAGTTCTGCAGAACCAAACTGGGCATCCTTTCACCGTGGAACTATCAGGCAGATTCTTATTCCCGCGACATATCAGATGCTATCCAAAACAGAACTGACAGAGGAACAACGAACAATTATTAAAACAGAGTATACTGATTATCAAGAAAGGGTATCCGACTACACAGAGAAAGTTAAAGACAAGAACCTGATATTGATTATTGTCGAGTCCTATCTCTCAGCAACATCTGACCTGCTCGTTGACGGGAAAGAAGTGACTCCCTTTCTGAATTCCTTAAAGCATGACAGTACAGTTTATTATAATGGACAAATGACACCAAACATTACCATTGGAGAGTCTTCTGACGGCCAGTTTCTCTATATGACAGGTATGCTCCCCTTACGTTCTCAAGTCACAGTTACTAAAGCAAAATACTCAGAATTACCAGGACTGCCAAAGATTCTTAAACAAGAGGGGCTCATAAAAGAGGCACAGATGATTATTCCTACACTACCATCTATGTGGGAACAAGAAAGTATGTGTGAAAGATATGGCTTCGACAAACTATATTCTAGTGCAGACTACCAAAACGGAGATTTCTGGTATTTGTCTGATCAGCAAATCTTTGAATATGCCTTGGAGAAAAACAAATTTGCAAGGCAACCATTTTTATCCGTTATACTTACCATGACCATGCATCAACCTTACATAGAATCTATGGACCCCAGTTTTATTGTCAAGGATCAATCACTGACCAGTAAATATCGGAACTATCTCAGTACGTGCCATTACACTGATAGGCAAATCAAGTGGTATCTTGAAAAGCTAAAAAAGAATGGCCTATATGAGAATAGTATCATAGTAATTGCGGCAGACCATCATGCTCATGCCAGTTTATTCGACATGAAGGAAGATGATTTATCCTCAGATATCCCCATATATATCATGCATGGAAACATCAATAAGACGACAGGATGGTCAGGAAAATGTAATCAATTAGATATTTACACGACAATCCTTGATATATTGGGAACAAAAGCACCATGGAAAGGTTTAGGGCATACACTCATTACCAATGATTATTATGATTCAATAAAACCTGATATATGGACTATATCAGAACAAATTGTCATAGGAAATTATTTTAAAGCAAGACCATTAAACAAATAGTTATTTACAAGAATATTCAAACCTAGAATTCGAAGCAATGAACAATGATATCAAATTATTACGCTATATCATACTACCTTTAACAAATGAAGGCAGATTCTTCCTTATTGCATACCTTTGGGGCGCTTTTGGTATTATTACAAATTGGTATTCATATTTACCCTACAACATAAAACTATTTGGAGAGCTATTATGTGACACTTATATGATTTGTACAATTATATATTTGTTGCCTAATCCTTTCAAAACGATCATACGCAGTGGAATATTTCTTTTCATCTTCACAACAACCATTATCGATATTTTTTGCTATGTTAGACTAGGAGCACATATCACGCCTCAGATGATACAACTATGCTTTGAAACCAATTACAAAGAGGCTTCTGAATTCTTTTATGCATACTTCAACTATGATTTTTTCTTATCTACATATGCCATTTCATTGCTATTAATAATAATCGTCACCATCATCATATTGTACAAGAAAACAAATCAGCATTGCAGTTCAACTCGACATCAGAATTTTATCAGGGGGGGGGTTATGATTCTACTTATTATAGGAATGATTTGCGCAAAAGATAATAAAAAAAGAGTATTTTCCATACTAAACGCAGATTCGTCACCAGAATTATCCAGAATAGAGTCCCATGATATGATAGCAACCAGAGCATTTTATCTACCCGCATACAGAATAATATATGCTCTTCATGCTAACAATATTAATAACAATCAAGTTTTTAAACAATTAGAAATATCCAAACGTATTATTATCGACAGTTGCCATTATACTTCTCCCAACATCATACTTGTTATTGGAGAAAGCTATAACAAACATCATTCTCAACTATACGGATACCCTTTTCCAACAACGCCTTATCAAATTAAGGAAATGAATGAAAAACGTTTGTATTTATATAATGACGCAGTTACAAACTATAATTTAACAAGTCAAGCATTTAAAAATATGCTATCACTAAATGATTTGTCAAAAAATGAAGACTGGTCTGAGAAACCTTTAGTTACACAAATTTTCAGAAAAGCTGGATACAAAACATACTTTGTCTCTAACCAATTTATTATAAACGACTCGAACGATTCTTCTGCTGGGGCATTTATTAATAACAAGAGTTTAAGTAAATCTCAGTTTGACTACCGTAACAATCATACACACTCTTACGATTCCGAGTTAATAGCATGCTTTGACTCTCTTGACAACCATGACAAGTATAACTTTATAATATTTCATCTTATAGGTCAGCATATCAGCTATCATGAAAGATTCCCCCAATCATTTAGAAAGATACAAACAATGATGTTCACCACCAAAGATCTATCATCAAAGGAACAAGGCATTATATGCGATTATGACAACGCTACGGCCTATAATGATTACGTCCTAAATCAGATTATTTATCGTTTTAATGATGAAGAATCCGTTATACTTTTTATTGCAGACCATGGTGAGGAATGTTACGATGACATTAAAACTTTTGGCCGTTTACATACAACAGATATTATTCCTGCCATTGCAAAGAACGAGTTTGAAGTACCATTTTGGATATGGCTTTCACCTTCATACAAGAAAAAACATCCAGATATAGTACAATCAATAGAAGAATCAACTAATAAACCTTTCTATAATGGTGATCTTGGACATTTGCTAATTACTTTGGGAGGAATATTCTGTAATTACTATAGAGAAGATAACGATATTCTCAGACCGGAATATAAGCCGCACAAAAGGATTATAAATGACATTGCAGATTATGACATAATTATGGAAACCAATTCACAAGTATCCAAAAATAAATAGCAGAGATGTGAGATATGAAGAATCACATTCTAGACAATTTTGAAGAGATATTTACATTATAACTTAAAACAAACGTGGTGTACCTCATTTACAACGCCCAAGAAGAATCGGTGCAAATAACTCCATTAATCGTATTAATGGTACAAATAATAAAAGAATAAGTAGCGAAAATACAAAATCCTCTCCACACATCCTATTCGGTAGTTCCGTTAGCCTACGGACTATAATAATATGCAGGCCAATTATAACAATAGAGCCCCTTGAAAGTGTCATCATCATATTTCGGTAAGGGAGTCTGCTTAGCCATAACGATACAATATACAACATAAGAGAACCTTCCATTCCACCTATGAGAAATAGTGCATAATTATTTCCATACTCACAAAGATACATCCAAACACATCCATTATAATGAGCACATAATACAATGCCTACAATTGATATAATCAGCAGGGTAGATTCAACAAAACAATTATGTAGTTGGCTACAAATATCCTTCAATGGTTTCAAAAATACACCTATTAAGAAGAAAGGCATACAAACAAGCACGTTCAAATTGGCATTACTAACTTCAACTCCGTTCTGATGCCATAAAATCACGCCAGCAGATACAAACATAAAGAGAATACCATAAGCCCACTTCTTCTCTGGCAGTATTTGCATGATAAGTCTCATAACTATTAGGGAATAGAAATACCAACATGGTCCCATACACCAGCGATGCCCCAACAACAACCATTGGAAGAACCATGGCCATGAAATAGGATATTCTGTACCCATGAACAAACATCTCAAATAAGCATCCAATTGCATAATAATACTCATAATAATGGTCGGAACGAAAAGTTGCCAAAAACACTTCTGTATACATATACACCAATTGGGCGACTTTTTATAGAGGAACCCAGATATTACACAAAATACTTGCACACTAAACACATACAGATACACATGTCCATCAGAGAAAAAATGCCCCCATATAATTGCCAATATAGCCAAGACCTTCATCCAATCAAGCCATATAATTCGGTTCTCTACTTGCTTATTAACAGAATTCATACATTTAACTTTTTGCAAAAGTAATAAAAAAAACCAATAATTTGGTAAATTCAACTTTTTTTAATATCTTTGTAAGCCAAATAAATAAAATATGCGAATTATCTGCGATGCACCAGGCCAAACATGTAATAGGCTATGGACTTATGTAAGTTCAGTAGCACGTTGTATAGTTGAGAAGAAAAAGATGACCATCATCTTTTTCGATTGGACTATTGAAGACTTTCCGAACCTACTTCATTGTCCTTTCATTTTTTTTCCCCTTTATCACAAATGGTACTTAGAACGAGGAAATGGATGGAATAACTACAAAGGACTGACATGGAAAGTTACCCATAACAAAAGGTGGGATAAAATTTTCAAGTTTTTAGGATTTAGAAAAGGATGGAGCACTCGTACAGATACTCGCTATCTGCAACAAGCCATGCTTGAGTTGAAGCGTATCTTCCGTCCCAGAGAGGAGATTATGTATAAAGCAGAAAGCATCATTGCTGAGCTGAAAAAGACGTCCGAAATAGTGATTGGCGTACATATACGCCGTGGTGACTATGCTACATGGAACGACGGACGTTTCTTTTATTCTTTGGAAGAATATCATACCTTTATGCTCCGTATTCAAGAGCAGTACAAAGACCAACGCGTTTCGTTCTTCATCAGTAGCAACGAGGATTTCTCACTTGACCTTTTTGAAGGTTGTCATTGTCGTCGTTTTGAGAATGAGCCGTCTGGCGCCATCCTCGATCTCTATACGCTTAGCCTTTGCAACCGCATCATCGGGCCTTTTAGTAGCTATAGCCGATGGGCATCCTTCATTGGCGAAGTGCCTCTCTGTTACCTTGAAACGAAAGAACAACAATTTAGCGAAGACAGTTTCTCTAAGATTGTCGATTATTTCCATTTTGAAAATGGAAAAGAAATATTAGATTGGTAGTATGAAAATTGCAATTCTAACATCAGGTATTTTGCCAGTACCTGCCGTCAAGGGAGGGGCTGTAGAGAATCTTATTGATTTCTATCTTGCTTACAATGAGCAACACCATCTGCACGATATTACCATATATAGCGTAGCAGACAAATGGACTATCGGGCATCCTGCTTTGCAATCCACTGTTAACCATTACCACTATATTGAGGTCAACAGTATAGCCGCAAAAATCCGAAAACGTATCTTTCATTATCTCCATCGCCAGGGAGAATACTACCATTATACCATTGAGTACTTTCTGCATGAAGCCATCCAACATATTCGTCATCAACAATATGACCTTATTTTGATGGAGAACCGTCCAGATTATGCGCTAAAGCTGAAAGATAGCACAAATGCGAAATTGGTATATCATCTTCACAATGAGAAACTTTCCGTAGAGGTACCTCATTATCAAGAGATATACGACGCAGCTACAGGCATCATCACGGTTTCAGACTTTATAAAATCGCGTATTCAGACCATCATTAGTAATGACGAGAAAACACTAACGGTATATAATGGTATCGACCTTCATCGCTTTTCAAGAAGAAAGAGCTCCACTATCAACAGAGAAGATATAGGACTTCTTCAGGAAGATTTAGTGATGGTTTTCAGCGGGCGTATCAATAAGGACAAAGGGGTTGCTGAGTTAATAGACGCCATGCTCATACTAAAGGATTTACCTCAAATTAAGCTGTTAGTTATAGGTAGTACTTTCTTTGGCAATGCAGCCAATGAAGACGATTTTGTACTTTATTTGAAAGAAAAGGCTCAACC
>JAEEGH010024310.1_pt1 | contig 12238 bp, 8 predicted proteins | sample 9134181 | NCBI WGS metagenome assembly JAEEGH01 (sample SAMN16246544, study PRJNA631951) | gut metagenome | biome: gut microbiome; feature: rumen; material: DP-attached | host: Bos | place: Iran: Karaj | collected 2018-10
CGGACTCGCCGCGAACACCTCATCGTCGAAGTCGCTGTTGGAGAGGAGCGCGTCCACGACGGCCGCGTTGGCGCGCCCCATCCCGTCGGTCGCGCTCTTTCCGGCGTCGAGGCGTTTGATGCCGAGCGAGCCGTGCCAGGTGTTCACGTAGAACTGTCCCGGGCGCTTGGGAGGGTTACCCTTGGTGACGAGCATGTGGGTGTTCTCCACGAGGACCTTCGCCGTGGCGAGCTCGCGGTACGCCGCCCGAGTCCACCTGCGGACGGCGCGTCCGGTATCGGGCCTACCGCAAGAGGCGCGCCAGTTCCGTTCGTCCATCAGCCATACGATGTCAACGTCCGGGCGGCGCCTTGCGAGGGCGCGGGCGATCGCCTTCGGGTTGCACGAGCATCCGCCTGTAAAGCACGCGAACAACACCTTGCTCTGGGAGACGGGCCAATGCGCCTGCGCATGGCGACGGCGCATCCGCTCGAGAAGCCCCCAGCGCCAGAGGCGGCGGCGAACCTTCTCCGCAAACAGCCCGTTGCCGAACGAGTTCACGAAGCGCCTCAAGAACGCCCTGAATCCATAGCGGTTCATGACGCCGGCACCTGCCCTTCCCCCTCGCCTGCGCACTCCAGAGCCGGGCGGACGACATTCTCCCGGATGAAGCACAGCGCACTCTCCCTGAATCCACGCAACCTGTCGTCGACCGCCTGGAAATCGATGCCGAGGACGTCGCCTGGTATCTTCCCGTCCGCGTCCACGAGCCTGCCCTCCAATCCAAACTCCGAGCATATCCCCGTGAACCGCCAGTCGTCGTCCTTGCGCCTGAAGGCGAAGAACGGCTTGTGGAATATGAGCGAGAAGCATATGCCGTGGAACGAATTGCACACCACCGCATCGGCGTTCATGAACAGCCCCAGCCATTCCTCCACCCCGGCGTCGTCAATCGTCTCATGCCCGAACAGATACCTGTTGATGCCGTAGTTGCCCACCTCGACAAGCGGCTTCCCGAGACGCTCCGCCAGCCGCTTCGCCTCCATCACCATGTTGCGGTTGAAGTTCATGCATGTGTACAGCAGCACATACCCTCTCCTGCCAGGCGGCGTCGCGATGGCGGCGTAGTCGGGGGCTGAGAGGAGCAGCGACGAATCCACGAACCACGGGACTTTCCTCCCGAGAAGCCCGGCGATATATACGGCACCGGCGCGCTCGCGCGAACTAACGGCGTCGAAACCCCTGACGTACTCCACGAACAGCTTCTCCTCGTCAGGCGGGAATCCATCCTTCGCGACGGACGGCGCATACGCCACCTTGCGCTTCCCCGCGGCCGCCGGGAAGGCGAGGAAGAATCCCCTGTCGAGCGTGGCCGACTCCCGGTGCTTCCATGTCACGTCGCCTTCGCAGACGAACACCGCAGGATCACAGCCGTCGATCGCCACGCCGCCGGCGAGCTCGCGCTCTGTGTACGCCCTTTTCGTGCAGACGAGCCGCTCCGCGAAGAATCTGCGGAACTTGTGGCACTTGCGCAGGTTCGCCCGCATCGACACGAGCCAGTGCGCCACCCTCCGCACAAGGAGGAACGGGTTGCGCCAGCTGCGGAATGCGCCGAGTATGGGCCAGCGGAGATGATACCCCTCCATGCCAGCCGGGATGTAGTCAATCACGACCGATCCGCAGCCCATGTTCGCCAGCACGCGCTGGAAGGCCCAGCCGTGAAGCACCGCCCCGTAATTGAGGTGCTTCGAGCGCGTCGTGTAGGATATCGTAGCGACGGCAGGTCTGGAACTTTCGCTCATCATGTCTCAAAGGAGGATTTTCTGGGGAAGAGCCTTTCGTACACGTCGCGCACCCACGCCCTGTCGACGTCGGAGATGCCGGCGGTGTCGTTGAAGCAGAATGCGCCTGGCCGCCACCTGCGCAGCTGCGCCGGGCCGGTCTTCCATTTCTCGCGGACGAAGCTGAGGGTGTCCGCGTAACCAGGGCGGAGCAGCCGCTTGTACCACGGCCTGCCTTCCTGGACGCGGAAGCGGGCCAGGCGGAAATGGCCGCGTCCGCGCGCTATCGCGTCATAGGCGTACACAAGCCTCTGCACGTTTGCGTCCCGTCGGAACGGATAGTCGAACATTGGCTCGATCTCGTCCCTGTATCGCGCGTACGCCTCCTGCACGTCGCTCTTCCTGTATGCATCTACGCAATGGTGAGGGTTCCTTTTCAGAGCCTCGCCCAGCTGGCGCCCGATGCATGGGTACGCGGCGCGCACAAGGCGTTCCGCATTCGCGAGGTTGCGTCTGTACGTATGGAACGGGCCACTACCGTCGGCGTCCCGCACGCCGCCGAAGCGGAATATCGGATATCCGTCCTTCGCGAAGAAGAACCGCGGCGACAGCGGACGGTAGAACATGCAGTCGTCGTTCGAATAGATGAACCTCTCCGAGAGGCCTGGCGCAAACGCAAGGCGGTGCTCTATGGAATCGGAGCAGAAGCATGGCTTGTCAGGGCAGGGCATTATCTCGCCGAGGCGCACGACCCTGAGCCGTGGGTGGTCCGTCCGAAGCCATGCAGGGGGGGCGATGTCGTCGTCTATCACGAGAAACACCGTGCGGATCCAGGGGACGTTCAGCTCCGCCGACCTGAGCGAATAGCGCAGCTCGTCGTTCGCCGCATATCTGCAGGACAGGCTTGCCTCGGCATCGGTCGGCAGGCCGACGGATTCCGCAGCCGCCTTGCGCTTCGCGTTCCACCTTTCGTCCGCGGAATCGCACCAGGTATATGCAAGGTCTATCGCTTCCATGCCCCGAGGCTCCTGATGCATCCATGAATCCTGCGGATCGCGCCCTTGCGCCCGCGCAACTCCACGTTCCTTTGCCGAATGGCTTCCGCACTCCGCTCAACATTCCTGCAAAACGCCAGCCTGACGGCAAGCTTCGCGGCGGAAAGAAGCGTCCGGACCCAGCGTCTTGCCAGCATCGCGCCCTCATGCAGCAAAAGCGACTTGGCGGCGCGCTTTCTGGCGGCGATGCGCGCGCCATCGACCTCGACGGGGCGCGACAGGGACTCCATCAGAAACGCCGCCAGCCCGTCACGCATGGCCGACAGTCGCGCGCGCGCCGCAGCGAAGTCAATCGGCCTCTCCAGCTCCTCGACCGGCGGCATGTCTTCGGGAGAGCCGAATATCCGCGATGAAAGCCCAAGGCCATCCAGCAGCCCGCTCAACCTCCCGAACTTCTCGCCCTTTGACGCAAGGACGGCAAACGGCCGCTCGAAGATCAGCGAAAAGCATACGGCGTGGAAGGAATCCGTAAGCACAAGCGATGCACGGGAAACGGCGGCAAGCCAGTCTTCCACGCCCATTGACGCATCCAGCACGCGGATCCGCGAACCGACCGCCCCAGCATGGCCGCCAAGGTATTCGGCCAGGCCCTTCCTGCCGTAGGAGTTGACGGCATACCATACTATATCGTCCACGCCGCATTGCGCCGTGGCCGTCCCGGCGAGGGCGGTCCACGCCTCCCTGCCAAGCAGGAACACCGGATCCGACACGACCTTCGCAGGAATGCCGAGCGACGAAAGCTCCTCGCCTGCCGACGCCTCCCGCACGCCGATGGCGTCGTATGCGCCCAGCAGCTTCTTAAGATGGCCCCGACCATACGCCTGCACCGGCTTAACGCCAAAACTGGCTGCGGCGGCAACAAGCCGCTTGTCGGGGCTTGCGAATGCAAGAAAATAGGCGTCGCGGAACCAGCCTGTGATTGACGGATTCCACACCTGGTCAGAACCTATGACGAACGAACCGAAGCGCGAGTTGAGCGACTTGAGCGCCCCTGCGTTTTCGATCCTGTGCGTCATCGGGATGTACCGGCGCCTGAAATCGTCGAACTTCCCGTTCGGGGGCTTTGCGAGGACGCGCGGAAGGTCGGTCCTGAAATCGATGTTCTGCACGTTGAACCCCATGTCGCGCAGGCTCCTGTTCAGCGCGTATGCCGTCAGCACGGCGCCGAAGTTGACGGTCTCCCAGTGGAAGTTGAGTATTGCGACGTTGCGATCGACGTACGCCAGCGCCTTCGCCACTGCGTCCTTCATGGACATGCCAGACTCGATGCCATTTACGAACGCCGCCATACCGACATCCCGTCCAAAAGGCTGCCGCAGGCGGGGCTGGTGACGGACGACGTCCTCGACGCGAATCCCATCCATCCGGGCGAAGGCCTTCGAGACGGCCGACAGCATCATCTCTCCACGCACGGTGTTGACGACGATCGCCGACGTACCCTTGCCGTCGTCCCACTCCGCCGGGCATTTCCAATAGTCGCAAAGGGTCACGTCCCCGAAACGTTCCAGTCCGCAGTACCGGCAATTGAAGCATCCGTCCTCCAGCGTGAACTTCCTGGAGAACGCCTTCATGTACTCATCGTCCGCGCTGTCGCGCCATTCCTCGGTTCCGTCACTAAGCTTCACGTGAAGGAGCGCATGGCCGAATCTCCATCCCTTGGACTTGTTCCGGAACTCGAACCCCACGACGCGCCCGACTCCCCAGTTCTCCTCGAGATACCGCCTGAACATCGAGCGCTTCGGCGCCCCATTGCAGGCAAGGTCTATGCAGAACAGACGCCCAGGGAAGTCCTTGAACATGGCCCTCACCGCCGCGACCTGGCACGGCACCCCGGAGAAAAGCACAGGCCGGCCCGATGCGAGGGCGTCCCGCATGGATTCAAGCACCTCTCGCGTCAATCTCGCCCTTACGTACTTCGACCCGCGAAGGCGCGCAAGCCCTTCCTCGTCCTCTACCGCGATGTAGGCGCACTCCATCTGCTCCACGAAGGCGGCCCCCACCACGACTCCGCCCTGCGAAAGCATCCATCTGGCAAAGATGGTGAACGCACCGCCGGAGGAGCTCTCCGCCCGGATCGCGTCCGACGCCATCGCGGCATAACATGTCTGTCGAAACGGCACCATCATGCGAATCGCCTCCCAAGATGGCGGAGCAGCGCCCGGATGGGGTGGCTGCGGAGGGCAAAGACCTTCGCTCGCAACTCGTCATGTCTCTTGCGCTCGCCAGCAAGGCTGTTGATGAGGATAGGCAACGGGCTGTCCGCGTCGAAGAACGGATATGCGGTCTCGGCGGCAAGGTTGCGCTCAATCCCGAGCGCAGGGATCAGCTCCGCCTGCGCCCTCTTGAAGAACTTCTCCATGGCGGCCGCATCGCGCATCGACACCACAACCTCCACGAGGGACTGCGAGGCTGCCCTGGAAAAGGCGGCGCGAAACCGCTCGAACACGCCGTGAGCCGTCAGGATCTCCCGAACGCGAAGCCAGGCAAGCGACGACATCTCCGGCATCTTGTCAATCCCAGAGCTGAGGTTGCCGCCCTGGTTCTTGCGGTAATGGTAGCGGGCCGAATCGTCGATCGAGATCCTCTCCGACAGTGCAAGCGCCGTCGCCACAAACGCAAGGTCGTTGACCCTCGGCTGCTCCTGGAACCTTATTCCAAGATCACGCACGAAGCCAAGCCTGAAAAGGCGGCCGCCCATCTGCGCGCGCAAAGCGGTGAAGAGCCTCTCGCCGAGGGCATCCGGAGCGAATGTCCGAGGCAGCCCTAACGCCTTGCGGTCGACCATCCGCACCCTGTATTCGTTTTGGGTGGCGTCATCGAAGTAACGCATGCCCGTCATCACGATGTCCGCCGCCGAGTCCTTGGCCAACCTGTGGAGCACGCCAAGCGCGTTGCCGTCAAGCCAGTCGTCGGCGTCGCAGAAGAACACGTATTCGCCGCCCGCCACATCCAGTCCCTGGTTCCGCGCAGCCCCCGCCCCCGCATGCGAAAGCCGAAGGACCTTCACGCGATGATCCTTCGCCGCATAATCGGCAAGCAGCTTCGCAGAGCCGTCCGTCGAGCCATCGTCAACGCAGATGACCTCGATGTCCTTCAGCGTCTGGCCAAGCAGCGAGTCAAGGCATTCGCCGAGATACCTCTCAACGTTGTACACTGGCACCACCACTGAAACCTTTGCGCCGTCCATGTTCAGGCTCCCCTTTCAAACGCCTTTGCCGCGATATCGGCAACCGCCTTGCGCGAAAGCTTGTAACGAATGTCACCATCGAAGTTACGCATCGGGTTCCGGGAGCGCAAACGCTCGTAGTTCCGCTCAAGTTGCCTTTTGCGGCGTTCCGAGGTGAACGAACCGTTATGCCAATGCGCAACCAGCAGGTTCGGTACGATCCTGTGCTCATACCCGAAACGGTACCGCGCCACAGCGCACCAGTCCGCCTCCTCGTGATAGCCGAACCCAAATATATCAGATGCGAATGGCCCCACCTCCGTCCACGCCTTGCGGGAGATCGCCAGGCAGAACCCGAGATTGTTCTTTGAGACGCAGAATGCCGGCTTCACCCTGATGCGGGCCACCGCACGGTCGGCAGCCTGCAATCCAATGCGTTCGAGCCTTTCCCGCGAGATGACCCCTGGATTGCATGGACCGGATTGGGTCCACTCGCACGTGAGCGGCATCGCCGACGCCACCTTGCCGCCGCCCCATATCGGCGCAAAAAGGCGTGCGATCCAGCCGTCCGGCACCTCGGTGTCGGAATTGAGGATCACGAAGTCGCAGGTGCACCTGGCGGCGCCACGGTTCACCGACGACGGGAAGCCAAGGTTCTCCTCGTTGGTCAGCACTTCAACGTTCGGATGCAGTTCGGCGAGCGATGCAAGATATGGCGCAATCCTCTCGTCGGGGCTGGCGTCATCCACGAAGATTATGCGGCTCTCCGGCCCGGTGTGGTCGAACAGCGTGGCGCAAAGCCGCCGCAGCACGTCATAGCCGTTGTACACCGGCACGATCACCGCCGCCTCTCTCCCCTGGATGCGTTGCGGAGCCGGCGCTTCATCAAGCAGTTCGGCCTTCGGGCGGGCGAACGCCAGCGACAGTCGCGACAGCAGGTTTGCGGGCAGGCGCGAACGGCGGCGGATCGCCCCCTTGAACATGAGCCATGACAGGAGCAGTCTCCTGCGCGGCGGAAACCGCGAAACCGCAAGCCGCTTAGCATGCCTCGCAAGGAGGAGCCGCTCTGACGCGATCCGCTCAAGCGGGCGACGCACCTGCGCCGGCGACGTTAACACCCGCTTCAGGAACACAAACAACCGTTCGTCAAAAGGTACGCCATCCCTGAACCCGTCGAAGAAATCATGCGTCTCCGGCTCCGACGGCGGAAGCGTGACCGCGTTGCCGCCTGGGCATAGCCGGCACATCAACCTTCCGTAAAGGTCGACCTTGCGCTTCCCGGACCATCTCCTGACAAGGTCGGCAAGCCGCTCCAGCGAATTGGCCTCGGCGAGCTCGAGCGTAGCCGCATAGCCCTTCTCGCGTTCCGCCTGGAGCGCTCCGCCATCGCCTTTCCAATCGACCTTCTTCTCCCCTACGCGATAGCAGTACACGCAGTCCGGAATGGCGCAGAACGTCCCGGCGGCCAGCATCGCCCGCACGAAGAACGGGGGATCCTGAAAGCGCTTGAACGCCGGGAACGCGATGCCGTTCCCGCAAATCAGCTCCCTGTCGTACAGGTAGCAGGTATAGCCCCACGGCGCCTGGAAATCCCTGTATCGGACCTTCCCGCAAGGCGGGAACCGTCCGGTCCAATCCCAAGCGGCCTGCGCGCGCTTTGCGCCCGGTTCATTCCCGGAGACGACCTGGAGCCGTCCGCCGGCGACCCTGCATCCGGAACCTTCCACCGCAGAAAGCAGCTTCTCAAGCACATCAGCGGCGGGATAGAAGTCGTCAGGATCCATGAACGCGAGAAACCTCCCCTTCGCTGCGCCCATGCCGAGATTCCGCGCCACGCCGGAACCTGAGTTCTCCTGCCGCATCACCTTCACCCGCGCATCCCTCGCCGCGTATTCCGCAAGTATCTTCGCAGAGCCGTCCATCGAGCCGTCGTCGACGCATATTACCTCGATGTCCTTCAGCGTCTGGCCGAGCACCGAATCAAGGCACTCGCCGAGGTACCTCTCGACGTTGTAGACCGGGATGATAACGGAGACCTTTGGCATCGTCAGATATCCTCCGTTCCCTCCAGCGGCACGATGAAACCAAGGGAAGCGCAGACATGCCTCGCCCAATCGCGGCGATTGCCGCAATCGAAAGCCAAAGACGTTGCGGATACCTGCCGGACCGAAAAGCAGGCGAAGCGCACGGACCGTTCTATGGACACCTGATAATTCATTTCTGAAACGCTCCAATTATAACACACTTCAGGAGCGGACGCAAGGACATTTCTCCCTTTTCGGTTTGTTTGCGGTCGCTTGCGTGTGCGGTCGGGTTTTATGGTATAATATGCGGCAATGAGGTAAGACTGCAAGATGAAGAAGAAGAACGTAACGGCGCCTAACAGGCGCGGCAAGGCAATCGCGGCGATCGCCCTGGCGGGCTTGGCGGTGGCCGCGCTCATCGCATGGGGCGCAAAGGCGGCGTACGACAGGCTCAAGGCCGTGTACGAGCGCCAGTGCATCGTCACAGACTCGGGCGAGCAGGTGGAGATCGTCACCGGCAAGATAATCCCCGCCCTCCTCATCATAAACCACTTCGGTCTCACGAACGGCGTCAACCTCGCGCACGTCCCATTCCCGGAACTCCGCCGCCGCCTCCTCGAGGTCACGCCGAACCTCAAGGACGTGAAGATCTCGCGCACCATCCCCAACTCCATCCGCGTGGAGGCCATCGAGCGCGTCCCGGTCGTCCGCGTGATCGGTTCCGGCGCGAACGCCGCCAAGAGCAACGCCGCCGACCACGACGGCGTCATCTTCTGGTACCCGCAGCGCGATACCGCCACGCTTCCGATCATCCGCGAGAACAAGAAGTTCACCTCCAAGCCGGGCGAACAGCTCACCGGAATGGCGCTCGCCGCACTGCGTCTCCTCGAGGAGGCCTCCGAGCTGGAGTACTCCGCGCTCAAGATACAGGAGGTGGAGACCTTCAAGCCGGACTACCTTTTCGCCACACTCGGCGACTCCTCGCGCGCGAAGATCGCCTGGGCGGACATGGAGAAGCCGACCAAGGCCTCCCGCATCTCGCTCACCAACCAGCTCGCAAGGCTCACACAGCTCGTCAAGTCAAACCTCGCCGCAGGCACCAAGCTCTGGAACGCCACGGACTGGGGCACGCCCGCACGCATCTACGCAAACGACCCTACAAAGGCTGAATAACGCATGAACCTCTCAGATCCAGTGGCGGCGCTCGAAATCGGCACCTCGCGCACAGCCATCGCAATCGCCGAACCGATCGGCCCAGGCCGCATATCGATCGTCGCACACGGGGATATCCCGTCCTCCGGAGTGCGCAAGAGCCAGATCACCGACATCAACCAGGCCGGCATCTCCGTATCCTCCGTGCTGAAACGCCTCGAGAACGACAACGGCTATTCCATCGGCAGGGCCGCGATCGCAGTGACGGGCCCGCAGATCCGCGTGAAACAGCTCGTCACGCAGTGGCAGGTGGACAAGACCGTCACCGAGAACGACATCACCGAAATCTACAACAGGTCCTGCGACACGGGCCTCGAGGAGGACCGCGTGCTGCTCGACCTCGCCGAGCTCGGATACGGGCTGGACGGCCTCGACGGCATCGCGTCGCCCAAGGGGATGTCAGGCAAGCTCCTGAAGCTGCGCACCCTCGTGGTGCACGGCTCGAAGGCGCGCATAGACGATGCACGGGCGGCGGCGACGGCGGCGAAGCTCGAGATCTCCGACGCCTACTTCGCGGGGCGCTGCGCCGCGGAGGCCGTGCTGACGCCAGAGGACAAGGCGGCGGGGACGCTGCTGATCGACCTCGGCGGCGGATCCACGTCCTACGTGGCGTTCACCGAAGGCAGGATGGTCCACGCCGGCGCAGTTGGCGTGGGCGGCGACCACGTGACGAACGACGTGCGCCTCGCCTTCTCGCTCTCGCTCGCCCAGGCCGAGGCCGTGAAGCGCTCCGCAAGCGCAATCTTCTCGCCGGAGAGGACAGGCCGCGTCGAGGTGCCGTCGTCGCTGATGTCGGCGGACGGCGAGACGGTCTCCATGCGCGCGCTCGACACCGTGGTGAACGCCAGGCTCGGCGAGCTGCTCACGGTCGTGCGCGAGGATCTGGACTCGGCGGGCATGCTCCACAGGCTCACCGGCGGCATCGTGCTAACGGGCGGCGGGGCGCGCATGCAGAACATATCCTCGCTCGCCCGCAGCGTGTTCGGCGGCGCCGTTCGCATCGGCTCGCTCATCCCCGGCATCGAGGGCATGGACAAGGAGGAATTCCCCGCCCAGTACGCAACCATCGCCGGCGCCCTCCTGCTCGAGCAGAGAAACTCCGACGAGCAATCGATATTCGACCCGCTCAAATCCATCCTCAAGAAATTCTTTCCCGGAAAATGAAAACTGACACCTCATCGCTACTTCTGCTCGGCATCGGCGGGACAGGCTGCGCAACGGTGCGCGGCGTGCGCCGCGCCTATGGCCAGGGCATCCGCGCGCTCACCGTCGATTCCGACGCCTCATCCGGCAACGCGTCCGAGCTGCCCTTCGTGCTGCTCGGCGGCGACCGTCTCGCCGGGCGCGGCGCGGGCGGGCTTCCCGCCGAGGCCCGCGCGGCGTACCTCGACAACCCCGACGTGCTCGACTCGCAGCTCGAGGGCGTGCACACCGCAGTGGTGGTGACGGCGCTCGGCGGCGGCACGGGCAGCGGCGCCACCGGCGAGATCGTGAAGCACCTTTCCGCGCGCGGCATCGTATCGGTGGCGTTCGCCACGCTTCCCTTCCGCTTCGAGGGCGAGGAGCGCTCAAACGCCGCGCAGACTGCGCTCGGGACGATAGACCAGGCCGCGGACGTCACCGTGCCGATGCCGCTGGACACGCTCGTGGCCGACGCCGAGTCCGACAACATGAAGGACGCCCTCGCGCGCGCGGCCGACACGCTCGCCACCGCGCTCACGCTCTTCTGGCGCATACTCGAGAAGCCCGGCTACATCTCGCTCGACGCCGAGCGCCTCCGCAACGCGGTGGCGGACTCGGGGCGCGCACGGTTCGCCACGGCGGCGGCGTTCGGCCCGGACCGCGCGGACGGCGTGCTGAGCGCGCTTTCGGCGTCGCGCCTGCTCACCTCCGGCCCGCACGCCCCAGTAAAGTCCATCTTCATGGGGATCCTCGCCGGCGACGACCTCCGCCTCTCGGAGGTGGCGCGGATCGCCGACGGGTTCCGCTCCACGTTCGGCAGGAACGCCGCATTCAATCTCGGGACTGTCAACGACGAGGCGACGTTCTCGGGCAGGCTCGCCGTGGCCGTGCTGGTGTTCGAGGAAAGCGCGGTGGCGAAGGCCGCAAGCTCCTCGAGGCGCTCCGCGAAGGCCGCCGCGAAAAGCCGCAAGAACGCCGAATCCGCGCTCGCCGCCGCAGACCGCTTCTCCGACTCGGAGAAGACGATGTGGCACGACGAGGACCTCGACATACCGACTTACCTGAGGCGCAATCTCACCCTCGACCGCTGATGGAACGCGACGGACACATCCGCATCCTGCCGATCCACGTGGCCAACAAGATCGCCGCCGGCGAGGTGGTGGAGCGTCCGGCGTCCGCGCTGAAGGAACTCATCGAGAACGCCATCGACGCAGGCGCGGACCGCATCGACATCTCCGCCACCGCTGGCGGCAGGAAGCTCGTCTCGGTGCGCGACAACGGCTGCGGGATGGGCCGCGATGACGCGCTCCTCTCGCTCGAGCGGCAGGCCACCTCGAAGATCCGGGACGTGGACGACATCGAGCGCATCGACACCCTTGGGTTCCGCGGCGAGGCGATCCCGTCCATCGCCGCCGTATCGCGCTTCACCCTCGTGACGCGGCGAAAGGAGGACGAGGCCGGCACGCGCATCGTGGTGAACGCGGGCACCATCGCCGAGGTGGCGGACTGCGGCGCGCCGCCGGGAACGTGCGTGGAGGTGCGCGACCTCTTCTGCAACGTGCCGGCGCGGAAGAAGTTCCTCCGCTCCTACGCCACGGAGGAGGGCCACATAAAGTCCGTCTTCACCGTGTGCGCGCTCGCCCACCCGGAACTCGGCTTCTCGCTAAACGTCGACGGGCGCGAACTGCACCGGTTCGCCCCGGGCGCGACGCTCGAGGAGCGCATCGCCGCCCTTTTCGGGCGCGACTTCGCCGACGAGCTCGTCGCGATCGGCGACGAAAGCGGCGGCATCGCGGCATCGGTGCACGGCTACGTCTCGCTCCCTTCGCAGAACCCCGT
>JAEEGH010024315.1_pt1 | contig 12237 bp, 14 predicted proteins | sample 9134181 | NCBI WGS metagenome assembly JAEEGH01 (sample SAMN16246544, study PRJNA631951) | gut metagenome | biome: gut microbiome; feature: rumen; material: DP-attached | host: Bos | place: Iran: Karaj | collected 2018-10
GAGATAGGAGCATCAATGGAGCAGATTGAGTCAATCTCAGATAAGATCAGAGGCCTTAATGTTGCAAAAGATGCTATTACTCAAAGCGTACAGGATCTGAGTGCGATATCTGAAGAGAATGCCGCATCTAATGAAGAGGTTTCAGCCAGCCTTACAGGAATCGTATCTTCTATCAAAGATATTGCCGGAAGTTCCAATGAAACAGACAGTTTCGCAAACGAACTGGAAGAAACGGTTGCATTTTTCCATTAAAAAAGCGACTTGCTTAATTAAAGGAGAGCCTTAGTGGCTCTCCTTTTTAGTAAATATAAAAGGATGCGTTGAAAAGCCAATTCTACTAATGTAAAATAAAAAATAAGTTGTAAGAGGATGGCAGAGCATTGTCACAGCATATCTCTGATATTGACATAATGGTTCTGTTAGACATAATGCCCATAGTAAAAAGCGAGGACCATTTTAATAAATGGATAGATGTGAAGGAAGTGAAAGGTTAATGGATTTACTACAGTACGTACAACCGGTTTTTTTGGTTTTATTAGTAATCGTAATTGCTGTAATCATACTACTCGTAATTAGGAAATCTAAAGAAAACCGCGAGTATGCAGAGAATTTGAAAGAACAGGAAGAGAGAAAACAAATTCTTGATGAATATCGTGAGAAAAGTAAGACTACATCGGATTTATTGACTGTTTGCTTCCCATTACCTTTAAGAACGGAAATACATTGTTTCCAAAATGGCGAAGAGATCGAAATGCTTGGGCAGGATTATAAAAAGGATGTATATCTTGATGATGATCTTACCCTCTCAACTATTGAATCCACCGGAAAGATATACAAAGGTCCGGGCTTTAAAGGATATGGAAAGCTAATTCCCAAGGGTGGAGGAACTTTAAGGGGAATTAGAAGTTATGATGACGGAGACAGTTTTATTTCCGGAGGATCTTCCGACGATGGACCTACATTGTACCACAATTGGTATGCTGACAGGGGTGCAGTGGTAGAAGACAGTCAGGGAAATACAAGTGATTATAACGGAAGATCATATTCAGACTATTAATAGAGGTTATTCATGAGTGTACAATATCTTACATATACAATACACACGTCGCCCGATCATAAGGCATCCACAGTCGATAAACTGTCTTTTCTGTATTCAGAAATCTATATGATCGCTGATGAATTTAAATACAGGTTACAGCCCTACAAATACTTCGACGGTCCCTATAAAATGAAGTGTTCTCCAAATGGACCCGGTTATGATCTAAATGATCTGAAAAAGGAAAACGCTGAATTTCGTGAATATGTGAATGAGAGATATGCTATTTTTGCAGCGAAAAGAGATTATATTTCCTCATATGAAAATGAGGCGGATAATTCGGGCAGATCACAGGAAGATCAGAAGAAATATGTATATGAAGTAGCTTCCTTGGTCAGAAATTTTGAAAAGTGTTTAAACAGGGTTGAGATTTTTCACAACTACTTAAGTAAATCAGGATTTTACGATGGCCATGTACATTGCTTTGCAGATTTAAAGCCTGAGAACAGAAATATTTTTATCGATCACTATTTATTCGAAAGAAAACCATTAATTCAAAAATGGATCAAAGACCTGAATGATTTACTTGATGAAGAATCGTTAGAACTTTTATCTAATCAGAGGTTTTAGAAGTATATAAAAGTATATAAGAGTATATAGAACTTCAGGAGGATAAGACATGCCGGGACCACAGAGGAAGCGTGTTTCAAAGCGTTTGAAGAATATAAAGAAAGGATTGGAATATCATGGCAACTTATAGAGTAAGATCATACTATGATGGTGGAGTCAAAACAGACAGAACTCTCGAAGAAATAGACAAAGACCTGGAATATTGGGAAAAGGTAAATGAAGAGTTAAAAGATTGGGTTGATCCCGATTTAGCTGATTGAGAGCGCTTACGATGTAGGCGCTTTTTTATTGCTAACAAAAGCAGAGGTGTTATCATGGCAAGAGATGATTATTATGTGATAGTTGGAAAGATTCTTGTATTCCTGTATAAGAAACTTCCTCCACGCCCAGTCATACACATAATTATGAACAGACAGTTACTTTTCCATCAAGGCTCTCCTTTTTAGTAAGCAGGAAAGAGTGATATAATAGACTCATGGCACAGAAGACATTTTATAATCTAACAACAGATATTCCGGTAGATGACATACCCTTTAACAGGTATCCCAGACCGCAGCTCAGGCGAAAAGAATGGATTAACCTTAACGGAAGATGGGAATGCGGAGTAAATGTTCCTTTTCCCCTGCAGTCGGTCAATTCAGGCTTTGAGGGAAAAGTTCCGGAGGAATATGTATACTTCAGGACATTTGATCTGAAGATTCCAAAGAAGGGCAAAAGAGTTCTTCTTCATTTTGGTGCGGTGGATCAGGTATGCAAGGTATATGTGGATGACATGTACGTGGGTTATCATGAAGGAGGTTATCTTCCATTTTGCTTAGATATTACCGATGCTTTGGCTGATAAACTGACTCATATCCTAAAAGTGGATGTAACGGATACTTTATCCATTATCTACCCTTACGGAAAACAATCCAACAACAGAGGTGGAATGTGGTATACACCTGTAAGCGGTATATGGCAGACAGTATGGATTGAGACTGTGCCGGAAAAATATATAAAAGGGATAAAGATAACACCTCATCTTAAAGGAATTGAACTGGAAGTGGATTCCGATAATGATGATTATAAGATAGAAATCTTCGATGCGGACATATACGGGCCAGTCAGTGAAGACGACAGAATACCTACGGGAAATAAATCAAAGATTATAATATCAAAAAGAGCAAAAGGACCCTATCATAAGATAGAGATTCCGAAGCCTAAGCTTTGGGATGTTGATCATCCTTATCTCTACGGAATCCGTATAACTTCCGGAGAAGATACGGTTGAATCATATTTTGCTCTGAGACGAATATCCATTGTAAAAGACAAGCTACACAGGAGAATATGTCTGAACAGAAAGCCTTTCTTTTTCCATGCCGTACTGGATCAGGGATATTATCCGGAAGGAATCTTTCTTCCCAACAGCGAAAGAGGCTACGAAGAAGATATCCTTAACATGAAAAAACTGGGTTTTAACAGCTTAAGAAAGCATATCAAGATTGAACCGGCATGCTTCTACGAAGCCTGTGACAGAATAGGTATGGTTGTAATGCAGGATATGGTCAATAATTCCGATTACAACTTTTTAAGGGATACAGTTTTTCCAACTGCTAAGATGAAGACTCTTCCGGATCATTTTCTGCATAAAGACCCGGAAAGCAGAGCCTTTTTTATCAAACATATGGAAGATACGGTAGAATATCTCTATAACTTCCCATGTATATGCTATTACACAATCTTTAACGAAGGATGGGGACAGTTCGACAGTGACAAGATGTATACGCTGTTGAAGAGTCACGACAAGACAAGGATTGTTGATTCCACTTCGGGATGGTTTACTCAGCTTAAATCAGATGTATGGAGCAGACATGTATATTTTCATCCTGTCAGCCATATGATGCATGTAAGGCCTATAATCGTGTCGGAGTTCGGAGGATATTCTTACGTAGAAAAAGGACATACTTTTAATTTCGGAGGTAATTATGCTTATAAAGAATTCCAGAGCAAGGCAGAATTGTCCGTTGGAATTAAAAAGATGTATGAGAGAGATATTGTTCCATACATAAGCAAGGGCCTTTGCGGAGCTGTGCTTACCCAGTTGTCCGATGTTGAAGACGAGACCAACGGTGTATATACATATGACAGAAAGGTCTTAAAATTCGATCCCGAAATAATGGACATAATTGCAAAAGAGATAAAAGAAGAAGAAAAAAAGATAAGTGAAGGCAAAAATGATAAAGATATATGAGAAAAACAGCTATGAGAATCATCTTGCAACAAAGGTAACGGCTTCAAAAGAAGAAGAAGGCAAGCATCTCATACAACTGCAGGAAAGTATATTTTTTCCGGAGGAAGGCGGCCAGTACGCCGACTCCGGAATAATTATTTACGGCAATAAAGAGCTGAAACTCTTGGATGGACAGAAAAAAAAGGGTGAAATATGGTATTCCGTCGAGGAAGAGATTCCTGAGGGAAGCGATGTAATATGCAGGCTGGACTGGCCAATCAGATACAGTCGAATGCAGCAACATAGCGGTGAGCATATTCTGACCGGCGTAATACATAACAGATACGGTTATGACAATATAGGATTTCATCTGAGTGATGATTCAGCTGTCACTCTGGTTATGAACGGAGATCTTACAAGAGAAGAAGTTCTCGATATGGAGAGGGTAGCCAATGATGTAATATACCGTAATCTTCCCATAGTAGATTCCTATCCTTCAAAAGAGGAACTGGAGCATATAAACTACAGAAGTAAAAAAGAGATAGAAGGTCAGGTACGACTCATAACCGTGGGATGTGGGGATGACGTTGTAGACATTTGTGCCTGCTGTGCGCCTCATGTTGCACATACGGGAGAGATAGGACTGATTAAAGTAGTATCCGTAGCCGCTTACAAAGGCGGAACACAGATAGGTATTTTGTGCGGAAAAAGAGCTCTTGATTACATACGTAATGAACATGAGATGATAGATAAACTGGCGAGATCATTTTCCACATCAATAGATAAAATACCGGACAGTGTCGAATCCATGAGAGAAGAGATAGCTTCTTTAAGAGAGACGACTTTTAACCTGATCGACGAAAAAATGAAAAGGATAATATCCGAACTAAAGGAAGGCAAAAACGCCTGTCTCTTTATAGATGAAGATGCAAGCCCCGCAATAATGAAAAATTGCTACAATGCCATGTGTGAAAAATACGAGGGAAAGGTAGCTGTATTTGCGGGAAAAGACGGCAAAGGATACAGATATTATGCGGGAAGCAGATCAGAAGACAGCCGTCTTACAGGAAATATTTTAAAAGAAAAACTCGGAGCCAAAGGCGGCGGAAATGAGGAAATGGTTCAGGGAAGAGTAGACGCCGAAAAGAGTGATATAGAAAAACTGTTTGAATAAAAAGAGCAGAATGACAGAAACTGCCGATAGGGATTGAAATTGGACAATAGTAACCTTTGTGAAGGGCCCATATTTAAAAGAATAATTACATATGCAATTCCCATTATAGGAACCAATCTGCTTCAGCTGGTATTTAACGCCGCAGATCTTATTGTGGTGGGCAGATATTGCGGAAATCTATCGGTGGCAGCGGTAGGAGCAACCAATTCCATTGTTAATCTGCTAATCAATTTCTTTATTGGTTTGTCAGTGGGTGTAGGTGTTACGGTGGCTCATGCTTATGGTTCGGGTAACAGGGAAAATGCCAAAGATGCCGTTCATACAGCCATACCGGTTGCCGTAATAAGCGGTTTGATTCTTACCTTGATAGGTTTGTTTTTATCAAGACAGATTCTTACAATGATGGCCACGCCTGTGGAGGTAATAGATCTTTCGGTTTTGTATTTGAAGATATATCTGGCCGGTTCAATTGCATCCCTGGTTTATAACTTCGGAGCAGCCATATTAAGAGCGGTAGGAGATACGGCGTCTCCTTTCAGATATCTGGTAATAGCGGGAACCATAAATGTAATATTCAATCTGATATTCGTGCTGGTATTTGATATGAATGTTGCGGGAGTTGCCATTGCGACGGTAATATCTCAGATAATATCGGCAGGACTTGTGTTAATCAATTTGTCGAGGCGAACAGATGCGGTTTGTCTCAGTCTTAAAGAAATAAGAATTAAAAAAGAGCAGCTGGTTAACATAATACAAATCGGAGTGCCTACAGGTCTCCAAAGTTCTCTGTTTGGAATATCAAATGTGCTTATACAGTCATCCATTAATTCCTTCGGACCTCTTGCAGTATCAGGTAACGCAGCGTCCGCAAGCATAGAAGGATTCGTATACGTAAGCATGAATTCCTTCCAGCATACAGCGCTTAATTTTACGGGACAGAATTTCGGAGCAAAGAAATTCGACAGGATCAAGAAGATAGTAAACTACTGTCTATTGTCTGTTTCATTTTGCGGTCTACTATTCGGTGGTCTGGCCTATATCTTCAGATACGGACTTTTGGGCATATATATAACTGACTCTGCCGAAGCTATAGAGTACGGTGCTTTGAGAATAGCAATAATATGCTGTCCTTACTTACTATGTGGTATTATGGATGTGGTAACGGGCACGATCAGAGGAATGGGAATATCTGTACCGCCTCTTGTAATAAGTGTTATGTGCATATGTGCCTTCAGAATGATATGGATATTTACGGTATTCAGAATACCCGAATTCCATACAACGGCCAGTCTGTATATAACTTATCCCATATCATGGACAATGACTTTTGTGGGAGAATATATTGTATACAGAATTGCTCTTAAAAAATACATGAATAAAACGGAGATGGCAAATTGAAAACAGTAAGTGCGGAACTGATAACAAAAAACATAAAAGAAATGTGTATTGAAGCCAATCATTATCTTTCTAAAGATATGTGCAGCGTACTTGATAAGGCTGCAAATACGGAAAAATCTCCTTTGGGAAAACAGATACTTGGCCAGCTTGAAGACAATCTCAAAATTGCGGGAGAAGATATGATCCCTATCTGTCAGGATACGGGAATGGCAGTGGTATTTGTTCGGATAGGACAGGATGTACATGTGGAAGGAGACCTTAAAGAAGCCATCAATGAAGGAGTCAGACAGGGCTATACAGAAGGCTTCTTAAGAAAATCAGTGGTGTCCGACCCCATAGAGAGGATCAATACAAAAGACAATACACCTGCGGTGATACATTTTGACATAGTAAAAGGAGACAGTCTTGAACTGACACTGGCACCGAAAGGATTCGGTTCCGAAAATATGAGCAGAATCTTTATGCTTAAGCCGGCTGACGGAATAGAGGGAGTAAAGAATGCTATTCTGACCGCAGTCAAAGATGCGGGTCCTAACGCATGTCCGCCCATGGTAGTGGGTGTCGGTATAGGCGGAACTTTTGAAAAGAGTGCCCTTATGGCAAAGGAAGCTCTTACAAGACCGGTTGACAAGAAGTCCGACCTGGAATGGGTAAGAGAGCTGGAAGAAGAAATGCTTGAGAAGATCAATAAGACGGGAATAGGTCCCGGTGGTCTTGGAGGCAGTACAACTGCCCTTGCTGTTAATATCAATACTTACGCAACTCATATTGCAGGCCTTCCCGTGGCAATTAATATATGCTGCCATGTTAACCGACATGCGGTGAGAAAGCTGTAGATGAGACATAAAAATATCAATCCAGGGCAGGAGGATAAGAATGGACAAGCATATTACGGCCCCGTTAAAAGAAGAGGATATTAAGGATCTTCACAGCGGAGACTATGTATATATAACAGGAACAATATATGTAGCAAGAGATGCGGCTCATAAAAGAATGGACGATCTTCTTAAGGAAGGAAAAGAACTTCCCATAGATCTTAAGGATAATGTCATATATTATATGGGTCCTTCACCGGCGAGAGAAGGAAGACCCATCGGTTCAGCCGGTCCCACAACTGCAAGCAGAATGGATAAATACGCACCAAAACTTCTTGACCTTGGTCTTAAGGGAATGATCGGAAAGGGAAAAAGAAGCAAAGAGGTGCTTGATGCCATAGTAAGAAATGGATGCGTTTATTTTGCGGCCATAGGCGGAGCCGGAGCAATTCTCAGCAAAGCTATTGTAAAAAGTGAAGTGGTGGCCTATGAAGATTTGGGAACTGAAGCAATCAGAAAGCTGGAAGTTGTGGACTTTCCATGTATAGTAATAATAGATAAAGACGGAAATAATCTGTATGAGACTTCTATAAAGGAATATTGTGAAGAATAGAAGGGAGAACAGCTATGTATTATGCTTTTGATCCTACAATGATATTACTTATAATAGGCGCTGCACTGACCCTGATAGCCCAGGGTATGGTAAGCAGTGCATTTAACAGATATTCAAAAGTCGGCGGAAAAAGAGGCTACACGGGAGCGGAAGTTGCCGAGATGATATTACGTACAAACGGTGTAAACAACGTGAGTGTACAGGGAATCCCGGGCAAGCTTACAGATCATTACGACCCCAGATCCAAATCAGTTAATCTGTCAGAGACTGTATACGGATCGACTTCTATTGCAGCGGTCGCTGTGGCTGCGCACGAATGTGGCCACGCCATACAGCATAATGTGGGATATTTTCCCTTAAACTTCAGATCAAGTCTGGTACCTCTTGCCAATATAGGATCAAAGTTAGGGATTCCCATAGTGATACTTGGATGGATGTTGGGACTGGAATTCCCTCTTGCCAACGGATCATATTTTTCGCTGGCAGAAATAGGTATATGGATATTTGCAATTGCCGTATTATTCCAATTTGTTACTTTACCTGTGGAATTCAACGCATCGGCAAGAGCTCTGAGAATCCTTTCCCAAAGCGATATGCTTGAGAAAAGTGAAATGGGAATGGCAAGAAAAGTGCTCTTTGCCGCAGCCCTTACTTATGTTGCTGCTGCAGCATCTTCGGTGCTTCAGCTTATACGACTCATACTCCTGAACGGCAACAGAAAAGGAAGAAGATAAGTGGAGTATTACTCGGTTAATCAGTATCTCAGAGATACTTTTGGTCAGAAAGTATATAAGATAGCCCTTGATGGAGGATTCACTTGTCCGACGAGAGACGGAAGTCTGGCCAGGGGAGGCTGCATATTTTGCTCAGCCGAAGGAAGCGGTGACTTTGCTCAGAAGGTAAAGCCGGGAGATGTTGATGCTCAGATAGAGAAAGCCAAGAAAAGAGTTGAGGCCAAGATATCCGGGGATGGCAAATATATTGCATATTTCCAGTCGTTTACAGGAACATACGGACCTGTTGAATATATGAAGAGCCTGTATAATGAGGCAATAAGCAATCCGGATGTAGTTGCACTCTCCATAGCCACAAGGCCGGATTGTCTTCCGGATGAAGTGCTTGATATGTTGAGTGAGCTTAACAGGAAAAAGCCTGTATGGATCGAACTTGGTCTTCAGACGATACACAAAAAGACCGCTGATTATATAAGAAGAGGATATGAACTTGAAGTATACGATGAAGCGGTTAAGAAGCTTAAAAATATCGGAATAGCTCAAATAATAGTTCATGTGATACTGGGACTGCCCGGAGAAACGGAAGATATGATGCTGTCTACGGTGAAATATGTGGCAGACAGTGGTGCGAACGGAATTAAGCTGCAGCTTTTGCATGTTCTGAAAGGAACCGATCTGGAAAAAGAGTATTTGGCCGGTAAGTTTCAGGTCATGACTATGGAAGAATATGTAAAACTGGTGCGAAAATGTCTGGAGATCATACCGAGAGACATGGTGGTTCACAGACTCACGGGAGACGGCGACAAGAGAATTCTTGTGGCACCCGAATGGAGCGGGGATAAGAAGAGAGTACTCAATGCTCTGAATTACGAACTGAGGCAATAATAGCGCTGCCGTTGGTTTTAAGCCAATTGCGGCGTTTTTTATAATCAGGCAAAACCGATGCCACGTGGTTCCAGAAGGTTCGGGAATGATTCAGTTCAAGGATATGGCACAGCTCGTGCACAATTACATAATCCAGTACCGGCTCGGGAACAAGCATTAAGAGACAGTTGAAGTTAAGATTATGATCAAAGGAGCAGCTTCCCCAGACGGTCTTCTGGCAGCGAATGGTGATGCGTCCGTAGTCTACACCTATGATATCCGCATAGTATTCCACACGGGGAGGAATGATTGCAGCGGCTTTTTTCTTAAGGGCACGGACTTCGTCAAGAGAGATGGGCTTTATATTTTTCTGCTCTTCCTGTTTTTTGGATACTTTTGCGATTGATTTCCTTATCCAACCTTCTCTTTCTTTGACAAATTTGTCGATATCTCTGTCCTTAACCCAGTAAGGTGCACGAAGGATTATCTGAAGGTCGGGAGTTACTTCCAGGGACAGTGTCTTTCTTTTGCTTCTGATTATTTTTACCTCGTATTCCATACATATATTATATACGTATAACAAAAAAATTCACGTTATGATATAATCGACCTAGAAAAAAAGAGGTGAGATATAAATGAAATTATCCGAAATACTTAATAAAGGAAAAGTAACCTTATCTTTTGAGGTGTTTCCGCCAAAGCAGACATCCAATTACGAAAATGTGTACAATGCAGCAATGGGCGTTGCAGCTTTAAAACCGGATTACATGAGCGTAACATATGGGGCCGGTGGAAGTTCAAGAGCCAATACATTTAAAATTGCTGAAGATATACAGAATAAATACGGTGTAACAACCATCGCTCATCTTACTTGTGTTAATTCAAGAAAAGAAGATATTAAAGGCGTTCTTGAAGAGATAAAGGCTGCAGGAATTAAGAACATACTTGCGCTCAGAGGAGATAAGCCAAAGGATTTCGAAGGCGATCCTTTTATAGATTTTCATTATGCAAGTGAACTTGTAAGTGAAATAAGAGAAAGCTACGGAGATTATTTCTGTGTCGGAGGTGCCTGTTATCCCGAAGGACATCCGGATGCAACAAACAAGACAGAAGATATAGATAATCTTAAGAAAAAAGTTGAGATGGGAATGGATTTCCTGACGACCCAGATGTTTTTCGACAATAACATCTACTATAACTTCTTATATAAAGTAAGGGATAAAGGAGTCACGGTTCCGATCATACCGGGTATAATGCCGATAACAAGAGCCGGACAGGTGGAAAACGCAATAAGAATGTCAGGAAGCAATGTACCGGAAAGGTTCAGGAACCTTGTGGATCATTTCGGAACCAATCCCGCCGCCATGCAGCAGGCCGGTATCGCTTATGCGACAGATCAGATAATCGATCTTATAGCCAATGGCGTGGAGCACATACATGTGTACAGCATGAATAAGCCGGAAGTGGCTGAAGGAATACAGAAGAATCTTTCAGAGATTTTGAAGTAGATATGATATTTTAAATACCGCGATAATCAAACTCAGGAATGAAACTGCATTCCTGAGTTTTTCCGTCCTGGAAAAAGCCGTTTATGATTCCTATATCTATGGCGTAATTAAGTACCTTATTATATTCGCGGTCAGTTACCTTTCTGTTTATCTCAGGATAATTCTCCACATAAGGAAGAGGGGTATATTGGTTCATTATACTTATATAGACATGATTACCGTATCTTTCGTGGAGATGAGACAGAACCTTGCAGCTGTCTTTGGTATGTCCCGGCAAAATCATATGTCTTATAATAACTCCCTTTTTTATTAAGCCATCTTCAAAGACGGGGTCGCCCAGCTGATTAAGCATCTCATCAATGGCTTCAGTGGCGATATCTTTGTATCCGCGCGCATTGGAATAGGTGTCGGCAAGATTATCATCGAAATACTTGAAATCCGGAAGATAGATATCAATAAGCCCTTTCATTGACTTAAGTGAAGAAGTTTTTACATAGGAAGAAGTATTATAGACCACGGGAATGTTTAATCCCGATGATTTAGCCTTAAGCAAGGCTTCCTTTATGGGAATAAGATAATGGTCGGGAGTAACAAGGTTGATATTATGAGCATTCTCAGCCTGCAATTCCAGCATTATCTCAGATAGCCTCTTAACAGTTACTTCTTTTCCTATGGAAGAATCGGCAATGTTATGGTTCTGGCAGAATACACAACGCATATTACAGCCTGAAAAGAAGATTGTGCCGGATCCATGCTCGCCACTGATACAAGGCTCTTCCCACATATGAAGAGAAGCCCTTGCAAGCCTGAGGTTATCGGGGGAATTGCAAAAGCCGCGGGAAAGAGATCTGTCAATATTACAGTTACGGGGACAAAGATTACATATACTCATAGAGCTATTTTATCACGCTTGTGATATGAAGGAATAATAATCCAAATATTGTGTTTCTTCTATATAAAATATACTAGATTTTGTAATAGAAAAATAAGGGGAAAAATAAGATAAAAAAAGGACCAAAAAGCAATTGACATTAACTTTTTAGGTGGTTATAATAACATTTGCGTCACCTCGTGTGGCGTGCAACTGAATAATATTTGGTAGTGGTAGAATTCAGTTTATGGAGAAATACTCAAGAGGCTGAAGAGGCGCCCCTGCTAAGGGTGTAGGTCGTTCACGCGGCGCGAGGGTTCAAATCCCTCTTTCTCCGTTAGCACTATCAAAAAATTATTTTGATAAAGTCTTGACTTGGCTTATA
>JAEEGH010024319.1_pt1 | contig 12236 bp, 8 predicted proteins | sample 9134181 | NCBI WGS metagenome assembly JAEEGH01 (sample SAMN16246544, study PRJNA631951) | gut metagenome | biome: gut microbiome; feature: rumen; material: DP-attached | host: Bos | place: Iran: Karaj | collected 2018-10
AAAAGGGATCGGAACAACGATCACGTACCTCTGTGACTCCTGCTTATATTGATCGTACAGTTCCTTCATGCCATCCCAATGTTTTGCGGAGAACGGAAAGAATACCGTAACATTGCGGTTTTTCATATCCGCAAAGGACTGAAGTATCCGGCCGGAAAGTTCTGAAATCTGCGAAAAAGAAATGCTATTAGTTACATTACCATTTAATTTTTCAGTGAATTCATATATATTCTCACAGAACCTTTCCAAAAGGGCAACCGTCTGTGTTCCTTCGCCATATATGTTTTCGATGGCCTCTCCGGCTTTGATCGCCAGTTGCTGAGCCCTTTCCGCTATGAGAAGAACATTGGCCGCATCGTTCTTTTCCACCAGTTTAAATATCAGATCCACGGCCTGCGCCATCAGTTTAAGGACCTCTTCAATCTCCGTCCTTGCTGAAGCCGCCTCACATTTGATTTCCATATCCTCAGAGGAGAAATGATAGCGATAGGGCAAACCGCCTTGTAAATGAGCCTCAAGGATTTCTTCCTGATCCCTGTAAAAAGGGTAGTCATGAATCCCTCCGTCCCTTCTGACCTTGTACCAGTCCCTGTATTCCAGTTCAAGATTCTCGGCATAACCTGCAGGAACATTCATAAACCCATCTTCATAAGGCAGCCTGATCACCTTTTCAAAATTGCCTGCCCTAAATTTCTGGCACTTATACCTTACCCAAAAAGGCATGGCAGCAAGATAAGTGGAATCGCGATCGACACACTCTCTGAAAACTTCTGTTATGGCCAGAAGCAACAGCTGATCCGTCGGCAGGTTAAGATCCAGTTCGGCCTTACAGCACTTATTTACACTCTCAAGAACTTTATGTCTGTCAACATCATTCCTGCCCTTAACGGATTCAGCCAGATCGATAAGGCTCTTTGCACGCAGTCTTCTTTCTTCTTCCCTTTCTTCATCATCATACAAATGCTCCAGGGGGAACAGATCTATTCCGCACACATAGGGAAAACCGCCATTCTTCTCAAGATGCTTCTCACTGTAATCTATTTCCGAATCGTTAACGATCCTGGTAAGAAAATTGTTATATTCTCCTTCTTCAAAAACATTTAAAACGCGATAGCCTTCCGGCAGTTCATCCCCGGCAGCTTCCAGAAACCGATCGTAATCCTCCCTGATCATCGTAATATCAAGATCATCGTCCCAGGGAATAAAACCATGATGCCTTACCGCTCCCATGAGAGTACCGTAGTCTGCAAACCATTTTATGCCATGACGCTTACAGACAGCATCAACCTGTCCCAAAATATCCATCTGAAGAGCCCAGCACCTTTTAACCATACCGGGTATAAAGAACCCTTCCCTTATTTCATCTTCAAAATATGAGTTTTCGTGCGTCATATTCCTCATCCTTTTGATATCACATGATATTTTATTTTCATTGACCATCTCGGTCGTCATGTGCAAAAATAGCGGAATCAAGCGATTTTCTCGAAACATTTTTGCATTTCGGGCATGCAATTGCACACATATATATGATATACTAAATATGTTCTTTTTTCTATGATTGTATTAAGGATTTTGCAAAGGCTTTATAACAAAACCCGCAGGGAGACGACATATGAAAATACTTTTTTATCGATATGGAAGTATATGTGAGCCGGATCTGATGGATGAATTTGCCAAACTCGGGCTCGACGTTGATACCATCGATGTTGAGACAGAGAAGAAATGCATTACCGATTCGGAAAGGATCGATCTGGTTAATGCCAAAGCATCAACAGGCGAATACCTTTTTCTTTTTACAATAAACTTTTACCCCGTTCTTTCAAACTTCTGTAATATCATTAACCTGCCCTATGTCTGCTGGGTAGTCGATGCTCCCGTTCCGGAGCTGTTTGACCCTGCCATAAAAAATCCATGCAATAAGGTATTTTGTTTTGACAGAAAGGAGGCAGAAGAAGCTTCTCTTGCAAGTTCAGGCAATGTTTGTCACCTTCCTCTCGGAACGAATGCTGCCAGATGGGATAAAACCCTTGAAAGGATCACGGCAGAAGACATAACGAAATACTCATCGGACATTTCCTTTGTAGGAAGTCTTTATACGGAAAAGGACCCGCTTTCAGGCACGGCTCCTTCGGATTATTTCAAAGGTTTTTCTGATGCCCTGTATTCATGTCAAAAGGATCTGCAAGGATTAAATCTTATACATGGCGCGATCAATCCTGCGATCCTTTCGGAGATAAAGAGACTGGCACCCGATCACTTTAGAGCCGGGAAATACCTGATCGATATGGATGAATATATCGCCACACGACGCATATTGGACTTCCATTTTGCATCCCTTGACAGGCTAAACATACTGGGTGAATTATCGGATCATTTTCCGGTTGATGTTTATACCAGAAGCGATAGCCTTGACCTTCTGAATAAGCACCCGGACCTTAAACTTCACGACGGAGTCACCACTCACGTTGAAATGCCCAGGATATTCAGGCTCAGTAAAATAAATCTAAATATAACAATTCGTGCCATTGAGACCGGTGCTTCTCTTCGTGTATGGGACATTTTAGGCTGTGGTGGATTCCTGATATCCAATTATCAGGAGGAACTCTGCGAACTTCTTGTTCCCGGAGAAGACTTCGATTACTATTCGGATCTTGGAGATCTTAAGGAAAAATGCGCTTTCTATCTTGCCCATGAAGATATCAGGCAGGCCATTGCCCTTTCAGGTTACGAAAAAGTCAGGAAATACCATACTTATACAAACAGAATGCCCGAGATCTTTAAAAAGATCCTTGGATAACAAAGAAGCGCCATTATATCCCCTTTTCGGTTGCTTCTGCTTCTTTTTCCAGTATCTTTTGAACATGCTTGGGAGAATAATTGGCCTCATAAACCAGCCTTCCACGCTCTCCGATAGCATCAAGCTGTCCGTATTCGCTGATGATCAGCATGATGCGCTTCATGAGTTCTTCCACATTTTCGGAAGGGAATACAAAGGCATTCACACAGTCTGTCAGATACTTTGAGATGCCCGTTGCGTCCGAAACAAGTACGATCCTGCCAAACATCATGGCTTCAACTATAGATGTGGGCGTCGCATCAACCCTTGAAGGCGCCAGAACACAATCCGAGATCTTATACCAAAGATACACTTCTTCTCTGGATAGCGAATCAAGCATCGTTATCTCAGGAATCATTCCGCACAGCCTTCTCAATCTTTCAAGATATTCACTTTGTCCCGGCAAAGAATATCCGCAAAGCACAAAATGCGCCTTTTCCCTGTATTCTTTCGGCAATTGAGCTATGGCCTGTATCAAAACATCCTGCCCCTTGATATATGTATATGCAGCCGGAAGGAAAAACAATATCTTTCCATCTATCCTGTCCAGTATATCCTGCGGTATCATATCAAGATCTGCAGGTTCATTTGAAACATCCGCAACAGGCATCGGCAGCAATTTGATCGAAACCTTCCCGTATCGTTTGTTTATCCCTTCAAGAACCGCGCCGGTAACACCGAAGAATCTTATATTGGAAGACAAAAGCCTCGGATCAAGTAACGTATTGTTTTCCATTCCAAGCTGCGTAAATGTCTCATGCAGCCAGTAAAACACCGGCACATCCGTATTAACAAAAAACATAAGATACTTGCTGCAGGATGACGTATTGATAAATACCATTTTGTAATCGCGGATAAGGTGTTCTCTGAATGCCGAGTCCCCTGCAATATACGGTCGTATCAACGTCCTGATACCTTTTTCTTCATATATGCTGCCATAAGGACCTTTTGAAGGTGAAATAAGATCTATCTTCCGATCGGAGAAAAAAGGAAGGTCCAACAACTCGTTCAATACTACCTGTGCCCCGTTCAGTTCAAGATCCGGGGTTATCACCAGTATTTCCGATCCCTCATCCTGTTTCAGTTCAACGATCAGATCTCGGTAAGCCTCAAGCATGCTTTTATCGCTGAATCTTTTCAGTGCGATCTCCTTGTTCTTCCTGCTCAGTTCTTCCCTGACAAGGGATGCTTCCCACGAGGCAAATCTCGAGCCGTCGCCGGGCTCACAAGTCAAAAAGAAGCCGTTATCATCACAGATCATTTCCTTGTTACCGCCAACATCTGTCAGTACAGGGATCATGCCCATGTGCATTGCTTCAATAGTCGCAAAGTCAAAGATGGATAATCTGTGAGCAAGAATATAGTAGTCAGCCTCAGCATACAGGTTGATTATCGTTTCGTGGGAAACCGGTTCTTTTATCCATAAAACATGGTCTTCTATATCTTTTATCTCCTCGCTTAAACGTCCCGCCATAACCCCGTTGCCGATGACGATCCACTTATAGTCGTTATATTTGCCATATTCCTTAAAAAAAGCAGGCAGACGTTCAACCCCTTTGGCTTCATTGAGAACCGCTATCGAAGCAAAAATGCGTTTACCCTGTTGCTTCCATTCAGAAACCGAAGATAGCAAGTCCTTATCAACGCATTCCGAATCGGAAATTTCCGGCCGGCAGCCGTTATATAAGGTTTTCACTTTGCAAAGATTCAAAAGCTGCGAAATCTCATCTTCGGATGTCGCCATAAATGCTTCTTTTGCTCCATCGGAAGGGAAACATACTACCTGTGCTTTTGACAGAACATATTGGGTAAGGCGAAATGCTTTTTCTCTGTATTCTTCATCCGCCTTTAAACCATATATCTTAGCCTCATGAAAAACAGATCCCTGCCCGTGATAAATAACTGCAGTCCGATCTATATGATTGCAAAGATTCTTCAATGCATAAAAACAGGTAAAGTCATGAAAAATAAATATGTCGTCGGAAGAAAAAGAAAGTCTGTCATCGAGAATCGAATACAGCTTCATAAGACCGCTTACACCTCCGGAGCATATTTCAGCATCCTCGGAATAAGAAGTTTTTTGTCCGTTTGCTTCTATGAGAGTATCACCGAAAATGAAGTACATTTCAGGGATCAGTCCATACTTCCCATTTGCCATGTAAAGGCGATAAGCGACGCCCTTACCGCCGCCTCCAAAGCCTTCTGTATAATCTCCTTCGGAAAAACAAAAAACGCGCATGCTTTATATCTCCTTAAATGTCCCCGATATCATTCATCCCATTTTTCTTCAAGGCCCTCAAGGGCAAATTCCTGGATTGCCTCAACGATCTGGCGGGGCGTCAGTTTCTCCCTGTACTCAGGATTTGAGAATAATGCTGCAAAATCAGGCAAGTATTCTTCATCTTTTTCAAAGGATATTGCATCAAAATCGTGTCCCAGCCATGCGTAATCCTCTTCCGTCATTTCTTCGGGAATAAAATACATTGCTCCATATCGGATGGAATGCCACTCCTTCAGCTTGTATAGGGAAGTGTACTTATATGCTGTATAGGTTCCGTAGGTTTCAAATTCACTGAAGCTGTTTGACTGGATCTTACTCGGGTCCACCGCCCTTAAGATCTTCTCAAAAAAGGCAGTTCCCGGGATCTGCACATTGTTTTCGATATCCCCGATCAGATTCTTCATAACCGGAACGTTAAATAACATATGTTCCGAAATAAAGGATTTGCCTATAACCTTCTCCATGCCAAGCAGTTTCTTTATAGTAACGAAGTATTCCTCGTGATATTCATGCTTCAGATCAAAATAGGGTTTATCGCCCTCCTTTTCAAACATGAAAAAGGGCTTTGTGGGAACGGTATCTCCGTCCCAGGTAAGATAATAGTCATGGGCCGAGAAATCGCAGTATTTCATTTTTAAAAACTGCTGGTAATACCATCCCGTGAGGCCTCTCGGCACGTTATCAACCTTCAGTATATCCTTCATAACCTCATTTACGGAGTCAAAGGGAAGAATATCATTCTCGTCAACGAATCCAACCTTGTCAGCCCAGCTTTCCTTCATAGCGAGCTCTCCAACCTCTTTGCTGCCCACAAAAATTATCTTGTCGGCGGGCATTAACCGAATCAGTCGATCAAAATTGGCTCTGACTCTTTTGTAATCTTTTGGTGTGATCACGATTATCACATCATAAACCTGTTCCATGGCATTACTCCTTCATTATCATCTGACAATACATGAATACGGATTTCTTTTTATGAACAAAATGAATTAAATATAAATATATGATATACTATTATCAGTATTTTTTCTACGGAGGAATCATACCGATGGTTGATTTTGTTGCAGAAATATATAATTTTGCCCAGCTCATCCCTGCGGTTAAAGAAGTGGTTGAAAACTGCTATGCAGAAGAGACTCTCAAGGTTAAAGCCAACTGGACATCTATCCAGGAGCTTCTCGTAGAATTCTGTAAAGAAGTAACCAAAAAGAACTGCGAACTCGGCAATGAAATGTACTGCATCCTTCAGACTGCCTGCTCTCATACACAAAAGGAACCCGCCAACTATAACCTGATGGCTGACGACTTAAACAGCCTAATTCCTCATATGTACAGAGCAATTAACCAATTCGGTCAAGTTGATGTATCCGAAGACGACTATCGTATCTTCAGTTCAAAAAGCGGCTTCTTCACTCTTGAAAAGATTTCTTCAAACAGAGTTTTTCATTCCGCCGAAGATCCCATGTGGGAAGCATATATCTGTGCAAAAAGAATTTATTGTCCCAAATATTCAACCTTCAGTTTCATAGGCTGCGGTCTCGGATATCTTCCCTGGCAGTTATTCTGTCTCTCCGATTCAAGTGTGGACATCCATATCTTCCACAATGACCCCGTCATTGTTCAATACGCTCTGGACTATGGTGTTCTTGGCTGGATTCCCGAAGATAAGCTCCATATCCACATTGAAGAGGACCAGTTCAAATTGCTGGATTCTTACTCCGATCCACACCCCGAATGGGGCAAGATAGGTTATCGGTGCTGTAACGATATCTTTGAGACACTAAACGAAAAAGCCAAGGATATTCTTGTGGGATTCGATGCACTCAACGGTACAGAAACGATCTTTAAAGACATAGTTGATATTAATCTTGCAAGAAATATAAGAAATGTCTCGGAAACATTTTATTCATTCAAGCCTAAAACAGATTGCAGCGAATGTCTGGTAGTTGTAGCCGGTCCTTCTTTGGATAACAATCTTGATCTGATCAGGGAAAACGTTGGCAAAAAAACAATAATCTGTGCAAGTACGGTTTTGAAGAAGCTTCTTTCAAACGGAATAAAGCCCGATTGTGTTACCGTTTTGGACCCTCAGACCCGTACTTACGGTCATTTCGAAGGGCTTACGGACGAATCCGTTCCAATCCTTCTCAGTTCCACCGCCAACTGGCGTTTCGGCGAACTGTACAAAGGAAAGAAGTATATCGTTCCGGGCTGTTCTTCCGAGGAAAGTATTGCATACTTTAAGGCCCGAAACATAGCCTCCGTCGACATCGGAACCACCGTTTCCAGCCTTGCCATAAGGATTGCCCTGACTTTGGGTGCAAAACAGATCGATCTGTTCGGTCTGGATCTTTCCTATCCCGGCGGTAAAAGCCATGCTTCAGGCACAATGGATCTGACAACCAAATCCACAGAGGGAATGATCGAGATTCCCTGTGTTTCCGGCGGAACGGTCTACACGACACGTCAGTTTATGATCTATATAACTGAAATCGAAGAAATGATAGCCAAGAACAAGCAGGTCCGTTTTGTTGATTATTCCGACATCGGAGCCAAGTTCAAAGGAGTAATATGGCACAAGAATCTGTAAGCAGAACAAAAGAACTGATCATTAAAATCCAAAATGCCATGCATGCCGGCGCACTTCCCTGCAGCGACATTCCCATTGAGGATATCAAAAGCTGTGTCCGCGGTGAACTCAACGTACACGAGAATACTTTTACCGCCGCTCAGTTTCAGGAACTGGGAATAAGATTTAACAGTTTTTCTTCCCGCATTACCGATGGGGAAACGGATGCATCAAAGATTGATATGTTCATCGACGGAATGCTCATCTGTCTGGAGACTGTTTCTGAAGCCGTATGTTCCCTTGCGGACAGGAAATATTGGTCCCTTATCCATGCTTCAAGGCTTAATGACCCGGAAGTAGCCGAGGTAATCGATTTTGTGGACCGCAGGCACGATGTACGCCTTCTGCCCTATGATTTTGTGGATAACTACATGAATACCCCCTGCGAAGTAGGCTACGACCCCGAATGCGGTATGCATTACGTCCCCTACAAAAACCGCCGAATGTATTTCCCTGAATTCTGGGATGAAGAACGTATTTCAAGCTATTTTCAGGCTCTTATGGCTGAGCAGGATCCTTATTCACCCCACAGTTATCAAAAAGATGGATTCAACATTCCGGATAATGCGGTCATCGCCGATGTAGGTGCGGCAGAAGGCTTCTTCTCCATGGATCAGATAGACAACGCAAAGCACATATATATCATGGATGCGGACCGTGACTGGATCAGTGCTTTGCAACAGACTTTCAAAAATGATATGGACAAGGTGGATATAATTTTCGGGTATGTAGGATCTGAATCTGACGGAGAAGAGAATATAACCCTCGATGAAACATTCTCGGATATTCACATCGATTATATCAAGATGGATATTGAGGGTTATGAAAAATCCGCGTTGATCGGAGCAAAAAATCTTTTATCAAACAATGATATCACCTGTGCGATCTGCACCTATCATTGCAGAGAAGACGAAAAATGGGTTACGGAATACTTAAACAGCCTCGGTTATAAAACAGCCCACTCAAGGGGCTATATGTGTCCGGACTGGACAGTAGAAAGCAGACTGAACGCAGAATTAAGAAGAGGCGTTGTCTTCGGTCGCAAATAATTACTTTCTTTAAACACAAAAACAGGGATTACCTTTCGGTAATCCCTGTATCTTTTTATATCTATTAGCCAAGAAGTGATAATACGTTCTGGTTAGCCTGGTTAGCCTGAGTAAGCATTGATGTACCTGCCTGAGCAAGGATGTTGTTATTCGAGTATCTAACCATCTCTGTTGCCATATCTGTATCACGAATCTGAGATTCAGCACTTGTGGTGTTCTCAACAACGTTATCAAGGTTCTTAATGGTGTGCTCAAGTCTGTTCTGGATAGCACCGAGATCAGATCTCTGCTTGGATACGCTTGCAAGTGCGCTCTTGATAGTTGTGATAGCTTCCTGTGCATCTAATGATGTTGTAACCTTAACATCATTGATACCGATACCGGTTGCGCTCATCTTTGCGATGCTGATTCCGATTCTCTGTGCATCTTCGTTCTCTGCACCAACCTGAAGCTTCTTAGCTGTGAAGCTGCCATCAAGTAAGCACTGTTCGTTGAAGGTTGTGGTTGTAGCTACACGGCTGATCTCTGTCTTGAGAGCCTGTACTTCGGAATCGATGTATGTACGGTCAGCAGATGTATTTGTTGAGTTTGCTGCCTTAACTGCAAGTTCGTTCATTCTCTGAAGCATATCGTGCACTTCTGCAAGTGCACCTTCAGCTGTCTGTACACAGGAGATACCGTCCTGAGCATTTGCGGAAGCCTGGGTAAGACCTCTTACCTGGCGTCTCATCTTTTCACTGATCGCAAGGCCTGCTGCATCATCAGCTGCTCTGTTGATCTTATAACCGGAAGATAACTTTTCAGTTGACTTCGCCTGACTTCCGGTTGTGATATTTAACATTCTGTTAGAGTTCATTGCTGTTAAGTTGTGCTGTACTACCATTTTTATTTCCTCCCTGAATCGAAGATTTGCATCCTTGCCACCACCGTGGCCAAAGGTAAGTTAATTGTCAGTTATCAGTTTTTTTAATGAATTCATCTGTAACGTTCCTTCGTTACATAACATATATCGGTGGCTTTACGAAATACTTTATACCTTTTTACAAAAAAATTGAATTTTTTATTTTTTCTGCAAAAAGCACTATTTATGCGCCAAACAAGCGCTTAAGCCCCGCTTCATAAGAGAACAGATCCTTCACTCTTTCCTTACCGGCTTCGGCAATACGACGTCTCAGATCATCATTTGAGAGATACCTGTTTATCTGATACACGCATTCCTCAATATCATTGTACACCGCAATGTGAACTCCGTCATCAAAATTTTCCAAAAGTTCCTCCTGGGGATTGGAAAGAAGGAAACCGCCGCAGGCAAGTACATCCAGACTTCTTAAGGGAATACCCGTATGTATGGATCTTAACGTGATCTGAAGATTGATCCTGCTCTTACTAAAAACAAAGGGCATTTCATTATCATAGTCCACGGTTTTCTTGTTACACGCTTCCAGAACGGGAACGGCCGATGTATCGGATCCGGTAAATAATGAAAAAGAATAACCCGTTTTGCCGCTCTCTTCAGCCACAGCTTTCATCAGACCCATTCTTTCATCCGAAGATATCTTCTTTTCCAGGATGGATTCACGGGTTATGATCTCGGGCACATCAAAGTAATTGTCTCCAAGCATAACATTGTGCCTTTGCATATAGGGAAGAAGAATATCCATCATAAGTTCGAGATTGTCATTCAATCTCTGAGTTTTGTCCGAAAACATACAGCCGGCGATGATCTCATCCATCTTCTTCCATTTCTCATCGTAATCCCCGTTTGCAACTGCTTCTTTTTTGAAGACATTATAGAGATTGCATTTTATCTCGTCCGTATAAAGAGATCCCACAAAGGAAACATCCGGCGAATATCCTTTGGATCTTAGCTTATCATTAAGTTTTGCCCTTCTGATCTTTTCATCAAAGTATGCTGTATCAACCGCCAAGGGAGCATAGTATACATTATCGATCCCTATTTCTTTCAAAAAACTGCAAAGAGATCTGTCAAAAATACCGATATGATTGCAGTCATATATAACGCTTTTTGCATAAAGGGTGAGTTCGGGAGAATCATAGATCCATGAATAGTAGTCGATCCCAACGGTATTGCATACCATGGAGACTATGGGCAGATAATTATATGAAAGAACAACATCAACATTCTCCCTTTTTATCGTAAAGATCAGTGACTGTGCAACATCCGCGTCCATCATGAAATCTTTACATTCTTTTTCCAGATAAATGACGTCATAGCCAAGTTCCGTCATTTTTTCATATAACAGTCTGTCGGTGTATCCGCCCCATGCATATAAGAGGATCTTCATACATATTCTCCTTTTACAGAAACAAGGGAGAGCTTTCGCTCTCCCTTATCTCTATGGTTTTAGTTCACTTTTGCAGCGACTCTATTAGCCAAGAAGTGATAATACGTTCTGGTTAGACTGGTTAGCCTGTGCCAACATTGCAGTACCTGCCTGAGCAAGTATGTTATTGTTGGAGTACTTAACCATCTCTGTAGCCATATCTGTATCACGGATCTGAGATTCAGCTGCTGTGGTGTTCTCAACAACGTTGTCGAGGTTCTTGATTGTGTGCTCAAGTCTGTTCTGAACTGCACCGAGGTCAGATCTCTGCTTGGAAACACTTGCAAGAGCGCTCTTAATTGTTGTGATTGCGGTCTGAGCATTTCCGGATGTAGTAACGTCAACGCCGTTGATACCAATTCCGGATGCGCTCATCTTAGCGATGCTGATGTTGATTCTCTGTTCGGTCTCGTTCTCTGCACCAACCTGAAGCTTCTTGCCTGTGAATGAACCATCAAGTAAGCACTGCTCGTTGAAGGTTGTTGTTGTAGCTACACGGCTGATTTCGGTCTTAAGAGCCTGTACTTCGGAATCGATGTAAGAACGGTCAGCAGATGTATTGGTGGAGTTTGCTGCCTTAACTGCAAGCTCGTTCATTCTCTGAAGCATATCGTGTACTTCTGTGAGTGCACCTTCAGCTGTCTGTACTGCGCTTACGCCATCATCAGCGTTTGTTGATGCTCTGTCCAGACCTCTCATCTGCTTACGCATCTTCTCACTTATGGAGAGTCCTGCTGCATCATCAGCTGCTCTATTGATCTTATAACCTGAGGAAAGTTTTTCAGAAGATTTAGCCTGCTGGCCTGTTGTAATGCCAAGCATTCTGTTAGAATTCATCGCCGTCAAATTATGCTGGATAACCATATTATACCTCCATGTGGGTGCAGTCTCTCCCTCTAATCCGTAGAGTCCGAGCCTGCTGCTTGATACTTTAATTCAAAATAATAGTTACTTATTAAGTTGAGTGCGCTCCCACATCGATCATCCTTGACGATGTTTTTTATTCTTTACACTTTATATATCGTTCCGATTTTTGTTTCCTTAACCCCTTTTTTGAATTTTTTTGCTTTTTTATTTCATTTTGTTCCAAAATTAC
>JAEEGH010024320.1_pt1 | contig 12236 bp, 5 predicted proteins | sample 9134181 | NCBI WGS metagenome assembly JAEEGH01 (sample SAMN16246544, study PRJNA631951) | gut metagenome | biome: gut microbiome; feature: rumen; material: DP-attached | host: Bos | place: Iran: Karaj | collected 2018-10
CAATCAATTGGTATGACGGTAGCACTGGCAGTTATATCAGCACCGCTACACCTCAGGCATATCAGAATAATGCAATCAAGGGCAAACCTGGAACATATTCTATGTCGGTATCACAAACAACTACGGGCGAGAATGCTTGTACAAGTATTCCGACGAGCGTTATTGTGGAAATTCACGACAATCCACAAATTTCAATCACAAACGATGACGTTCATTTCTGCGATTACGACGACAAAGTTCAGATAGAAGTTTCTTCTGACAGCGATAATGGTACATTTACGTATAGCGGTGATTTTGTGGTAGACAATTATTTCTATCCTGCGAATGCAACAACAATTGGTACGGCAATTCCTGTCACCATAGAATTTGTTGATAGCGAAACACGTTGTGAGGCAACGACATCTGCTGATTTCTATGTTCATCACGCCAATAAATTGTCGGTAGTTTCACCAATAACGCAGTTGGAGAGCGATTACGAAACTGTCCTGACCGCCACTCCTGACGGAAATAACAAGGTTACGTGGTACGATGCGTGTGAAACGAAAACGAAGTTAACGACGGGAACATCGTTCAGCACGGGACTTGTAGGCGAAGTTTCGGAAGACTTCGGCGTTACGCAGACCGACCAATATGGTTGCGAAAGCGAATGTGCGACAATTCAGGTAAATCGTATAAAATGTCCTACTCCGGCACCGACGGTTGTTGTAGAAACCAACACCATCTGTGCAACCGACGAAGTTCCTACATTCTATGTAAGCGGCGAAGTCGGAGCAACATTCTCGTGGTACGAAAATGGTACGCTCATCAGCAACGATGCCGAGTTTACGCCGACAAGCATTCAAGGTAATGCAGGAACGCATTCATGGACGGTAACCCAAACAACTACGGGTACAAACGGTTGCGAAGGCATTGCCGCTCCTGCTACATTGAAAATCAATCCGTCGCCTGAAATTCAAATTACGTTGGACGATGTGATTTGTATGAATGAAGGTGTAAAAACACCAAAATCGAACCTTACGGGTACGATATTCAAGTTTGCAGGTGAGGTGGTAACGCAAATCAATCCAGAGGACTATATGCCAGGAATGTATGATTTGACGTATTCATACAATGATCCAGTAACAGGTTGTCATGCCGTTGAACCATCTACAAACTGTTACGATGAAGGTTGTTTGAAGAAAACTATTGAAATTCGTGAGATTCCAGACGTGTATGTCAACAATATCACGCAACTTGTAACGTCTAACGAGTTCAAGGTTTCAATCATTTCTGGTCACGGAGGTGCCTATACATGGACTGATGAGCACAATACCTTAGTGGGCATAGGTGCAACAATTGAGCATCAATATGAGAAAGAAGTCGGTTCGTGGACATATTGTGTGACCGAAACAGACGGAACTTGTTCAAGCAATCCTGCTTGTTTGACATACTCTATTATAAATTGTCCTGTTCCTGCACCAACAATTATTGATGACAATGTTATAGCTTGTGTTAACGAACAGAGACCTGAACTCCTTGCCGAAGGTGATTATGAGATTCATTGGTACAAGGAGAATGACTTGTCAACCATTGTGGCTGTAGGTAGCTCGTACACGCCAAACGACATAACAAGTGCTGGAACGTACAAATATTATGTTGCACAAAGCGATGGAACTTGTGAAGGTGTCCCTGCCGTTGCTACATTGAATATGCATACAACACCTCTTCCACAAATTACAGGAAATATGCCAGTTTGTGAAAACGAGCAGTTGGTTCTTACTGCCGATGGAGAAGTGCTGTGGTACACCGATGAAACGTTGAGTCACGCCGATGCGATTGCTCCAGTTCATTTTGTCTCGTATGCGGAGGCAGGAACATATAGCCTTTACGTAACTCGTCAGTCAGAATATTGTACAAGTAATCCTATCACATTGTCTATTCAAGTCAATGATATTCCAGACGAACCAGTGATTCAGTTTGAAAATGTTTGTAATGGAAATGATGTGATTTTCACCGCTATAGGCGAAGATATACAATGGTACAAAAACGGCATGCCGACTGAAACGGAAGAAGCAACAACATTAATAGAGAAAACGATTCTTCCGGGAGTAACTACGGTGGAAGCAACACAAACGAAGAATGGTTGTACAAGTCCGAAAGCAACAGCAACAGCTGAAATCTATGCAATCCCGAATAAGCCGACACCGAACAATGTAACGATTTGTGAGTATAACCAAATAGAACCTGTAAGTGTTGTGGTACAAGGAAATGCAGAGGTAACGTGGTATAACGATGAAATGCTTTCTACTGTTATAGCAACATCTACAACATATAAACCAACAGAGAAGGAAACGCAGACGTTCTATGTTACTCAAACAGTGAATGGTTGTGAGAGTGAACCTGTTGAGGTGAAATTTAAGGTTAATGCAAAACCGAGCGATGTTGTCTTTAAACAATCACGAGATATTGAAGAATGTGAAGGAACAAGAGTGACGATTATTGCGGAATCTTCCAATACCATTTTCTGGTACGAAGAAGGCGATGATAATCCAATCTTTACTGGTCGTTTCTTTACCGTTCCGACAAGCGAGGTTGGTGAGTACACCTATTATGCGACACAAACCGACGCGGCTGGTTGCGTAAGTGACAAGACACCGAAAAAGGTTACGCTGATTGCAGGTCCTACGTTTGCCTTGATAGAAAAGCAAGATACGATTTGTGAATACGAAAACCCAGGAAGGCTTGTCGTTACACGACAAAACGAAAATGAGACTGTGACTTGGATTGACCCATCTGGGGAAACAATAGCAGGAGAAACAGGTGATACATTAGACATTCCTGTACGATTATCACTAAAACCTGGTTCATACATATTCAAAGTACGAACGACTGTGGCGAGTTGTAGTTTTGAGACGCGAAAAGAAACTACCTTGAAATATGTCGTTCAACCGAAACCAGAAGCTCCTCAATTGACAAAAACAGCCTTTTGTTTTGATGGTCAACCGGTAACGTTGTCAACGAAAGCGAAAAATCCGATTTGGTATAGTGAAAACAATAGTATTCTTTCTGTATTCTCTCCAGAATATGCGACAATTTATTCTTCAGTCGGTGAGTATTCTATAAAGATGACGCAAAATATCAATGATTGTACAAGTGATACCGTATCACTTCCATTCCTGATTAGTGCGCTTCCATTGCCGACCATTACAGGTGCAAATAAAGTCTGTGAAGGAGCAAATGAAAGTTATGTCGTAACAAAATCAGATGAAGATAATACTATAAAATGGCAAGTTACGGGTGACAGAGTCATTTATGAATTGTCATCATATAGTTCGGGGTTTGTCCGTTCAATAGATTGGATGACCGAAGGATTTGACACGATTTTCGTATATGAAACAAATAAATATGGTTGTCGTGGCGAGAATGAATATCCGATTGAAGTGCTTTCGGCTCCTGACGCGCAATTCTTGGCAGAATCGTTAGGACAAGAAGGTGTGATAACATTCACCAATACATCGGAACCTCAAATTCTTAACAATAAAGGAATAGAAAAAGAATATCACGTAGATTATTATTGGGATTTCGGAAGAAACACTGATACGGCACGTGTTCTGCAAAATGACGAGGTATTTGAAGAGAAATATCGTTATGGTGATTATTATGCAAGAATGACTGCTATCAATGAATTTGGCTGTGCTACGAGTGTTACCAATCCATTCTTTGTTGATGTGGCTCATGCACTTTATGTGCCGACTGCCTTTGCTCCAATGAGTGCTTCTGGTGAAATCCGAGTATTTAAGCCTAAGGGATTCAACTGTAGCACGTTTAAGATTTGGATTTACGATGCATGGAATAATCTTGTATATTACTCCGAGGGCGTTGACGATCATGGTGGTCCTGTTTGTGAATGGGATGGAAAAGTGGACGGCAAAATGATGCAGTGTGGAACATATCGTTACAAGATTGAGGTAACATTTGAAGACCATTCTGAGGAAAATTTGAAGATTACTCAGTCGGTAAAACCAATTTGGGGTAATGTAGTTCTAACACGATAATATTAAAGAGATGCGATTTATCGCGTCTCTTTAGTTCAATGAATCAATGATATGGATATCAAGAAAATCATTATTTCTCTTATTCGCATTCTGCTCGGCTGCACGTTTGTCTCGTCAGCCGTGATGAAATTATTTTCGCTCGAAAATTTTGTCTTGTACGTTTATAGTTTCGGACTTTTCAGTTATGTAACGACGACTATTCTTGCCCGCTTGCTCATCATTATTGAATTTATGCTCGGTATCGGGTTGATTTTCAAGATTTACTATAAATATTCGTGGTGGGGAACATTAGGAATGCTGGTGTTCTTTTCACTTTTTCTGTTATATGTCGCAATTTTCCGAAACGACGAAAATTGTCACTGTTTTGGCGATTTCATTGAACTTGACGCTTTCCCGTCAATATTCAAAAACGTAATCATGATAGGACTTTTGCCACTTATTCGAAAGCAAACTGAATTAGAAGGCAAAAAGAAGATATTTATACTCACTCTTTCTGGTGCATCGATTTTGTTTTTGGCATTTATCGCATTTCCTCCGAACGCGCTCTACAACAAAATGTACGGCAACGACGACGAACGTTTTAGCCAAGTGGCGTTTGACAAATACATTCAAGTACCTGAACTATCAAACTTTCTTGATACAACCCAAAATGAGATTGTCGGTTTTGTTTCGGCGACGTGCAAGCATTGCCGTGCTGGAAATACCATTATGCAAGCGATATTTGAGCAAAACGACTTGGACAAGAATTGTTTCAAAAACTATATTGCTTCGCCGAACGATTCGCTTCTTGCCGTATTCAAGGACACAACTAACACTCAGGAATATCCGTATAGAACGGCACCTATGTTCGTCCTTATTGAAATGAACTACGGCTATTTCCCGACCTATGTTTTCTTTGAAAAAGGCAAACCTGTAAAAGCAGTCAATTACAAGGAAATCAACGAGAATGAGATTGTGGAGTTTTTGAGCGAATAGCTATTCAAAAACATACACTCGTTTCACGCGTCGGTCAATCGACGTCATTACCTCGTATGGAATCGTACCAATTTTTTCCGCCATTTTGGTAATCGGCAAATCTTTTCCGAAAAGAATCACCTCATCGCCCAACTGCACGTCGGGAATGTCGGTCACGTCAATCATAGCAGCATCCATGCAGATATTTCCAACAATAGGAACCTCCTTACCACGAACCAAAACCGTACCCACGCCATTGCTCAACTTACGGTTGAATCCGTCGGCATAACCGATAGGAATAACGGCAATTTTTGAGTCACGTTTTAAGATTGTTTTGCGAGAATATCCTACCGAGGTCTTGTTTTTCATCTCACGAATGCCAGATACGAACGTTTTCAACGTGCTAATTGGCTGACACGCCTGTGGGTTAACAAAACTGATTCCGTACAATCCAATTCCCAGACGAACCATATCGTATTGATATTCTCGGAAACGTTCTATACCTGCCGAGTTCAATATATGTCGCATAATCGGATATGGGAAAGCCTTCATTATTTGCGTTGACATTTTCTCAAACAAGCCAAGTTGCTCCATCGTAAAGGAATCAAACTGCGGGTCGTCGCTACCGACCAAGTGAGAGAAAATAGAAGCGACCGTGCAATTAGGAATGGTTTGCAACTCGGTAATCAACTCCGTAATCTGCTGTGGCTGAAAACCATAGCGAGCCATTCCCGTATCCATTTTCAAATGAATGGGAAACGTTTTGTTTGGATACATCGCACACAACTGCTTGTATTCATCAAGAACGGCAAAATTGTGGATATTTGGCTCCAATCCATAATCATACAATTTTGACAACATTCCATATTCAGGATTCATAACCATGATAGGCACGGTAATTCCCGAATTTCGAAGTTCCACACCCTCGTCAACAAAGGCAACAGCAAGATAATCGACCTTGTTGTGCTGCAAAATGTTGGCTATTTCGTACGAACCATTTCCATAGCACGACGCCTTGACCATAATCACAATTTTTGTCTTTGGATTCAAGCAGGAACGGAAATAATTCAAATTGTGTACAATTGCGTTCAGATTGACTTCGAGCACCGTTTGGTGTGCTTGCGACTGCAATTGGTCAACCACACGCTCAAATTCAAATTCGCGGGCACCTTTTAACAAAATCGTCTCATTTTGGAACGCAAACTCGTGCAATTTTGGCAACAACGCATCGGTTGACTTAAAGTAATGCCCCGCAGGCAAGAATTTTTTCAGATATTTTGAAATATCTTTTCCCACGCCAATTACACGGCTAATGGAATATTCACGAATCATATCGGCAATGCTCGAATACAGTTCGTCGAAATTCATACCCGTCTGCTTCACATCCGACAACAGCAATGTTTTTGTCGTATTCTTATGTTGCTGACTTAGATATTGTAAGGCGATTTTAACACTTTGAAAGTCAGAGTTATAACTATCGTTTATCAATACGCAGTTGTTTCGTCCCGAAATTTGTTCCAAACGCATTGCCACGCTTGGCAATTCCTTGAACAACGCTAAATCAACGGCAACACCAAGTACTTGAATCGCATAGAAACAGTGAATGGCATTTTCTATGGAAGCCGTATCGCAAAATGGGATTTCAAAAGAATACTTTTTCTTGTTCCATGGAGCAGTAATTGTCGTCACACCACTGTTTGACGCATACGTCACACGATTTTTCGCCTTTTCGGAAAAGCCCCATGCGACCAAATTTGCCGAAAGTTTTTTCGCTTCTTTGTCAATCGGCTCATAATCACTGCAATAAATCAACGTTTCAACTGACTGGAACAATTGCATTTTTTCAGCCACTTTCTGTTCAATCGATGAGAAATGTTGTTGGTGAGCGTCACCAATGTTGGAGAAAATTCCTATCGTCGGCTGAATCATCGCTTGCAAGCGAGCCATTTCCCCAACTTCGGAAATACCTGCCTCGATGATACCATATTTGAAATTTTTGTCGAGCAACATAAGTGAAAGAGGCACACCAAGTTGCGAATTGAAACTTCGCGGCGAGCGCACAACCGAAGTTGATTGTTTCATCAAGAAATACAGCCATTCCTTAATGATAGTCTTTCCGTTACTTCCCGTAGTGGCAAGCACTGGGTTGGCGAACGACTTACGGTAATGTGCCATAAGCGCCTGGAATGCCGTCAGTACTGAATCCGACACGATATAGTTTGCGTCGGGGTAGTGAGGATATTGTTCACCTTTCTGTACCCAGAAATTACGGCAACCTTTTTCGTGCATATCGGCAATGTATTCGTGTCCATTGCGATGTTTCCCCTTGATAGCCAAGAAAATAGCAGAAATTTCGTCAAACGAGGTTCTGCTGTCAGTTTGAATCTTTGTGATTTTTAAATTACCATTGCCTTCGCACGTAGAATTTGTGATAGAAGCAATTTCAGATAACGAAAATTGGAACATATTTAAACTCTATAACCAATAACCAAGACGTCGTCAACTTGTTCAGTGTTACCTTTTTCTATCCAATCAACCAACTCGTGGTCTAACAGTTCACGCTGTTCGTTCATTGGCGACTCATATATATTTACAAAAACTTGTTTCAAACGTTTAATCATAAACTTCTTGCCTTTCTCGCCACCGAACTGGTCTTGGAAACCGTCGGAGAAGGTGTAGAGCGTGTCGCCCGGCTTCAATGTGATGCAATATTCCTCGAACGGAACCATTTCGGGATAGATTGCAATTGGCTGTTTGCTACCGGCAACCTGAATGATATGATAGGTTTCGCCATTTGTTTCCGAGACGAATTCTTGGATTTTCACTCTATCGTCGTCGGCTACCTCACCTTCAACATAATCCTTACGAACAAGAATCAGCGGGTTATTTGCACCAGCGTAGCGAAGTTGACGAGTTTCTTCGTCGAACATCCACATAGCCAAGTCCATACCATCCTTTTGCTCGCCGGCGGCACCAGTTTGTTTCAATGCCTTGATGATATTTTCACGGAGTTTGTCAAGAATTTCACCAGCGTGGATGTCAGGCATAGTCGGGTCGTTGATGATTTCGTTCAAAAATGCAGTTCCCAACATACTCATGAATGCACCAGGCACACCGTGACCCGTACAATCGGCTGCAATGGCAATTTTCCATTGAGCCTTTCTACCAATCCAATAATAGTCACCACTAACAATATCACGGGGCTTGAACAAAATGAAACGATGGTCGTGGAACAAATCTTCCACCAATTCTGGCCGAGGCAAGATGGCAGACTGGATTCGGCTTGCATAGTGGATACTATCCAAGATGTTCTTCTGTTGAACCTCAATTTGTTCCTTTTGAGCAGAAACTTCATCGCGCTGCCGTTCGATCTCTTGACTTTGTTTCAAAATCATATCGTTCTGTTCGGCAAGTTTTTTGTTCGATTTACGGACTTGAACCAACAAGTAAACCACGAAAATCAAGAATATGGCAATCAGGATTGACGCGCCCACCATAATCAAGAAACGTTTTCGCAAGGCATCCTGCTCACGGCTCATAAGTTCCTGCCGCTCTTTTGCAGCAGCAATTTCCTGGTCTTTCAACTCAGAACCGTAACGAGCGTTCAATTGGTTGATTTGTCGTTCCACGTCGTGTTTACGCAACGTATCGTGCATATCCACATAGCGTTCGTAATATCGCAGCGATCCCTTATAATCACCCAAAGAATCTAATGTGCGTGCCATATCGCGGTACCACATAAATTCCTTCTCCAGATAATTTCCTTCTACGATACGAGGATACACTTTCAGGAAGTACTCCTTCGATTTCTCGAACTCGCCTTTTTTCTGGTACATCATTGCATATCCGTTCTCAATAGCAATAATGTCGCTGATATAATCCTTTGAAAGAGCAATTTTATAAGCATCGTCGAAATATTTCTTAGATTTCTTCCAATCGGAAATCATCATATACGTAAGACCCAAGTTACAGCGAGTTCTTACAATATTCAGAGAGTCTTTCAACTCTTCATAGATGGCCGATGCCTGTTGATAATAATAGAACGCAGAATCTACGTGCTGATACTTGGTGACAACACCCTGACGATTGAAGCCCGAGTAGATTGCCGCCATGTTTTGCATCACGTTGGCCACCTCGCCTTTGTTACCCAGCGATTTCTGCAACTCCATGGCCTTGCGGTCGTATTCAAGCGCCATTTCGAAATTTTCCAACGTGTAATAGATTCCTGCTATATTCGTCCAACAAGAAGCCACTCCTGATTGGAATCCACATTCGTCAAAACATTTACTCGCATTCAGATAATGCTGTAGCGATTCTTCCGTTCTACCAAGGTTTTGATAGATATTACCTGCTTGCAGATATCCAATACCAGTTCCACGAACATAATTGGCCTTCTTGCCCGCCTCAATTGCCTCGTTGGCATATTGACTACCTTCAAGATTCTTGCCTGTTGACCAACAAACACTTGCCATCTGGCAAAGTGCCTTGTTCAATCCCTTCCAATAATTTCCCGCACGTGCATGGTTTGCCGAGCGTGTGAAATTTGCCATGATGGAGTCGTTAATACCCATCATCATATATAATTTGGCAAGTTCGTAATATACATCGGCAGCTTTGTTCTTCAAATTATACGTTTTGGCCGTTTCCAATCCCTTATTATAATAATGAAGGATGGAATCAAGATTACCCACGGCATAAAAATCCTGTGCCTTGTTCACGCATTCATCCACAACAGGTGCCTTGGTTGAATCAACCACCTGTGCGTTCACAAAAGAACACAAGGAAAGTAACAGTGATATTATGAAAACCTTCTTTTTCATCTTCACAAAGATACAAAAACAATGAAACAATTTCTAAAAACTCAGAAATTCAATTAACAAGATTATTAACAACTTTAATTGTATAGATACGTTTTGTGATTTAAAGTTGATTTAAGATTGTACTTGAAAAGAAAATCTATTCCAAACAATCGTCCAAATCTTTAATAATCTGTTCTTTATCCATTTTCTGTCCGATGAAGACGATCTTCTCCATGCGGTCACCGTATGTTTCGTCCCAATCGCGGAGAATTCCAGGTTCTTGTTCCACCAATTTGTCAAATTCTTCTTTGGGTGCTGTTGCAAACCACAGTCCTGCTTCGGTCAATTTCTTTTGTACACCGGCTTGTTCAAACAGATAAGACATATCTCTATTGTCGTTGAAATAGCAGACACCTTTTGCACGAATTATGGTTTTTGGCCATTTTTCACACACGTACGATTCAAATTTCTTAGTGTCAAATGCCTTGCGACGATAATATACAAATGTTCCGATGCCATATTCCTCAACTTCGCCACCTTCGTGGTGATGATGATGGTGGTGGCAATGAGGGTCGTGGCATTCCTCGGCACTATGGTCGCAATGTTCGTGGTCATGATGATGATGTTCTTCCTCCTCGTGATGGTGGTGATGATGGTCGGCTTTTGCTTCGCGTTCCTCCTCTTCGGTTGCCTTTTTCTCAATTTCTTGAATCCACGCAGCGGAAATGGCTACTTTGTCGTAGTGGAACGTTTTGGTATTGATGATTGAATCTAATTCGACATCGGCATAGTTTGCCTCAATAATCTCGGCACTTGGTTGCAGTGCTTTAATGATTTGTTTGATTCTTCCTAGTTCGGATGGCGAAACCTCGTCGGCCTTGTTGAGAATGACTTTGTTACAGAATTCAATCTGTTGGATAAGAAGATTTTCAATATCTTCCTCGTCTATATTTTTCTTGGTAAGCTTTTCGCCACAAGCAAACTCGCTCTGCATACGAAGCGCATCAACCACCGTCACGATGCAGTCCAGGCGGGCAAATCCGTTTCGGGTATATTCGTCGCCCATTTGAGGGATGGAACAGATTGTTCGTGCAATTGGCTCAGGTTCGCAGATGCCGCTCGCTTCTATCACAATGTAGTCGACACGATTCATTTTTAGAATGTCGTTTATCTGTTCTACCAAGTCCATTTTCAACGTACAGCAGATACAGCCGTTTTGCAGGGCGACAAGACTTTCGTCTTTTTTGCCAACAACGCCGCCTTTTTGAATCAAGTCTGCATCGATGTTTACTTCGCCAATATCGTTCACGATAACGGCAAATTTCACACCTTTTTTATTTGCCAAAATATGATTGACCAAGGTTGTCTTTCCACTTCCTAAATAGCCAGTTAAAAGTAAAATTGGAGTAATTGTAGTAGTATTCATTGCAGTATTTTTTTCGCGTGTAAAAGTACTATTTTTAATGCAATTATCTATTTATCATTGCAAATTCTTTCGTAAAATCATTACAAATCAAAAAGAAGGTTTTACATTTGCACTTGCAAGCGAGAGTAGCTCAGTTGGTAGAGCACAAGCTTCCCAAGCTTGGGGTCGCGGGTTCGAGCCCCGTTTCTCGCTCACTTTGAAAAGCCTATTTCCAATTCTTAATTACTGTTTTTGACTTATTGCAGCAAGTAACAATGTATGTTCCAACAGGCAGATTCTCAACAGAAATCGCAACTTTTGATGGATTTATTGTATTGAATGAAATGTTTGTTATTTTGTGTCCCAAAATATCGTGAACTTCTATTGTACAAGCTGCAATAGATTCGCCTTCAGCCACAAACGTGTTTGTGTTGGCGTTTGTATATATGGTCATGTAATCCTCTGTTTCTTTTGGACGGTTGACACATTTTACGCTTGAATAGCTGTATTCGCCGTTGAAATCTGTTTGTTTGAGACGATAGTACGAAATTCCAGCCACAGGGTGTGTGTCTTCCAACGAGTAGGAGTGAGCTATACTCGTAGTTCCCGCGCCAAGCACTTTTCCGATTCTTTCCCAATCTCTACCGTTTATAGAACGTTCCACAATAAAGTAACTATTGTTTTCCTCCGATGAGGTAGTCCATTCCAAAAGAACCGATTCCGATAGGCTTGTTGCCATCCATTTACTGATAATTATTGGTAGGATTTCCGCTGGAGAATATGCTCGAAGATTAAGCGTGTTAACCCCAGCTTTCTCGATACCATTCCACCACGTATTGATGATGTGTTTGTTTCCAAAACCATCACTATTTGATGTCTCTATAGGGAAAATGTGTCCTGTGCGGGAACCTGGGTAACCATTTCTTGAGTTGTCAATTCCTTGACATTTGTCTGTTGTGCTTTCCCCCTCTACTTTGTATCTTGTGCTGGCTCCACAACCACCGGATGAGGTAACTCCATCTGATTCAGCACAATAATATGTGT
>JAEEGH010024321.1_pt1 | contig 12236 bp, 17 predicted proteins | sample 9134181 | NCBI WGS metagenome assembly JAEEGH01 (sample SAMN16246544, study PRJNA631951) | gut metagenome | biome: gut microbiome; feature: rumen; material: DP-attached | host: Bos | place: Iran: Karaj | collected 2018-10
ATTTGAATAACGATATGGCTCACCCTGCATATTTAACGCATAACCAAGCGTGAAATCAATATTGTTAGTTACAAATGAAATGTTTGTACCAATTGAAGGCATACACCCGTTAGCCGACGTTGCTGAGAATGTCGTTCTTGACGTAGGCAGTATCAAATTAGGATCATAAGTTACTGTGATGTCATAGAAATTACCCGTTGATGAACCGTCCTCTGTTTTTCCTGTAAGTGTACGGGAAGTAGTGCTCGTAGCGCCAGATTGGGTATATCTAAACTGTATAAGTCCTGAGCCGGTGCTTTTTGACAACGCCCATCTGATATCAAAGCCAGGCCAACCACCTGTAGGCAACTGAGTGGCTGATTTTGCACTCATAATGTTATACAGCCAGTTTGACCCGCTATCTTCCGTATCTTCGACAATTGGAGGCCTTGGCTGTTCCGTCCTATCAGTTTCGAACTTAATGTGCATAACAAATCCACAGTCGTCGTCTGTAAACGGAACAAACTCAGTATTTACGCCGTCTCCCGTAATATCCTTGCCTTCTCCTTCTGAACCCGTCGTGTCTATTTCATAACCTGTGACAACAGGTTCTCCATTGGAATTGTATGTGATATCCTGAGTAGATACATTGCCTGAAGTATCGCCTGAGACATTCGTACCACTTGTAGCTTCCCCGTTCTCATCATATTGAACAGTACTGATTTCATAAGAACCGTCAGCATTGTTATTCGTCGTGCTTTCTGAACTACCAATCGTGTTTCCGCTTTCGTCCATTATTACAACACTTTCTTCAACGTATGAAGAGCCGTCTTCGTTCTCAGTAACAGTGGTAATGGTGGTTGTGGAGTTTCCGCTTTCGTCAACAATAACTTCTGTAGTGGTTTCTGATGTTGAACCTGACCTGTAAGTAGCCGTTAGCGTATGGGTTGCAGACTTGCCCCCATAAACGGCGATTATTATAATTTCAGAATTGTTCGCTGTTGAATTTATTGTCAATAGTCCATTATTGTCTATACTGCCATAAGTGGAACCACTGACAATTGACCATGCAACGCCCGTTGACAGTGCTGCGTCGTTATACAACGCAAGACACTGACACGTTTCGGCCGCAACAGTTGATGGTGCGGCAATCTCGAACCTTGCAGAAGTAATTTCCCCACCAAAAACGGAAACTGTCTGTCTCAGATATGTTAGAAACTGTTCTTGAGTAATACTACTCCAAACACCGTTCGTCTTAATGAAGAAATTGTTTACTTCAGAAAAATTCGAATTTTTCTTTATGTAAACTTTACTCATTGTTACGATGTTTGTAGATAAATGTCTCCGTCAACTCCGATTGAAGATAGTGGAACGTCAGTTCCTGAATATACCGTAGAAGGTGTTACAAGTGCCCAAGCGCCGTTTACTACCTGAAGGATTTTACCATTATCCGCCGCAGTAACTGCGGGAAGTCCTGAACCTCCGCCACCCTGAACAGTAATTTCGGCAACCCCATTTGTTACGGTGGCTGCGGATCCATTCACGTTAATCCCTGTAATGGCGTTTTTAGTGTACCCACTGTTGGATATGGTTGTATCATCGGCAAGAACGTACCTTTCTTGGGACCATTCATTTGAACTATTACAAATCCAAACGATTACCCTAATGTGTGCGACATTATCGCTTGTAAAATGGGATGTATGTGTAAACTTAAAGCCAACGTTAAACGTTTCGCCGTCAAAAGTATAGACATTATTCGCACCGTCTTTAGCAAGAATAACCTTTCCGGCGGTTCTTGCTTGATTTATTTCACTATAGGTTGTTGTTCCATATATTGCAAAGAAAACGATGGCGGTGTCGGCGCTTGTAAGCCCGTCCTTGGTGAAACCACTTGAAGATATTGTCGCTTCTGTAGGGATTGTTGTGGCCGTTGTCAGATATTCGCTGTGCGTATGTCCTGTCGTAGAATAGTTACTTCTCTCGGACGTAGCCATAGCACCGACTTCAGCAGCCGTATGTGTGTGAGCGGTTGTGGCATAGTTAGAACGCTCGCTCGTAGCCATAGCACCAACTTCTGCCGCAGTGTGCGTGTGAGCGGTGGTGGCGTAATTGGAACGCTCGCTTGTCGCCATAGCGCCGACCTCTGAAGCCGTGTACGCAGGCTTGTTCTCAGCCTTTGCCCAAGCCGGGACAGTCGGGTCTGTTTCTGTGAAACCGGTAAGCGCGTTCTTGGTGAAGCCGCTCGACGTGAGGCTGGCCTCGGTTGGAATGTCATCCGTTATTGCAATTGTTCCGGTTTTCTTTGGCAAATACAATTGATAACCGTCATCAATAACGTCCATCCAATATGGATATATGGCTATTTTTCTGGTACCGGTGCTACCGCTTCTAATCTCAATTGATTCGTAAGTTACATTCACGTATTTATTCGTTCCGGTAGTTCCGCTGTTTTCTCTAACTTTCACATGATTGTCCACGGTTCCACCCGCCAATGGAAGGTAATCGTGTGTGTGCCCCGTTGTTGAATAGTTAGAACGCTCGCTTGTCGCCATAGCACCGACTTCTTCAGCTGTGTGAGTGTGGGCAGTACTTGCATATTCACTATGAGTGTGCCCCGTTGTAGAATAATTGCTTCTTTCAGAAATTGCCATAGCACCGACTTCCGCAGCTGTATGTGTATGAGCCGTCGTTGCGTAGTTAGAACGCTCGCTTGTTGCCATAGCGCCAACTTCTGCGGCTGTGTGAGTGTGTGCCGTAGTAGCATACTGACTATGGGTGTGCGAGCTATCAACGAAACCAAGGTCGTTGTATAGGTCGCTTACATATTGAGGTACGTTTATTTGCTCAATCCTATCGTTCAAATCATTGAGGGCGGCAGCAACCACTTCCTCGTCCTCTGTATATGCTGAGATAGTAAGGAATTTCTCATCGGCTGCTGTCTTGTCATAATAATTTGATGGGTTGAAAATAAGTGAAAGAGGGATTTCGATATCCTCTTTTCCCGCATCCGTGTTAAATGTCACTACAAGGCAGGTAACACCTGAATTCGTACCACCCGTAGGAGTCGTAATTTCAACGTCGTCGACCATTCCATCCTTAATGAAATTGGTTGCGTCAACGTATGCCTTAACTGTATTTCCGTGTTTGAAGTTAATCCTTTTACTGTTTGAATCGTACTCTGCCCCGTCGAAATAGTCCGTTACGGAAGGCATTTGTCCAAGGATTTTCGCATCAGAAGAAAACGTAACAATCTCATTGTTAGCGTTCTTGATAGACATTGTTTCTCCGCCTTTTGCGTAGTTAATGGCAATCTCGCCATATTCAATAGTGCTCGCAGAAGGTAATTTTGGTTGACCATTGGTCAACACGTTACTCTTTTTGTGGATAACTTGATATTGTTTTGACATAGTATAAAAAACGTTTTTTATCGGATATAGATCCGTTCCCTATAAATATTTTTGCGATACGAAAAATAATGGTATATTTGGGCAAAAGCGTAAGCATATATGAGCAGTAATTTTTTGATAGATTTCAACCCGAAAATCAACGAAAATGTAGATATTTTCATTTATAGCCATGTGCCGTTCGTTCCCGTTGTTGAGAACCCTGTTTATAAGATATTGACAAACAGCCATGCCCCGACCGAAGAGTTCAACCGATATCCTTACGACATTACGACATCGGGTGGAACGTTGTGTTGCAGAAACCTTCCGGTTTTTCGTGACTACACAGGGGACAATATTTCAGACAAGAACCTCATGTTCAACGAATATGCGGGTTTCTATTGGATTCTCCACAATTGGGAGTTGAAAGATTATATCGGTATGTTCCATTACCGTCGTTACTACAATTTCCTTGACGAAGTTCCAAACATCGAGAAAATTTTCTCATACGGTGTCAAGGTTATCCTGAACAGTAGGTTTATGCTGAAATATCCTCCGGGATACGCTTCAAAGAGCAATCGTGAATTTTATAAGATTTGGCATAATGTGGACGATTTTGATCTTATGGGAAAAATCGTCAAGGAGAACTATCCGCAATATGCTGACGGTTGGGATAAGATGGCAAATGCTGATTTTATTTTCCCTTCAAGCCTGTTCATTATGCCGAAGGAACTGTTTAAGGAGTATGTTTCTTTCGCCCTTGACGTAATGAACAAATTCAATGACGCTCGTGGGTGCCATACCCCCGAAGAATGGATTGCCTACGTTGAACAGCACAAAGACGAATACGTGCGTCCTCAGCACAAGTATTACGACGTGAAAATGCAGGCTCGTGCAACAGGATATCTTGTTGAGCGTTGCCTTGCTGCGTTCCTTATGGCAGGAGACGATCCGCTATTGGACCACGCCGTAGAATACGAATGGTCCATACTCCCTGAAAAGGCTTGGAAACGTCAAAAACCGCAACCGCAACTTTCGGCTAACACGGAAAACAAATAATATGAGCGGGATTAGAGACGCAGAAGAATTTGCTTACAGGTGGGCTGGGAGTGCCCCTTGTGAGGACTGTGAAAAATTCAGGGAATGCAGTGATAACGATCTTCCTGAATGCGAAGAAATGTGGAAATGGCGTGAAGTATATAGCGAAGGACTAAAAAAATTCATAGAAGGACATGAAAATAAAACTGAAGAAAATAAACAATAACGCACGGCTTCCGGAGAAAGGAAAGCCCGGCGATTTTGGCTATGACGTATGGGCTGTTTCCGAGGAAGAGATTTTCCCAAACGTATGGATGTACCGTCTCGGTTTCAAGTACGAGATTGACAGGGAAAAATTACAGGAACAATTCATACCAACAGAAACAAGGCAGGCGAACATACCATTTTGGGATATGTTTGACATATCCATAGATGTCCGTCCGAGAAGTAGCATTTCAAGTACGGGTATGATGTTGGCAAACTCACCGGGAACCTTGGATGAGTTTTTCCTTGGTGAGCCGAGAGCGGTGTTCTACCATGTCTTCCCCGATATGCCGAGATACAGGGTTGGGGATAAGATTGCACAAATTAAGGTTGGTATTGCCCCAAAGAATGTTCAATTCGAGTGGGCTGACGAAATAAACGAAAACACCGAACGTGGTGAAGGTGGGTTCGGATCAACAGGGAAACAGTAGTATGGAAAGAATTATTTTTATAAATGGCAAAGAGTTAAACCTTAGAACGCAAAGCAAGGTTGAAATAACGGACGTACTACGGTCTGACACCGCACAAATGGTTAAGGCGTATCACGGGGCATTCATAGACCTGTTTAAGGCAGAAAATGACGGAATAACCATACATTTCTGCTATGATTATAAAACAGAAGATTTATCAGCATTATAGGATATGGAAAAATTGATAGTTGTAGTTTATGTGGGCATTCGTCAATTCATGGATGACGATGCCATTGATTATCTTGATAAGATATCACAAGTTTTCGGAAACAGACTTGGAGACGACGTGTATTGCCTTATTGTTCCAAAAAGGGATACTACGGAAATAACAGTTGATTGTATCAATCCGAAACTCGTTGATGCGGAACTCTATAGGGAAGCGGAAAAACGTGTTAAAATTTTTCAAGACGCAATTGACGAGATAATGGAGCATAGGAAGACAATAAAGAAAGGCGAGGATTAGTCCCCGCCTTTTTGCTTAATCACCGTTATTTTTGGGAAATCTGGCTGTTCGTCAGGATCCGGAGTCCTAAGCAATTCTTTTGCTTCCGATTCAAACAGTTCAACCACTTTTTCAAGCCTCTTTCCACTCAATCCTTCGGTAAGTCCGAGTGATTTCCACCGTTCACAGATTTCTTTCCTGACTTTTTTAGCGTCCTCCTGTTCCATTAGTCCTTGAGCAATTCCCTTCCGTCCGAAACCGGTGGCTGTCCCGTTCCGCCTTCAATGTTTCCCGCCATTTTACGGGCGTAATTGAGCCAAAACTCTTCCTTTGCGAGTTCCTGTTCAACGCTATTCTCCGGCTTCAATCCAAGCCTCATACGATAGAAAAACGCCGTAATTTCTGCTGCGGTTTTCATCGCTTCGTCACCCCAAATCCTGCGGGCCATTTCAACCGCCTCAATCGGATACCTGTTGTAATGGGACGGGTGGTTCACCATTTCGTAATTTTTGTCTTCTGCCATATCTTACTCTCTTTTTAACATGTTAATATCTTCAACAAATTTTAAAATCGCTATTCTTTCAAGAATTTGCTCTTTAGTCATAAGTCCTTCAACGACGTATGCTTTTTCGCCTTCCTTGAAGAAATAACTTACGGGCAACCCACGCAGGTAGTACTTGTCAACAAATCCTTCGTCTGCGTCGTCTACGTCGATTTCGAGAAATTCTGCAGTATCCGCATTCTCTTTCTCAATCTGCTCAATGTTCTCTTCGAGAACCTTACACGGGCCGCACCAATCGGCACCGAACTTAGCAACAACAATGTCGTTTTCCCTAATGGCATTGCTGAGTTCTTCTTCTGTTTTAATTTTCTTCATAGTTGTATTTTTCACAAAACTTTTTCCTGTACTCAATATGTGCCTTGTACAGTGCATCCGAATGTTTCTCGAAAACATTTCCACTGTCTTTAACAGGCACAATCACTATCGTCCCATCGTTTATCCTTTCCTTAATTGCATCAAGGGCGTTTTTTCCTGATTTGAACCACTCATTTGCAAACACAGTGCGGAATATCTTACGCACGCCGTCTATTGAATATGGGACATATTTCCCGTCTTTCGTGCAAAGCCAAGAATGTATGTATCTTGAAACGTCATCAAGAAAATCAACCAAATTTTTCAGTTCTTTGTCCATTACAAATTCTTGAAAAATTCTTTCACAAGGTTCTGCACTTCAACGTTTCCGAAACCTTCCTTATTTGCTATCCATTTAAGGTATCCAGGCTCTTTTTCGTACGCTTCCTTGATAGTCATACCCTTCGTCTTTCCGAAGTCAAATTTGTAGCCTTCTACCGTCATTACGGGGCGTTCATAGGCTTCTACTGCCTCGTTGTTACCACTGTCAATGAAATCAAGCCCGACAATCTCCTTACGGCTTGCGATAAAGTCAGCATAGAACAGAATTAGCTGTTTTCTCGACTCAGGCTTTGGTTCCTGCCAAGGTCCCATGTGGCTCTCGATTACATAACGCATATCGTGAATGTCGCCCGTGGTGATTGTCTCCCACTCGTATTCGTCGTATGTTTTCTTGACGAAATCGGAAGCGAGTTGCGGGTGTTCCCTGACGGTGTGTCCTTCAATTCCGTCTCCCTGTTTCTTGATATCATGAGCAATCGCAGCGACGATAAGGATATCCGCATCACGGCGGTTCACGGTGCCGAACTCCATTTCAGGACGGATAAGTTCATTAACGAAATAAGCAACAGCCTTCGTGTGCCTTACAAGCCCACCTTCGCCCCTTGCGAAGTCAGGGTGATACTTACCCGAAGAACTGGCCGGCACACTGAAAAAATAATCGTCAGCGTCCCTTAACAGTTGCTTTGCAAATTCACGCAGATCCTCGTCTGCAATGTATGAAAGTTCCCTTTGGAACAATTCAATTCTTTCTTTTGATGTCATAAATTAACGTATTTTATGTTCTGTTAGATATTTTCTTAATTTCTCCGAGTATGTTTCAAGCGGAATCTTGTCATAGGTTCCGTCAGGAAGCAACCATATAAGCCTTCTACCGATTACATTGAAGCCGAGTTGTTCAAGGTTGAGTTGATATAGCGACAATTGCAATTTATACAGGCTGCAAGGCATATCAAGCAATTCATTGAACGGATATAATAGTTTCTTCTCTTGGAAATTCTTGTACAAATCCTTGTTTGTCTTATAGTCGAAGATCACAAACCCACTCTTTTCTGCGGGTTTCCCGTCCAACTCCGCTTCATAGTAGAAAAGCATATCGAACGTACCGCTATAGTTCAGTTCCTTGTGATATGTTATGTTCTCAACGGCAATCGGTACGAAACATACGGGAAGGTCTTCCCAAAACTTTACAGTCGCTTCTTCTTTCAGGAACCTGGCCTCAAATCCGCCGTCTTCCGTAAGCCTGTCCTTGAATGCGGGCAATATCCTGTCCCACTGCCCCGTCATATACCAAAAACAGGACTCACCGAACTCATGCCGTTCTGAGCCATGTGCACAAGCCTTCTGTGAATTTTCAGCCCAAGCCTTTTCAATCTCTTCGGCTGTCATTCTGTAATATTTGGAGTTCTCATTGTTGTAGTTCCTTTCGTATGTCTCACGAGCCTTTGTATGTGCGTCAAAATGCTCTTGGAACATGTGCGTTACGTTTGAAACGCAGGTGAACTCCTTATCGCCGAGAAAATATCTGTGCCCTTCTTCAACGAATGTAAGCCCCTTGAACGAGTCAATGATTTTCTGCCTCATTTCCTGATATTTGGGCCTATCCCAAATACCGTCCCACTTTCCTTTATATAATACTCTACTCATATCTTGCCAGATTATTAGGTTTTTTCCTAATATTTGCCGAATATTAAGTTTTTACTTAATATAGTTTTCCAATTTTTCCTTCACGAGTTTCTTCCTCAGTTTATCAACGATCACATCGCAATGGCATGACTGAGGTTTGCAGTAGCAACCGAGATACACGTCCTGGCCAGCCTTGTATCTGTCGTAAATTTCGTTTACAGCACGTGTAAACTCCCTGTGGGAGCCGTACATTAGGTTGAAATAGTCAGCATATCGTTCAATGGCTGTTTCCCTGTCCTTGACGACGTATTTAGCCTTTGTTTCCTTGTCCTTGATATGTGTGTATGGATTACCAAGGATCGAGCCCCTACCGCAATAAAATACGTTAGGCCCGAAATGCTCTTCCTTCGTGATATTGAATACGTGTATTCCGCTCATATTGCTTCAAATATACTAATTTTCGCTGATAGCCCGGTATTTATATAAAAATGTTCGCAAGATGTTAACAAAGAAACAGAAATCATTGCTCGAAAACAAGATATATCGTCTAATCAAAGAGTCCATGTTCGAAAACGGATTTGGCGAGAACATGTACTATGAGAAGAAAAGTAAGGACGACAGCGAAGAAGAGCACAGGCATGATAAAATGGATGACGGTGAAAGGCACGACGGCGCAGATTCAGCAAAAGAAGATACCGTCATCGATTGGCTCGATAACGAACAGGAACTTCACTCTGTATTGTCATACGAACTTTATCCCGACAAGGCTTCTGACGGAGAAGCCGGCAGGGGTGCTGCAAGAAGCCTGTTCAGCAAGAAATATCGTGGGGAAGACAACAACGGGAAATCATACGATTTCAGCCCCGAAGAGATTAACAAACTATATAACCTTCGAGACGACTTCCTGACAGATATAGGTGCTAAAAAATCATAAAAGAAAAACCTCGGATTTCTCCGAGGTTTTTTGTTTTTTAGTCTTTGACGTTAACAAGTCTCTTCCTGTTCTCGTCCCAAACTAGGTTGTCGTGGTTTTTCATGAAAGCCAGTGCGGTTGCAACTTCCTTCGGTGTTGCTACGTGGTCTACGTCAGAAAGGTAGTCCTTAATTCCATAACCGCCAAAGTCATATTCAACATAACGGTTTGCACCGTTGTCGGTATATGCGTACTCGAAATCGAAAACAACGGTGTCCGTCTTTTCGTCAATGGATCTTACCTTTCCAATGGCATGCATTGGACCACTTTCCGTTTTTTCGTCCTTCATCATAACGAACAGTCCCGGTTCAATCTTTACGGGCGGAGGGCACTCTGCACCGTCCGTTACTTCAGTGAACTTTGGCTCTTCGTTGTCAAGGACTTCGTTCATTTTCTTAATGTTGAGCTTCTTCTCTACATTGGAAACCGCAGGGCGTAGTGTGTCTTTCTTTAAGAATTTGCCCAAATTGCTCTTAATGTAGATAATCTCATTGGCAAGAATAGCGTAAATCACGTCTTTGGTAAGGAACGTACCGCACTGAGTGGTAATGTCGCTCTTACGGAAACGCTTCTTGCACAGTTCCCTTCCAACGTTCTCGTCGAACTTGTCTTCGGGATTGCAGATTGCCCAACCCATGTTGAAATGCTTCGTTCTTGAATACGGGTGGCTGAAAAGCAGTGACGTGGTGTTCTTCGTCTCGTACTCCAAGACAGTCTTTCCGTCACGGGTAAATTTACACGGGAACACGGCGAGGCCGTCAATTTTACCGTCCTCCCACAGTTCACCGTAAACCATAATGATTTGACCGCTAGGCAGCGTGTCAGTCATCTGATACGACTTAAATCTCTTTTTCATATTACTTGTTTTTGTTAATAACCATGTCAATAACTCCTTCCGCGACTGCTTCATCAGGGGTAAGCCAATAATCGCGGTCGCAAATCCGCTTCACATAATCATAGTCCTTGCCCATATTTTCGGCGAGAACCCTGTAAAGCATATCCTGACACTTCTCCATTTCCTTTGCAGCAATGTAGATGTCGGAAGCAGGTCCTTGTGCACCGCCACTCGGCTGATGAATCATAATCTTGCTATGAGCAAGCGAACGGCGCTCGCCCTTCTCACCCGCAGAAAGCAGGACTGCAGCCATAGAAGCGGCAGTACCGCAACAGGTGGTACGGACAGGACAGTCAATAAGATTCATAACATCGTAAATGCTCATTCCGTCGTAAACGGAACCACCGGGAGAATTGATATAAAGGTCCACGGGCTTGTTGGGATTTTCCATTTTCAGGAAAAGAAGCTGTGAATTTACAATGTTTGCAACCTCGTCGTTAATCCCTGTACCAAGGAACAGGATGCGATCCATGAACAGACGGCTGAACACATCCATCTGAGCAACGTTAAGCTTTCTTTCCTCTGTAACAGTAGGGCTGATATACGCGCCAAGCATTTTACCGTAATTGTCAATCATTGTTCCGGAAACTCTGTGGTCTCTCGCAAACAGCCTGTAGTCTTTTTCTAAATTGTCCATTATCTATTTTTAATTGATTTTAGTAATACAAAGATAGGGAGAATTTTTCTAACTTCCAAGTTCGTAGAATTTCTCCAATAGTTTGTGCTGTTCCTTTGTAATCTTGCTTGGAACCTTGTATTTCACCTTTAGCACGAAATCGCCGTTTCCTGTCTTCGGCTTTCCAAAGAATGCCTGCTCGAACCTACGAGAGAAACCCCTACCGCTTACACGTATCTCAGTTCCCTCTTTTGATCCTTTCGGTATCTTAACCCTGACAGGAATTCCGTCAGGCAGGTAGACAGTTTTTTCACAACCGTCCCATGCTTCAAGAAGCGTAAGGTCGATAGGACAATAGAGGTCGGACTCTTCACGATAGAACGGGGCACCACCTACTACGTTGAATACAATCACCAAATCGCCGGGTACTCCGCCTTTGCTCAGTGGAACGCCACCCATACCGGGAACCGATGTGTTCATACCTGTCATTATCCCAGCCGGTACGTCAATGCGGACAGTTTCATCTGACATTTCAGAACCTGTACCGCCACAGTGCTTGCACTCTTTTATCGAGTTGTCCTTACCCGTTCCGTGACAGAATTGGCAGGGAACTCTCTGTTCAAAGAACATATTTCCACCGCCTGATCTTGTAACAACCCATCCACTACCGTCACAATGCGGGCACTTGTGCTCAAGCCCGTCTTCCGTACCGTTTCCGTGACAATGAGAACAAGGAACAGGCCTCTTGAAATGTACTTCTTTTTGGCTTACGCCTGTATATGCTTCTGCAAAGGAGATATTTACACTCGCTCTTACGTTCGGGCCTTTTTCAATGGGTTCTTCCCACATTCCGAAAGGGCTTCCGAAAGGGTTTCCGAAACCTGCTTGTTTCCTGATTTCGTCAAATATGCTACCTCTGCCAGAGCCTTCAAAATCGTATTTTTGGCGTTTTTCAGGATCAGACAAAACAGAATTGGCTTCGTTTATCTCCTTGAATTTCTCTTCCGCAATTTTCTTTTCTTCTTCAGTTCCATTAGCCCACCTGTCAGGGTGCCATTTCACTGCAAGCGTCTTATAGGCTTTCTTGATATCGTCAGCACTTGCGTTCTTCTTTAAACCTAAAATTTCGTAATAGTTTTTCGCCATTTCTAATAAAATGATATGAATTCTCTATGCAAATATACAAAAAATTCGCCCCGAAAGGCGAACTCTTTGCGTTTTATTAGCATTGATTAGAACGGAAGGTCCTGTTCATCGTCTTCATCATCGTCAGCCGGCTTTCCACGCTTCTTCGGCTTAGGTGCCTCTTCTTCGTCATCCTCAGCAGGCTCGACAGCCTTGCGCTTCCTCGGCTTAGG
>JAEEGH010024324.1_pt1 | contig 12234 bp, 12 predicted proteins | sample 9134181 | NCBI WGS metagenome assembly JAEEGH01 (sample SAMN16246544, study PRJNA631951) | gut metagenome | biome: gut microbiome; feature: rumen; material: DP-attached | host: Bos | place: Iran: Karaj | collected 2018-10
CAGTAGGACTGGAGAAAGGCTGTTATGCGATAGAGAAATATGAGTATAAAGGCTATAAGAAACGTAAACGTGCCGAAGTGCAGAATTACCAGCGCACGTTCACCGAGAACTGGCCTAAGGCCGTCGGCTGGAGAAGTGGAACCGTCGATGCCGGTGGCCATGTCGTCTTGGGCGAGTCCGTGTCTATACACACGCCCTATGAGCCGTTGGAGAAGGAGTAAAACATGATTATAACAACTTAAATAATTAGCAACATGAAAAAGTTTTTAGTAACCATGATGGCCTTCGCGCTGACGATAGCAGCGCAGGCCGAAAAAATTGATTCAACACAGTTTGTAGCCTTCTACAACTACACCATTCAGACACAGGACGACGAGGGGCAGAACGTCACGGACTCGCTGCGATTGGCTCTGCTGGTGGGCACACGTGCCACGTATTGCACCACCGTTTTAACTTACAACAGGGAAGGACGGCCAAGTAAGGAGATGCTAAATGCCTTCATTATGCATTTCCAGAATGTATTAACAGACATGGGAAATGCTGAAGTGGTAACAATTGAACCAATCTATCCCAACCGTTACGAGACTCACGAGCCATTGGCAAAGGTGGACTGGACGCTGACGGAGGACACGCTGACCATCAGCGGACTACCCTGCCATCGTGCCACGGGCAAGCTCTACGGCAAGCAGTGGACGGTGTACTATACCGAGGAGATTCCTTCGTCGGCTGGCCCGTGGAAGTTGCGCGGTCTGCCTGGAATGATTGTGAAGGCCGAGGATGCTGAGGGCATCCATTGCTTTGAGTTGTACGAGACAAAGAATGTAGTAAGGGGCATCGGCACTGTTAGCAATCCTGACTATCAAAAGCTGAGCCGCAAGAAACTGATGGAATACAAGAAGAAGACGCTGGGCAATCCCCGTTATGTCAAGGAGCCGATATATTATGTGCCCCAATTACCTGACGATTATGATGATTTGACTTATCAAGGTACAGTTTATCATATATCTGCACGTATGTTAATCCCTCAGAAAAGCCATGTATATCAACCGTTGGAACTGGAGTAAACAATGAAAAAGATTTTAGTAACCATGATGGCCCTCGCGCTGACGATAGGAGCGCAGGCACAACAGCAAGATGATGGTATGGATGCGTTGTTGGCAGCTATGATTGCGGCCAAAATCCATCAAGACAGCATCGACACGTCGAGCCTTGTGGCGGTGTACGACTACGAATGTCAGACGCAGGACGCGGACGGCAAGGCGGTGACGGATAGGATGAAGGTGTGCCTACAGGTGGGACAGCACTGCACACGCAGTTATCCCTATCGGAAATTCCGCGAAGACACGGAAGGCTATGACTATTTTACGCCCGACGAACTGCCTATGCTGAGGGCAGAGTCGTTCTGCTTTATACCCGAGGTGTTGACGAACTACCCAGACGGCAAGGTGACGGTACGCGACGCCATCGTGCCGACTCCATACGAGACGTGCGAAGAGCGAAAACCCGTCAAGTGGACGCTCAGCGATGATACGCTGACCGTCGGCGGCTACCTGTGCAAGACGGCCACGTGTCAGTTGCACGGAAGGAAGTGGACGGTGCACTACAGCGAGGACATCCCCACGTCGGCAGGGCCGTGGAAACTATGCGGACTGCCAGGACTGATACTCGAAGCAGAGGCTGACGGCATCCACCGCTTCACGATTGCCGACATTCAGCGCAAAGCCTCGCCAATCTATTACGAGACGAATGCCATCACCGTGAAGACTACTGAGGCGAAGCTTATCAAGAACCGCATCAGGACATTTGGCAACAGACTCTACTTGAAAAATCCCAAGTATTACGTTGGCGACCTCAGTACCGCCGACGTCACCCACGACACCGAGGGAATACTTGTCAACAACGTGTATGTGAATAATAAGGCACACATGTATCAACCGCTGGAATTGAAGTAGAAAGGAATGCAACGACTCCTATACATTATATTATATGTAGTGCTGGCAGCGTCGGCATCTGCACAGGTGAAAGTAACGGGACGGGTGATAGACCTGCAGAACAAGCCCGTGAGTGATGTGATTGTGAAACTGGTAAGCGGCAGCAAGACGCTGGCGTTCACCAGCAGCAACGCTCAGGGTGTGTATAGCCTTGAAGTCAAGAACGTGCCCAGCGGGGAGGTGATGCTACAGTTCACCCATATCAGCTATGAGAAGGAGTCGGAACGTGTGACGCTGAAGGAGAAGGTGACTAAGGTGGACATGATTCTCTCTCCGAAGAGCATCAGTCTGAAGGAGGTGACGGTGAAGCCAGACCCACTGCGGCAGAAGGGCGACACACTGAACCACAACCTCGCATCGTTCCTCGGCAAGGGCGACGTGACGCTGGAGGACGGGCTGAAACGGTTGCCGGGCGTGGACGTGGCGCAGAGCGGTGCCATCAGCTACATGGGCAAGCCCATCTCGCAGTTCAACATCGAGGGGCTGGACATGCTGGGCGGCAAGTAAAACCTGGCGACGAGGAACATCCCGGCGGACTACGTGACGCAGGTGGAGATAGTGCGCAACCACCATAGCCGACGGGTGGAGAAGGACGTGCCGAGCAACGAGGTGTCAATGAACATCCGGCTGTCGAAGAAGGCGAAGCTGAAGCCGTTCGGACAGGAAGAGGCGGGTGCTGGATACATGGAGGACGGCAATGATAGGCTTCAAGACTTGCTCTGCATGACGGGCATGATGTTCAACGACAAGTTCCAGACTATCTGCTCATTAAAGGGAGGTAACTACAAGACCTTTGCTCGGGCAGACATGTATGACCATTTTGGAGGCAATGTCATCATCACTCCAGCCACCAGTCTGTTCGGTGGCTTTGATGACGGTGCACCTCCGCAGGGCGAATATCTCTATCAGCGTAATGGTATGGTGACAATCAATGCCATCAACAAATTGGATTCGGTCACGACGGTGAAAGTGAATGCTGACTACAGCTATCACAGAGCTACGCACGACATTAGTCAGAGCAGCACCTATCTTTCTGGCGATGGCAGCTATGTGACCGTTACCGAACAGACCTCTCCTCTTTCAAAGGTGCATCTGCCCAAGTTGTCGGTGAATTATCTGAAGAATGCCGACCGCGTGTATCTGAGCGATGTATTCTTTTTGAAAGGTATGTTTGAACAGAATGAGGGGGATGTTGTGGCAAACGGAAAAGAGATAGGGCAACGCCGACATTCTTCGTCGTTTGAGATAGACAACAGCTTTTATTGGTCGGATAGGACACCAAAGGGAACTGTCCGATATGTCAGTGTACCCATTTCATTCAAACGAACACCGACGTTGAGATTGACTTTCAACCAAGACGGAAACGGGTATGAACAGACAGCCCAATCTTCAACACTCAAGATGAATGTCCATACGTCATTCACTATTCCCATTGGCAAGGTTTTTAAGGTCAGTCTGCCTGTCGCCCTGAATGCCACGTATGATGACTTAGAGACTTATCGTGAGGTGACAGGAGAAAGAAACGACATTCGCGGTTGGGCATTCAATCCAACCATGAATCCTGGCTTCGAGATTCATTCGCGCAACCGCCGCTTCTATCTCAGTGCCGGACTGGGTGCTGTATTGAAGGGACTGTATTACAACAAGCTCATCTACACCAAGCCCGTGCTCAACCCCTCGATGGGCATCAACTACACTTTCTCGGCCAACAGCAAACTGCATTTTTCGACGGGCTACACAACGCAGACAGGCGACATGATGACACTGCTGACGGAGACGATGCAGGTGAACTACCGATCGGTGCGTACCTCGTCGGGCATCATCGGCGAGTCGAACACGTGGCATACGTCGGGTGAGTGGAAATGGCAGTTGCCCATGCAGTACTTCACGCTGAGCCTTGCCGCCAGCCACAGCGAGGAAAAACGCAACACGCTCTACTCGCAGAGCGTCAGCGGCATCGATGTCAGCAGTAGTGCCCTGCTGCGCGACACCCGTAGTCGCTCCAGCAACTTCTCTGTTGCCACTACGAAGAACTTTCCGTCACTCTTTGCCAAACTCGGTGCCGATGCCTCTTGTGGTTTTGGCGACAGTGAGCAGGCCGTTAATTCCGACATCTTCAAGGTACGCTCCAACAACTACAACCTCCACGGCAATGCCTCCGTCACTCCCATTCAGTGGCTCGAACTGCGCTACGAAATCTGCTACGGCTGGTCACGTTCCCGCTACTCCGAGGAAAGCAATACAGTAACCTCCCTCACCCATAGCGGAGCCATCCACATATTCCCCATCGCCACCCTCGACCTCTCCTTTGACTATGACCATGTGCGGCGCCAGATCACTACCGACCAATACAAGCGCATGTCCCTCTTCAACGCCTCCGCGCAGTACAAGTACAAACAATGCGTCCTCCGTCTGGAACTCACCAATCTCCTGAACCAGCACAGCTACTCCTATACCGTCTTCGACGGCATCAATACCTACACCTACGACTACGACCTCTGTGGTCGCACCGCCCAAGTGAGGCTAACAGTTATATTGTAAGATAATTAAAGAATACATAAAGAGGATTAAGTCAGTAATTTTTGTTCAAAGACCTATAGGCACCTAAAGAATACATAAAGAAGATTAAGTCAGTAATTTTTGTTCAAAGACCTATAGGCACCAAGCCCCGCCTCGTCGTGATGACGTGACGGGGCGACTCGCTACAGGAGGGTATTCTTGGAGGTTATGTTATTGGAGCCAGTGGAAATACACATAGAAAGCAATCTCCATTGCTATCGTTATGATTGACAGAATGGATAATGAGCCAACAACATAGAACACCTTTGTTGAAATCCAAACTCCTTCATTGTTCTTAACGATGTTCGTTAGTCTTTGGCTCTGCTTCTGCCAAATCTTTTCCTGCTGTTGGTTATGGACGGCAAGTTTCTGTTCCTCTTGCCCCAGCCATTGGGTATGGATTTCGTGCATCTTCTGCCAGTCAGCATCTGAGACATCCACCGACACCTTCAACTTTGTGGGTGCATCTTCCATGACTTGGTCAATATGCTCGTTGATGGTGTCAAACTTACCACTGATGGTATCAACGGCATTACCCAGTTTCTCCTCGGCTCGCTGATACTGCCGGATTACCGCCTCACATTGAAGTGTGGCATTCACACAGGTATTGGTAGCCTTATCGATATTGCCACTCAGTTTCTTCAGTTCAGGAACACGACTGATGATGTCCTGTTCGGCATCCTGCTCCTGAATGTCCTCTTCGACCTCGCCCCACATCTTTTCGAAATCGGGCTTGTCCTCGTTGTTCTTACTTTTTCTAATCATAGATATGTGTGGTTGTTTTAACGGTGATAACCACGTTGACGTGACTTTGGTTTACAAATGGAATGAGCCATCTTGAGACAGCGGCGAGCATACTGACGTTCATCTTCGTCATCTTTCTTGCCCCAATCAGAATCAGGGGAGGAACCGCCACCACCTCCACATGATTCGGACATGGATGTAGCGACATCAATGTAGCCAACAAAGAGAAGCATTGCGGTGTGGGCAATGTTCTCGACAGTGGCAATATCATTGTCCTCTGGAACCAGAGCCTCATTGAGGAAAATGTCTTTGACCGAATTTGAAATCTCAATAACCTTTGTGCCAATAGGTGTATCAATTTTGAATGTAGTGAAGGAAGGTACAGGCTTTGCCTGGACTCTTGGCTGCACCTTGGTCTGGGTAGATGTCGGCTTTGGAGTTACTGGGCGAGACGAACGGCTGCTTGATGTGACAGTCGGTGAAGTTGGCTTCACTCTGGCCTGAGTAGGCTTCGGATGGAATTTCTTCCATGTGGCTTCAAGTTGTGATGCCATGAATCTGCGACCGATTTCAGAAGCCTTGAATACGGAGGCATTCTTGCCGATGGTATAGCCCACAAGTTCCTTGCTCTTGTCGTAACGAGGAGTAACTTCATAGCCCTTCATATGAAGCATCTTGAAATAGAAGTCAATGTCAAACTCCTGCATCTTCTGTAGGGTGTATTCGCAGAAGTCCGCAATCTCTTGCTTCCGTATATCACGTATTTCCTTTGGCTGCTTCCAACCATGACGCATGTTGATGATTTCCGCAGCCATCATTGCCCTCCTGTGAATATCATGGACATCGTTGGTGTTTCCGTCAAGGTCAACACGGCAGCAGTCCATGTGGAGATGCAGCGTTCCCGACTTGGAATCGGAGTGAAGTCCACCGACGTTCATTGAGTTGCGGAAATTGGTCTTGACTTCCTTCTTCATGCCCTTGGGGATGAGTCCGAGTGAGTCCATTGTTTCCAGACTTTCATCTTGAAGGTTCGCCCAGTCCTTCATGGTGAAGTTTTCTGCCTCTTCCTTGGAGGGGGAGATTACAAACTGAACCATGAGACGTTCCAAAGCTCGCCCGACAGTCCTGTCCTGCTGATGCAGCTGGCAGTGATGCTTCATCATATACCAGATGGCAGTCGGATCGATACCATCAGGCATGTGGTTCACCTTGACCACCTTTGCCTTCTCTTTCTCCAATGCGTACCTTACAGCATTGCCACCATAGGGTACGACTTTAGCAAGCATAATCATGGTTCGCTCCTTTCTTTGGTCAGCACAGGTGATGAGATGTTCTCTTCGATGCTATACCAATGTTGGATGAGTTCCGCACTTGACCTAATCCACCATGTCATGAACTTCTCCGTCCTGAAGAGTTTCAACTTTTCCTCTTCCGTTTTCTTGGAAAGGACGCTGGTGATTTTTATCAGATCAGTCCTGGCATAGACAAGGGAGTTAAGGGCATCGACCTCTTCCTTGGTGAGCCGCTGACGAGGATGATGTTTCAAGCCAGTTTCGGTCAGATAGCGGTTCAGGCTGATGCCACATTCCTTGGCAAGTGCCTTGAGTTGCGACCAGACTTCATCCGTACATCTGAAAGCGTGTACCCTGGTCGGCGGTTTCTTGGTTATGTTCTTTTTCTTCATTTTCAATAACATTTAATGAAAGGGATGAATATAAATTGGTTAGAAAGAAGGACACGGTCTGCGAGCCTGCGAGTAGCCCGAGAAACTTTTAGGAGTGCAATAACAGGGACACCTGTTTTGTACTACAAAAGGATTTCTCGAAAAGTCCCTCTAAAAAAGCGGGTCTTTTAACTCCAAAGTTCCCGTCAGGGCTTAAAAGTGCGTCTTGGCTTGCCTTGCAGCCTGTATCGGCAAACTTCCCTTGGGATGGTTGGGCGGTGCAGGTCGCAGACCACAGTCCTTCAGGGCTGTTACTTTTCGCTATGGAGTCCATTAGGATTGGAATAGCCATTAGACTTCTGACTGTAGTCTCCATTGCTATCAGACGAGGTGCTGTTAGGATTTAGCGATTGTCCTTCTTGCTGTGCTGATGGCTCATCATTTCTTTTCCCTTCATTCTGACTACCATCGGCTTCTACATGCGAAGAAGGGATGTCAGCAGATTGAGGGGAAATGTTGTTCTGAGAAGAATCGGAAGTTCTTCCATCCGTAACAGATTTACCCACATTGCCACTATCATTAGATGGTGGTGATAGTTGGGACACATTGCAATCGGCAGGAGAAATCACACCCGCGTTTCCTCCTTGGGAATTGTCGCTATCAGAGTCAGAAAGCACAATACCCTATGCTTGTCACGCTGTTGGGAATGGTGATGGAGGTCAGATTGGAGCAATAGGAAAAAGTCATATCAAGGCTGGTCAACCCCGTAAAAAATCTCAGTTCATCAAAGGATGTGATTTGGTCATTATTACAGAATGCATCTTCCAAATCTGTCACTGCAGCTGCCTCTGGCTCACTCAGTTCGCCATCACCGTTGGTGTCCCAATAGGATACACAGATGGCCTTCACGATGGGGTCCGTGAAGGAAATATTTTGTGCATGTGCACAAAATGTTCCGAAAATGACGGCAATGATGGTTAGCAAAGTATTTCTCATATCGGTTTTGTCAATTGGTTTAGCCACATTATCTCCAACCTTGGTGCTGCAAGAAAAAAGAAGCAACAATCATCAAATAATTGGCAAAAATAGCATAAAAAAGCGCACTTTCCAAAAAAAACGCACTTATTTCAAAAATTTCTTATTTTACTAGGATTGCTCGACAAAAGTTGGCATTTCTGTTATTCAGAGTTCCATTTTTAAATCAGCCCGAAGGGGTGGTAGGCCACAGGCAGGTGGTGGAGTGCGCAGCACGGAACCCCTGCTAACAAGTGCCACAAACCCCAAACCATATAGGGATGCCAAGAATGGGCCTACATTATGGTATAGGCATTCTTGGCATCGGATTATCATCATTTATCAACAACCACTTTTTTTCTACCATGGATGTATATTCCCTTCTTTTCGGGCTTGCCATTCAAATGACGCCCGTCGAGTGTCAGCCATCCATCGGAAGAGGAATCTGCGGGAGATACACTCTCTGGCGAAGAAATGCCCTCGGTGTCGTCAGAGAATCCGATGTAAAAAGATGCTGTCTGTGTACCGTCGAGTGTGAGATAAGCCCTGTAGGGCGGCAGTGTGACCGGGGTGTAGTATTTGCTACTTACCGTTAGCCATATGTTATTGGCCTGGAGTACGTAGTATTTATTTGCCTCTATCTCGGAGAAGCTGATTCGATGAAAGGTGCCATGGATGGTGACGCCATTGGCAGTGTCGAATTGAGCCTCGGCTTCTTCCGTTGATGGCACTTGTCGCTCGCTTTCGCAATCGAGTTGCACGTCGTTCTCGGACGACACGATGAGATAGGGCTTGAAAGCCTCCATGTCGCCTGTAATCCGTTTGAAAGACACTTCGAGGTCATCCTTCTTCCCCAAAGAGTAGGCTTTGGCACCCTGGGGTACGGGCAGCGAGTAGGGCAGACAAATCGTGTAGGCACTTTCGTCCATGGGCAGCTTTCTTGTGGTACGTATCTTTTCAGCCGTGAATCCCCAAGGCACGTTGTAGTCCGTCTCCGAATCGAAGTAGAATTCCTGGCAGGACCGTTCCTGTGTGTTGGGGTCTGTTAGCACCACGTTGGTGCCACCAGCGGAGCACCATGAAGGCATGTAGAGCAGAGTGAAGAGCGGTACTCCTATTTCCCCTAGTCCATCATATCCATCATATTCATCCTTCCATTGCTCTCCCACATTTCGTGCATCTATCCACTTGAGGTTGTCTCCGCAAGCAAACGCTCCCCAACCCACCCTTAAGAGGGAGGTGGGCAGTGTGAGCGAGGTGATGCCCCCGCATCCCTTAAATGCGTTGCTTCCAATGGACTGGATGCCATCTTCAAAGATCACTCCTTTCAAGGCATCATCGTCTATGAATGCGTTATCCAGAATGCTTGTCACAGGATATGGGCGAAATTCACCGGGGAAAGCCTCCAAAACGAGGCCATCTTTGATGGTGATGACTCCGTCATAGGGCAATGTCTCGTAATCGATGCCACTGACGGCAAAATCACCACCTGGCCCGAAGGGTTGAAAGGTATAAACCACGCCATCCATCACCACTCGGTCCGTCTGGGCCATGGCAGGTAGCACCATGCTCATGAATAGCAGGAGAGGCAGAACAATTCTGACCATTGGTTTTGTATTGATTATCATCATGCCAATTATATTATAATATATGTTGTTCACTATTTTTATTCGTCCCAAAGGGATTTACCCTTTTTGTCTTCTGGGTCACTCGACGAGGCATCGCTTTGTTCGCTTTCGTCGAACAGATCCCATCCGTTGCTGCGTCCCTCGGTGGTGGCAAAGCCGAAACCGATGTACGTCGTCAATTCAGATTCACCCAACACGGATTCATGTGAGAGGTATCCCATAACCCATGTTTGGGGTGGAACGTAAAATCGTAAATGAGCTTTCTTACTTGTTGAGCGATGGCTTTCCTTTTTCATTTCATCAATTAACGTGAGTTCAACATAAGGTAATCATACAAAAAAAAATCGCCAAGCCTTGAAATCAAATGCTTGGCGGTTTTTTCTGTTGGGATACTCGGACTCGAACCAAGAATGACAGGACCAGAATCTGTAGTGTTACCATTACACCATATCCCAATGTTTGTCGGATTTATCCTATTTGCAACTGCAAAGGTATGCACTTTTTTTGAAACAAACAAGCTTTTCGCCGATTTTTTTCAGAGAAATCGTCATTTTTCTCATTTTTGTCCTCATTGCATGCTCTCTTTTAATAAAATTAATAGGTTTGTTTCAATAAATTAATATCCTTTTGGTCATCTTAATCAAAAAATTGCATTACCTTTGCAAAATCCGACTGAAAATAATAGATGATTAATAGAATAATTGAATGAACGACATCAAAAAACTGGTAAAAGACATTACAACAGGAATTCAGGAAAAAAAAGGATCTGGTATAGTTATTGCTGATATGACAGGGGTGGATGGAGCCATCTGCCGCTATTTTGTCATCTGTCAAGGTAACTCACCCCTGCAGGTGGAAGCCATCACCGAGTCGGTGACTGACTATGTGAGAGAAAACTCCGGGGAAAAACCCGTCAAGGTGGTGGGACTGACCAACGCTTTGTGGGTGGCCATGGACTATACTGACGTGATGGTGCATATCTTCGTGCCCGACCTGCGGTCATACTATAACCTTGAGGGCTTATGGGAAGATGCCTGCCTGACAAAGATTCCTGATTTGGAATAGAAGGACTCTCAGACAGTGCTGTCATACTGACATTTTCAATTTTGATATTTTACTCCCAGAATGGAACAGAACGACAACAAAAAACCTAATACGCCGAGATTCAACATGAGTTGGATCTATTTTACCATTATCGTGGCTTTGGGCATCCTGCTTTCCACCAGCAATGGTAACGAGGCTGCCGGCAAAGTGGGCGGAGTAGGAAAGAAAGACAATTACTTCAACTTCAAAGAATGGGTGAACAAAGGGGCTGCCAAAGAAGTGATCATCAACAAGGATGAGAACGAACTGAGGATGTATGTCGCACCTGAATTCATCCAGAAGGTGTTTGAGGCAGACGTCAAGCAAACGGGACCGAACCCTTATCTTGAAGTGGAGTTCGGTTCGGTGGAATCGGTGGAGAACTTCCTCAACGATGCCCAGAAAGACGGCAAATTCAATGGACATATCACCTACGAGAACGAGAAGAGCGGTGATATGTTTAATATGATATTCAATATCGGAACCGCCCTGTTCTTTGTCTTCATCATGATCTTCTTCATGCGCCGGATGGGTGGCGGTGGCAGCGGAGGCGTCTTCAGCGTAGGAAAGAGCAAGGCGAAAATGTATGAGAAAGGCAATGACCTGGGTGTCACCTTCAAGGATGTGGCCGGACAGGTCGGTGCCAAGGAGGAGGTGCAGGAGATCGTCGATTTCCTGAAGAATCCCCGTAAATACACCGATCTGGGTGGAAAGATTCCCAAGGGTGCCCTGTTGGTGGGACCTCCGGGAACAGGAAAGACCTTGTTGGCGAAAGCCGTGGCAGGAGAGGCCGGCGTGCCTTTCTTCTCGATGAGCGGCAGTGACTTCGTGGAGATGTTTGTGGGCGTGGGCGCCAGCAGGGTGCGCGACCTCTTCAGACAAGCCAAGGAGAAGGCACCTTGCATCATCTTCATCGATGAGATCGACGCCGTGGGCCGTGCCCGGTCGAAAAACCCGTCGATGGGCGGCAACGACGAGCGTGAGAACACGCTCAATGCCTTGCTCACCGAAATGGATGGCTTCGGCACCAATAGCGGTGTCATCATCATGGCCGCCACCAACAGGGCCGACATGCTGGACTCCGCGCTGTTGCGTGCCGGGCGCTTTGACAGACAGATACATGTCGACTTGCCCGACCTCAATGAGCGCAAGGAGATCTTCCTCGTGCATCTGAAACCCATCAGGGTGGACGACTCCGTCGATATCGACCTCTTGGCAAGACAGACTCCCGGATTCTCCGGCGCTGACATCGCCAATGTATGTAATGAGGCGGCGCTCATCGCTGCGAGAAGGTCGGCCAAAACGGTCTGCCGGCAGGACTTCCTGGATGCCGTGGACAGAATCATCGGCGGTCTGGAGAAAAAGACGAAGGTGATGACGGCAGGCGAGAAGCGCACCATCGCCCTTCATGAGGCCGGTCACGCCACGATATCCTGGTTCTGCGAACATGCCAACCCGCTGGTCAAGGTCTCTATCGTGCCCAGAGGAAAAGCACTGGGTGCCGCATGGTATCTGCCTTAGGATAGACAGATCACCGCCAAGGAAGAGATGC
>JAEEGH010024325.1_pt1 | contig 12233 bp, 8 predicted proteins | sample 9134181 | NCBI WGS metagenome assembly JAEEGH01 (sample SAMN16246544, study PRJNA631951) | gut metagenome | biome: gut microbiome; feature: rumen; material: DP-attached | host: Bos | place: Iran: Karaj | collected 2018-10
AGCGGTAGGCATATTCAGCAATGCGGAGGGAGTCAAGGCTGTCATTCTTGCTTCTGGCGATGCCCATGCAGCGCTTGATGCGCAAAGGTGCCTCACACCACATGTCCAGGCCATTGCTGGACAGGAAGTCGCAAAGACCATGTGAATACTTGCCAGTCTGCTCGCCGCAGAACATCCAGTCCTTTGATGGCCTCTGTCTGGTCGACGTCTTGACCCACCTTAGGAGCTGACGGAAGCCAAGCTTGCCGTTTTGAAACTTCTGATGCATTCCGTCGATGCTTGCAGATAACACACCATTGGTTTTAGACAGATCCAGAACTGTTGCATCGAAGGTTTCCTTGGAGAAATCGATGCCAATGATAATATTTTTCATCTTTCTACGTTATTAAAAACGGAGAGAGATTAACCGGAAGTTGCATGGACACTGCTACACTAAATAGCCTCGAAGGCTCACCATTCTATTTGGTCTTTGCAGCTTTGACAGAGGGACATATGCGAAACATAGCCTCCAACGGCTTTTCGTTATCCTTGTCTTGTTCCCTGTCATGTTAATCTCCTCCTTTCTACAACAAAGGTAATGAAGATTAACCCCGATTCCAAACATTTTATCAATTATGTTTGCTATTGGGGCGACTGACGTCGCCTTTCGGCTGCAAACTTAGTGTTTTCGTTATCGTTTAACGTTTAATTTCGTTATCGTTGTTTGTTTTACGCTCTTTGACATATTGAAAGTATTGAGGTGGAGGGTCTCACCCTTATTACTTCACCAGGCTATTGAGGTAGATTTCGAGGTGGGTGTAGGGGGCTTGAGAAGAGGGGGCAGCGCCGTCGGCGGGGTTCTGGGGGTCCAGATGATGGGCCACTTCCCAGTCGTCGGGCATACCGTCACCGTCGGAGTCGGGGCGGGGCGTGCCACTCTTGAGGAGAGGCCAACCGCCTACCTCGGTGGGCGAGTCGATGATCTGACCGGTGCCTTGCTGTACCTGTTCGATGACGGCTGCGTCGTAGCTGTCGCGATGCAGGTTGCAGCCCACTTGTTCGATGACTTTTTGGTAGGCCAACAGGGCGTTCTGTTCGTCAATAGGCAGATAGGGGAAGGGCACTTGGACGGTGCAACTGTCGCCTTTGTCCTTCACGCCCGAGTAGTTGTCCATGGTCATGGGTTCGTCATCGGTCATGATGTTGTCCGCCACGTAATATTGACTGGTGCCGTCGCCAGCCACTTCGAGGAAGAGGTGCAGTTCGGTTTCGGGACCCGGTTTGTAGTAGTTGGCCACGAAGTTGATGGTGCCATGATGGCCGCCACCGTAGGCCGCTTTGTAGCCCCAGTTATAGACGACGTTGTTGCGGTAATCGACCCAGTTGGTGCTATCGACCGACGAGAAGCGAGGGTTGCGGCTGCTGTGGTGCGCCAAGAGGTTGTGGTGGAACGAGGCATGATTGCCGCCCCAGATGCCTCCGAAGCCATGTTTGCCCTTGGAGTGGACCGACTTACGGAGACTATGACTGGCGAGACACCATTGCACGGTTAGGTTCTTGGTCTTGTAGAAAGAGAGACATTCATCGACGCTCCAACTGACGGAGAGGTGGTCGAAGATGACGTCATGTTGGCCATACTTGCCACCGCCGGCGCCGTCGCATTCCTTGCCAGCATCATCGCCGGGACGCACGCGGAGATAGCGGACAATGACGTCGGAAGCATTGACCGTGAGGGGGTAATCCTTGAGGCAAATGCCATCGCCAGGGGCTGTCTGTCCGGCTATTGTGATGCTGTCGTTGTTGATGCGCAACGGGGACTGGAGGACGATGGTGCCATCGACGGCAAAGACCACGGTGCGGGCACCCGTCTGTTCGACCGCCCAGCGGAGTGAGCCTTCGCCCGAGTCATTGAGGTTGGTGACGGTATAGACCTTACCGCCGCGTCCGCCCCAGGCATGACTGCCCCAACCTTCGGCTCCTGGGAAGGCCAAAGGACGGTTTTGCTCTTGTTGGAGGATATTCTGTGCCGAGACAAGTGTCGGTAGGAGGAGGGCAAGGAAAAAGGTAATGGAGGATTTCATTTTCTCAATGCAATAGAGGGGTGAAAGATAAAATAGTGACTATAGTAACTATAGTGACAATAGAATCTATAAATATTATAGAGACTATAGTTGAGATAGCAGATGCAAAACAGAAAAACTCTCCCTCCCTCATGGTGAGGGAAAGGGGAGAGACTTTCTACTTTATTTAATAGATTTTCTCACGCAACTGCTGAACGCGCTCGTCGGTGATGTAATCGTCGTATTCGGTGCGCTTGTCGATGATGCCCTTAGGACCCAGTTCGATGACGCGGTTGCAGACGGTCTGGATGAACTCGTGGTCGTGGCTGGACATCAGGATGACGCCCTTGTAGGTCTGGAGGTTGTTGTTGAAAGCCTGGATAGACTCGAGGTCCAAGTGGTTGGTGGGAGAGTCGAGGATGAGGGTGTTGGCATTCTTCATCATCATGCGGGCAATCATGCAACGGATCTTCTCACCACCCGAGAGGACGCTGGCCTTCTTGAGCACCTCCTCCTCCTTGAAGAGCATACGACCCAGGAAGCCCTTGATGTAGATCTCGCTGGTGTCGGTGCTGTACTGCATGAGCCAGTCGGTCATGTTGAGGTCGGTATTGAAGAACGAAGAGTTGTCCAGAGGCAGGTAGGCCGTGGTGATGGTCTGGCCCCAGTTGTAGGTGCCTTCGTGCTCCTTGTCCTCGCCATTGATGATCTGGAAGAGGGCGGTCATGGCACGTGGGTCGTGGCTGAGGAAGACAACTTTGTCGCCTGGTTCGATCTGGAAATTGACATCCTGGAAGAGCGTGGTGCCCTCGATGGTCTTGCCGAGGCCGTGAACCTCCAAGACCTTGTTGCCAACTTCACGTTCGGGGGTGAAGATGATGCCCGGATAACGACGGGTGGAAGGCTGAATCTCTTCGATGTTGAGTTTCTCCAACATCTTCTTGCGGCTGGTGGTCTGCTTGGACTTGGCCACGTTGGCCGAGAAACGACGGATGAACTCCTGGAGTTCCTTTTTCTTCTCCTCGGCCTTCTTGTTGGCCATCTGCTGCTGCTTGAGAGCGAGCTGAGAAGACTCGTACCAGAACGAGTAGTTGCCGGCGAACATGGTGCACTTGCGGAAATCGATATCGACGGTGTGGGTGCAGACAGAGTCGAGGAAGTGACGGTCGTGAGAAACGACCAGCACGGTGTGCTCGAAGTTAGAGAGGTAGTTCTCCAACCACATGACGGTGTCGAGGTCAAGGTCGTTGGTAGGCTCATCGAGCAAGAGGTTGTCGGGGTTGCCGAACAGGGCCTTGGCCAACATGACACGCACCTTCTGCTTGGCAGGGATATCGCCCATGAGCATGTAGTGGAGGTCCTCCTTGATGCCCAGACCCGAGAGCAGCGAAGCGGCGTCGGACTCGGCATTCCAGCCATCCATCTCGGCGAACTTCTCTTCGAGTTCGGCGGCGCGCATACCATCCTCCTCGGTCATCTCGGCTTTCTCGTAGATGGCATTCTTCTCCTCCATGATGGAGTAGAGGACCGTATTGCCACGGAGGACAGTGTCCAGTACGGTATATTCATCGTATTTGTTGTGGTTCTGTTCCAACACGGAGAGACGTTCGCCTGGACCCATCTCGAAGTTACCGCGAGTAGGATCAAGTTCGCCGCTCAATACGCGGAGCAAGGTAGATTTGCCTGCACCATTGGCGCCAATGATGCCGTAGCAGTTACCGGGAGTGAACTTCAGGTTCACATCCTGAAAAAGGATTCGTTTACCAAATTGAACGCAAAGATTGTTTACTAAAATCATGAATAAAAAACTTTGTTTGGGTTAATATATGGTTATACTGGTTGGAGTTGAGGGTGAGGTTGTGAGGTTTTAAGGTTGTGAGGTTATGAGGTTGAAGGTGAGGTTTTAAGGATATTAGGTAAATTACCTTGTGACCTTACACCTTCATAAGGTTTTGAAGACTGTTAGGTAAACTACCTTATAATCTAAAGACCTTACGTCCTTATAGGCTTTGAAGACTGTTAGGTAAACTACCTTATAACCTAAAGACCTTATAACCTCATAACCTTATTAGAAGATATACCCATTATTCGGAGCAGCGGGGGTGGGGTTCTGCTCTTTGGCTTGGGCAGAGACCTTCTTCAGTTCACCGAGTTGCTCGATGGTGCGGTTGTAGGCAGGCATACGTTCCAGCATAGCGACCAGTTCCTCGTTGGTGAGGTCATCGTTGTCGAGCAGGTAGTAGTTCTTGCGAATCTGATCCATACGCATGCCGTCGGCCGTCTCTTCTCCATAGTACCGACGGATCTCATCGATGCTCTGCAAGGGGTCTTGCGTTGGCGTGACGGTAGGAGCAGCGGGAGTGGGTGCTGGCGTAGAAGTTGGCGCTGAGGCTACAGGAGCCGATGCTGTCGGAGCCGATGAGACAGGAGCGGAGGCCGGAGTCGGGTCGGCGGCTGGTGCTGTTGTAGGAGGCACTGGCGTTTCAGGCGTATCGACTATTGGCGCAGGAGCCGTAGTTGCTTCGGTTGCTTCTGTTTGAGCCGGTTGAGCCGCTGGGGTGTCGATTAGCGTGGGCGGAGCAGGCGTTGGCGTTGGAGCCGGTGCTGGGGTCGGAGCACTTGGAACGGGTTCATTGACAGGTGCTTGCGCTACTGCGGCAGTAGTCTGCGGCTGCTCGGTAACGGCAGGTTGAGATTGTTCTGCCGGAGCAGGCGTTGGTGCTGCTTTGACTTCGACAGGCGCTTGTTGAGGTGTCGGCTGAGGAGAGACACGCTGTGCCTCGGCGCTGTGGCTGGAGATACGACCTGTGTTGTTGTCCAAGTCAAAACCAGCCGCCAAGACGATGATGCGGATGTCTTCGCCCAACGAGTTATCGACCATGGCACCCCAGATAACTTCGATGTCGGGGTTCATGCGACTGGTGAATTCGTTGAGTTCCTTGCTTTCGCTCATGGTCATCGGGTTCTCCTCCGAGAAGCAGACCTCGAAGAGCAGACGCTGTGCTGAAGTTATTTCATTGTCCTGCAACAATGGAGAGGTGATGGCATTCTGTATAGCGGTTGCCAGACGGTTCTCGCCAGAGCCCTGTCCGGTAGAGATAAGAGCTACACCACTGTTCTCTAACGTTCTCATAACATCGGCAAAGTCCAGATTGATATAACCTGTCTTGTTGATGATATCGGAGATGCTCTTGGCAGCCGTGGTCAAGGTATCGTCCGCTTTCTTGAATGCGTTGAAGAAGTTGAGGTCAGGATAAATTTCGGCGAGGCGAGTGTTGTTGACTATCAACAATGCATCTACATGCTGACGGATAGCAGCCACACCGCGTAGCGCCATCTGAATCTTTCGGAAACCTTCAAAGTCGAATGGAATGGTGACGATGCCGATGGTGAGGATGCCTAATTCGCGGGAAACGCGAGCCACGATAGGAGAGGCACCCGTACCGGTGCCACCACCCATGCCGGCGGTGATGAAGACCATCTTGGTACCATCGTTGAGAGCAGCGCGAATGGCTTCTTCACCATCCAAGGCATCTTTCTCGGCCTTTTCGGGCTTGGCGCCAGCACCCAGACCATCGCCAATCAGCAAACGGTTGGGGACGATTGAAGCCTCTAATGCCTTTTTGTCTGTATTGATAATCAGGTAAGTAACTTCCTGAATACCCTCCTTGTACATGTTGGCTACGGCATTGCCACCGCCACCGCCGACACCAACCACCTTGATGATGCTGCTGGATTCGTGGGCTTTGTCGGGATAGTTGATGTCCAACAAGGGCCAAGCGTTATTGTTCTCTTCCATATTGAGTCAGGTTAAGAAAATTCGTAATTTAGTATAGTGGTTACTCGTCCAAGCCGGAGAAGAGGTCGCCGAAGAAATCGCGGATGCCTGTCTTCTTGCTTTTCGTAGGACGGGCGCCGACAGGAACCGCCGTGACGGTTTGGGGTTCGGGAGTCACCTTCGGAGGTGCAGGTTCCGCTTTCTTGGGCGCTTCACAAGAGACGGTGCAGTAGTTCAACATCGACATCAGGGAAGCCAAGTGCGGTTTGCGCTCCGAATTGGCGTAACGGATGGTGTTGCAACTGCGTGTGCTGATGCGACTGGTTTCCAACCGACGACTGAGCAACGTCGTGAGACCTTTCTGCACGGAGCCGCCTCCCGTGAGGATACATCCGCCATCCAGGAGTTTCGAATAGCCGGCTTTCTCGACCTGGCGCTGAATGTTGGAGGCAATCTCTTCATAGCGGCTCATGGTGATGATGTTGAGTTCCTTGACATTGACCTCCATGGAGAGCGAAGGCGTTTGGATTTTGTCCGCCGAGGGGTTGGAGGCATCGCTCCACGTGCGTTTCAGATCTTCAGCCTCGTCCACGCGCATTCCCAGACTGGCGATGTCGTAGGTGACGCTGTCGCAACCTAGAGGCAGGACGGTCAGGAAACGGAGTTTACCCTCTTTATAGATGGATATAGAGGTGAGTTTTGCCCCTAAGTCCAAGAGGAGGCACCCTTGCTGCTTCTCTTCGGTCGTAAGGATGTCGCCCAACAGAAGCGGGGTGGCCAGGAAACCGGCGGCCTGAATGTGAGCACGTTCCATGGCCTGCAAGATACCCTGCTTGAGACGGTGGTTGGCCAGGATGAGTTGGTGATGACCCTGTGCTGTCTCGCCCTCCACGGTACAGCCGTTGTCTTTCAACCCAAGGATGTCGTAGTCCTGTATCGAAATCTCGCGGCTCTTCTGTCGCAATTGCAGGACGATGTCGTCGGTCACCTTCTGTCCTTCGGGCAACATCACGGTAGGCTGGTACTCCATGCTGTGCATCGAGATGCCGCACAGACCGACATAGGCCGACTGCAACGCACCGAACCCATTGCCCATGACGCGGTTGCTGAGTTTCTGCATCAGGCTCTTGATGCGTTGGGCCGTTTCGTCAATGTTGGTGACACAGCCATATTGGAGGCAACCCGAGGTGGCGACGCTCTCGATGGCTATCACTTCGTAGGAGCCGTTTTCGTTGATTTTTGCCGCAGCAGCGCAGATGCGCGAAGAACCAAACTGGATGGCGGCGGTTAGGATTTTCATAGAAGAAAGAGTATTTGGAGGGACTTCTGTCATTTCTTTTCGGCTATCACCTGATTCTTGAACTTGAGGTTCAATGTCTTGTAGGTATTCCAGCCTTTCTCGTCTAAGACCTTGTCGTAGAAAGTTTCCAGTCGGTCGAACTTGGCCTCGTAGTCGTCGATAGGTCCTAAGATGATGGTGTGCTCTCCCCGCTTGGGAATGAGTTCGATGTCGCCGTTGGACATGACATAGATCTGGGTGATGTCGCGGTCCCATTTCTTGTGCCGGCGCAGGAACTTGGCCAACGTGAAGAGAGGACCGACCGCCATCTCCTTGGAGATATGTCCTGTGGCCAGCGGAATGTCCAACGCCTTTCGGCTGGGCTTGTACGACATCAGTTCTCCCTCCGTATCGACGTAGTAGTCGTGCGTCAAGTCGTTGCTCTTGATGCGGAGGATAGGACGCCTTTGGTAGATGTCGATGCGCAAGGTGCTATCGGGAGTGGGGTAACAGTCGGCATTGGCAATCAAGGTGTTCTTCTGCAACTCCTGTTCCAGGGCGTAGGCATTGAACTGCGTGGTCCGTTTGCCCTTGGGTTTCAAGGAGTCGGCACTATTGACCACACGCATGATGTCGGCACGCGTTATGAACTGGGCATTGGCCGAGTCGCAGATATGTACCTGTACCTCTTTATAGACCATGGGTGGTTCCTGCGTACGCCAAACGAATCCGCACACAGCCAAGTAGGCGATGAGCAGCAGTACTCCGATGGCTTTCAAGATAACCTTTCCCATGATTCTGTAAGATGTTGAGCGTGAGAACTAAAGATTGTTATTCGCAAAGTTTGAAGTAGTGAAAACCTACTTATTGCAGCGCATCGGCCGCAGGACGAACCAGCCGTTCGATATCGACGCCGGCACCCATCATCACCAACACATCCAAGTCACCTTGAGAACGCAGTTCCTTCAGGTGGTCGATGAGTTCATCTTGATGCTTGATGTAGCGTTGAGCCGACTTGCCAGCTTGTGCGTCAACCGCTTCAATCTTGCTCAGGAGCCACTCGCTGGTGATGCCAGGAATAGGTTGTTCGCGAGCAGGATAGATGGGCAGGAGGATGGTGCGCGCCGGGATGCTGAGGGCGGAGGCAAAACCATCGGCCAGGTCATGTGTGCGAGAATAGAGATGAGGTTGGAAGACAACAGTCACTTTTCGGCCCTCAAAGAGACGCGCTACGGAAGTCAGACTGGCACGAATCTCGTCGGGGTGGTGGGCATAGTCGTCCATGACAACCAAGTCGTTGCGCTTGACGTAGAAGTCGAAACGACGTTTTGCACCACCGAAACTCTTCAAGCCCGTACGAACCTCCTCTTCGCTACAGCCATTCAGCAGACAGATGGTGACGGCAGCAGTGGCATTGTCCACATTGATGGGGACGGGAACGCCTGGTTCGAGGTCCTTGATGACCCAACCCTCCTTTCGAGCCACATAGTCGAAGAGGATAGTGCCATGGCCAATGCGGATGTTGGTGGCGTAGTAGTCAGGCAGTTCGGTTGTCTGGGTGGTATCGTTGACTACACCATATTCGGCATAGCGAGCGCGGCTGTCCAGTTGCGAGCAATCGACCTGGATGCCAGCGTGTTTGAGCAACAGTCCGTCGGGACGAACCAGCGAGACAAAATGGGCAAAGCTGGCACGATAGGCCTCCTCGGTTCCATAGATATCCAAGTGGTCGGGATCGCAGGAGGTGATGACGGCCATGTAGGGGGAGAGGGTATGGAAAGAACGGTCGAACTCGTCGGCCTCGATGACGGTGAGGTCGCTCTTCTGGGAGAGCATCAGGTTCGAGTCGTAGGGTTTCAAGATGCCGCCCAAGAAGGCGTTGCAATCGACGTGACTCTGCTTCAGGATATGGGCTATCATACTGCTGGTCGTGGTCTTGCCGTGAGTGCCAGCTACACAGAGGCCGCGTTTCGACTCGGTGATGAGACCCAGCAGTTTGCTGCGCTTGACTACTTCGAAGCCGTTCTGACGGAAGTAGGAGAGTTCTCCGTGTTCCTGAGGAATGGCTGGGGTGTAGCATATCAAGGTGGTCTTAGGATCTTTGAAACATGCGGCTACGGACGAGATGTCATCGACGAAGTGGATGTCGATTCCCTCTTGGATAAGTGCCTCGGTGAGAGGCGAAGGAGTCTTGTCGTAACCACCGACGCGATAGCCGTTCTGGTTGAAATAACGTTCCAAAGCCGACATTCCGATGCCACCTGCACCGACAAAGTATATATTCTTTTTCATCAATGAAGAATCAATTATTCAGTTTCAACATTTGGCTGCATCGATCACGATATGAGCAATCGTCTCGGCAGCACCGAACTTGCCTAAAGCCTTGGCATTCTGCTCGAAACGGGCAATACGCTCCGAGTCGTTGATGAGCGCAATGGCCTCTTTAATCAGACGGGCTGGTGCTTCGGCATCGGGACAGAGGATGGCGGCATCGGCCTCCGAGAGAACGCGCGCATTGGCGGTTTGATGATCTTCGGCGGCTGTAGGCAGAGGAACAAAGATGGCAGCTTTGCCCAAAAGGCAGACCTCATTGACGCCACCTGCTCCGGAACGGGAGATGACAATATCGGCGGCACGATAGGCCATGGCCATGTCACTGACAAAGACGGTGGGGTGTATCAAGCAAGGTTCGTTGTCCAACTCTTTCTTCAGCAGAGCCACCTCCTTTTCCCATTTGTCGCCGTCAGCGCTTCCTGTCTGCCAAAGGACTTGGATGCCCGCTGCTTGCAGTTGACGTATCCCTGCGGCAATGGCTTTATTGACACTGCGTGCTCCCAGACTGCCACCGGTGATGAAGAGCGTTTTTCTGTCTGGTTCCAATCCCAAAGACAGGCGTGCCTCCTGTGGTGTGGCGGTGCATTCCAGTAGTTTCTGTCGTACAGGATTACCCGTCATGACGATGCGGTCGGCAGGGAAGAAACGTTCCATGCCTGGGTAGGCTACACAGATCTTTTCGGCATGGCGAGCCAACTTCTGATTGGTCACACCAGCGAAGCCGTTCTGCTCCTGAAGGACGTATGGAACGTGTAATGCGTATGCTGCTTTAAGGGCTGCTGCACTGGCATATCCGCCTACCCCGACCGCTACGTCAGGTTGGAAATTGCGGATGATTTTCTTGGCCTGACGGATGCTCTTGTAGAGGTCTATCAACACCTGTATGTTGCCTGGGTGGAACAGCGGACGGATAAAACCTCTGACGGGGAGACCGATGATGCGGTACCCTTCGGCTGGCACTTTGTCCATCTCCATGCGACCAAGGGCGCCGATGAAGAGGAACTCGGTGTCGGGTTTTATTTCGCGTATGGCATTGGCGATGGAGATGGCGGGAAAAATGTGACCTCCAGTGCCACCGCCGCTGATGAGAACTTTCATTGTAATCTATCTATTTATTGTAAGTGGTTTCTAAAAATGTCATGTTGAGCGAAGCGAAACATCTCTATTATTTTTTCAAATGCGAATTGGGATTCTTCGCGATGCTCAGAATGACAATTAGTAGTAGTCTTATAGAAACTATTGTGTTGTTATAGTGTCTATGGAGAGTTTTTTGTTTTATTCCGGGACGCTGCTCAGGCGATTCTGTTCTTCGCGCAGGATGTCGTGACTGAGCCCGAAGAGGATACCGAAGCAGGCAGAAGTGGAGAGAATGGCCATACCACCTCGACTGATGAGGGGCAGAGGTTGTCCTGTGACGAACATCGCATCGGTACAAACGCCAATGTGGATCATCGCTTGGATGATAATCAGGAGTGGAATGGCTATCATCAACAATCGCTTGAAGGTGTTGTCCGTCTTCTTCGATATTCGGTAACAACGCCAGAAGAGGATGAAGTAAAGCAGCATCACTACGGCAGCGCCAATCACGCCCAACTCCTCGAAGATGATGCAATAGATGTAGTCGGAGTAGGCCTCGGGAAGATGGTCTCGTAACTGACTTTCACCAACGAAACGACCGATGGCATTGCTGTTGGCGATGGCCATATGGGCATACATCACTTGCATGTTGTCGTCGTTGATCTTCTGTTCCCACAACGGAATGCTACTGCCGTCGAAGATTCGTTGTTCCCAGACATTGGCACGGCTGAGCAATCCGATGTCGGTATGGTGGGCACCGCCCGCCTCTTCCTGGCTCTTGTTGAGAATGTGCAAACCAAAGAGTAAGCCCAGGAAGATGCCAGCGACAATGCCGATGGAGATGATGGCACGAATCAGATACTTGCCGTTCACCTCTCCTACAAACATGATGCCGAGGGCAGCAATACCGAGGATGAGGGCGGAGGAGAGGTTCTGTAGGGCAATGGGCGTTGCCGCCATCACGATCAATAACAGCAGGAAAATGAACCGTCGCAGTTCCGTGCTCTTGCGGAAGATGGGCCATCGGGTGAAAGCCGTCTTGGGGGCCGCTATGGCCATGCATAGGACGATGATGAGACCTAACTTACAGAGTTCAACGGGCTGAATACCAAAGATATCTCGTGCTGCACCATTGATGCGTCGTCCAAAGATGGGCATCAAGGCCATCAGTATCACGCCAGTCACATAACTGGTCATGCCGAACAGTTTCACCCACTTGATATTGGCGCGCGTCAGACTCTGCAATCCCATGCCGAAGAGGAAGAATCCTACTGCCAAGAACGTGGTGTGGCGCATCAAGGGATTGTCGTTTGCCAACTCTCGGTAGGCAAGACGACTGGAGGCACTACCGATCTCGACGATCGATATGAAAACCAAGATCCAGTACACTCCCCAGATCCAATGGTCTCCTCCCATGATGCTGTTCAGTCCAGTCTTTTTTTCCATGCAGTCCTTTTGTAAGGGTTAATGTTTAAGGGTTATGGGTTAGGGTTTAACGGTTAACGGTTAAGGGTTAACGTTTAATGGTTAATTGAACGCTAGAGCAAACTACATTACTCTTTACCCATTACTCTTTACTCTGTACTTTTTTCCCACTCAGCTACGATGGCCTTCATTTGGTCGCCACGGTCTTCGTAGCTCTTGAAGAGGTCAAACGAAGCGCAGCAAGGGGAGAGCAGAACGGTGTCGCCTGGTTTGGCAAAAGCGCGACATTTTTCCAATGCTT
>JAEEGH010000006.1_pt1 | contig 12232 bp, 13 predicted proteins | sample 9134181 | NCBI WGS metagenome assembly JAEEGH01 (sample SAMN16246544, study PRJNA631951) | gut metagenome | biome: gut microbiome; feature: rumen; material: DP-attached | host: Bos | place: Iran: Karaj | collected 2018-10
CACGGGCCCCGGAACGATCTCCCCAGGGAGTACGACCCCAAGGCAGTGACGGCACTGCTGAACGGGCGGCAGGGGGACATCCTGGCCGTCCGGGGAAACTGCGACGCGGACATCGACCAAGTTGTGCTCCAATTCCCCATCTGGGCGGACTACGCCCTGCTGGCCGAAGGGAAGCGGCTGATTTTCGTGACCCACGGCCACCTCTTCAACCTGGACCATCTCCCGCCCCTCCACGAGGGGGACATCCTCCTCCACGGCCACACCCACGTGCCCGCCTGCGAAGAACGGGACAGGGTCACCTATCTGAACCCGGGCTCCCTGGCCATCCCCAAGGAGGGCTCCCCCCACGGCTATATGACCCTGGAGGACGGCGTCTTCCTCTGGAAGACCCTGGACGGGGAAACGTATAGGCAGTTTACGATATAGCACCCGCGTTTCCGTGAAAAGAAAAGGTAGCCACCGCGCCTCGGTTGTGCTATACTGATTGGATAGGAGGCGCGTATGGCGTATCAGGCATTGTACAGGACCTACCGGCCCGAGCGATTCGGGCAGATGGCGGGTCAAAAGCATATCACCACCATCCTCATGAACCAGGTGCGGGAAGGGCAGCCGTCCCACGCCTATCTGTTCTGCGGCTCCCGGGGCACGGGCAAGACCACCACGGCCCGGATCCTGGCCAAGGCCATCAACTGTCTCCATCCCGAGAACGGGGAGCCCTGTCTCGACTGCGACAGCTGCCGCACGGCCGCCGGGCAGAACGCGGACATCATCGAGATCGACGCCGCCAGCAACAACAGCGTGGAGAACGTCCGCGATCTCATCTCCCAGGCCCAGTTCGCCCCCCTGCAGCTAAAATACCGGGTGTTCATCATCGACGAAGTCCACATGCTCTCGGGCTCCGCCTTCAACGCGCTGTTGAAGACGCTGGAGGAGCCGCCGGAGCACGTGGTGTTCATATTGGCCACCACGGAGCCCCAAAAGCTCCCGGCCACCATCATCTCCCGTTGCCAGCGGTTCGACTTCCATCGGCTGACGGTGCCGGAGATCATCGGCTACATGCAGTACATTCTGAAGGCGGACGGTGCCTCCGTGGAGCCAGACGGCCTAAGGATCATCGCCCGGGCGGCGGACGGCGGCATGCGGGACGCTTTGTCCCTCCTCGATCAGTGCCTGTCCTTCTGCGGCGGCCAGGTCACGGCCAGGGACGTGCAGAACGTGCTGGGCATCATGGACGAGGACTTCCTCTTCGACATGGCGGACACGCTCCTTTCCGGCGACGCCAAAGGGGCCCTGACCAGCCTCGATCAGGTGGTGCGCCAGGGCCGGGACATGGCCGTCTTCGCCGGGGAGCTGGCGGGGCACATGCGTGCGCTCCTCCTCGCCAAGGCCTGCGGCGACTGCGCGGACCTGCTGGCGGTGACGGCGGATCGGATGGCCCGCTACCAGAAGCAGGCCCAGAAGCACCCCAACGCCCGCATCCTCTACGCCATGGAGCAGCTCATGCGGGCCCAGAACGACATGCGCTACTTCCCCTCGCCCCGGATGCTCCTGGAGACGGTGCTGGTGCGGATCGCCCAGCCCGTGGACGACGGGAGCGTGGAAGCCCTGAGCGCCCGGCTGGCTTTGTTGGAGAACAAATTAAAGGAGCTGGAGCAGCACGGCCTTTCGGCGGCCCCTGCGGCCCCCGCGCCGGCGGCCCCCGCCTACGACGAGGATTACCTGCCCGAACCGCCTCCGGAGGAGGGCTATCTGCCGGAGGAAGCCTACGATGCCCCAAGGACCACGCCGGAGGCCCCCATAGCGGCCCCCGCGCCCATGGCGCCGCCTATGCCGAAGCCGGAGCCCAAGCCCCAGCGAGCGCCGGAGCCGAAACCGGAAGCGCCCAAACCGGCTCCCCAGCCCGCGGCGGCGGGCGACGCCGACGCCCTGTGGAAGCAGGTCCTTGCCCGGGTCCAGAAGGTGAACGCCTTCGTGCGGCAGCTGGCGGCCTACGGCCAGGCCAGTTCGCTCACCGAGGACCAGCTGACCGTCTCCTTCCCGGCGGAGTACGCGGGGAAGCTGAAGATGCTCAATTCCCGGAGCGTGGCCGTGATCCAGGGGGAACTCAGCGCCCTTCGACCCGGGGTGCAGCTGCTCCTTCGGGAGGGGGACAGCGACGTGGCGGACCTGGTGGGCCTCTTCAAGGACAAACTGACCATCACCTGAACATACACGAATCTTTTACGGAGGTATTTTGATATGGCAAAGCACGGCGGATTCCCCATGGGCGGCATGGGCAACATGCAGCAGCTCATGAAGCAGGCCCAGCGGATGCAGGAGAACATGCAGAAGAAACAGGCGGAGCTCAACGCCCAGGAGTTTTCGGCGTCCTCCGGCGGCGGCATGGTGAAGGTCACGGTGAACGGGGCCCGGGAGGTCCTGTCTGTCGAGATCGACCCCCAGTGCGTGGACCCGGACGACGTGGAGATGCTCCAGGATCTGGTGCTCTCGGCGGTGAACAGCGCCCTCAAGGAGGCCGCGACCACCGTGGAGCAGGAGATGGGCAAGCTCACCGGCGGCATGAATCTGGGCTTCTAAGCTATGGCCATCGAATCCATCGAACGACTGACGGTACAGCTGGGCCGGCTCCCGGGCATCGGGCGCAAGACGGCGGCCCGGCTGGCCTATCATATCTTAGGCGTCCCTGAGGAGCAGGCCCAGGAGCTGGCGAAGGCCATCACCGACGCCCGGTCCAAGGTCCACAATTGCCCCATCTGCGGCACCTACACCGACGGGGAGCTCTGCGAGATCTGCGCCGATCCCCGGCGGCGGGCGGACGTGATCTGCGTGGTGTCCGACCCCAAGGACGTGATCGCCATGGAGAAGACCCGGGAGTTCAACGGCCGCTATCACGTGCTCTTCGGCGCCCTGTCCCCCATGGAGGGCATCGGCCCCAAGGACATCAAGATCAACGAGCTCTTGGAGCGCTGTAAGGACGGGCAGGTGAAGGAGGTCATCCTGGCCACCAACCCGGACGTGGAGGGGGAGGCCACCGCCTCCTATATCGCCCGGCTGCTGAAGCCCCTGGGCGTCACCGCCTCCCGCATCGCCCACGGCATCCCCATCGGCGGCAATCTCGAGTATACCGACGAAGTCACCCTGGCCAAGGCGTTGGAGGGCAGAAGGAATCTGTGACAGGAAAAGCGCATGGAAGCCCATGCGCTTTTGTATGTCTCAACCGCCGCGCGAGTTCGCTCCCGCGCCGGTCGCTGGTTTTTCCCGGCGGGCTCTGGTATGCTGAGGCCATGAAAACCAAGGAGGACGAACCAATGGAAATGGGAAAGGAGATCCGCCGCCTGCGGCAGGATCGGGGCCTCACCCAGGAGGCCCTGGCGGCGGCCCTGAACGTGACCGCCCAGACCGTCAGCAAATGGGAGTGCGGCAACAGCATCCCCGACGTGCAGCTGCTGCCGGAGATCGCCGTGTATTTCGGCGTCAGCATCGACCAGCTCTTCGCCATGAGCCCGGAGCAGCAGATGGAGCGCATCGAAAACCGCATCTACAGCCGCGGCCTGTTCGACGAGGCCGAGGAGCGGCAGCTGGAGCAGCAGCTCCACACCTTTGCCGAGAATCCGGCGCATGAAGGGCAGGCCGAGCTGCTGCTGACCAAGCTCTACAACAACCAGGCCGAGCAGTACCGGATGCTCGCCGTGGAGCACGGCAAGATCGCCGTGGAGAAGACCGACGGCGACCGGGACGCCGTCAGCGAGCTCTGCAACGGCTGGGGCAGCTACATCCCCGACTGGAACATCCGCAACCACCACGCCCTCATCGAGTGGCTCGGCGACTACTGCCGCCGCAACCCGGAAAACCGGGCGGCTCTCATGTGGCTGCTGGATAACCTGATCGACGACCGGCGTATCGCTGAGGCCCGGGAATGGCTGGAAAAGCTGCTGCGCATCGACAGCAGCTTCCGCACCCCCATGTACCGCTATCTCATCGCCCAGGCGGCGGGAGAGCGGGACGAGGCGGAAAAGCAGCTCCAAGTGCTGGAGGGCATGGCGGAGAGCGAATGGTGCTGCGCCGCTACCCTGGGCGACATCTACACCCAGCGGCAGGACTATGACAGGGCCATCGACTGGTACCGGAAGGGCCAGGCGCTCCAGCCCTCCCCCAAGTTCACCGACAGCGCTATGAGCATCGCCCACATCTGCGAGATCCGGGGCGACAAGGCCGGCGCCATCGCCGCCTACAGGGAGGAGCTGCGCCTGATGCGCGAGGACTGGGGCATCGTCAGCGGCGAAGAACGCGACGCTGTGGAGCGCGCCATCCGCAAGCTGCAGCAATGATCGAATCGGATCCCACACAAAATAGCCGCGCCCGATGCCGGGCGCGGCCTTTCTGAAAACTGAACTCTGAAAACTGAAAACTATTTCTTCCCGTAGCGGTAGGCGTAGATCAGCGTCACGACAGAGAGGGCCACCGCCGTTCCGACCAGCATGGCCTCATATGAGAAGGGCAGCAGGCCCCGGAGCAGGTACACCGCCCCCAGCGCCGCCAGATCCACTGCCATCCGCCCCATATTGGCCGCCATGATGGCGTTGCTGTTGTTTTTGGCAATGGCCTTCTTCAAAATCAGGATATTCAGCACGCCGCACACAGCGCCCCAGGCCAGTCCCGCCAGCCCGCCAAGCAGCAGTTCCATGCTTCCGCCCCTTTTCTGTTTTGTTCTCGGCTTCTATTTTACCACAGTCCCGCGCCGGCGCAAAGAGCTTTCTGCAAAAACTTGAAAATTTCCAGTTCTTTCCTCGGTTTTCCGCCGCTCCTTCGCAGATACTACCGTTGAGGTGATAAAACATGAGTCCCAAAGAACTGCTCTATATCGAAGACGCGCTGGGCCACGCCCAGTATCTGACCACCCAGTGCCAGACCGCCGCCGGCCAGCTCAGCGATCCCACGCTGCGCAGCCAGGTCGAGCAGCTGGCCAGCAGCAACCAGGCCCTGTTCAACCGCTTTTACAATCTGGTGTAAGGAGAGAAACGATGAACGACAAGGAAATCATGGAGGGCATCCTCCTCACCACCAAGGGCGTGTGCGACCTGTATCTCCACGGCTCCGTGGAGTCCGCCACCCCCAATGTGCACGAAGCCTTCAGCACCGCGCTGAACGACGCCATCTGCATGCAGAACGGCATCTATACCGCCATGCAGAGCCGGGGCTGGTATCCCACCCAGCAGGCCCAGAGCCAGAGCATCCAGCAGGTGCGCCAGAAGTACAGCGCCCAGGGCTGAGCATCTATCCCAGTATAAAAAGGAACAGCGGGGGCTCCCCCGCTGTTCCTTTTTATGCACTTGGCTCCACCGTGACCAGATCCCGGATGTTCTCCAGCCGTCCCTGGCCGATGCCGGGCACCTGCAGCAGCTCCTCCACGCTCTGGAAGGGGCCGTGCTCCTCCCGGTACTCTACGATGGCCTGGGACAGCACCTCCCCGATGCCGGGGAGCTTCTGCAGCTCCTCCGCCGTGGCGGTGTTCAGATCCAGCTTTTCCTCCGGCAGCAGCTCCAGCGCCGTCTGCTCCGGGTCATTCCCGCCCTGCAGGCTGCGCTCCGGCGGGGCAGCGGTCTGGGGAGAGAGCTCCGCCTGCAGCCCGCCGTCCCCGAAGAGCAGCAGCGCCCCGGAGAACAGCAGGCAGAGCGCCGCCATCCCGATCAGCGCCGCCCGGCCGGAGAGACGCCCCCTCATCGTTTCCAGGTGCGGCGGCTCACCAGCACCAGAATGGGATAGATCTCAAGCCTGCCCATCAGCATAGCCAGCGTCAGCAGCAGCTTCGTCCCGTCCGAGAAGAAGGCGAAGTTCCCAGCGGGGCCGATGGCGCCGGTCATGCCGGGACCGATGTTGCTCAGGCAGCTCAGAGACGCGGTGAAGCTTGTGGCGATGTCCACCCCGTCCAGGCTCACCAGCAGGGAGAAGAGCAGCAGCAGACCCATGTAGAGGGTGAAGAAGGTGGACGCAGCCTTGACGGTGCTCTTTTCCACCCGCTTGCCGTCCAGCTGCACCCGCACCACGCTGCGGGGGCGCACCATCTGGCGGATCTCCGCCACCTCGTGCTTGCCCAGGATCATCAGACGGGAGAGCTTGATGCCGCCGCCGGTGCTGCCGGCGCAGCCGCCGCAGAACATCAGCAGGATCAGGATCCACTTGCAGTACTCCGGCCAGTCCTTGGTGAAGTCCACGGTGCCGAAGCCCGTGGTGCTCAAAAGCGCCCCGATGTTGAAGAAGGCCTGGTGCAGCGATTCGCCCACGCTGCCGTAGAGCTTGCGGATGCCCAGGGTCAGCAGCAGCGCGGCGCAGGCGATGATGCCCAGATACCAGTGCAGCTCCTCGTTCTTCAGCGCCTCCTTCCAGTGGCCGATGAGCAGCAGGAAGTAGAGGTTGAAGTTCACGCCAAAGAGGAACATGAACACGGTGATGACCGTTTCGATATAGCTGCTGTGAAAGCCCCCAATGCTGTCGGGGTTGGTGGAAAAGCCGCCGGTGCCCGCCGTGGAGCAGGCGTGCAGCAGCGCGTCATAAAAGCTCATGCCCCCGCAGAGCAGGAACACCGTCTCCAGCAGGGTCAGGCCGATGTAGATCAGATACAGGGTCAGGGCGGTCTTCCGCGCCCGGGGCACCAGCTTGCCCACCGTGGGGCCGGGGATCTCGGCGCGCATGATGTGCATGGAGTGCTCCCCGCTCATGGGCAGCACCGCCATCAGAAACACCAGCACGCCCATGCCGCCGATCCAGTGGGTAAAGAGGCGCCAGAACATATCTCCCCGATAATTCTGAGTCATGGCGCCGATGTCCGTCACCACGGTGGCGCCGGTGGTGGAGAGACCGGAGGCCGTCTCAAACAGGGCGTCCACATAGCGGGGGATGCTGCCGGAGATCACGAAGGGCAGCGCCCCCAGCAGGGAGATGGCGATCCATCCGATGCCCACGATCACAAAGCCGTCCCGCGCCACCAGGGAGTTTGTCCGGGGCTTGGGGAGCAGCAGCAGGCCGCCCAGCGCCGCCGTCAGGCCGATGGTGACGAGGAAGTTCAGAACGCTCTCCCCGTACCAGAGCCCCGCGGCCAGCGGCAGCAGCATCAGCGCCGCATAGATCAGCAAAATCCAGCCCAGCACACGGGCGATCATACGGTAGTTCATCTGCTCTCCTCACCCAAAATGGCGTCCATGCTCTGCAGCCGCCCCGCCGCCGTGACGATCACCGCGTGGTCGCCGGGCAGGATGCGGCTGTTGCCGTCGGGGATGATGCTCTGACTGCCCCGGATGATGGCGCTGATCAGGATATTGGGGCGCAGCTTCAGATCCTTCAGCGGGATGTTCACGCAGGCGGAGCTGGCGCTGACCTTGAATTCCAGTGCCTCCACCTTCCCGTCCGCCAGGCGGTAGAGGGTCTCCATGCTGCCGCCCATGGAATTGCTCATGGCGCGCACATAGCGGGTCAGCTGCTGGGCGACGATCTCCTTGGGGGAGACGATGCTGCTGAGCCCCACGTTCTCCAGGATCTCGTCCAGATAATCCCGGTTCACCTTCACCACCACGCTGCCCACGCCGCAGCTCTTGGCGTAAAGGGAGGTGATGATGTTGTCCTCGTCGTCGCCGGTGAGGGCCACGAAGGCGTCCGCCGCGGAGAGGCCGTCCTCCTGCAGCACATCGCTGCGGGTGGCGTCGCCGCAGATGATATTGGCCTGGGGGATCAGGTCGCAGAGCAGCTCGCAGCGCTCCCGATCCCGTTCCACCACGGTGACCTCCATGCCGCTTTCCTGCAGCATCCGGGTGAGGTACACCGAGCTGCGCCCGCCGCCCATGATCATCACCCGGCGCACCGGGCGCTTAAACTGGCCGATGGCGGTGAAAAAGCGGCGCAGCTCCCGGGATTCTCCCGTGATGCTCAGCCGATCCCCCGCCTGCAGGACGAAATTGCCGTTTGGGATCATGGCCTCCTTGCCGCGCTCCACCACGCCCACCAGGATCTTGGCGCCGAAGCGCTGCACCAGTTCCTTGAGCGCCACGCCCTCCAGCTTGCCGCCCGCGGGGATCTTGTGCTCCACGATCTCCAGGCTGCCCTTGGAAAAGGCGTCCACCCGCACGGCGCCGGGGAAGCGCAGGGTGCGGGAAATCTCCTTGGCGCACTCATACTCCGGGTTCACGATCACGGAAAGCCCCAGGGCCTCCCGCAGAAATTCCGTCTGATGCAAATACTCCGGATCCCGCACCCGGGCGATCACATGGGCGGTGCCCAGCTTCCGGGCGGAGATGCCGCAGATCATATTGACCTCGTCCTGCTCCGTGGCAGCCAGCAGCAGATCCGCTTTTTCCGCCCCCGCCTCCCGCAGGATGTCGGAGTTGGTGGCGCTGCCCTCCACGCAGATTACGTCCAGAGAATTGGACAGGATTTGAATGGTGTCCGGGTCGCGGTCGATGATGGTGATATCGTGACCCTCTTCCGCCAGAAGGGCAGCCACGGAGTGGCCCACCTTTCCCGCGCCGGCAATGATGATTTTCATGACGACCTCCCTGCTTGCGAAGACTTTTAATGCTTTATTATACCATGTCTTTTCCCGCTTGTACAGGATTTCCGTAAACGCAGCGCGCCCGAGGGAGGCGTTTTGCTCCCCTCGGGCGCGGTTTCCGGCTCAGCCGGCGTTTTCCAGCTTTTTCAGCTCCTCTTCCTCCAGCACCCGGTAGGCCACCTTGCCCACCAGGGTCTTGGGCAGATCTTCCCGAAACTCGATGTCGTAGGGCATGGCGTATTTCGCAATGCGCTTGCGGCAGTAGTCCAGCAGCTCCTGCTTGGTGGCATCGTTGGCGGGCACCCCCGCCGCCAGCTTCACGAAGGCCTTGACCTTCTGCATCTTGTAGGAGTCGGGCACGCCGATGACGCAGCTCATCTGCACCAGATCGTGGGCGTCCAGGATGTTCTCGATCTGGGCGGGGTAGACGTTGTAGCCGGAGGAGATGATCATGCGCTTGGCGCGGCCCTTGAAGAAGATGAAGCCCTCCTCGTCCATGACGCCCAGATCCCCGGTGTAGACCCAGGTGAGCCCGTCGGCATGATGGCGCAGGGTCTGGGCGGTCTCCTGGGGGTGCTTCATGTACTCCTTCATGACGGTGGGGCCGGCCAGCAAAATCTCGCCCTCGGTGCCGTAGGGCAGCTCCTTATCGGTGCCGGGCTCCACGATCTTGATATACACGTCGGAGAAGGGGATGCCGATGCTGCCCTCCTTGGCCTTGGTCAGCGGCGTCAGGCAGCAGGCGGTGACGGTCTCGGTGGTGCCGTAGCCCTCCCGTACCTGGATGGTGGCGCCGTGATCCGCCAGGAACTTGTCGAACTTCTTCTTCAGCTCGATGGACAGGCTGTCGCCGCCGGAGAAGACGCCCTTCAGGCAGCTCAGATCCGCGCCCTCCATACTGGGCAGGCGCAGCAGGGCCTCATACAGCGTGGGCACGCCCGCGATCAGGTTGCAGCGGTGCTTGACCATGTCCTTGGCGTAGGTCTTGGCGGTGAACTGGGGGATCAGGATGCAGTGGCCGCCCTGGGAGAGCATGGTATGGACGCAGACGCCCAGGCCGAAGCCGTGGAACAGCGGCATGGCGGCCAGCATCTTGTCGCCGGGGTTGAAGATGGGGTTGGCCGCGATGACCTGCTGGCCCAGGGCGTTGAAGTTCAGGTTCGTGAGCACGATGCCCTTGGTGGTGCCGGTGGTGCCGCCGGAGTAGAGAATGACCGCCGGATCCTCGCCCACGCGCTTCACCGCGTAGTCGCCCGTAATCTTCTCCGCGCCGGCCAGGAAGTCCTTCCACAGCACCACCTTGGGGGCGTTCTTCGGCACCTTCTTCTGAAACTGGGGCCTGGTGTGCTTCTTCAGCGCCTTGGAGATGGGGTCAATGACATTCTTCACCGCAAAGCCGACCTTCATCACCGGAGAGAGGGCGTCGGCAATATTGGCGATGACCAGGTGCTTGACACGGGTGTTGGGCAGGATGTTGGCGAACTTCTGGTAGAACTGGTTCAGGGTGATGGCGGTCTCGCTTTCGCTGACGTTCAGATAGAACTCGATCTCCTTCTCCGCGGAGAGGGGGTGGATCATGTTGGCGATGGCGCCGATGCGGTTCACACCGTAGAACAGGGCGATGGCCTGGGGGCAGTTGGGCATGGCGATGGTGACCTTGTCGTTCTCCCGGATGCCCAGCGCCTTCAGCGCCCGGGCGCACTGCTCGATCTCCCGGATCATGTCGGGGTAGAGCGTGGGGCGCCCCATGAAGGTAAAGGCGGTGTTCTGGGGATACTGCTCCGCGATCTTCTTCACAGCGTCGAACATGGAGCCCTGAAAATAGTCCAGATGCATGGGCACCTGGCCCATCCACGGCTCCCACGGGGTCTTGGCGGTGATCTTCTCCATTACTACAATATCTCCTTCCTTATAGGCTCCCCCTCCGGGGGAGCTGTCCGCAAAGCGGACTGAGGGGGTGTGGGTCTCGCAGAGCCCCCTGGCTCCCCTGCAAGGGGAATTGCGGCTTCGCGCTGCCGGTGGCAGAAAAAGCGAAGCCGGAATTTCCGCAGCGGTCGAAAAATGCAAGCGAACAAATGTGCGCAGCGTTTTTCGGGCACCGCAAGGCGGAGCTGTCCGCAAAGCGGACTGAGGGGTTCTCCTTCCTTATAGGCTCCCCTGAAAGGGGAAATGAAAGCATGTATACCGAAAAACGAAGAATCACAGTGTCCACTTCGCGCATGGATTCCAATCCATCGCCGAAGGCGATACCATCATTATTCATTCTTCATTTTTCATTTTTCACTATTTATATTCAAACCCGCTGGGCTGGCCGATGGGCTGATCCAGCAGCTCGGGGTGGGCGAAGATGTGCTTGACCAGCTTCAAGCTCCGGACGAAATAGAAGCCGTCGGCAATGCGCTCGTCCAGGGTGGCGCCGATCTCCATCACGTCCCGGATCTGTTTTGTGCCGTCCTCCATCACCATCTCCTCCTTGTGGATGGTGCCGATGGTGACCATGATGCTGTTGGTGCCGTAGTTGTTCAGATGGTGGTACACCGCAGGCCCCTTGATGCTGCCCAGGTTTGAAAGCAGCACCGTGGAGTAGTTGGTGTCCCCGTCGGTGAGGACCTTGGGGTTCACGCCCCAGAAGTCCAGGTAGCGGATGATGCGGATGGCCAGCATCAGCAGCAGGCGGGGGATCTTGGCGAAGGCGTCCACAGTGGCGTCGATGCCGCCGGTAGAGTGCTCGCTCTTTTTCGTCTCCTTCACCTGGCCGGCGATGCGGTAACTCAGGCTGTCCAGGTTGTCCTCATCCGTGGGGGTGAAGAACATCAGCGCCTCCTCGGCATGGTCGGTGAAGCGGCGCTTGGCCACGAAGCTCAGGCTGATGTCGTAGCGCTCATACATCCGCCGCCCCTGGATGAAGCGGTTCATCTTGGGCCGCTCCCGGATCATGCGGGCCACCGCCACGATGAAGCAGTGGAACACCGTGGTCTTATAGTCCGGATGGGAGGCGTTTTTCTTCTCAATATACTTGAGCAGCTCCGTCACGTCGATCTTATCGTTGAGGTAAACCTCGGCGTCGGTGCGCTGGGGCATGATGTGCATCATCACTGTGGTGAGCCCCGGCACGTCCCGCACCCAGCGGGCGTCACGCCGGTCGCCAAAGCGTCTCTTTCTCTTTTCTCCCATGGGGATTCCTCCTCAACACAAAATGGGGAATTACTAATTGTTTATTGTATCGTATACAGCGGAGAATTTCAAGAAATTTAACTATTGTTTGACAGATTATTCACTGCTTTTTTGTCTCGGCGGGGAAATTGCCCGGTTTTCTTGCCGCGAACAGGGCTTTCCCGGCAAAAAACGCTCCGCCCCGATCCGGGGCGGAGCGCTGGCTTTGCTTTGTCCCCCTCTGCCGGGCGCCGTCCGCGTCACTTGGCAAAGGTCATCTCCACGCCGTCCATTTCAAAGCTGACGACATTGCCGGTGCAGGTATAGGAGATCCTGTCCGTGCCGTCGTCGATGACACTGGCGTCCCAGGAAAAGCGGACGTTGCTGTCATCGCCGGACAGGACGCCCGTCCCGTCGGCATTGAAGGTGATGGTGTAACTGTCATAGCCGAGCTGTGAGAGATAAGCGGAGTAATCCTCCCCCTCGACCTTCAGCCCGATGAGCTTATAGGTGCCGCTGGGCGTGCTGCTGCCGGTGCTA
>JAEEGH010024329.1_pt1 | contig 12231 bp, 6 predicted proteins | sample 9134181 | NCBI WGS metagenome assembly JAEEGH01 (sample SAMN16246544, study PRJNA631951) | gut metagenome | biome: gut microbiome; feature: rumen; material: DP-attached | host: Bos | place: Iran: Karaj | collected 2018-10
TCCCAGGAGACGCCGCCCATGGTGCCCACCAGCTTCAGCAGCAGCCGCCGGGAATCGGATACCTGGAGGTTCAGCTCACCGGAAGCTCCCAGCTGCAGCGGCACCCCCGTCAGCGGGTCGATGAAGCGAACCTTCTCCGGCGTGCCCCATTTGAGGGCCATGCGGACCGTCTTGTTTATGTAATAAACCTCGCTGTGGAAGGTGCCCTGGGTGTCCGTGGGCAGCTTGTAGAGCTTTTCCAGCAGGGGAAGCTGTTGGGTCTCCAGGGTGTACCGCCCCGCGCCGAAAAGGTCCAGGGCCTGCCCGTCCCGGAAGAAGATGGCCTCCTGGCTCTCATGGACGATGAGCTGGCTGCCGTAGTTGAAATCCTCGATGGGGTGCTTCCAGATGAGGGTGTCGTTGTCCCCCTCGTATTTGATGATGCTGGCAAGCCCGTCCGTGCGGATCTTCTCGCTCATGAGCCGCTCCGGCACGTCATTCACGGCGTCGCAGACGGGGCAGGTGTACTGCGCTGCGCCCTTGGTCACCCGCAGGCGGACGCCGCATTGGACGCAAGAGAACTCCGCCGTCTTGTCCTGCTCGGCGCGGGTGTTGATGGGCTCATGGCAGACGGGGCATTTGGCCCGGTCCCCCTTGGATTGGTCGAAGACCACCGTGTTTCCGCAGTGGGGGCATTCCCGGCTGGTGAGCTTGTCCGTGCGCACGTCAATGACGTTCCCACAGGCGCAGTCGATCTTCTTCCGGGCAAAGAACCCGGTCTTGGCTTCCGCGTACCGCCCGCATACGGGGCATTCGATGACAAATCTGGACATGGCTTTTTCTCCTCATAAACACAATGAAGATTATTTCAGTCAGTTGATGGTTCATACTATTCCAAAAGACTTCTTTTAGTTGTTATCCGGTTTCTTATATCTTGAATTGATTCCGAGTAAAACTCCTGATAAGCCTTGCTCTTGTCTAAATCCGCTATTGTGTGGTCAAATGGCAAGTTCATTACTTCCACATCCAGTAATTTTAAAAGATCCTGCTTTTCCCTGTTTTTCTCGCTTGCTGGTTCATAGAAGAAAACCTTTCCCTTTTTGGCTTTCTCGCGTTTCTTCCGATTCAGCAACCACCAGAGGTCGAATTCGGAAGTGTCGAATCCGAATCCGAGTACATATACGTCTCCCAAAATAAAGGAATCTATCCAACTGTTATGGCTGATTTCAAAGCCGTGGGTTTGCCGGAAAGTATAGCTGTTCTTCCTTTCATCCAGTTCTGCCTTGATCCTGCTCAACTGGTTGCCGTACCAGTAATGGCCAAGGATCATGCTGTCAGGCTTTCGGCTCTCTCCGTGAATATGCCAGACTCGGATCGAATGCTCTTTATACGGCACTCTACTATAGGTATGCAGCAGATACCGAAGCTCTGTCTTGTCGCACGTCCGCTCATTCATACGGCGCAAGTGGGAATCTGAGACTGTCTTTTCACCGATAGCGGCAGCCTCCAGTTCATAGCTGTAATTCGTCGTCAGGATATCATCGGCATCCATATCAAGAAGCGACAGCAGCACCTGTTCCTGTTCCGGGCTTTTTATTTCCCCATAGAACGCTTCTTTGTTATTCCTCAGAGCGTCCTTGATATTGTTGTTTGTCAAAAGAATTGCCTGCAGCGGCATGGGGGATTTTAGCTCTTCCGTATGATAATCGCTGCGGACACGGATTTTGCTCAGCAGTTCAGGCCAGGATATACCCCCGTATGCTTGATTGATGCCATTACCGATCAGCAGGACTTGTCGGGTGCTGTACTTCATTCTTGCGGTCTCCTTCCATGATTACTACGAAGAGGTTACAGCAAACTTCACACTATTCCTAATAGTGTTACTTTAGTACGAAAGCGATATCCACATAGCCGGGCGGATACCAAAATCCAAATACGTTCGAGGACCATATTGCGAAGCGGAATAATACGGGTGGCCTGAATAATAGATCTTGCCATCCGAAGAGACCTCAGTAACATAACCACTGTTCTCTCCGACTGTCCGCAACAACCAATAATCGAAATCAGTGTCAGATTCCCCTCTGCCGCACCTTCTCTTGCTGTTACTTGAGAAATACTTCTCCGCTTCAGGGATACTCAAAATGAACACCTTATCCTGCGTGTTGTTCCCAGGGCTAGGCGCAAATCTCTTATCCCCGTATTCTGGATTCTTATCTGCGGTAACCGTCGTTTTCACTATTAATGATGATTCTTCGTCCGAAAAAGCTGCCTTATAAAATGTATCATTCAACCATGTGCGCAAGGAACAAGTTTCCCAAGTCCTAAAATACTTATCGGATGACGTATCAAACGGTTGATCAAATAATATGTACTTGCTGATTACAAGCAGCCTGTTGTTCTCTTTGGCAAGTACCAGCCATTCGATTTCCTCTTTTCCACGAGAGAAGGTTGCCTTTTCGTCAGCCCCAAAAATAATGGTCGAACCTACTTGTGCATCCTTCAGCAATTGCTTTTCATAACTGAACTTGATGCTCTTTCGCAAAGAATGGCTGTCTTGATAACGATTCAATTCCGATAAAAGAGTATACGCCAATAAATAATCGCGGCTACTGATTGCTTTTACAGCGCGTTCATATTTGCTTGAATTTACCATTTCTATTTCGTTGATGTCCGTCAACAGTGCATAGGCTTCACTGAATTCCTCTTTTTCAAGCATAGCAACCGCACGATCATACTTGCTGTTTTTAACTGTTTCTTCATTCCCGCTTTCAGTCAAAAGATTATATGCGGTTTGATAATCTCCAGCCTCCAGTAGTTTCATTCCTCGATCATACTTGTTTTCGTTGATAATAGTATCATTTCCGGTTTCGTGGAGCAAAGCATAGGCTGTTTCATAATCGCCGGTTTCCAACAATGAGATTCCTCGTTCATACTTGCTTGCATCAATCGTGGCCGTATCTCCAATTTGATTGAGCAATTCGTATGCCTCGTCGAATTTCTCATCTTCCATAAAAAGCAATGCTCTATCTCTTTTATTGGCGTTTATGCTATCGTCATCGCCGATTTCACTTAATAATGCATAGGCCGCTTCATAATCGCCGGAATCAAGGAGCGCCATAGCACGATCATGCTTGTTGTTGATAATGATGTCTTCTCGGTCAATTTCCGACAACAAGCCATATGCGAAATAATAATCACCGGAACGAAGAAGGTAGTCTGCTTTTTGTAGTTTTGCTTCCCTGACCATTTCCGAGCTGTTTTTGTAATTCCCCATCTCCACAAATGCTGCAATCGCCCCGTCGTAGTCCCCGGAGGCCAGTTGAGCTTCAGCAGCCTTATACATGTTTGCGGGGATAATAACCTTCGTCACGATTATCACAATTACAATAGCGGCTATTGCTACAGCTCCTGCGATGATGCCAATGGTCGTCTTTTTCTTTTTCTTTGCCGCGGCTGCCTTTTCACCTGCGGCTTTCAACCGCTCCGCTTCCGCTGAACACTGCTTGGACCTTTCGGCACAGTCCTTGTAGCCCTTCCATTTGCTTTCGGCAAAACGGTGCGCCAATTCCTCGTATTCAAGCTGGGTTTTTCCGTTTTCCTGCCTGCTGCACAGCTCCCGGTAATCCGCTTCTTTCTTTTGCTCAACGGTTTTCCGACGTTCTTCGACGGCCTTTTCGCCCTTCTCCATGGCTTCCGCATAGCGTTTTGCCGTTTCTTCCGCAGCCTGCTTTTCTTCCGCTTCGCTTGCAGCCAGCCTTTGTTTCAGCCTTGACTCTATCTCCGACTGATAGCGCTGAAGCGTATCCGCAAAGTCTCCTTTGGCATAGCGCAATGCGCGGCTCAGGTTCCGGTCTCCCTCCCAATAAGTTTTTTCTTCCGATATGCGTTTTTTCCACGCTTTCACCATGGAGGGATAGGTTCGCTGATCGTAGTTGAAGAAACCACGGATCTCACTTGCATCCAGATAATCTGGAATACGGTATTTTTCAATTGCAGCCTTGATGCGTTCTTCGTCCTTTTTACAGGCAGTCAACGACTCCGCTTCGGAGGTTTTTGCGCCCACGAACATTCGTTTCTGCACCAGCGCTTCCCCCGTGGAGACCACATGTGCCGCCAACGCTTTCCCGAAGTAGGCTTCCGCACACTCCGCGTCCATGTCCAACGCCTTATCAAAGAAGCCGTCTGCTGCTGTCCAGTCCTTATCCTCCAAAGCCAGCATGCCCCGCTTGAGTTGGGCGGTGATGTTTGCCCCGCCTGCACTCTGCTGCACCACCACGGTCTCCTTCACCGTCTCCTTCGGCTCATCCGTGCCCAGCAGCTTCTTGACGCCCCGGATCAGGTCCGGCATGAAGCCCAGCTTCGACATGTCCTGGGCCTGGAGGTGGGAGAACTCCTCCGGAAGATCGTAGGGGTCCATGTCCCGATAGGCCGGTATCAGGTTCTTCTTCGCCCCGGCGCGGATCAGCGCCAGATAGCGGCTCCATTCGTTCTTCACCCAAACCGCGTTGAAATACTCCGGTTTCGTACCCAGCGCAACCATGACTCGCGCAGAGTTCAGCGCTGCGAAAATGTAAGGCTCATAGGCCGTACCCAGCTTGTCCTCCAGGGTGATGCGGGAGAAAAAGACCTTGAAGCCCTCCTTCGTCAGCTCGTGATAAAGCTCGTTTGCCAATACGCTGTCCGGCGTCCGGCGGCCCTGGGTGTCCGTTTCTTTATAGCAGATGAAGACGTCGAAGGGCTCCTCCTTTTCGCTGATCTCCAGAATGCCCTTCTGGATGGCGTCGATGGCCTTCGCCTCGTCCTCATAGATGCTTTTCTGCAGGGCATCCGCGCATTCAATGGCTTTCTTGTAGTTTTCGTCCGCAAATACGGAGGTATACTGCGCTCGGTTCACCGTGGGGACGCGTTTATGAGTCGTGGGATCCTCCACATATTCGATGCCGTAGCGGCAGAGGACCAGGGACCAGTAGGCCTCTGCGTCCGTGGGGTCCTCGTTCAATATCTGCTCATAGATGCCCTCCGCCTTATCGAACTCATTGTTCCTACGGAAATGGCCCGCCCGGTCATAAAGATTGCGCTTGCGGTCGCTGTCGAAGCGGGGGAGGGTCTGCTTGGAGCCACAGTACTGGCATTCCGCCACGCTGGCTCCCTCGGCGATCTCTAGATCGCCTCCGCACATCTTGCATTTGAATATGGACATGATCTTTGGCTCCTTTATATGTGCTGCTTGCGTATTATTCAATAATCACCAATCGGTATAATCATGGCACATCTTACACGTTTTCCTGCTGCACGGTTTTGGCGCGGTTATTGTTAGTAATAAAGTCACCCTGGTTTCTGCCGCCTTTCGGTTCCCAGCAGAACCTTCAGCCTTACCGCAGCTTAAGGTCCGTCCAGGTGGAGACGTGGCACTGGCCATGAGACTTATAACCTACCGCCAGGACTGTACCATCGGCGCGCAATCCCAGCGTATGGAAATCTCCGGCGGCAATGCCCACGATGTCTGTCCAATCATCAACGTTGCACCTCCCATCGTCTCTGTCTCCAACTGCCAGCACCGTGCCGTCAGAGCGCAGCCCCACTGTATGGACTCTCCCAGCGGCCACGGCCACGATGTCCATCCAATCACCAACGTTGCACTGGCCTGACTCATTGTTTCCCACGGCCAGCACTGTTCCATCAGAGCGCAGCCCCACCGTGTGTGAGCCTCCAGCGGCAATATCCACAATACCCGTCCAATCGCCGACGTTGCATTGGCCTGATTTGTTAAATCCCACTGCGAGCACCGTGCCGTCGGAGCACAGTCCAACCGTGTGTGAGCCTCCGGCGGCAATCTTCAAAATATCCGTCCAATTGCCGACATTGCATTGGCCTGAATTGTTAAATCCCACTGCGAGCACCGTGCCATTGGAGCGCAGCCCTACCGTGTGTGAGCCTCCGGCGGCAATGTCCACAATATCCGTCCAACCGCCAATCTCACACTCAGACTGGGCGTTGTTTCCGGTGGCCAAAACCGTACCATCAGCGCGCAGTCCTACCGTATGTTGGCCCCCGGCGGCCACGGCCACGATGTCCGTCCAATCACCAACGTTGCACTGATCATTACCATTGTTTCCCACGGCCAGCACAGAGCCATCAGACCGCAGCCCCACCGTGTGATAACCTCCGCCGGCAAGAGAGTCTCTGAACGTCATTCTACCCCCAAGAGACCTCAATCTGCTTTCCCAAGCATCTCTCATTCTGCCTCTAGCATCTCGATAATCACCCAGCGAATCGAAGCCGGCAATAGCCCCAATGTAGTCTCCAGCTTCCAGCTTCGCCTCTGCGGACTTGTATTTACTACTCGGAATAATGACTTTGACCGTCACGATCGCTGCAGCGATGATGACCACTGTCACCGCCGCGGCAATGATGCCGACGGTCGTCTTTTTCTTCTTCGCCGCCGCAGCTGCCTTTTCTTCGGCTGTCTTAAGTTTTTCCCCCATCGCTCGGCATTGCTCCGCCCGCTCGGCACAGTCCTTATATCCCTGCCACTTCCGATCCGTAAACCGGTTGACCAAAACGGAATAATCCAGCTGTGAATCCGCCTTCTCCTGCAATTTGCAGAGGTCGATATACTCCTGCTCCTTTTTCTTCTCTGCAATCTTCCGTTTCTCTTCCACGGTTCTTTCCGCCTGGGCCATGGCATCGGCATAGTTTTTTGTCACGTCCGCCCTTGCCTGCACAGCCTCTGCTTCGCTTTCCGACAGTTTTCTTTCCAGCCTGGTTTCTATCTCTTTCCGCAGTCTGCTGAGGGTCTCGGCAAAATCCCCCTTTGCATAGCGCAGAGCGCGGCTCAGGTTGCGGTCCCCCTCCCAGAATACCGCTTCCTCTGCGATGCGTTCCTTCCACGCTTTCGTCATGGAAGCATATGTTCTCTCGTCATATTTGAAAGACTCTCGAATCTCGGTGGGATCCAGATAGTCCGGCAGTCGGTATTTTTCCACGGCGTTGTTGACGATCGTTTCATCCCGCTCGCAGGCGATAAGGCGTTCGACTTTTAAAGAGTCCGCTCCCTGTTCCAGACGACGCAGGACCAATGACTCGCCGGAGGAAGCCCACTGCGCCGCCAGAGCCTTCCCGAAGAACGCTTCTGCGCACTCTGCGTCCATGTCCAGCGCTTTGTCGAAGAAACCGTCCGCCGCGGCCCAGTCCTTGTCCTCCAGGGCTTGCATACCCCGCTTGAGCTGGGCGGTAATATTCGCCCCGCCTGGAGACTGCTGCACCACTACGGTCTCCTTCACCGTCTCCTTGGGCTCGTCCTTTTGCAGCACCTTCTTGATGCCCCGGATCAAATCCTGCATGAAGCCGATCTTCGCCATGTCGTAGCTCTGCAGTACCCCCAGCTGCTCCGGCAGGTCGTAGGGGTCCACGTTCTTGTAGCAGGGCAGCAGGAGCTTCGTGCGGTCCTTCCGCATGAGGGAGAGGAAGCGGCTCCATTCGTTCTTCACCCACACGGCGTTGAAGTATTCCGCCTTTTCACCCACCACCACCATGACCTTGGCGCTGTTCAGGGCGGCGAAAATATAGGGCTCGTATTCCGTGCCTGCCTTGTCCTCCAGGGTGATGCGGGCGAAGAACACCCGGTAGCCCTCCTGGGTCAGGTTATAGTAGATTTCCTGGGCATCCAAACTGTCCCTTGTGCGCTCCTTCGTTTCGTCGTCTGTCTCCTTATAGCAGATAAAGACGTCGAATGGCTCCTCCTTCTGGCTGGTGGCCAGGATGGCCCGCTGCACCTCGGCGATCTTTGCCCCGTCCTTCTGGTACTGGCGCTTTGTGAGCCCGTCGGAGTGCTCCAGGGCGGCCAGATAGTCCACGTCCTCCAGGAAGCTGTCAAAGCTCACCCGGTGGCAGGTGGGCAGCCACTCGTAGGTGTTGGGGTCCTCCACGTACTCGATGCCGAAGCGGCAGAGGGCGCAGCACCAGTGGGCCTCCGCGTCCCCGTCGTCCTCGGCCACGATCCGCTCATACACGGCCAGAGCCTTGTCAAATTCGCCCATGCGGCGGAAGTGGTTGCCCCGGTTGAAGGCCGCCGCCCGCTGCTCGTCGCTGACCCTGGGGAAGGTCATGGTAGACCCGCAGTATTCGCAGGTGCCGAAGGTCTTGTCTTCCGCAACGGTGATGTCCCCGCCGCACATCTTGCACTTGATGATAGCCATAATCCTGTCCTCCCTTTATCTCTCTTCGATCTCCAGATGATCCAGCGCAAACTCCAGACTCATGGACATGAATTCGTTCCTGGTGCGGCCCAGTCTCGCGGCCGCCTCGTCAATGTCCCGCAGCATGTCCTTCGGCAGCCGCATGGACACCACGGCGGATTCCCCCGTGTACTTCTTCGGGGAGACCTGAAATCTCGGTTCTGCCATAGGGCGTCCCTCCGTTTACCATTGTAATACTATTGTAGTTTGATCGTCAAGGCAGTTTTTCCCAAAATGATTGTACTACAAACGTATTATGCGCGCAAGAACAAGATACGCGTAAGCGCAAAAAAGGCGGGCGCGCTGCAAAGCACGAAAACGATGCAAAAATCCTGGCTATAGCGTAGGGGATGGCCTTGTGCCCTCCCGGCGGAGTAACGCCGTTCAGAAAAGAAATGTTCGGCGAATTCGTACTCGCTGCGAATTCGCCGAACATTTTATTCAAGATTGTCTTCTGTACTGCCGGGAGGGGCAAGCCCCTCCCCTACGGTGACGTCAGGGATATGCGCGCACTTTGCAGCAGGCCCAGCTTAAATCTGATAGGCCCACAGCGTCAGCGAGACATAGAAAACCAGCATCCCGCCGAAGATCAGCGCCTGCTTCAGCCGGTGGGCGGTGAGCAGGCCCACAAATTCCCGCACCGCCGCGTTGGGCCAGAAATACCACCTGGTGTCCGCTCCCATGCCCAGCGCCCGCATCTTCACCCGTCGGGCGCAGAGGCCGCCGCGAAACACATGGTAATTGGTGGTGGAAAAGGCCACCTTTCCCTCCGGATTGATCGCCCAGATCTTCTCCTTGGAGAACTTCATGTTCTCCATGGTATCCGTGGAGCGATCCTCCTCCACGATGCGCTCCTCCGGCACCCCCTGCTCCAGCAGGTAGCGCTTCATGGAGGCGCTCTCGGAGATGGGCTCGTCCGGCCCCTGGCCGCCGGAGGTCACAAAGATCAGATCCCTGCCGGTCTGCGCCTTCTGCTTCGCGGCGAAGGCCAGCGCCCGGTCGATCCTCCCCCGCAGCAGGGGCGAGGGCGTGCCGTCCTTGCGGATGCCGCAGCCCAGGATGATGAGGAAATCCTTATCCGGCTCCGGCTCATAGCGGGCGGCGATGCTGTCCGCCAGGATGGCGCCGATGAGCATGCACTCAAAATAGAGATAGACAGCGGCGAAGAGGTTTGCAAAGAGGTCGTGAACCATGACCTCCTCCCGGCTGCCGGAGGCATAGCGGTCAAAGAAAAACAGGAACAGCACCCCGCCCACCAGCAGGAAGGAGAGGATGATCCCCAGCACGTTCACGAGCCGCTTCCCCTCGTGCCGGATCAGCGAGATATTGGAGACGCAGAGCGCCGCGGAGAAGCACAGCAGGAAGGGCGCGGACAGGATGATATAGTTCTTGGCCGAGCCCAGCAGAATGTTCAAAACCGAAACCGCCCGGTACTCCAGCGGAAGGCGGATCATCTGCACGGTGAGGTAGATCTGCATGATCAGCACCGCCAGCAGGAACAGGGCAAAGCCCATGTAATAGATCGTATTGTAGGAGTAGGGGTTATACTGCAGCTGCTTGAACCAGGCTGCCACCAGCTGGATCAGCGCCGCCAGCAGATAGACCGCGATCAGCACGCTGATGGGCACCGCGTATTGTTCCGCCCCGCCGCGGATCAGCAGGAACAGAATGACCCCGACAAAAAGCGCCTGGATCAGCAGGTTATAGAGCTTGGGCTTTTTGTTTCGGGTATCGAATTTCAGCAAGGCCGTTCCTTTCTCACCTCGTCCAGAAAACGCAGGAGGCCCTCAGGCCCCTCGGCTGCATCCTCCAGACCCGTGTCGCCCAGGGCGATCATTTTGTTCTTTCCGTGGTAGTCGCTTCCCGCCGTGACATAGAGCCCGTAGCGCCGGGCGAAGTCCAGCATCTCCCGGTTGAGCTTTCCCGTGAAGCCGGAATAGTAGGCCTCCACACCCTGCAGCCCCTGATCCATCAGCCAGCGGAGGCGCTGATCCATCTCCTCGCCCAGGATGAGCTGATCCCCGTCCCCGTAGGAGGGGTGCGCCAGCACCGGGATGCCTCCGGCGCTCAGGATGCCGGCGATGGCCTGCTGCGGGCGGAGAAAATCGCTGCGGATGTGGAGCTGGTTGATGAATTCTTTTATAGCCTGCTCCTTGCTCTCGGCATAGCCGTACTTGACCATCAGGTTCCCGATATGGGGCTTGCCCGGGTTATCCTGGGCCATGAGCCAGCGCAGCTCCTCCTCCGGAAAAGAGACGCCGAAGCGCTCCCGCAGGAAATCCAGCCTGGCGCGCAGCTTCCGCATGCGCATCCCGTGGCCGGTCTCCACCAGTTGCCGGATGGACTCCGCCCGGGGATCGTAGCCGTAGCCCAGGATATGGTACTTCCCCTTTTCGTCCCGGCAGGAAAACTCCGCCCCCGGGAGGAAGGCGGGGTCTCCCTCCCGCAGCAGCTCCCGCATGGTCACGCAGCCCTTGATGGCGTCGTGATCCGTGAGGGCAAAGAGCTGGAGCCCGGCCTCCTTGACCCGGTCAAGGAGCTGGGCCGGGCTGTCGCTTCCGTCGGAAACGCTGCTGTGCATATGAAGATCGATCTTGTGCGGAATGCTCATCTGTTATCCCAGTTTCTTCTTCAGCGTCAGAATATTCTGGCCGCCTCTGTATTCATAGCTCACATCGTCCATGAGCTTTTTGGTCAAAAACACGCCCAGGCCGCCGATCTGCCGCTCCTCCGCGGGCAGCTTGGTATTGGGATCGGCCTTGGCCAGCGGATCGTAGGGGACGCCGTGATCCAGGAAGGTGATCGTCACGGTGACAGGCTCCTCGGAGACCTCCACGCGGATCTTGGTCTTCCCCGTCTCCGGCGCGTAGGCATAGCTGGCGATGTTCACGAAGATCTCCTCCACCGCCACGCTGATCTGCATCTCCGCCCTGGGAGGGCAGTCCGCCGCCTCCAGATGCTCCTCCACAAAGGACTGCAGCTCCTGCAGATTCTCCGGCACGGCGTCCAGCTCCAGCTCGTTGGCGTTGAAGAGCAGGGTGTCCGTCTCCGCCAGCAGCTCCAGCAGATTTGCTCTCCAATGCTCCACATCCGCGCGGCGCTCCGGGTCTTCCAGCCCGTAGCGGCGGATGGTGCGGCGGATCAGCCGGGTGTAACCGACGATCCGCGCCTTGTTCTCCACCTCGCGGATCTTGGTCTCGCTGCTGGTGCCCAGATAGGCCGCCAGCGCCTTGTGGAAGAAGGTCAAGCCGGTTTCGTAATCGAAGCCCTGGAATTTCTTGATGACCTCGTGATCCCGCTCCGAGAAGCCTATGAAGGAGTTGTACATGCTGCCCAGCTCAAAGATCGGGTGCCCCACCGCCAGGGTGTCCATGTCGATGAGCAGCACCTCGTCGTTCTGCAGCTCCAGATTCTTGGTGTGGTAGTCCCCGTGGATCATGTGATTGTCCTGGGGAACCTCCCGGATCATGGCGAGCAGCTTCTCCCCCGCCTCCGCCGGCAGGTAGTCCTTGGTAAAGTTTGCCCAATTCAGCGCCGTCGCCTTCATATCCGGCAGCTTTCCGGCGGGGACCAGAGTCCCGTGGATCTTCTTGAGCATGCCCACGAATTCCTTGACGCACCAGTCCATCTTCTCCGGCTCTCTGGCCAGGATCTTGGCGAAGGAGCGGGCGTTCAGCAGCTCAAATACCGAGCCGTAGCTGTCCCCCACCTTGACCACGTCATAGGAGATGGCCGTGGGGATGCCCAGGATCAGGGCCATCTTGGCCATTTCCCGCTCGTGCTGAATATCCTGCAGCGCATCGGCGTTTTTATAGACCTTCACCACGTTGTCCTGGTCGATGCGGTAGAGCTTGCCGTTGGCGCCGCGGCCGATCTCCTCGCAGCCCTCGATGGACACCACACGGTAGGCCTTCTCCACGGTCATCATCTCGGTAAAGCCGGTCATGTCCAGGATCTCGTAGACCTCGGAGCTGACATTGACGATGCGCATGGAGGGCTTGGTTTTCCGAATGCG
>JAEEGH010024330.1_pt1 | contig 12231 bp, 10 predicted proteins | sample 9134181 | NCBI WGS metagenome assembly JAEEGH01 (sample SAMN16246544, study PRJNA631951) | gut metagenome | biome: gut microbiome; feature: rumen; material: DP-attached | host: Bos | place: Iran: Karaj | collected 2018-10
CCTGACCACCGATATCGATGATGGCTTTTACGTTTGGATCAGCCATGTGAACACCCATAGCATGGCAGGAAATCTCGGAAATATTTTCGTCCGCAAAAGGAACTTTATTTCTTCCGTAACCGGTACCTACCAAATAGGTTAACTCCTGTGCACTGTTTAACTCCGGCACCTGAGCAATTGCTTTCTCTAAAGATTCCTCACAAGAAGCAACCGCATTGATACGGCTTCGAAGCGTAACGTCTGCCACCATTTTTCCTGTTTCATCAATGATGACACATTTTGTATAAGTAGATCCTGAATCACATCCACCAAAGTATTTCATTTTATATATCCTCCTATCCTACCATGAAGCATCGTCCGGAAGTACTTCCAGTGACGGATCCAAAGGTTCTTCGTTAAATACAGTTCTCATATAACGGTTGATCTGATCACGTACGCCCTGACGGGTAATGATACGTGCATCAAACAAGTCGTGAGATACCCATACCAAATGGATACCTTTTTCTCTTGCCTTCTGTTCGAACATTCCGTGCATTCCGTCTAACGCCTTACATGCCATGTGCTCCCAAAGGATAACCATGTCTGCGTTAAACTCTTCGCAATACTCCCAAAGCTCGTCAAGTAATACTTTATATCCACCGTGAGTACGGTTTCTCATAATCATATTCTCGGTAAGCATTGCCATATCGTAATATGCCTGCTCACGGTTTTCCGGAGTGTCCTCTTCTGCAATCATCTCGGTATTAACCATAGAAAGCATATCGGTAAGAGGAACGATTCCCCAGCAGTTTAAGATCCAAAGCAAGAAGTCCATATAGTAATGAGACTGTACACCCCAAACAATGGCACGATGACGATACTCTTTTGCCATCATCTTCTTTTCTTTGAATGCCTTTTCTGCAATCTCTGTAAGTTTTAAATCAACACCCTCAAACTCCGGCACCTTACCGCAGATTGCCATGTAGTTGGTCTCGGTATAAAGAGCAAGGTTGGAACCGAACACCTGCGGATAATCGGTTTTGTTCATATCCAGCCATTCGTTTCTGCAGCGGGTTGCAACGTTTACACGTCTTGCACACTCAAAGTAATACTTCCAATCCCATTTCTCTCCGGTTTTTTCTTCAATGAACTTGATACAGTTTTTGATCTCGTTTGCAGCGTATTCCTGAACATCCTCTTCCTTGTGACGCATCGGAGTTGCCAACTGGAAAATCGGCACACCGTCTTCTAATTCCAAACGCTTTCCGATTACTCCGTTTCCTAATAAAGAACCGTCGCAAGTAGTGTTACACTGTACTGCACAAGCACCGAGTACCGGTGCGTCATCATCAATGGAAACTCCGGCTTCTGCTTCCGGCATCGGGCAAACGTCACCCGGAAGTCCGTATTCCTGAGCCACATCAATGTAATGCTCTGCTGCCCTTTGATTCAAAAGAACGGATACATATGTAGACGGTGTTTCACGGGACAATCCCTTTAAGGTCGGAAATCCCATCATTACTGCAGTCATTTCGTTTTCATCCACAAGTACGACCTTATCGGAGAACTTCTTGTCGTTTCCGATTCTTCTGTCACCGCGGAACAAATTATCCAATAACTTCGCTACGTCATATACAACCAAGTCCAGCTCTAAGTGACACATACGAAGGTAAGGTCCGCGAAGACCCTGGGTATGCTTATCTACCATCATAGGCACGGCCAAGTAGTTTGCCATCCAACGATAGCGGAACATCGCCTTAACGTTTCTTGGCTTCATAACAAACTTGGAAAGCTGTCCCATGATAAACAACCATCTGGAATAATCATATAATGTATCGCGAAGGCCTCGCCACTCACGTCTGGTACGGACTTTACTGCCTTCTTTAAAAAATCTTCCTAACGCTTCAGCGCCGACTTCTTTAGCCATTTACAGCACCTCCTTGTATCTTTTTAATCTCGATACTCTCCACAAATGCCTGTACACGGGTACGCATCTGTCCGGAGGCACCAATCGTATAAGGTCTGTCTACCTGAAGTACCGGATAACCATAGTCATCACGAAGCACTACGGTACCAACCATTCTTTCATAAGCCCATGGATCGCAGAACTTCACCTGCTCATAGATGATACCGTCTGCCTTGTATTCTTTTGCAAGAGCTGCCACATACTCACGTCTTCCAACCACCTTCGGGGTATCCCAATATCTCGGGCATGCGCCACGCTTCTGGTAAGCACGACAAACCTGAGTAAGTGCGTCTTCATCATCATTTAAAACGATCTCATCACGACCCGGGAAAGATCCGTAGCAGAATCTGTCGGCACATACATAAGCGCCGGATTCCTCTACCAATTTGATGACATCCACGTCATCCACTTCGGAACCAACAAATACCACACGAGCTCTGAATTTATTTTTCTCATCCGGCTCTCTGGTTTTTAACTCTTCCAAAGTCTCTCTTAATTTATCAATGAGAAGTCTCTTCGGTGCGCAGTAAGTAACCATGGTAATGATATGGTACTCATAACCTGTGATGCGAGGATTCTCCTCTTTTCTAAAGTTACCGATTTCTCTGATGAGGCGGCAAACTTCATTGTGCTCTTCCACTGCCTTACGGATAGCGGCATCGCTTATATCAATTCCGTAGTGCTCTTTTAACGGAGTTAAAATGTGGTTCTTGCACTGAAGCACATATAAATCCAATCCGTTCTGATCGCCCTTTTGCGGAATCTCCATATACTCATGGAAAAACTTTTCCTTGCCCTGGCCCATGGTCTTTAAAAGCTCCATGTTCTCCACGCAACGGTTGATCATGGTACATCCGTCCGGTGCGATCAAGCAGTCAAGATAGTTATATCCGCCCTCAATGGCACGCTCCAATAATGCTCTGGAATACTCACATAAGAAGCTGGTCAAATAATAGGTCGCCATTTCCATGGAACCGGTTCTGGGCGCACGAAGTCTAGATGAAAATGTACCCGGTAAATTTAAAAGTGGTTCCGGAACATTTTCACAAACGGTTCCTACGCATATATCACCGGCATCCTGTGCCTGACGAACCAATTCGTTATTGGCTTCTTCCAATAATTTTTCGAAGTAATATAAATGTTTTAGGTCCTTCATGGTCTCCCCCTTTCTTTAGTTTAAAACCCCAATACTTTTTAATGCTTTTGCCGCACCCTTTACGATTGGTGCATCATCCGGCAAATAGAATACATTCTCGCCTTTTAAATCAAATTCAGCCAAAGAGCCGTCGGAGGGAATTCCTGCCAAAATCGGAATATCTCCCGTATCCAACATGGATACAATCTCTTCGGAAGGCAAACGGTTGGCAATAGCGCCTACCTTTTCGTACATCACAAGTTCTTTTGCAACCTGATTGATTGTCTGGATGACTTGGCATCCCTTCTTTGAGGAATCCGTAACCAGCAAAAGATGTGTCACCTTTTCCATAACGCGACGGTTAATCTGTTCGATGCCCGCCTCTCCGTCGATGACCACGTAGTCGAAGTTCTCGGATAAAATACCGATGACTTCCTTCAGATAAGTATTAATCTTGCAGTAGCAGCCTGCTGCCTCCGGACGACCAACCGCAATAAAGCTGAATCCGTCCTGCTCCACAAGCGCATCAAAAATACGATAACGCGCCTCGCCTAAAAGCTCCAATGCAGATTTGGTATCTCCGTCCTCTACGGTGGCTACCACTTCCTTACGGATATCATCAATGGTAGTCTTTACATCAATACCAAGTGCGGTAGAAAGACCAACCGCCGGGTCTGCGTCAATTGCCAAAATCTTCTTGTCCGGGTAATTCTGTGCAAGAAGCTTTACCATAACGGCTGCAAGGGAAGTCTTTCCCACACCGCCTTTTCCGGCAACGGCAATAATCTTCACGTCTGACATATTCGAGTGTACCCCTCTTTCCTACTTTTCGTTCGCAAAAACGGGCCCACCCTCAAAGCCCACTTCCACACTTAGAATTATTCTAACATAAAAATCGCCAACCCTGTAGGGGGGGTGACGATTTAACTCTTTTGTGGATTTGTACACAATTATATTTGCTGTGTGGTATTAATTTGTATCAAAGGATAAAACAACTTTAAACAAGTCTCCGTCTACAGAAAGGTCCATGGTTCCCTTCATCAGTTCCGTCAAAGACTTTGCAATAGAAAGTCCAAGGCCGCTGCCTTCCGTATTTCGGGAAGAATCTCCTCTGACAAAGCGCTGCATCAATTCCTCTCCGGAAATGTTTAGTTCGTCCTTTGAGGTATTTAAAAAGCTGATATTTACCTTTGCGTCCCGAACTTCCAAGTTGATGTATGCACGGGTATTACTCTGTCCGTACTTACAAATGTTATTCATCAGGTTGTCAAAGAATCTCCAAAGGTAGCGGCTGTCGGCCATAATCTGCGGAGAAGAAGACAGCATCTTTACCTTTAAGTCAATTCCGGAGGCCTCCAGTTTTTCGCCAAACTCACCGATGGTCTGATTTAAAAGCACTCCTGCATCCACTTTTTCCATATGAAGCTCCACGTTCCCGGTAGACGCCTTTGATGCATCCAAAAGATCCTGCAACAGTTTCTTTAATCTCTGAGACTGGCGATCCAACACATCCAAATATTCTTTTACCTTTTCTCCCTCCGGCTTTTCCTTTTTCAAAAGGTCCACATAGTTGATGATGGAGGTCAAAGGTGTTTTGATGTCGTGGCTTACATTGGTAATCAGCTCCGTCTGGAAGCGCTCGGATTTCAAACGCTCTTCAATGGCATTGTCCAAACCGCGGCCGATGGAGTTAATGGCATCTCCTTCTTCCCGAAGATCCAAAAACATTTTTTCCGTATCAACGGAGGCGTTTAAATTGCCTTCTTTAATTTCTTTGGTGGCTTTTTTAATCTCTGCAAACTGATTTAAAAGCTTAAAGAGAACGACTCCGAAGGCTACCTTTTCAATAAGCCAGAAGAAGAACAATACCCCAAAGCCTCCTGCATCATTGGCAAAAGCAAAGAGTCCCAAAAATTCGCCGGCGGTAATCAAGCCGAAGATGGTCCAAATTCGCTTTTTCATCTGCATGTATTTTCCGGTTTCATAGGAGGTCCGTCTTAGTTTTTTATACCAACCCACAACTCCTGTCACCAACATTACGCAGGCTAAATTCTTCCACCACTTTGGGCATTTAAAGTTCGCTGCCACGGTCATGGAATAAAGCAAAGCAAAGAATACTCCTGCTGCAATCACCAATACCAATGCACCCGCGATAAGCGGTAACCGTCCCCATGACAGGCAAAGCAATAAGGAGACAATCAATGCGCATACACAAGTTTCAATGGCTGTAATCACAAAGAGAAGATTCACATCCATAGGAATTCGATCCAGGCCGCGTCGTTGAAGGAAAACATTTTCCTCCACTTTCTTCGCCTGATAGATTTCAATATTTGAAGGAATCTCGGATTCATGGTAGCCACTTAAGCACATAAGTATTACAAAAAATACAAGTGCCAAAATACCGCCTGCAATCAAACAGATTGGACCAAATACAGATGCACGTTTACTTAAAGTGTAGGCATTGTCTGCCTGATAGATTAAATCTGTAGGATCTGCCTTTATCACCGGAGCCACAGATGAAACGACAGTGTATTCCTTAATAGAAGTATCTTCCACAGGAACATTTACAGTCAAAAATACTTCCTCGTTCTCATCTTCGGAAAGCTGAATGCTTTTTACATCCTCCCACTCAGTATCCTCATACAAGGCATCACAAACCGTAATATCATCCAGCTGAAAGGTTTTTCCATTAATCGTATAGGTTTCGTCTTCACCGGTATCATACACATAGCTTGTGATGTCATAATATTTTCCGTCGGCTTTCGCGTAGAAGCATTCACACTCTTTTTCATAAACCAGCTCCTCTACCTCTACGTCATCATAAACGGTTTCATGAGAATAGTAAGAGCCGTCCAAATAGGTTTCGGAAATATCATATTTCATATGGTCACCGATGCGATAGGTGGCCAAAGAATACTCCTTTGGGAATCCGTTGGAAAAATTAGATGCGATGTACTTTGACTTATTTTTCAGCTGTGCCTCTGAGGAAATATCTCCCTCTAAAATCGCAAATTCATAATTTCCGCAGTTATCAATGTTATAATTGTTTTCTTTTCCTGCACGAAAAGCTTTTAGCGCATAAGTAGCGTAAGTCTTCTCAAAAAACTGGTTCTTAATCGCCGTAGGAGTTTCGTTTTGATAGTACCCCACCTCCGCGCAGGCGAGACTTACCGCACCGCCTCCTGCTGCTATCGTGGCAAACAACAGACATAGCAGAAAGACTACTATTTTAACATTTGTTTTTCCTCTGTATTTTTTCATATTCAACTCCAATCACACATCATTTATCTGTCATCTTGTAACCATGTCCCCATACCGCTATGACATATCTTGGATTTGCCGGATCGTACTCCAGCTTTTCCCGTAAATGACGAACGTGAACTGCCACGGTATTTTCCGCACCAAAGCCCGGATCCTGCCACACCTCGGAGTAAATCTCCTTGGGAGAATACACCTTTCCCGGATGCTCCATTAAAAGCTTTAAGATGTCATACTCTCTTGGAGTAAGACTTACTTCATTTCCGTCTAAGGTCACTTTTTTCTCTCGGTCGTTTAGCTCGATGCCACCGATTACGATTCGATCTGCATCCTTTGCATTTTCTGTGGGCTGTGCCTGAAACCCACCTAAAAGTGTGTAGCGTCGCAACTGAGATTTTACTCTGGCGATTAGCTCCACCGGATTAAAGGGCTTTGTGATGTAATCGTCCGCTCCTACATTTAACCCTAAGACCTTGTCCATGTCCTCGGATTTTGCGGTCAAAAGAATCACCGGGATGTTGTACTCTTTTCGAAGTTCCACCATGGCTTCGATGCCGTCCATTACCGGCATCATGATATCCATCAGAACCAGATGCACCTCTTCATTTTTCAACACCTCTAAGGCTTCCTTTCCGTTGAAGGCTTCCAACACCTCGTAGCCTTCTCCGGTAAGATAAATGCGAAGCGCGTTTACAATGTCTTTCTCGTCATCACATACAAGTATTCTGTTCATAGTTACTTCCCCATATTTCGCGAAATGTTTTTTACAGTTCTTATTCTATACGATTTATTCTTAAGAAAAAACATGTGAAATATTTAAGAATTGATTAAGATTTGTGAAAAAGTGCCATTGAGAAACCCATTTTTCGTGGCTAAAATAAGTAGGCTATGAAAAAGAGAATTGAGTTTTTAGATTATACAAAAGCAATTTGCATCATCATGGTAATCATCACCCATATTGATTGGACCAACAAACAGCTTCCGATTTTTGACTATGTGATCAACATGGCGGTTCCCATCTTTATGCTGATCAGCGGATACAATTTTGCCATGTCCTCTGACCGGGCCATCGGTGATTGGCCGGGCGGTAGAAAAGGGTTGAAAAAGCTATATAACGTCAACCTAATGGTGAAAAAAATCTGGCGTTTTGCAGAACCTTTCTTGCCAATTTGTGTTGTGGAAATCATCATTATTATTTTACAGGACAAGCACTTAAATCTTCCCCGCATCTTTTTAAAAGGTGCTTACGGACCGGGTAGTTATTATGTGCCCTTGATGGTTCAGCTGGTGATTCTGTTTCCCATCATCTATACCTTGGTAAAAAAGTATCCTCGCGCATCCCTTCCGATTATGGCTGCCGTTACACTTTTGTTTGAAACCTATGTGGTGGTATTTGATATGGCAAAAGCGGATTACCGTCTTTTGATTGGGCGCTACTTATTTTTGATCACCTTTGGATGCTGGTTCTATCTCCATCCGGATTTGCGATTGTCCTACGGAACGTTAATTGCCATGTTTATCATTGGGGTGGCCTACCTTTACTTCAACCGTGAAGGCGTAAACTTTTATCTTTTCCCATATTGGGGACCCACCACTTTTCCTGCGGACTTTTATATCATCCCCTTGATGGTAATCGCATTTCGACTGTTTTATCACAAAACCATACCGGGACCTATCGGAGCGCTTTTGGTGGAAATCGGAAAAGCAAGTTATCACATCTTTTTGGTGCAGATGGTGTACTACCATTTTGAATTGGGCGGCGCGCTGTTTGACTTGCCGCTGATTGCGCAGATACCGTTTCACATCGTAATTAATGTGGCGATTGGAATTCTGTTTTTTGAAGTGCAGAATCACTGGAGAGATATTACAAAACGCAAGATTAAACAATATATACTATAAAAAAAGTAGATACTATTTTACCGGGGCCGTCCCTCCGTAAAAAGTATCTACTTTTTTTAATTTAAAATTACGCTATTATAACTACAGTTTGAACTGGCTTACGATGCTTGAGAGGTCGGCGGCAACATCTTTTTGTTCGGTTGCCATGCCTTCCACATCTGTAACCATAATAGAAACTTCATCTACGGTTTCTGTAATATCGGCAGAGTTTGCTGCGGTATCCTGTGCACTTTCTGCAATGTTTGCAACCGCTGCGTTTACCTGCTCCATAGACTCGGTAATCGTCTCTACCATACCTCCGATAGAGTCTGCCAAATTCTTAAACGCAGTTGCATCGTGTCCATACTGAACACCGATATTTACAAAGTTATCATAATCCGGTGCAACTGTTTCCTGCACGAAGCCAAGAAGCTGATTTGCTCCTCCACTCATAGACTGGAATGCAGCCTGTACACCTTCAATCGTAACTTTAATCTTTTCAACTGCATCACCGGTATCCGTCGCTAACTTATTAATCTCGGAAGCAACTACCGCAAATCCACGTCCATGTTCACCGGCACGTGCTGCTTCGATAGAAGCATTCAAAGATAAGAGGTTAATCTGGTCTGCAATATCTGCAATGGAATTTGCCATATCGCCGATTTCTGAAACAATCTGTGCTCTCTCATTTGCTTCTTTTAATTCTTCGCCATATTTTTCTACAATCGCAATTGCATGATCATATGCCTGGCGGGAAGATTCTTCCACTTCAGCCGCTCTCTTCTGAATTTCTTTTACTTCTTCAGACGTCTTTGATGTCTCTTCTGCTAAATACTGAACTGATTCATTTACTTCGTTAACAGATGCGGATACCTCTTCAGTCGCTGCACCGGCAGACATCATTGCGTCATTTACCTTACCCATATTGTCATGGATATGACCAAACTTCATAGAAAGTTCGGTTGCAACCTGATTCATCTTCAAAGAAGAATCGTTTACATTGGAAGATCCGTTCGTAATTCGGCTGATTACATCACGGTTGTTTTCATACATTTCATTCAACGAACCGCTCATCATACCGATTTCATCTTTGCCCTTTGCTTCAATTTTATCTACGGTAAAGTCACCCTTTGCTAAATTCATGGCAAATGCCTTTACTTTGTTCATGGTCTTTGAAAGTCCATTTGCGATAAGTGCAATTACGATAGAGCAAAGTCCTGTTGCAACGACACCCATTATGATAAGAAGCGCTGTTAACTTCTTAACCGGAGCATTGATTTCGGACTGTGGCATGCGAATCATAAGTCTCCAATTTACACCCGGAATAGTTGTGTAATACAAATTGTAGTCTTCGGATCCTTCGCTAAAGGTTACCAGTCCGCCTTCATTTGCAAGAATGGTATTTCCTGCTGCTGCAAGAGAAGTGTTTTCATCCTCTAAAATGTTTGCTCCGTCTTGCACCTTCTGATTATCCAATGTATAAATGTAGACACCACCGGATGTAAGCAACATTGCTGTACCGTTTTCTCCAACCTGAATGGAAGAAACAATATCAACCATAGTATCCAAAACGATATCACAGGTAACGCATCCTAAATATGTGCTTCCGGAATAAATCGGAGCTGAGCAAGATGCCATAACCACGCCTGATGACGGATCATAATAAGGATCGGTAATTGTAGCCGAGCCTGCCGGCATGGACTTTGTATTTGTATAATATTCCTGTGCAAAATAATCATATTCGGCATTGCTGTACTCATATGTCTCTACAACGGAACCACCATCTTTATACCAATACGGTCCCATGTACATCTGTTCCGGATCGTATACATACGGCTCAAACCAAATACCTGCACCGTTAATAATATCGCTTTCTGTCACCGCTTCGGAAAAACTATCCCGAAACATATCCATGGAAGTCTGGGTATAATACATACCTACTTCTCTGGCAAGCGACGCACACTGTGTTCGAACAATATCCAAATCAGCATTGATTTTCGCACTATTGGCGGACAGTTCAGCGTTCATTGTTTTCTGAACTTCCGTATTAATCGTCTTCTTACTGTTTACCGCACTTACGGTTGTAAGTACTACAAGTGCAATAATAACCGTCGGCAACAGTTTTAACATCATTTGTTCGCGGATGCCGATTCCGCCTTTCTGCTTTGGCTGTGCCGGCGCCTTCGCCTTTGCCTGTTTCTTGTTTTTACTCATATCTGCCCTCCTAAAACCTCAATGTCAAACACATCGGTTAATCCTTTTATTCTAACAGATTGTTTTCTAAAAATCACTACATCTTTCTGAAAATTTGTCACAAAAAAAGAGCGGTTTTCCACTCTTTTCCTCTAGCGTAACGTTTTTAAATATTGCTTGTGTTCCTCGGATACCCGAAAGCTTTCGACTGCTTTTTGAATTGCTTTTTTATGGGTCCAGGGCTCAAGTCTTCGCTCCTCTATATAAACAACGCTTTCGTCGTATTGCTTTGCAAGGGCAGTGGCAAAATACCAGGCGACCATCATTTTTATATAGTAGTCTTCGCCCTCTACCTTTGATACCCACTCCAAATATTTTGACTTAAAATCCTCTCCCAAAAATTCGTTCATCAGCATTCGTATACCAAATCGTTTTGTATACACATGATCCGAAGCTATCCATGTTTGAATCAGGGGCAAAAGCTTTTCATGGTTCTTTGCAAAAACCTTGGGGCTTGCCTGGTCGCACACCGGCCAGCAATCCACGTATGGAAGAAACTCCTCCACCGCTTTTGCACACTCATCAAAATCTTTGATGAATGAAATCAAAAAGAAGTGCAGAAGATTTTCTTCATAATACTTATGGGGAAGTTCTTTCAAAAACTCCTCCGCTTCTTTCGTACCCTTCAGCTCCTTCGCAAAGGCTCTTAGTGCCGGTGTTCTTACACCAAGGATGGTTTCCTTTGAGATATTGGGCACCAGCTTGCATTGAAACTCCCGATACGTATCATCTTTTAGTTCAATAAGTTTTTTCTGAATTTCCATAAATAACCTCTCCTAGAATTCTTCCAAAAGATATCTATTCTATTATCGGATTAACACCTGAACCACGTGATCTGAGAATCCCATAAGATCCGGACGCTCTGCTGTGGCAATCAAATACTGAATCCACTCCGCATAGGATTCCTCAGACATAGAGTTTACATATTTGCCAATAGTCTGAGACATGCCGTCCTGAGCGAATCTGCATCCTTTCTTGGCCCCGGTTTCTGTACAAATCGCATCTGTTAGTTTATCTACATCTGCCATAGTATCTAAAAGTCTGGAAGAGCCGGTATTATCCGTCACCAACGCCTTTTCCCTATCGTAGCCAATTTCTTTTATCGCTTCCGCAGGATTTTCTGACATAAAAATCTCATGAATCAGCGGTGCATCTTGGAGGCAAAAGGCAACAAATACATATGCTCCCGGCTTTGCGATACGAAGCGCCTCTCTGCACGCCTCTTTTCTCTCCTCAAAATCTTTTAAACTATAAATCGGTCCCATAAGAAGAACCAAATCATATGCATTATCCTGTAGAAAAGATAAGTCTCTGGCGTTGCCTTCATATACACGAATGAGTTCATTCCCAGCAAACTTTTCCTTCATCTCCTCCACATATTTTGGAGTCAATTCCACTGCATCAACAGCATACCCTTCCTTTGCCAACGCTTCCGAATAAAAACCTCCACCGGCACCGATGTCCGCAATCTTTGCACCGGCAGAAAGATGCTTACACAGATAATGCATGGTAATGATAAACTCTGTTTCATGGGCCTTTGTATAGGTAAGTCTCTTTCCCTCCGGAAAACCGGAATACTGCTCGATTACTTTTTTCTCCTGCTCTGTTAAAATCTTTCCCATATGTTCCCCTATTACTTTACACTTTTTTACAAATTAAAATCTGGTCCACCTAATAATATCATCCGCTTGTTTCAATAAGTCTTTTTTATCATAGTCTTCTTCATATGAATATGCTCTGCTTCAAGCCAAACTATTTCTAT
>JAEEGH010024332.1_pt1 | contig 12230 bp, 10 predicted proteins | sample 9134181 | NCBI WGS metagenome assembly JAEEGH01 (sample SAMN16246544, study PRJNA631951) | gut metagenome | biome: gut microbiome; feature: rumen; material: DP-attached | host: Bos | place: Iran: Karaj | collected 2018-10
CGATATGGCCGAGCGCGGCGCGGATGCCGGAGATGCTCCGGGCGCCGCCGCTGGAGAAGTTGTCCACGGGGATGAAACTGTCCTTGAGGCTCGGGATCATCGACAGGAAGAAGGTCGTGAGGATCTTGTAGTCCGGGCGGCGGGCGCCGACCACGGCGCTCAGGATCATCCCGTCCAGGCTGCCGTAATGGTGGTTGGAGACGGTGATGAAGCCGCCTTCCTGCGGGATGCGGTCCAGCTGCTCCTGCGGAATCTCGTAGCGGACGCCCACTTCCTCCAGCACTTGCGCCGAGAATTCGGGGCCGACGGTTTCGTGGAACTTGTGATGGATCCGGTTCACCTCCTTGAATTCCAGCAGCCGGTAGGCGGCCGAGGCGATCCGACGTCCCAGCCACCCCTTGATTCCCAGGAGTTTCTGAAGCTCGTCGACTTCCAGAACGGTCGTTTTGGTCTTAGGTTCGGTTATAGTAACTTGCTCTTTCATCTTTCGATTATCAAAGGTAACAATTTTCCACGAATTTACACTATCTTTGCCCCCGCTATGCAGCATCTGGGTGAAATCATCTCGCTGATGGTCGCCGTTTTCTGGACGGTGACGGCCATCTTCGCCGACAAGGCGAGCCACCGGATCGGGTCGATGTCGACCAACGTCCTCCGGCTCGCGATGGCCTTCCTTTTCCTCGCCGTCCTGCTCTGGTGCACCATCGGCCGCCCCTATCCCCTGTATGCCGACGGCAAAGCCTGGCTCTGGCTCGGCCTCTCCGCCCTGGTGGGCTATGTGTTCGGGGACTGGTGCCTTTTCAACAGCTACCTGGTCATCGGCGCGCGCTTCGGCCAGCTGTTCATGACCCTCGCTCCCCCGATGGCCGCCATCGCCGGATGGGCCCTGCTCGGGGAAACGCTTACCTGGAAATCGATCCTGGCGATGGTCGTGACCCTCAGCGGTATAGCCATCTCCATCTTGAGCAAGGGAGAAGGTCATACCATGAAGCTGTCACTGCCGCTGAAAGGGGTTCTGCTGGGCCTCGGCGCCGGGGCCGGACAGGGCGTCGGCCTCGTCCTCAGCAAGATCGGCATGCAGCATTACGAGGCCGCCGTCCCGGCCGGCGCGCCCGAACTGATGGACACGATGCTGCCTTTCGCGTCCACGATGATCCGCGCGCTCATCGGCTGCGCCGGGTTCCTCGTCCTGATGGCGCTCCAGAAAGACCTTCCCCGCCTGAAAGCGGCCTTCCACGACCGCAAGGGACTGGCCTATGTCGCCATCCTCACCCTCTTCGGACCCGCCCTCGGCGTCTCCCTCTCCCTGATGGCCGTGCAATACACGGACGCGGGCATCGCCTCGACCCTGATGGCCTTGACGCCCGTCCTCATCATCCTCCCCTACGCCATCATGTACAAGCAGAAAGTCCGCCTGAAGGAAATCATCGGCGTGACCGTGAGCATGGCGGGTGTGGCGATGTTCTTCCTAATGTGACAACCTCCGGTGGCCGGAGAAGAACCGCTGCGGCAATTCCATCGCGAGGATGATGCCCAGCACGATGGCGATGGCCACCTTGCCGGCCAGGAAACCGGCCGCGCTTGACTGCGCCATCTGGCTGGAAATCAAGTAGTACGTGCACCAGAACACGCCCGCTCCCGGAACGAGCGGGAAGATGCCGCACAGCAGGAAGACGGCGGCGGGGCACTTTTCGATGACCGCGAAAATACGCGAGAGAATGCCGATGAAGACGGTCGAGACGAGCGTCGCCATGGCGGCGGACATCCCGGCTTTCCGGAACAGGACCAGGTACAGCAGCCAGCCCAGCGCCCCGACGATGCCGGACGGGACATACTGCTTGCGGGGAACGCCGAACAGGACCGCGAAGGCGGTCGTGCCGACGAACGCGGCCAGGGTCTGGACCAGGAGACCGGCCGTCTCGGGATTGGCCCAGACGCCGTTCAGCTGGATCAGGCCGCCGGCCACGGCGCCGTCCAGCATGAAGCCGACACTGACTCCGATCGCGATGCAGAAAAAACCCAGCAGGGCGTCCGTAAGCCGCGTAAGTCCGGCGAGATAGTCCGCATTGGCCAGGTCCCGGACGCCGTTCACGAACGGGACGCCGGGGATGAGCGGCATGATGGCGCCGATGATGATGTTCGCGAGGCTGTTCCCGAAGCCGATGCGGTAGCACCCGACGCATAACAAGGTGGCGACCAGCGCATTGCAGATGCCGCCGACGATGCGGGACATATATCGGCCGCTCACCAGGTAAATGAACACGTTCAGCAGCAGGCCCACGACGAAAGCCGCGCCGCAGTCCAGCCAGCCGCCGCCGAAGACGGCGCAGAAGCCGGCGGCGCCGAAGGCGGAACCGAGCGTCTGCTCCCACATGGGCTTGGCCGGGGTGCGGCGGATCTGCTCCAGGCGCGCCCGGGCCTCTTCCAGGGTGCACTTGCCCGCGGAAATGTCATAGCTGAGCTGGTTCACCTGCACCACTTTCTGGAGCTGGATGGGCCGGATGGGGATGAACTCCACATTGGCGTAGGTCGATGCCTGGCCGCCGGCCTTCTCCACCTTCCCGGCGCTGCCGGTCGTGAAGATGCCGTTCGAGAGGACGAAGAAATTGCCCCGGTCCACCCCGAAATAGGTGGAAATCCGGGCCATGATATCCTCTACGCGGGAGATTTCCGCCCCGTTCTCGAGGAGGATGTGCCCCGCGATCGAGGCCACTTCCAGCACTTCGGAAAAGTCGTACTGCCGTTCCATGGTACAAAGATACACTATTTCTCGAAATGCTGGTAATCCTGGACGGAGCGCCAGGCGCCGCCCCAGGAGAAGCCGCGGGCGCGGAAGAGGCGGTAGCAGAGGTCTTCCTTGTCGATCTTGTGCGGGAAATCCTTCGTGCGGTCCGCAAAGGCCGAGGCGCCGGCGGGGCGCACGCGGGAAGGCCGGACGTAAGGATTCTCGAAGGGATTGATGTCGACGGCGAGGCCGAGCGCGTGCTTGGAGAGCTCCCGCATGCCGGTTTTCTTCCGGTAGTTGAAGCAGGACGTGTTGTCGGCCGCCATGGAAGCCTCGTCGTCTCCCCCGAAATCGTCGATGAGCCGGATGCTGCGAATCGGATAGCGGGCCTCGTACAGGTCGCGGAAAATGGCCACGAGATCCTCGGCGATGGCCTTGTTGCACACCAGTTCCCCTACCTGCTCCCGGCCGTCGAAATCGACATAGGACAGCCGCAGATAGCGGAGGTCCGAGAGCTTGATTTCGGCGTCGTCCGGGTAGGAAACCCCGCGCATGCGGGCCTCGACTGACGCCGGAACGGGCTCGGACGTAAAAACGGGCGCTGCGGGGGCGGCTTCCGCAACCGGCTCGGGCTCGGACCCGGGCGCAGGCGCGCTACCCTGCCGGCATTGGCAGCCGGCAAGCAGGCACACGGCGGCGGCTATCGACAGGAACTTTCTCATTTTTCGGAGGCGGCGGCGCGGAACATCGCCCGCAGCGCGTCGATGGATTTGTGGATGTCGTATTCTTCCGTGGACTCGGCGTATCGCCAGCCCATCTCGTGACGTTCTTCCGGATGGTCCAGCCAGTAGTCGATGCACTCGGCCAGGGCCTTGGGATCCTTGGTCGGGAACAGGCTGCGCTCGTCCAGGGCGAACTGGGAGGTGGCCGTGAGCTCCCCTTCCGCAATCACGGGCACGACGGCCTGCTGGAGGGCTTCCAGGGCCGACAGTCCTTCGACCTCGACCGTGGCGCAGTGGATGTACAGGTCCGCTTTCGCGGCCAGTTTCCGGAGACCGTCCCGGTCGTGGAACTGGAAGATGGGATCGTACTTCACGACACCGTCCTCAAAGAGCTTGTGCGCCTGCTGCTTCACGCTCTCCGCTTCGGGGCCGCGGCCGGCGAAATACAGCTGGATGCGGTCCGCATACTTGGAATAATGCATCGCCTCCAGCAGCGTCGGCTGGTCCTTCTCCACGGCGAGGCGGCCGATGCACACGATGAGGAAAGGCCGGGAAGGGTCGTCGCCCTGCTCCACGCGGGTGACCTTGTCGGGAATGATGCCGTTGGAAATCAGGTGCAGGCGGGCCTTGAAGCCGAACTTCTGCAGGCGTTCCAGGACGTTTTCCGTGGGGCACTGGATGTCCGAGCAATAGTTGAACACGAAGTCCCGCCAGGCACGGAGCATGTTGTAGTTGAGGAACTTCCAGTCGCCGAGGTTGATCGAGCAGAAAAGGTTCTCCGGATGCAGGTGATAGGTGGCCGTGCAGGGAACGCCGTAGTATTTCGCGATCCGGGCCGTCACCATCTGGATGATGAACGGTTCCTCCAGATGCACGACATCGGCCCAGAGGACGGCCTCCTTGATCACGGAAAGGTCCGTCCGGGCGAACTTGTAGCCGTGGGACTGGACGAGACCGTCGAAGACCGGGACGTGGAAATCGGCCAGGACATAGTCCGGCTGCGGCGTTTCGGCCTCATGGTTGCGGCCGGAAAGGACGCGGACCTCCTCCCCCGCCTCGCGGAGGTAACGGACCGTACGGCGCGCAGAAGCGGAAAGGCCGTTCCCGGACGCGTAGAAATTGTTGACGACAAAGAGGATTTTCATAGTCTAGTAATTGAAGCGGAACTCGTCGACATACATCGTGCTGCCGCTGCCGCCGGTGAAAGAGCCGCCGTCGCGGCTGGGGGTCACATAGATGAACGCATAGCGGGGCGTCAGGCCGTTCCGGTATTGGAAGGTGATTTCGAAAGGGATGTATCCGCCGGTATCCCGGTCCAGGTCCATCACGGCGCGGGCGATCAGGTGCGGATCCTTGTCCGCGTCCACGAAGGGCTCTTTCGTGGTATCGACGTGCTTCAGGCCTTCCCAGTCGGTCAGGATCACCTCGATCCGGCCGACATCCGGCCTGCCTTTCCGGTCCAGGTACGGTTCCTTGGCGTAATTGACGGGTTTCGGGATGTAATGGACATAGCCCGAGAGGCTCTTCGGGCGGCCGGAGAACGGGACGCCGAAGTCCAGGTCGGCCCCGGACAGGTCTACGACCTTGTTGAAGCGGCCGGTGAAGAGATTGCCGGCGACAAAGGCCCACAGGACCTTCTTGCTGACCACTTTCGCCGCCGCCTTCCCCTTTCCGGACACGGCCACGTGGTCGTATTCCGGGGTCGTGGTGTTGACGCCCAGGAGGCTCAGTCCCTTGTTGGCGGAATCCCAGACCCGCTCAGCGGCCGGGGCTTCTTTCGCATACGGGTACCAGGACCCGCCGGTCCTGGACCACGTGTCGAACCCCATCCCCGGGATCTGCTGGGCCTGCGCCGTCTGCGTCAGCCAGAAGGCCAGGACCGCCCAAATAACTTTCTTTTTCATTTGCGCTGCAAAATTAGCAAATTCCGGGCTAAACCGCTATATTTGTAAGTTGTTTGGCGAAACCTATGGGACTGCTGCTCATATTCCTGTTCGGGGCGATGGCGATCTCCTTCCTGTGCTCACTGCTGGAGTCCACCCTTCTCTCCACCCCCATCTCCTACCTCTCGATGAAAGAGGAAGAAGGTGACAGGAACGCCATTCTCTTCTCCAAGCTCAAGGACAATCCGGACCGTCCCCTGACGGCCATCCTCTCGCTGAACACCATCGCCAACACGGTGGGCGCCGCCGGCGTGGGCCAGCAGGCCGCCGAGCTGTTCGGCAGCCAGTGGTTCGGCCTGGTCTCCGCCATCATGACGATCCTCATCCTCGTCTTCTCCGAGATCATCCCCAAGACCATCGGCTCCTACCACTGGAAGAGCCTCACCTGGCTTTCCCGCATCATGAAGGGCCTGATGGTCATCCTGTACCCCGTCGTCTGGCTCGTGGAAAAGCTCCGCAAGCGCATCGCGGGTGACGAGCCGGACACCGGCATCTCCCGCGAGGAGGTGTCCGCGATGGCGAACATGGGCGAGGAAGAAGGCGTGATCGACAACTCCGAGAACAAGGTCATCCAGAACATCATGAAGCTGGACGACATCAAGGCCTATGACGTGATGACCCCGCGCGTGGTCGCCGCCATCGCGCCGGAGAACATGACCCTCAAGCAGTTCTACAAGCAGGAGGAGCTCTCGCACAACTCCCGCATCCCCGTGTACGCGGACTCCCCGGAATTCATCACCGGCTACATCCTCCGCTACGACGTGCTGGAGAACCTCGCCGAAGACAAGTTCGACACCCGCCTCAGGAGCATCAAGCGCAAGATCGCGGCCTTCCACGAGGAGACCAGCGTGAGCGACATCTGGGAAGCCCTCCTCAAGAGCAAGGACCAGATCGCCCTGATCATCGACGACTACGGCTGCTTCCAGGGCCTCATCACCCTCGAGGACATCATCGAGACCATCCTCGGGATGGAGATCATCGACGAGAACGACACGATCACCGACATGCAGCAGTATGCGAAGGAACGCTGGCTCAAGCGCAAGAACCAGTACAAGCAGATCGTGCTCCCCGACGAGGAGGCCGACGCATAGATCCCCGGACATACCATGAAACGCATCGCCGTCATAGGAGCCGGTGCCGCCGGTTGTTTCTGCGCCGCCGAACTCCGGCGGCTGCGGCCGGATTTCCGCGTCGATGTCTATGAATCCGGTCCGAAAGCCCTGGCCAAGGTCGCCGTCACCGGCGGCGGGCGCTGCAACCTCACGAACTCCTTCGAAGGCATCCGGAGCCTCGCCGAGGCCTATCCCCGCGGCGAACGGCTGATGAAACGGCTCCTGAAGCAGTTCTCGCAGGAGGATGCCTGGCGCTGGTTCGAATCGGCCGGCGTCCCGCTCGTCCTCCAGGAGGACCACTGCGTATTCCCGCAGTCCCAGGACGCGATGGACATCGTCCGCGCCCTGCTCCGCCGCATGGAGGGCGCGAATCTCCTGCTGCGTACGCCGGTATCTTCCGTCATGCCCGGCCCGACCGGGCATCTGCTCGTCGACGGCGAGCCGTATGACGCCGTCGTCGTCACCACCGGCGGGGCCCCGAAGGGGCTGCCGATGCTGGACGGGCTGGACCTGGAATGGGTGCCGACGGTGCCGTCGCTGTTCACCTTCAACATCCGGGACGAAGGCCTCCGGAGCCTGATGGGCCTGGTCGTGGACGCGTCCGTGGCCATCCCCGGCACCGCTTTCAGGGCCGACGGTCCCCTCCTCATCACGGACTGGGGCCTGAGCGGTCCGGCCGTCCTGAAGCTCTCCTCCTATGCCGCCAGGCACCTGCACGAAGCCGGCTACCAGGCTCCCTTGTCGGTGAACTGGCTGGCCCGGAACGAAGCGGAAGCGCGGGAAATCCTGCAGGAAACCGCCGCCGGGAATCCCCGCAAGCAGGTCTCCAACACGCCCGTCGCCGGGTTGCAGGGCCGTCTCTGGAACTACTTGATTTCCAAAGCCGGACTCCGGTCCGACATCCGTTGGGCGGAGCTGGGCTCCAAGGGCCTGAACCGCCTGGTTTCCACCCTGACGCAAGACGCCTATACCATCGCCGGCAAGACGAAATTTCGCGAGGAATTCGTCACCTGCGGCGGTGTGGCCCTGGGGAACCTGGACCCGGCCACCCTGGAAAGCAAACGCCATCCCGGACTGTACTTCGCCGGTGAAGTCCTGGACATCGACGCCATCACCGGCGGATTCAACCTGCAGGCGGCCTGGACCACCGGCGCCGCCGTCGCCCGCTCGATCGCCGCAAAATGAAAGAAATCCTCCTCATCGTCGGCCCCGCCGCCCTCGCCCTCCTCGTCATCGCCATCCTGGTCACCTGGCTCATCGTCAAGACCCGCTCGCTGAACGCGCTCCGCGAAAGCGAGGCCCGGGCCCATGAACGGTCCCTGGAGCTGCTGCGGGCCGCGAACGAAGCGGCGCTGCAGCAGCAGATTTCCGCCATCCGGGCCGAGATGACCGCGGAGACCGAACGCCTGCTCCAGCAGCGCGAGGAAGCGCTCTCCCGCAAGGCGCAGGAGACTTTCCAGACCATTTCCGGCAGCCTGGACAAGGAGATGAAGGATATGAAGGAAGCCTTCGAGGCGCAGAAGAAGAGCACGAACGAGAGTTCCGCCTCCCTGAAGGAACAGTTGGAAGGGGCGGTCCGGAACCTGGCGGCGCAGACGCGGGACATCGGCCAGAAGGCCGACAACCTCGCCTCCGCCCTGAAGGGGCAGAACAAGATGGCCGGCTGCTGGGGCGAGACCATCCTGTACAACATGCTCGTGGACGAAGGGATGGTGGAAGGACGCGACTTCGACAAGGAAGAGACGCTGCGCGACGCCATGGGCCTCGTCATCCTGAACGAGGACAGCGGCAAGAAGATGCGCCCGGATTTCATCCTGCACTACCCCGACAGGACGGAAGTCATCATCGACTCGAAAGTCTCCCTGGACGCCTATTCCGACTGGTCGGCCGCGGAGTCGGAAGCGCTGAGAAACGACGCCGCCGTCCGCAACCTCACGGCCATCCGGACGCAGGTCAAGTCATTGGCTACCAAGCGTTACCAGGATTACATCCGGGAGGGGTACAAGACGCTGGACTACGTGATCATGTTCATCCCCAACTACGGGGCCTTGCAGCTGGCCAAGACGCTGGCCCCGGACATCTTCCGCGAGGCCTACAACCAGGGCGTGCTGCTTACCACAGAGGAGACGTTGATGCCCTTCCTGCGCATGATCCGCATCGCCTGGACGAACTACGACCAGGCGCGGAACCAGGAAAAGATCGTGAAAGCCGCGCAGGCGATGATCGACCGCGTGGCCGATTTCGCCGCGGCGCACGCGGCCATGGGCAAGAAGCTGGAGGAGGCGACGAAGGAGTATGAGGCCTGCTCGGCGAAGATCCGCGAATCCGGCCAGAGCATCCTGGTGTCGGCGCACCAGCTCGTCAAGCTGGGGATCCCGAAGAATCCGAAGAAGCCACTGCCTGAAATCGAAGAGTAAGGTCCGCCGTCTCCATGAGGACGAACCCCATGCCGCAGTTCGCGGCGAAGGCCCGGTCATAATCCGAATCCCCGAGCATCAGGCTCCGCTCCGGGGCGATGTCCGGGAAATCCCGGCACGCCGCCTGGAACATGCCCGTCTGGGGCTTCCGCATCGGATGGTCCTGCGCCAGTTCCGAACAGGTGTAGATGGCGTCGATGCGGCCGCCGGCGGCGGCGATTTCCGCCCGCATCCGGGCATGGACCGCCTCCAGTTCCGCCTGCGTCATCTTGCCCTTGCCCACGCCCCGCTGGTTGCTCACCACGATGACATGCCGGAACTTCGCCGCCCATTTCCGGAGGCTTTCGCGGATGCCGGGCAGGAAGGCGAACTGGTCCCAGGCGCGGACGTAATCCCCCGGGAGCCAGCGGTTGATGACGCCGTCGCGGTCCAGGAAAAGGGTGTCCGCATCCGTCGCGAGAACTGCGTCCGACGCTTTCAAAACAGCCTGGATCTCAGGCAGTTCCCGCTGCGCCCGGGCATAGTCCTCCGGGACGCCGATGTCGATGAAATACCCTTCCTGCACCTCGCCCGCGACGAGGCCGTAATCCGCCAGGGGCTCCAGGACTTCCCGCTCGAAGGAGAAGGTTTTCGGGAACAGGGACATATCCAGCTGGGAACGGTCGATGGCATAGACGCCGCCGTTGATGAGGCCCTCGGCGCAGGGTTTCTTCTCCCGGAAGCCGGTCACCAGGTCGCCGTCCCAGTCCACCGCGCCGTAGCGGTCGAAATCCCGCATCGGCTTCAAGGCCAGCGTGACCGGGGCGGTGAAAGAGAGGGTGTTCAGGTCGACGTTGTAGAAGGTGTCGCCGTTCAGGACGAACACCTGCTTTCCCTTGCACTTCTGCAGGGCCAGACGGATGCCGCCGCCGGTGCCCAGGGGTTCCTTTTCGATGGCGAAACTGACGGCGAAGGGCCATTCCCGGCCCTGGACGAAGTCCATGACCTGCTCCCGGAGATAGCCCACCGAGAGCACCACATGCCGCACGTCGAACCGGGAAAGCCATTCCAGCTGGTACTGCAGGAAAGGCTTCCCGTCCACGGGAGCCATGCATTTGGGGATTTCGCCGATGACGCCGCGAAGCCGGGTTCCGAGCCCGCCGGCGAGGATTACCGCTTCCATTGCTCGGGGACTTTGTCCGTGTCGTACACGCGCCAGGCGTGGGCGCCCCGTTCCGTGAACTGGAACGGCACGACCTTGCCCGGAAGGCCCTCCAGGGCCCGCACGACGGCCATTTTACGGACAGGCGGAACCATCAGCATGATGAAGCCGCCGCCGCCCGCGCCGGAAACCTTTCCGGCGACGGCCCCGGCGGCCATCGCCGCGTCGAAGGCCTCCTGGATGACCGGATTGGTGATGGCGCCGGCCATCTTCTTCTTGTCCTCCCAGGCCTGGCCCAGGATCCGGCCGAATTCCGCCATGTCGCCCTTGAGCAGGGCCAGCTTCATGTCCGTGGAGCTCTGCCGGATGCGGTGCATCGCCTCGATGGCGACGGCGTTGCCGGAGGAGGTGTTCTTCTGCTGCTCGCTGATGATGGCGGCGCTGGAACGGGAGCGGCCGGTATAGTACAGGACCATGGACGATTCCAGTTCGTCCACGATCCAGGACTTGATTTTCAAGGGGTTCACGATGACGATGTCGTCCTGGTGGAATTCCATGAAGTTGAACCCGCCGAAAGCGGCTGCGTACTGGTCCTGCTTGCCGCCGGCGAGCGCGAGGTCCTTCCGTTCGATCTCATAGGCCAGCCGGGCCGTTTCGTAATCCCCGAGGGGCAGGTTCATCCATTCGGCGAAGCACTTGAGGATGCAGACCACCATCGTGGACGAGGTGCCCAGGCCGGAGCCGGCCGGCGCATCATTGTACGTCGTGATCCGGAAGGCGCCCGGCACGGGTCCGAAATCCTTCACGATGCGCTGGTACACGCCCCGTATCAGTTCAGGGGCAGGTTCCAGTTTCGCGTCCAGCGGGCACTCGACGTGCGTGTCGCAATCGTAAGCATCGACCTGGACCATCTCCCCCGGATGCGTTTCGATGGTGCAATAGGCGGAAAGGTTGATGGTGGCGTTGAGGATCTGCCCCCCGTACAGGTCGCTGTAGGGAGAGACATCGCTGCCTCCCCCGGCGAGGCCGAGCCTGAGCGGTGCTTTGCTTCGGATAATCATACGGTCGTGTTCTATTCGTACAAATTTAGCTATCTTTGTCCAAATTACCAACGATGCGAGACGGACTGCAGACATACTTGGAGGCGGAGATCATCCCCCGCTACCGGCATTTTGACAAGGCCCATCAGGAAGACCATGCCCGGAGCGTCATCGCGCAGGCGCTGGACCTGTCCCGGTACTATGACGTGGACCCCGACCTGGTCTACACGGCCGCGGCCTATCACGACACGGGACTGGCCGTGGACCGCGCCACCCACCACCTGGAATCCGGAAAGATCATCCGGGCCGATACCCGTCTCCGCGAATGGTTCACGGAGGAGGAAATCGAAATCATCGCCCAGGCGGCGGAAGACCACCGCGCCTCCGCGAAAACGTCCCCCAGAAGCATCTACGGCCGCCTCATCGCCGAGGCGGACCGGCTCATCGACCCGATCACCATCATCCGGCGGACCATCCAGTTCGGCTTGTCGCATTACCCGGAACTGCCTCCCGAGGGTCATTGGGAGCGTACCCTGGAACACCTCCGGGAGAAATACGGCGACGGCGGCTATCTCCAACTCTGGATTCCCGAGTCGCCCAATGCGGGCAGACTCGAAGAACTCCGCAAGATCATCCGGGAACCGGAAACCTTGCGGAGCATCTTCGAAAAGCTCTTTGCGGAAGAAACCGCTACTGGGCGAGTGTAGCGATCTTTTCCTGGACGGCGGTGATGCGGTCGGCCGCATCCGGATAGCCCGTCTCCTGCGCCTTGGAATAGTACAGGAGGGCCTTCTCGTACATCTCGAGGGTCAGGGACTTGACCTTGGCCTTATCCTTCCGGCGCGATACAGAAGGTGATTCATCCCCCAGTTCCTCAAAGTCCACGCCGGCCTGGTAGAGCATCCGGGCCTGCTCACGGACCGCTTTCGACAGGTTCTCCTGCTGGACGTTGATGGTCTCGTTCTGCTGGGCGATGGTTCCGTGCTGGGCCGATATCATCTCATTCTGCTCGCTGATGGTCCGGTCCTTTTCCTGGATCTCGGCCTTCAGGTCCTCGATCTCCTTTTCCTTCTCGGCGATGACCGTCTTGAGACTGGAGACCAGCTTTTTGTACTGGGCGTTATCCTGCG
>JAEEGH010024333.1_pt1 | contig 12230 bp, 11 predicted proteins | sample 9134181 | NCBI WGS metagenome assembly JAEEGH01 (sample SAMN16246544, study PRJNA631951) | gut metagenome | biome: gut microbiome; feature: rumen; material: DP-attached | host: Bos | place: Iran: Karaj | collected 2018-10
CGATGACGTGAACCTCCGTCTGCTGCGTGATGACGTTGTGCCGCAGTATCACGCGCTCCAGCAGGAACTGCTTGATGTCGTCTATCGACGCATACAGCTCCCGCCAGTTCTTCTTATGCTCCTTCCGCATACCCTTCTCTTTCTTCTCTTCTACATTCTTACTCCCATCCCTCCGGGAGGGGTTGGGGGTGGGCTCCTTCCCATCCCTTCGGGAGGGGCTGGGGGTGGGCTTCTTTTTCTTCTTTTCCATACGGCAAAGGTAGGCATAAAAAAAAGCATCCCGTTGCAGTGCAACAGAATGCCAATGATTTGCCAACGTTTTGCCAACGTTTTGCCAAAAATGCTATAGTTTCATCACCTTAGAACGGCTTAATTCGTTATCCAATGCCAAAGCCACACTCCGCAATTGTCGGAACACTACCTCATCGTTCTTGCTATACCTCACACTATCCATGTGCGTGGCGTCCTCGCTGATAAACGACAGCGTTGCCAGTTCCCTGATGTTCCTGTAGTCGCATTTATACTCCAAGTCCTCGGGCAGCGGCAGCGCCTCTATCCGTTCACAGAAGTCCTGTGCCTTGACCGGATAGCCACAGCGCCAGTGCAGCAGCCAAAGCGCTCCAGCCCACTTCTGCTTGGAGTCGATAGGCTTACCCTTTCCCACGATATTACGCAGTGCCTTACACACCTGCGCATCCGAATACTGAGGCTTCTCGCCAGTGTTGTTATAATACTCGTTGCCGCTCTTCGACAAGTTTCCGTTAATCACTAAGTTGTGGATGGTGGCACCTTCAAAATAGTTGTAGATGCCACCAAAATGTTGCGAGGTTTCTTCCTGCTGTTCCATTGAAAACGTTTTGTTTTGTATTTTATGTTTTAGTTTGGTGTTCGTAGAGAAAAAGGAGCGTGAGCACTTCATACCATTAAACATTAGACCGCTAAGTACTTACACGTTCAGATACTACACATGCCCACGTCTCCATGACGTGAGCAGGCAGGCATTCTACTCGTGTATGTACTTGATTAGCGGTCTAAAGTTTTACGAGAAAGCTGTCTAAGCTCTTATTTTTCCACGATGTCTTTGATTTATGGTGTCAATGCTGCGGTTAAGCGAGGGCAGAATCAAACTCGTTTGAAATTTGCCGAGCGTGAGCAGTATCGCACCATTTATGGTGCAAAAGTAATCATTCTTTTGCCAATCACCAAATATTTTTACTTGTTTATTGTCAAATTGTCTATTTCTCCGTGATAATGGTTGTTGATTGTTACGTTCACCACTCCTTTTCCATTATACAGTTCCTTCTGCATGTTCAGGAAGAAGTCGCGCATCTGGGGCGCATCCATCTTTAGCTGCTGCTTGGCATCAGCTATGGAGTGATACTTCATGTCGATGAGTGTTCCTAACTTCTCCATGCCCAGCTCCTTGAAGCCATTGCGCACGTACATCTTCAGGATGAAATCCACAAACTCCTGCTGCTGTTTCGACAGCGTCTTCATCATGTCCTGACGCAGTATCTCGGCACGGCGTTCGCGCTCCATCGGCGTGGTCTCGTAGGCCAGATAACTCAGCACGTCCATCATGTCGCAGCTGTCTAACTGCAGGAAGCGACGCATCATCTCTAACTTATCTTCAGGAAATCCCGAACGCTCCAGCAGTTCCAACAGCTGATGGCGAGTTTCGGGCTGGCTCCATCGCTGGCGCAAATCGTCCTCGCCGTCGAGGAACTGGGGCAGCGCACCGAAGAGCTTCTTCACGTACTGCTCCAGCGTCAGCATTTCTTCGCCGTACTGCACATATTCCGTCCAGTCGGTATGCAGCGAAATGGAACGCAGCGGCGACAATTTCACCACTACCTTGCTCCGCTTGCCCTCGCATGTGCAGGGCAGATTGCCGCAGACAGGGCAAGGCTTTGGAGGTTCTGGCGGGCACTCGCACGGCCACTTGCCACACTTCTTGCAGGGCTTGTGTGGCTTCTTGTCGCAAGTACAGGGATAGTTACCGCAGACAGGGCAGAAAGGGTCGCCCTCCCACTCATCGTCTTGGAATCGTTTCGACGCTCCCACAAAGTCGTAGAGCGTAAAGTAATACTTGCCGTCGAACAGTCGGGTGCCACGACCCAATATCTGCTTGAACTCTACCATATTATTGATAGGACGCATCAGCACGATGTTCCGCACGTTGCGAGCATCGACACCCGTCGAAAGCTTTTGCGATGTCGTCAGGATAGTTGGGCGCAGCAGGTCGTTGTTCTGAAACTTCTTCAGCGTGTCTTCGCCCTTGCTTCCGTCGTCTGCCGTCACTCGTTCGCAGTAGTTCGCGTCAGGCACCGTCTTCCATTGGTTAATCATTGCCATCACCTGCAGCGCATGCTGCTGGGTGGCGCAGAAAACAATCGTCTTGTCGTCAGGCTCTATCTGTCCTAACAGCTCCTTCACTCGGTGCTCGTCACGCTGGCGCAGCTCAATGTTTCCGTTGTAGAAGTCCTGCTCCGTATATACTTTCTGCTTGTCAATATCTCCCTCCACATCGTCGTTGGGGTTATACTGATAGGTGTCGATGTTGCTCGTCGAGACCTTCACCCGGAACGGCGTCAGGAATCCGTCTTCTATGCCCTGCTTCAGCGAGTATTGATAGACCGGCTCGCCAAAGTAGCGGTAGGTATTGGCATTCACCTTGCGGCGTGGCGTTGCCGTCATACCCAGTTGTACGGCAGGCTTAAACCACTCCATCAGCTCGCGCCACTCGCTCTCGTCGTTAGCGCCTCCACGGTGACACTCATCGATGATGATGAAGTCAAAGAAGTCCTGCGGCCACTGCTTATAGTAAGGCTCGCCCGTTGCATCTTCGCACATCACCGTCTGGAAGATGGTGAAGTACAGGTGACGAGCCGTCGGCAGGTGGTCGCGATGCTTTTTGTCATGTATCAGGTCGGGCGTCACTCGCTCCATGGCATCCTCGTCAAACTGCTCGAAGTCGTTCTTCGCCTGGTTCGCAAGAATGTTTCTGTCCGAGATAAACAGAATGCGCGGCTTCTGCCCCGTGCCACGAGTGTTCCAGTTCGTTTCATACAACTTCCAGCAAATCTGGAATGCCGTATAGGTCTTTCCCGTTCCCGTTGCCATCGTCAGCAGAATGCGTCGCTGTCCGTTGCTGATGGCTGTCAGCACTCGGTCGATGGCTATCTCCTGATAGTAGCGCGGCTCCCGACCGCCGCCACGGTTCAGCGGCTGCAGGTTGAAGCGGTCGCGCCACTCGTTCTGCTCGGGATAAGTCATCTGCCACAGCTCCTGCGGTGTCGGGAACTGGCTCACGGGGCCTTCCTTCGATGGAACGATGTAGTTGCCTTTTGCATCCTTCACGCCCATGTCTATAGCCCATATCTCGTCGCCGTTCGTGGCGAAGGTGTAGCGTATCTTCAGCAGTTCGGCATAGAGTTTCGCCTGCGGTATGCCTACACTGACATCCACCTCGTCGCTCTTGGCTTCGATGACTGCCAGTTTCTTTCCCTTGTATTTCAGAATGTAGTCAGCCTTCTTCGGATGACGGTTCTGCGGCAGCGCACTCACCTTGCCTGGTGCTATCTGGTAAGCCCGTTGCTCCGTCAGTATCTCACTTTCGGGCACCTGCTCCCAGCCCACCGCATAAAGCGCAGGGTCTATCTTCTTCCGTCTGGTTGCTGTTTCGTCCATATATTAGAAAGGTATATTATTGTCTTTACAATACTTCTCCTGCTCCTCGTCCGACTCGAATATCTTATCGCAGATCTTCTCAAACGAGTTTTTTGCATCGGACGTATAATCCTTCGATGCATTCATCACCTTCGAGAGCTTCTTAATGAATTCACAGAAGTCAGGATTCAGGTTATTCAACTTCTCGATAGTGTTATAGTCCAGCTGCTTCTCCTTTGCAGGATAGAGAATTTTCGAATCGTTCACCTGCATCAGAATAATACCAATACCAAAGGCATTATTCAGACGCTCCATCTCTTCTGCCAAATCGTCATTGATTTCAAAAGCTACCAGATAACCGAAGTTTGCCCAGCTGCTGTTTGACAGTGCTTGGAAATAGTACTGTTTCAACTGATAGTCGGACTCTATTCTGCGTTTCAACTCATAGGAATAGATATGCACACTTTCCTTTGGCTCTGTTGCTTTCAGCAGAGATAATGTAGCATCGTTCTTGAACTCCTCAAACTGTACGCCTACAATGTCCGGATGCACCCACTTTGCGTTGTTATCAACCCTGTTAGAAGTTTTTTCGTGGAAAATAGTCTTTGCATAGATGCTCCTTGTACGTAAGTAGCTGCAGAACACCTTATGCAGGGAGCGCTCATAAAAGTCTTTAGGCTGTTCTGTTACATCGACATTCTTAGGATGGTCGGCAGTTGTTGGAGCGTAAGTCGCTCCTGCCAACAATGCTTCTATCTCCTCGGCATATTTGGTGATATCACAACAAGTTCCCACTGAGCCAGAAGAGTGCTGCAGTTCCTTCGACATAGCTTTTCGCTCTATTACCTTATCCATCCATTCCACATTTCTACGATGGGGCAAATCAGTATTGGGAATATAGTAGTAATCGCTTGCTATAGTTCCAACGTAATAATAGCCTTTACCCGAAGGACAAAGCACAACGTCACCTATCTGTAAACCTTTGACGATAGTCCACAAGAAACCACATGCCAAACCTGCTGCAGTTGTTGATTTGCCAGGAACCTTTTCCATCCATATAGGAACGAATTTCTTGTTGAAGTCTCGCCAGTTCTCGTAAAGAGAATCAGAAAGGTCTATGTCAATATCAAAGTTTGCACCGATATATCCTTCTTTTCGGCATTGCTCTGCAAACATGCAGGCTCTACCTAACATGACTCTATTATATTTCTTCATAATTCTAATATATAATGCCTTGTATATTGTTATAGACAAAATCCAACTTTTTATTGTTATCGAGAACGCATAAACGTTTTTCCTCTTTTCCTTCTATATGAGCAAAGCTCGCTACACTTTTCAATCGGTTTTCTGCTCTCAAAATGGCCTCCTTGTATTCCCATAATTTGTTTTTTGCTCGAAGGCTTTTGGGAGAATGAAAAACTTTAGTTTCAGTAATAATACCATTATCCAAGTTATATAAAAAGGAAATCACATCATTTAAGTACTCCCTGCATCTTTTTGCAATCTCTAACTTTTCTACGCTAAAGTTGTGGAAAACACTATTAGGATTAGCAATTGAACGAGAATGACTTTCATTAATATTCCTGATAGCATTATCCAGACTTGGAATGATAATTTCCAAGTCAATTAATGATTTCTTTAAATCTTTATATATCAACATCATTCAAATACTTTTCTTAATAATGCTTGTTTCAGGGCATCGCACTCTGCCATGACCTTCCGCTGGTTCTCTTCCAAAGCCCTCACGTTCTCAGAGAGAGAATCTAACCGTTCAACAATACGCTGCTGCTCGGAGAGAGGAGGGAAAGAGAATATATGTTGTTCTAAATCGCTTTTCGTTATAGCCTGCCTCGTAGAGCCTGCAACTCCAATTTCCAACAATTTCTTTTGATGTTCAGAACTGATTAAACTCAGACATAAGAATCGAGGTTGTAATAATTCCACTCGAGGCCTTAGTATTGAAACGTGCTGGTTTACTCTAGCAGGAAGGACATTTTCAGGCATTACGCAACACCTAGCAATTGATGCACCTGTTATATTGAAAAGGACATCACCTTTTTTAAGTTCAACTCCAGTAAGTTGAGTAGCGGCCTCTCTATTAATATGAGCTAAATCAATGTATTTGAATTCGTCATAATGAACGTTCAAACTCCTTACAAAAGAAACTCCCTCAGAAATATAAACCTTACTACCCCCTCTTGGTGTAGCACCAGAACCAATTTTCGTTGTGAGGTCTTTAAGCGTCTTTTCTTCCCATTCCTCTTTGGGTTCCATTGCTTTCGAGAGCGCTTTTTGGAAGAGGACGCGAGCTTCGTTTACTTGTTTCTCGGCATTGGCTTTCAGTTCGTCAATATGAGCAAAAGCAGAATCCAACCGCTCAACTATCATCTGCTGCTCAGAGAGAGGGGGGAGAGGGATTTTAATAGAGCGCATCTTTTCTTGATTCAACTTTGGGACAGTAACCCCTGTAATATAAGGAAGGAGATTTGTGAAATTTAAATAGTAAACCAATAATTCGTCTAATAAAAGATTTCGTTTTGGTCTTAAGGCATGGGCATGATTATTAACCCAAGATTTTCCTTCTATAATATAAGAGGAATTATCGCCAGCGCCCCATTTGGCACCATCTTCTCCTAATAATACTAACTTTTCATCAAAAATATAATCCTTTACATAATCCAATAGTCCGGTAGCACCATAATAAGGTATAGAGCCTATCTCTCTCTTATTCTTTGTTATAGGTTTCCTACGTGAATCTAAGATTTCGCAAATCTCCCCCAACTTCTTATATGTCCAGCCCTGTTTCATTTGCGATACTTTTTAAAGATTTCAACCTTTTTTCCGTAAAGTTCGCTTTCCTTCTTAATGAGCGGACGGCTGGGCTTGTGAATCTCGTCTACTTGCCTTTCTATCTCTGCAATCTGCTCATCCAGAGCATCAACTTCTTTCTTGGCATCTTCAGGCAGATTATCGTACTCGCCATCAGCAATGAAATCGTCATCCTCCGAATAATCAGGCTCTGCAAAAAGATCATCGCCATCATTTGGCCATAAGTCACCGAAGATGGCAGCCTGTATATCTTCTGCCTCTGACCAAAGCTCATCGATATGGTTGTAAATCTCTGCTGGAGTGCGGTCGTCAACCTCCTCAACCTTGTTGGGGTTCTTCACGCTCAGGTCGCAGTCGTCACCAAGCGTCGAAGCGTCTATCGTCCATGAGTTCTCACTATCCTCACGCGTCTTGAACTTCTGCTCGAAGTCGGCAAGGTCAGCTTCGTTCAGCGCATTGGTCTTGCCAAGGTTGCGGCCGGGGTTCAGTTGGTAGTACCAGATATTCTTCGTAGGCGTTCCCTTGTCGAAGAACAGCACCACGGTCTTTACACCTGCACCTTGGAACACGCCGCTGGGCAAGTCGAGAATGGTATGCAGGTTGCACTGCTCCATCAGCAAACGGCGCAGCGCAGCAGCGTCGCCATTGCTTAGGAAGGTGTTCTTGATGACGATGCCTGCACGACCGCCAGTCTTCAGCATCTTGATAAAGTGCTGCATGAACATATAGGCAGTCTCTGAGGTGCGCAGGTCGAAGTTCTGCAGCACCTCGCCACGCTCAGCACCACCGAATGGAGGATTGGCAAGGATGACGTTCTTGCGGTCACGCTCCTGCACCTGGCTCAGGTTCTCTGCCAGCGTATTACCTCTTATTATATTAGGAGCCTGCAAGCCGTGGAATATCATGTTCATCGTGGCAATGATATATGGCAGCGGCTTTTTCTCTTTACCAAAGAAAGTGTCCTCTTGCAGCACCTTGTTGTCGTGCGTACTCTTCACCTTCGTGCTCATATAGTTGAAGGCTTCGCAGAGGAAGCCCGCCGAGCCGCAGGCAGGGTCATACACCGTCTCGCCAATCTTCGGGTCAACCATCTTGACAATGCTTCTGATAAGAGGGCGCGGTGTATAATACTCGCCACCGTTGCGACCAGCATTGCCCATCTTGGCAATCTTGCTCTCGTAGAGCACCGTCATCTCGTGCTTGTCCTCGGCACTCTGGAAGTGCAGCTGGTCGATGAGGTTGATAATCTCGCGCAGGTTGTAGCCAGAGGTAATCTTGTTACGCAGCTCACCGAAGATTTCTCCTATCTTATATTCCAAGGTCTTCGAGCTGCTGGCGGTCTCCTGAAACTTGCTGAGCGTTGGAAACAGCTTCTGCTCAACAAAGGTAGCGAGGTCGGGACCCGTCATAGCGTTCACTGTGTCTAATGTTCCGTCAGCCTTCTTCGGTGCTGCCCACTGACCCCAGCGCATATAGCCCGTCAGTATCGGCTTATACTCCTTGCCCGAAAGCATCGCCTTATCCACTCGCTCCCGCTCCAGGTCGTCGAGGTACTTCAAAAAGAGCAGCCACGAAGTCTGCTCTATATAGTCTAACTCAGTGCTGCATCCTGCCTCATTTCGCAAGATGTTGTCTATCGCATTAAATGTCGATTCGTATTGCATATATCTTGTTTGTTTTTCTAACTTACAGGGCGGACATGTCCCCGTGCTCTTTACTATTCCCCCTGTGCTCTCGAATTAACTTTTAACGATATCCTTTTCCATGACAGTGTGTACAATCTACATGCGTATGCGTATATGATTTTGAATATGTTTGGTTACATTCATTGCAATATCCCTTATCAGTATTAATTCCACCATATGAAGGTACAGATCTTTCTATTAATATTCTTCCGTTTGTGCAGTAAGGACATTTTGTATTACCGCCTGTCGGATTATTATTAGTTGAGCTACTTGACGAAGATGAGTTACTTGACGAAGATGAGTTACCTGACGAAGAAGGATTAAAAGCATCAGTTCTTAATGTGACTTTTCCTCCTCCACCACACATAGGACATATACTTTTTCCTGTTCCATTGCAGAATCCACATTTAGACCATTGTGGACCATAGAAACCTGGAAACATAACGTTACCATTACCACCACAGGTACGACATACAAAAGAACCTGCTCCATTGCAATTTAGACAATCAATAGTTGTCGTCTGTGCAAAAGTATTAGCACTTAATAATAAAAACAGAGAAATAATTAGATGTTTCATAATCGTAATATTTTTAGTTCAACTTTTCTCGTTCCTTCTTCTCCACCTCTACAGGCACGTTGCTCATATCGACGTGAGTGAGGTATATGGATAATATATTCTGGAAAGTATCTACCACCAGCGTTTTGCCACTTTCAATGTCGAAGGCCTTCTCCAAAATACGGATATATCCGGCACTGACGCGAGCCAGAAGTGAGAGCACATCTTTGCCGTCGAGATTATAGCGGTCTATGATCTTGTTCAGAGACCTACGCAAATCCTCGGCAGCAGGAGCCAAACGGCGTTCCTGTTGAAACAGCTCTAATATCAATTGTTCTTCGTCCATATATCTTGTTTTAGTTCGTTCTCTTTTGAAACCTCGCCGAGCTTCACAGTCCAACGAGGGGGTGTTTATTTTTTTTATTAATAACTTAATTTTCCGGCTCTCTTGCCGCAATTCCCAATGATACTCGGGAATTATTTTACGTCCTCGCGGGAGAGGGTTACGTTTCTATTGTTTTAGTTCGTTTGCTTTTGAAAGCCTCGTCGAACTTCACAGCCCAACGAGGTAAGTGAATTTTTATACAAAGCTTGTTTCTTAATGAAACATCTGAGCTCCACAGAGCTCAGGGGGGTTACGTGCATAGCAGGCGGCGAGCCTCGTCGGTCAGCATGTCCCACTCGTCGAGTGCCTCGACGGGCGAGAGGCCATGACGGCGGGCAACCTTATACTCGAAGGTCAGACCGTAGCGGTCGGCAATGCGCAAGGCAATGCGATCCTGAGGGTTGGGCTTACGACGCCTGCGACATATCATGCACGAAAGGGATTAAACGACAAAGCCCTGCAGCAACGGGGGCGAGCCTCGTGCTGCAGGGAATGTGCGTAAAGTAAATATAATGTGGGGAGAGAGCTACCTGAAGAAACTGGGGGGGGTAAAATCGGGGCTGCATATCAGCACCTTAGCACCGACATCCATCCTCGTAGCTTCTCTCTTCATTGGTTTCATAGTGTGACACGTACCTGGTAACTGTTATACTTGGGGATTTCGTTCACTTTTTGTCGTACGCATGCTGCGGATAGTCGGTGGTGTAGTGAAGCCCTCGGCACTCCTTGTCATGGCAGACTACTGCAATAGTTTCTTTACTTCGTCAACATTCATATCGGCTCCCTGGGCTATCTGTTCAATTGTCAAGCCCATGGCTTGCAAACGATGAACAGTATCAATCTTCTCATGGAAAGCGCCCAGTTGCTCACCCCTATGCTGCGCTGTTTCAAGTGTACTGGTATAATCCCAGTATTCCTTTTGGCTTGCCTCGTATAGCCTACGTTCTGTCTCGGTGTATTTAGCAATTTCTGCTTGCTCAAAAAGTTTCTGGAATATACGGTCTTGCAAAGCCTTAGGACGCTCTAAAAGACGAGAGAGGTTGCGCAGAACAAACATCCACTTGTCGAACATCGTTTCCAGTTCGTCCTCAGTCTTGTTGAACTTTGGCATTTCCAAATAAACAAACGTCAACTTGTCGTAAAAGACATGGTTGTCTTCAATATCCTTCAGCTTTACCTCATGACGATAGCTGTCTGCGGGATATTCATTGTTCGGGAACTCGAAATTCAAGATTCCGACGGTATAGACATCCTCCAGATGATAGTCCCACTTACCCTTCGGTGCCTGCTGACGTATTGGAGTCGTGGCATAATAGACGCTACGGTCTTTGAAATAAGTCTGCTCTGCCTTTTGCATCTCAACGATAAAACGGCTGCCATTCTTTGTCATGCAATAAACATCAAACACAGAACGGCGGTCACCATAGCCTTCTCCAAGATTTTCACCATTTAGAAACTGAATATCCTCAATTTCCCTCTCGCTGTTGTTGAACAGGGCATTGAGGAAACTGATGAGCAAATCCTTGTTCATCTCCGTACCAAAAAGCTTCTTGAAGCCGAAGTCGGTGTATGGATTAATAAATCTTTCTTTTGTTTCGTCTGCCATAACTATACTTCTTTTGCATTCTTTGCTGCAAAGTTACACAATCTTTCCTAAACCACCAAAACTTTCGTCTAAAGAATTTGGAAATATCAGAAAATATCTCTACCTTTGCACATTATTAAATAAAAACTAAATGAAAGATATCAAGCGAATTGTACTGACAGGTGGCCCTTGCGCAGGCAAGACAACGGCACTGGTTCGCATCATCGAGCACTTTAGCAATCTGGGTTTTAAGGTGTTTACCGTACCCGAAGTTCCCACCATGTACAGTCAGGGCGGCTGGAGCTATCTGACGCCGAACAAGCAGCTCTATTACGAGGGCGAGAAGGCTATCCTGGAAACCCAGTTGGCCTTGGAGGACTCGTTTATACGCTTGGCGGAGGTTTGTACCAAGCCCACTTTTGTGGTGTGCGACCGCGGCACGCTGGATATTTCGGCTTATATTGACAAGGCTATGTGGAACGACATCACGGGCAAGTGTGGCACCTCGACCAACGAGCTTCGCGAGCGCTATGATGCCGTGCTGCACCTGGTGTCTGCCGCCGACGGTGCCGAGCAGTACTATACGGTGGCCACCAATTCTGCCCGCTATGAGCAGGCTAACGAGGAGGGGCTGCAGTTGGCGCGCGACCTGGACAAGAAGGTGAACAAGGCATGGACGGGTCATCCGCACCTGAGGGTGATCAACAACCACGACGACTTCGATGCCAAGCTGCGGCGTGTCATCCTGGAGATTAGCAACGTGCTGGGACTGCCGCAACCCGTCACCGAGGAGCGCATGTATATGATTGAACTCACCGGCGAGCTGCCTGAGTGTATTGAGAGTGAGATTACGCAGACTTATCTGGTGGCTGACCCTGACTGCGAGGTACGGCTCCGTCGCCGCTCATGGGGTGGGGAAGTGGTCAACGTCCACAAGACGAAGAAGCGCGTCTCTGCTTCCGAGGTGCTGGAAACGGAACGCCAGGTTTCGAACGCTCTTTACGAGTCGCTCCTTCAGCAGGCTGATCCTTACCGCTCGACCATCCGCAAGACGCGTCGCTCGTTTATCTGGAAGGGACAGTACTTTGAGATAGACTTCTTCCATGCTCCTGTTGACAATCTGATGATTCTGCAGACCAAGGGTGTTGCCGAGCAGGAGGACGTGAACTTCCCGCCGTTCATCAAGGTCATTGAGGACATCACCGGCAAAAAGGAGTATTATAACTATAATATTGCGTTGAGAAGGTGATTTTTAAAGTGAAAAGTGAAAAGTGAAAAGTGAAAAATTAAAAACACAGAGATACAGAGACACAGAGATTATAAATATTCTCATTTTCTCATTATCTCAATATCTCAATATCTAAAAAAACTCTGATTGCAGCGCCACACTTCGCTCGTCGAAGAATCTCTGTGCCTCTGTGTTCCAATTAATAAAATTGAAAAATAAATTGTAAATTAGATAGATGAAGAACAAGAGATTATTACTGGGAGCGATGCTCCTGATGCTGACGGCTGTGGCTC
>JAEEGH010024335.1_pt1 | contig 12229 bp, 3 predicted proteins | sample 9134181 | NCBI WGS metagenome assembly JAEEGH01 (sample SAMN16246544, study PRJNA631951) | gut metagenome | biome: gut microbiome; feature: rumen; material: DP-attached | host: Bos | place: Iran: Karaj | collected 2018-10
ATACGGTGATTATGGTTACGATTGCACGGACCTCTATCGCTATTATCTTAATAAGAAAGGCAGCTGGACGACCAGCAATTGGGAGTTGCAACGTAACAGCGATAAACTGTGGACGTTATACTCTGGGGGCTCTAACTATCCGTTGCAAGCGCCAAAGGGTGTGCCCGTCATGTACACACATGGTGACCCGTGGTATAGCCAGTTGTCGTTTATCGTTCGTTTCGATTGGACAGATGGTGACGTGAATGCCGACCAGACCGTGGATGTTACCGACTTGCAGAGTGTTGTCTACTATGCACTGAACGACAATAAGGGCGATGGTAATATGTTCAACTTCACGACTGCCGATGTCAATAGCGACGACGTGATCAATGTCAGCGACATCGTGGGTAGTGTGGACTATGTGCTGAACTATGTGGAGACCGAACCTTCACAGGCTCCGTCTAATAGGCATAGAGCACCAGCCAGTCTGATGAATACACTATCGTTGAATGGTCATAACGCTATACTGACACACGCTGATGCCGTTGCCGCCCTGCAGCTTACCGTTACGGGTGTTGCTATGGGGCAGTTGCATGTGAGCGAGGCGCTGAAGAGTCGGTTCTCCGTAGCCATGCGCGAGGTGGCTGGTGGCATTCGTGTGGTGGTATGGTCGACTGACGGTCATACACTCGAGCCAGGCATCCATCAATTGCTGACTGACTTGCCAGCAAGTGCTGTGGTAACCGATATCCGCTTGTCTGACGCTGAGGCACGCTATCTGGATGTCCTGAACGAGGGTGGCACAACCTCACTGTCGGTTGTCAAGTCTCAATTGTCAGTTGATGAAGTGCCTGTCTTCGACCTCAGTGGTCGTCGTTTGGGCACTTGGGATACCTTACCTGAGGGCATTTACGTCATCCGCGTGAATGGTAAGCAGTATAAGGTAAAGAAGTAAGAGGTAAGAAGTAAGATGTAAGAAACAGAAAAAGAATACAACTATGAGATACATCAGATTCTATTTATTGGCAGTTTGCCTTTGGCTGTTAGCTATTGGCGGTTTGGCACAGACAAACGTGCTGCGTGTCGAGTCAATGAAATATCCTGCAGGTAAGACACTTAGCCTGCCTGTCGCCCTGGAGAATCAGAGCGACATCACGGGTGTGCAGTTTGACATCTCCATACCTTTCGAACTGATTGCCAATGCGGACGGACAGTTGCCTGTTACGCTGGCCAAGAACCGTGCCCCGTATCATCAGTTGGCCGTTCGCGACAGAGGTACTGAGTGGCGTGGTGCTGGAGGTCACGGTGGTATCAACTACTATCATGTCTACCGTGTCATTGTGTATAGCGAGAAGAATGACCTGTTGCTTGACAATCAAGGCACACTGGTGACGCTTGACATTCCGCTGTCGCCCGATGCCGATAATGGAACTACGTTCCCTGTCTACCTGTTGGACAATAGTGTGACGCTCAGTGACCGTCAAAAGCAGAATGTGTTGACTGGTCAGGAGAACGGTACCATTACCATTGAGGAGATTCCGCGTCCCGACCTGCAACCTTCTGACGTTACCTTCGAGCCTTCGACAATTAATCCCGCAGGCGAGTTGACTGTGAAATGGAAGGTTGCCAATGTCGGTAAGGTCGCTACCGAGGATGGCTGGAGCGAGCAGATCGTGTTGGCGGCTGTCTCGGGTGGAGTCACGAAACAGTTGACGACAACCTATTATGACGGCACGTTGGCAGCTGGTGCTTCCGTCAATCGCGAGGCTAAGATTGTGCTGCCCACTTTGTTGGGTATCGACGGACTGTCCAAGGTGCAGGTCACAGTTGTGCCTACCGATAAGACGGGTGAACATCCGTCCCTGCGCGACAACAATACCGCGTCGGGCAGCAGCAATCTCACTGTGGGTAAGCGCCTGACGCTGGAGCTGACGCCGCAGCGAATTGCTGAAGGTTCTTATCAGCGCATCAGTTGTAAACTAAGCCGTTCGGGCCGTTGGCAAAACATTCGTAGTTTTACGCTGAAGACCAACGACGCGCGTCTGCAGATTCCAGAGAGTGTCACTATTCCTGCCAATCAGTCGGGTGTGGTGTTCTATGCCGAGGTACAGAACAACACCGTGCTCGATGCTGATACGATAGCGAGCATCATGGTGAGCGGTGACGGTTACGATGAGGTGACATCCAGCATCATTATCGAGGACGATGAGTTGCCTGCCTTGAAACTGACGGCTTCGAAGACTGACGTGAACGAGGGTGAAACGTTCCAGATGACAGTAGCTTTGGACAAGGCACCGAAGGTGGATGTTGAGGTAAGGCTGAGCAGTGAAGATACAAAGCGTTTCCAGTATCCGCTGGCGGTAACAATTCCTGCTGGCAGGACGTCGGTCACATTCAATGTGACGGCTATCCAGAATGATGTGCCTAACCTGGAGTTGGCCAATAAGTTCACGGCTTCCGCTGCACATTACGAGAAGGGTGAGGTTATGGTGGTGCTGGACGACGACGACATGCCGGTGCTGACGTTGACATTGACGCCCAATGTGGTTAGTGAAAAGGCGGAGCCGACGGCTGTGGCTGCCGTGCTGACACGTACGGGCAAGACGGACACCAAGATTACCGTCCGCATCAGCGACGACTCTGAGGGTGGGCTGTTCTACAGCAATAAGTCGTTAGAGATGGCCAAGGGTGTTGAGACCGTCTATTTTAATCTCGGTCCAGTGGATAATACCATCAAGGAGGGCGACCGCACCTATACCCTGACCGCTGGTGTCTGGGTATCGTCGTGTAACTGTGCGTCCAGTGGCGAACAGGCAGGCAATGTCAGTGCCCAGCTCACCGTACTGGATAACGACGGTGCCTCACTGGCCGTGGCGTCGCAAAATGGTACGGTCAAGGAGGGTGACGCTACCACGCTCACCATTACCCGCAATACCGTTTCCGATGTCAGTCAGCCGCTGGTCGTCACAATATCCAGCGACTACGACAGTGAGCTGACCTACGATCACCAGGTGACCATTCCTGCAGGACAGGCATCTGTAGAGGTGACTGTGCAGACGAAGAAGAATGCGGTCAGCGGCGACTCGCATACCGTCATCTTTACGGTGGCCGCCGAGGGTTTTGGTTCTGGTACGTGTTATCTGCTGGTGACCGACCAGACATTACCAGATGTCCGCATTACGAGTCTGACAGCCGATGTGAGCCAGGCTGTTGTAGGCAGTAGCTTCATATTGACGGCTGTTGTCGCTAACGAGGGTGCTGCTGCATTGCCCGTAGGCACTAACGTCAAAATCTACAAGCGCGGCAGCGGCGAGGCCATCGGTGTCATGCAGACGGAGGAAACTGTAGCTGTCGGTGCCACTGCCACACTACAGCGTCGCATTGCTTTGCCAGACATGACGGGCGACCATGTCTACTACTGTGTGGTAAATGAAGACAAGACGGTGAACGAGTTGATATACACCAACAATACTTCGCCCGAAGTGACGGTCAAGGCCGTATCGCCTTTCCGCGCTACCGTGCAGACCGACAAGAAGGTATACACGCAGGGCGAGAAGGTGGTCATTACAGGCAGACTGACGGGCGACCGTACGGCGAATGCGCAGGCTGACATCTACTTTATCAACGAGGGTGCCCGTCAGACGGAGCGTATTACGACCGATGCCGACGGTGCTTTCAAACACGAGTGGACGCCATACGCTCTGCAGTCGGGTCACTTCGTGATTGGCGCCTGCTTCCCCGACGATGCTACTACCGAGGAACAGGCTTCTATCGATGTCTATGGCTTGCGTCGTGTCTCGTCCGGTTATATTACTGAAGATGTCATCGTGGGCGATACGCGTCAGGGTGTCATCCTCTTGCAGAATCCTGGCACGCTGGGTCTGACAGGTGTGAAAGCAGAGATGCTGTCGGGTCCGTCTTCCGTTAAAGTCGAGTTGGACGTGTCGTCAACGATTGCCGGTAATACGAATGCTTCCCTGACCTATCGTATTACGGGCAGCGAAGGGACGGTAGGTAATGACTGGGAACAGATCATCATCCGTGTCACCTCGGCTGAGGGAGTCACGCTCGACCTCATCGTGTACTATTATGGACGTGTTGCAACGGGTAATCTGGTGGTCGCATCCCATCAGCTTATCACGACGATGCATAAAGATACCGGACGCGACTACAGCTTCATCGTCACCAACAACGGTCGGGGCAATACCGGCAAGATTACGCTGGCCCTGCCGGAATGGATGAAATCGCTGACGGGCGTCACGATGCCTGGTCTGAATCAGAACGATACGGCAACCGTGGTGTTACGCATGACACCGACTGCCGATATGCAGTTGAACGTTCCCGTTACAGGCCGCATCGGTATCAACTGCGCTAATGGTAACGGAACCTATATGGACTATGTCATTACGCCTGTTAGCAACGCAAAGGGTGCGCTGGTAGTCGACGTCACCGACGAATACACCTACTATACCGCAGAGGCTCCCCATGTGCAGGGCGCACAGGTCGTGGTTCGCAATCCTTACACGCAGGCATTAGTGGCTCAGGGCGTGACGGACGAAAAGGGCTTGTTCCGTATCGACGACCTGCCCGAAGGCTACTATCGTCTGAATGTAGCTGCCGACAAGCATAGCTCGTACCAGAACGACATCCTTGTTGACCCGGGCACTACGACGACTAAGGTGGTGACGTTGCAGTACCAGGCTATCACCGTCAGCTGGGATGTCGTCGAAACAGAGGTCGAGGACGAATACAACATTACGACGACCGTACAGTATGAGACGAATGTGCCTGCGCCAGTTATCGAAATGGTGGCGCCCGACAGGATAGAGGCCGAGAAGCTGGGCGTTGGCGAAAGTATGATGTTCAATGTTGTGCTCACCAACAAGGGACTCATTACGGGTAAGAACACGGTGTTCTACCTGCCCGAGACTTTGGGCGGCTATTCATGGGAAGCGCTTGTGGAATGTAACGGACGCGAGATTGCCCCTCAACAGAGCATCCTCATTCCTGTAAAAGTCACGCGCCTGCCGGATGAGGTACAGGCCATACACCGCGCCGGCAGCGGCAACAAGGACTGCCACTTGGAACCTCGTGTCGTGACTGAGTACGAATGCGGTGACGACGGCAAATGGGTCGAGGTGAAGAAGACCGTACAGTTTGAGGTATGTAAAGGCAACAACGCCGGCGGTGGCGGCGGCGGTGGCGGCGGCGGTGGCGGCCTTGGCGGTCCCAACGGCGGCTGGTACACCGTTTATGGTCAAAATACCAACTATCATCCTACTAATACTAGTACTGACTGTCGCGACTGTGGCGCGAAGACTGCCAAGTGGGCCTTCGACTGTGCTATGTCGTTCGTTCCGGGCGGTGGCGGCTGCGCCTACGGCCTGACATCGGGCGGTGCAACAATCATGTCCGGACAAGCCGGTAAAATGGACTATGTCACTACAGGACTTACCGGCTTAGGCTGTGCGCTTGAAGCTGCTACCGTTGTGTCGGCTGCTACAGGTGTCGGTCTTGGTGCAGCTGCTGTGCTTGGCACCATCGGTACAGGCATTAATGTACTCAACTGCCTGTTGTCGTTCAACTGGGGTTGTCTCACTAATCCGCCAAAGGGTGGATTCTTCGGGGCTTCTGGTGCTGTCAGCGGCAGCATATCTAAGACGATGCGCCGTGCATCGGCTGGCGAACAGCCCTCTTACGTGACTCGTTTCAGCGAGGTGTCGGCTGTACAGCTGAAGATGATGACAGGTTTCTTGGGTTACTATGTTGAGGTCTTTGGCGATTCTGTTTGGCTCTATAACACATCGTATACTGAAATGTATAATGTCCTGAAAGCTGTTTCCGCTCAGAACGGACAGTGCAGCGTCGAGTCGCTGAAACCCGTCCAGCCAGAAAATGTCACAGATGCCATGATGGCTCGATTCGTCGAGCGTCTGCATAATACCGATGACTTCTTGGCCACCAGTACGGCTCACGACAACATGATTTCCAACGCGACTATCCAGAAATACCTCAAGTGGATTGAGGAGGCCGAGCAGGAGGCGCATCAGTTGGGCTACGCGTCGTGTGAGGACATGTGGAATACAGAGAGCGACCTGTTTGTCAAGGAGACCGAGAAGGGCAGCAACAGCGTTTGCTCTACCATCACGCTCCAGATTAACCAGACCATGACGATGACGCGTCAGGCCTTCCGTGGTACGCTGACCGTTTATAATGGTAGCAAGACGCAAGCCATGAAGGATGTCAAGCTGACGCTCAACGTCACCAATCTCGCTACAGCTCAGGTCGCCACGGCCAAGGAGTTCGAGATGCATACCGAATCGCTCGTGGGCTTCAAGGGCGAACTGCCTATGGATGCCGGTTGGTATCTGGGTGCCGACAGCACGGGCACGGCTACTATCCTGTTCATTCCGTCGAAGTATGCTGCGCCTGAGCAGCCTATTGACTACTCGTTTGGCGGCACGCTGTCGTATGTCGATCCTTATACGGGTCTGGAGGTCACACGCGAACTCTATCCTGTCACACTGGCGGTGAAGCCTTCGCCCGAACTCGACATGACCTACTTCATGCAACGCGACATCATGGGCGACGATGCACTGACCGAGGAGGTAGAGCCTATGGAGCCTGCTGAGTTTGCACTCATCATCAACAACAAGGGCAACGGCGATGCCACCAATGTGAAGATGGTTACCAACCAGCCTGAGATTATCGACAACCAGAAGGGACTGCTCATTGACTTCGAGTTCATCAGCTCACAGCTCAATGGTCAGGACAAGACGCTGGCGCTGGGTCAGAGCATTCCTACCGACTTCGGCACCATTCCCGCCCATACACAGGCTTATGCCCAGTGGTGGCTGCAGTCTACGTTGTTAGGTCACTTCGTCAAGTACGACATCAAGGCTACCCACGTTACCAGCTACGGCAACGAGAACTTGTCGCTGCTCGACCAGGTTACCATTCACGAACTGGTTCGTGGCTTCACGCCCTCTCAGCCTTCAGCCCTCAGCCCTCAGCCCTCTCAGCGTGCTTTCCTCGTCAACGACGTGACCGATGCTGACGACATGCCCGATGCCATCTACTTTACCGATGCTACGCAGGATGCCGTCCATGAACTGGTCAGCGCCACCATCGATAAGAAGAGCGATACCGAGTATCATTTGACACTCGTACCGAGTCAGGTAGGTTGGGCTTACGGCAACCTGATGGATCCGACGGTAGGTCGTCAGAAACTGGCAAAGGTTGTACGTCAGAGCGACGGCAAGGAGGTGAACCTCGACAACCTGTGGCAGACCAACCGCACGTTGCGCGACGGCAAGGATCCTGTCAAGGAGAACCGTCTGCATTTCGTAGCCAATATGCCGTTGAGTGGCGAGACGTTCATCCTGACCTTTGCACCTAAACCCGATGTCGAACTGGCTGTCAAGGAGTATGTCGGTGTGCCTAAGGAGGGTACTGTTGCCTCTGAGCCTGTCAAGACGCTTACCGTGCGTTTCAACAAGGCTATCGATGCCGCAACGTTTACTGCCGACGATGTCACACTGCAGTGTCAGGGTAAGCAGCTCGATGTCTCGAAGATTGTTATAACAAAGGAGAATGATACTGACTATATGCTTAATCTCGAAGCTGTCACGGGTGGCGACGGCTACTATGTGCTGACCGTGCAAACCGCTGCTATCACCGATGCCGAAGGTTTCCAAGGCGCTGTTGGCAAGCAGGCTACGTGGATTCAGTTCACGGGTGGCAAGGTAACACTGGCCGTCAAGGCACAGCCGGCCGAGGGTGGCACTGTCACACCTGCTTCCGGACAGTACGACTTCGGTCAGAGCGTCACACTACAGGCTACCGCTGCCGAAGGCTACGACTTCGTACGCTGGATGGAGAACGACAAGGCGATGAGCGATTCGTCCACCTATGTCTATACTCCGCAGGGCAATGCCGACCTCACGGCAGTCTTCACGCCTAAGTACTTCGATGTCACCATCAGCTACAACGAGAAGGGTGGTAGCGTGACGGGTGGCGGTACGGGTCGCTATGCCTATGGCACCGAGCTCACGCTCACCGCTACGCCACAGTCTGGCTGGCAGTTCGACGGCTGGACCATCGATGGCAAAACCATCAATGACAACACGCTCAATTGGACTGTTACATCAGCTGCCACCATCCAGGCCGTCTTTACTGAGTTGCCCACTGGCTTGCTCAGTGGTCGTGTTACGCGCGACACTGACGACGTGCCCATTGGCGGTGCGGTCGTGACGTTGCGCAGTGGTGACGTCAGCTACGCTGCCACCACCGATGCTTACGGTTACTATCAGCTGAAGGTCGACGACAAGAGTCTGACCTACGACCTGCTGTGTCAGGCCGACGGCTACATGTGGAGCCCCACTACTCAGATGTGGTTCGACGAATCCAGTCAGACCAAGAACTTCTCGCTCTTGCGCGGTGCTACCGTCGTATTGCCTAAGGAGGGCGCCTGCACCTTCTCGTCGCCCGTTGCCGTCACCGTAGCTACTGAGACCGCCAAGGCTTGGTGGCTCAGCAAGTACGACAAGCAGAGTTTCGTCGTCGAACAGTTGTCCGATGGTCATATCGCTGCTGGCGAGGGTGTCATCCTCTCGGGTGTCGCTGGTCAGCGTATCGACATGGCTGAGGCTGCCGCAGCATCGCCCATCATGGGCAACATGCTGACGGGAACGGCAACGTCGCCTTACGTTGTCACTGACGATGGCGTCTACCAGATGCGCGAGGATACCGATGCCGAAGCCCGTTTCTATTTGGCTGTCCATGGCGAGGTGGTACCGAAGGGCAAGGCCTACTGCCAGTACTCACTCAGCGGACAACCCACCGAGGTGGCCATCATCTGGAGCGAGTCCTCGCTCATCAATGCCGTGCTGCGCGACATCAACGATCCTAACACGCCACACTTCGACCTCCAAGGCCGCCGCATCTACAAGATTGATGCCAATGCCCAGGGCAAGAAGATTCATGTCGTGAAGGGCAAAAAGGTCGTGATTAAGTGAGCGAAGAATTGAGCTTTAGCTCAGGTCTGTCATCGAGTTCACTACTATCTTGTAATAATTGCGGGAATTAATAGTAACCATAAAAAAAGCAGCGCATCCGAAAGGGGGTGCGCTGCTTTTTGGTATGTTGGATGCTTACTTGTAGCACTCGAAAATCTTGGCGACAACGGTGCTGTCCATCTTCTTTGACAGCAGGCTGACAATCCAGACGATGGGGAAGCCGCCGACCATGGCGATGGCTCCGCAGTTGATGGGGTTGATGGGGTTGCCCGCCAGCATGTTGATGACCGTCAGACCGACGCCCCAGATGAAGCATGCCCAGACGCTGGCGGTGGTGACGCCACGCCAGTAGAGGCCCAGCATGAACGGAGCGAGGAATGCACCGGCCAGAGCGCCCCACGAGATTCCCATGAGCTGGGCAATGAACGTGGGCGGATTCAGGGCGATGAGCAGTGAGATGGCAATGAAGAACATGATGAGCACGCGCATCACGACCACCTTACGGCGCTCAATCTTCTCGGCAATGATGTCGTCGATGGCACCGTCTTCAACCTCGCCGGGCAGCGACTTCTTGTCGCGATAGATGAGGTCGAGGGTCATCGTACTGCTGGAGGTTAATACCAGTGAGGCCAGCGTGGACATGGATGCCGACAGCACCAGCAGCACCACGAGGGCGATAAGTACGTCGGGCAGGGTGACGAGCATGGCAGGTACGATAGAGTCGAAGGCTATCTTGCCAGTCGCTGCATTGATGACGGGGTCGTAAAGACGACCGAAACCGCCGAGGAAATAGCAGCCGCCAGCCACGATGAACGCGAAGACGGTAGAAATGACGGTGCCGCGCTTGATGGCCGACTCGTCGGTGATGGAGTAGAACTTACCGACCATCTGGGGCAGACCCATGGTACCTAATGACGTCAGGATGATAACACCCAGCAAGCCCCAGGGGTCAGGACCGAACCAGGTGGCAAACATGCCGCTGCCAGGTTCGGTAGCACCATCGGCTGGAATGACGGCCAGTTTCTCGACAGCCGTTGTCAGACCACCGTTGTTGTATAATACGGCAGCGATGACAGCCACGATACCGAAGAGCATGATGATGCCCTGGATGAAGTCGTTCATAGCCGTGGCCTTATAGCCGCCGAGGATGACATAGACGGCAGTCAGAATGGACATGATGACCACGCAATACTCGTAGGGGATATTGAAGCCCATCTCGAACAGGCGCGAAATGCCGCTATAGACACCGGCGGTGTAGGGGATGAGGAAGACGAAGGCGATGATAGACGCTGCCACGCGCAGACCCTGATCGCTGAAACGGGTGCCGAAGAAGTCGGGCATGGTGCGCGACTCGATGTGCTGCGTCATGAGCTTGGTGCGCTTGCCGAGGATAATCCACGCCAACAGCGAACCGATAATGGCGTTGCCGATACCAATCCAGGCAGAAGACAAACCATAGCGCCAGCCAAACTGTCCGGCATAGCCTACGAAGACCACTGCCGAGAAATAACTCGTTCCGAAGGCGAAAGCCGTGAGCCAGGGGCCTACGGCGCGTCCGCCCAATACAAATCCATCGACACTGCTGGCCTGCTTGCGGGTATAGAGACCCACGCCAATCATCACGGCCAGGAAAATGACGGTAAGTAATACTTTTATAATCATATAACCCACCCCCATCCCCTCCCGAACGGGAGGGGTGCTTGGTATGATAAGGGGGATCCAAGCATTTGATAATGATTAATAATAATTGAAAACTTTATTCTATCCAGTATCCCCTCCCGAACGGGAGGGGTCTGGGGTGGGTATCAGAACGCTACCTGAACCTGTGCCTGCACGCGGTTGTAGTCCTTGCCAAGCAACTCGCCGCAGAAGCTGTGCGTATATTGTACCTGCAGACGGCACTTAGGATAGAACCAGTACTGCAGACCGCCGGTGAGGTCGGTACGCTGCCATCCGCTGACGGACGTGTTGCGGTCGTAGTAGTCGGCAGAAGCAACGATGTCAACGCCCTTGCCTATAGCGGCAGAGCCGGTGAGGTAGGCACCACGGCTGCTGACGTCGCCGTCCTTACCAGCCAGAAACTCGCTGCGCAGGTTGATGCCGCCACTGGTTGACTGACGTCCCAAAACGGTAGGAATCTTCAGTTCGCCGCCAATGCTGACGCGGTCGCGGCGGTAGTCCTCGCCAACCTCAATATCGTTCCATGCGACGGTGCTGACGGCATGTCCGCGGCCTTTCTGTCCGGAGGCCACGATGCGGAACTCCTTGGACGGACGGTATTCCAGTTTCAGGATGACGTCCTTGTCGCTGTTGCCGTCAGCGGTGTTGATGCCCTGTCCGTTCATGACGGCCAGCTCGTAGTGGAAGTGGTCGTTGAACAGGTCGCCTAACAGCATGATACCCTGGTCACGACCGTAGTTGGGGCCAAGCAGAGGCTCGTTGCCGTTGCCCAGCAGGGCCACCGACTGCGAGGTGATGTCGATGAGTTCGAGCGAGGTGGGCGAGATCGGGCTCTCGATGGACAACGGGTGCTGGAACTGTCCGACGCGCACGGTCAGCGCCTTGTTCTTGGTGACGCGATAGTCGGTCCAGAACTCCAGAACGCCTTTCGACAGCGCGAAGTTGTTCATGAACAAGAACGACCAGCGGTCGGTAATCCGGGCACGGCCCCAGAAGATGGCACGCTTGAAGTTAAACGAACTGGTGGTCTTGTCGCCTTGGTCACTGTAGGCATAACCGCCTTGCATGTAGCCGTTGATGGTGATGCGGCTGCTGAGTTCTTTCAGCCAGTCAATCTCTTTTTGCTCTTTCTGTTGAGCACTGGCTGTCAGCGAGAACAGCATCATTACGCAAATAATTCTAAATGCTTTCATCTTATAGTTAAAATTAATATATTTTTTATGTTGTCTTTGTTGTCTTTTGGTTCTTTGACCTAAAGGTGCAAAGTGTGGCTTCGCAATGTTATGGTTGTTGTATATTTCATTTCTTCTTCACTACGTATTTCTGATAGTAGGTAATGAGCAGCGTGGTCATGGGCAGGGCGATAATCATGCCCAAGATGCCCAGCAGCGAGCCCCAGATGGAGAGCGACAGCAGGATGATAGCCGAGTTAAGTCCCGTGACGTGCCCCATGATGCGTGGGGTGAGGATGGTGTCCTGAATGATCTGCACAATGGCGAAGACGATGAGCACCGACAGCATGATAAGCCAGAAGCTCTGGCCAGTGTCGG
>JAEEGH010024337.1_pt1 | contig 12228 bp, 9 predicted proteins | sample 9134181 | NCBI WGS metagenome assembly JAEEGH01 (sample SAMN16246544, study PRJNA631951) | gut metagenome | biome: gut microbiome; feature: rumen; material: DP-attached | host: Bos | place: Iran: Karaj | collected 2018-10
CCTTGCGGTCCACGATCTTCTTGGCGCTCTTGACGGTCTTCACGATGCCGCGCTCGATGAGCTTGCGGATGATGAACGGCTTGTAGAGTTCGGCTGCCATATATTTGGGCAGACCGCATTCGTGCATCTTGAGTTCAGGACCTACCACGATAACGGAACGTGCTGAATAGTCGACACGTTTACCGAGCAGGTTCTGACGGAAACGACCCTGTTTTCCTTTCAGGCTGTCTGAGAGAGACTTGAGAGTACGGTTGGCCTCAGTCTTGACGGCGTTGCTCTTGCGGCTGTTGTCGAAGAGAGAGGCGACGGCTTCCTGGAGCATACGCTTCTCGTTGCGGAGGATGACTTCGGGAGCCTTGATCTCGATGAGCCTCTTGAGACGGTTGTTGCGGATGATCACGCGGCGGTAGAGGTCGTTGAGGTCTGAAGTGGCGAAACGGCCGCCATCCAGGGGAACGAGGGGACGCAGATCCGGCGGAATGACGGGGATGACCTTCATGATCATCCATTCCGGACGGTTGATGTCCTTCGACTCGCGGAAGGCTTCGATGACGCTCAGCCTCTTGAGGGCCTCGTTCTTGCGCTGCTGTGAAGTCTCGCTTTCGGTCTTGTGACGAAGGTCGTAGCTCAACTGGTCGAGATCGAGCTTGGAGAGCAGGTCATAGATGACTTCTGCGCCCATTCCTGCAATGAACTTGTCGGGATTGTCGTTGTCCAGCGACTGGTTGTCAGCAGGGAGCTTGTCGAGAACGTCGAGGTACTCGTCTTCAGAAAGCAGGTCGTTGAGGTTGACGCCGAACTGTGATGCGGCACCGGGCTGGGTGACTATATACTTCTCGTAATAGATGACAGCCTCGAGTTTCTTGCTGGGAAGACCGAGCAGATAACCGATCTTGTTCGGAGTCGAACGGAAATACCAGATGTGGGCTACGGGCACCGTCAGGGTGATGTGGCCCATGCGCTCGCGGCGCACTTTCTTCTCTGTCACTTCCACGCCGCATCGGTCGCAGATGATGCCTTTATAGCGGATTCTCTTGTACTTTCCGCAGTGGCATTCGTAGTCCTTGGTCGGTCCGAAAATCCTTTCGCAGAAGAGACCGTCGCGCTCCGGCTTGTAGGTGCGGTAGTTGACGGTTTCGGGCTTGAGGACTTCACCTGAAGAGCGTTTCAGAATGTCATCCGGAGATGCCAGTCCGATACTGATGCGGTTGAAATTGGTTTTAACTTTATTGTCTTTATTCATAATGATCAGGTAAATAATTAATCCAGGTGAATGCTCAGGCCGAGACCGCAGAGCTCGTGAATGAGTACGTTGAGGGACTCAGGAATGCCGGCATTCGGCATCGGATCGCCCTTGACGATAGCTTCATATGCTCTGGCCCTGCCAGTGACGTCGTCTGACTTGATTGTCAGGATTTCCTGCAGCACGTTGGCGGCACCGAAGGCCTCGAGTGCCCACACCTCCATCTCTCCGAAACGCTGGCCTCCGAACTGGGCTTTACCGCCGAGAGGCTGCTGGGTAATGAGAGAGTAAGGACCGATGCTACGTGCGTGCATCTTGTCGTCAACCATGTGACCCAGTTTGATCATGTAGATGACACCTACGGTAGCCGGCTGGTCGAAGAGTTCGCCGGTCTCACCGTTGCGCAGATAAGTCTTGCCATAACGAGGAACGCCTGCCTTGTCGGTGTATTTGCAGATGTCTTCGAGAGAGGCACCGTCGAAGATAGGTGTGGCGAACTTCAGACCGAGTTCCTTGCCGGCCCAACCGAGCACGGTTTCGAAAATCTGTCCGAGGTTCATACGGCTGGGCACACCCATAGGGTTGAGGACGATGTCGACAGGAGTACCGTCCTCGAGGAACGGCATGTCTTCGTCGCGTACGACCTTGGCAACGATACCTTTGTTACCGTGGCGGCCGGCCATCTTGTCACCGACTCTGATCTTGCGCTTCTTGGCGACATAGACCTTGGCCAGCTGCATGATGCCGTTAGGCAGTTCATCACCGATGGTAAGGTTGTATTTGATGTGCTTGAGATGTGCATCCTGCTCCTTGTAGGCAATCAGGTAATTGCCTATGAGAGTCTTGATCATGTTGTTGGTGTTCTTGTCAGAAGTCCATTTCACAGGGCTGATGACATTGTAGTCGATGGCTTCGAGAGCCTCGCGGGTGAATTCAGCGCCCTTGGCGATGATCTCTACGTTGAAGAGGTCGATGACACCGGCACTCTTCTTGCCCTCGGTGAGGGTGCAGAGCTTGTCGATGAACAGGGTGCGGAGTTCGCCGGTCTTGCGGAGGAACTCGTCGGTAGCGGCCTGCTCCTGAGCCTTGATCTGGGCTTTCTCTTTCTTGCCGGTTTCCTTTGAATTGATGCGGCTGTAGAGTCGCTTGTCAATGATTACGCCTGACAGTGAAGGAGAAGCCTTGAGAGAAGCGTCTTTCACGTCACCGGCCTTGTCACCGAAGATGGCGCGGAGAAGTTTCTCTTCAGGAGAAGGATCGCTTTCGCCTTTAGGAGTGATCTTACCGATGAGGATATCGCCGGGCTCCACAGAGGCGCCGATACGGATGATACCGTTCTCGTCAAGATCCTTGGTGGCATCCTCGCTGACGTTCGGAATGTCGCTTGTGAGCTCTTCCATACCGCGCTTGGTGTCACGCACTTCCATTATGTATTCATCCACGTGGATAGACGTGAAGATGTCTTCGCGGATGATCTTTTCGCTGAGGACGATGGCATCCTCGAAGTTGTAGCCCTTCCAGGGCATGAAGGCCACCTTCAGGTTGCGGCCGAGGGCAAGCTCTCCGTTCTGGCTTGAATAGCCTTCGGTGAGGATCTGTCCGGGTTTCACCTTGTCGCCCTTGCGGACGATGGGGGTGAGGTGGATGGTAGTATTCTGGTTGGTCTTTCTCCAGAGAGGGAGCTTGTAGACCGTGATGTCAGGATCGAAGCTTACGAACTTCTCGGCTTCTGTGCGCTCGTACTTGATGTGGATCTCGCGTGCATCGACGAATACAACTTCGCCTTTGCCGGTAGCGGTGATCTGGGTGCGGCTGTCGCGGATGACGGGACCTTCGAGTCCGGTACCTACGATAGGAGCCTCAGGCTTGATGATAGGAACAGCCTGGCGCATCATGTTACTTCCCATCAATGCACGGTTGGCATCGTCGTGCTCCAGGAACGGGATGAGCGATGCGGCGATTGATGAAATCTGGTTGGGCGCCACGTCCATCAGGTTCACGTCGTTCTTTCCGACTACGGGGAAGTCTGCCTGGAAACGGCAGCTGATGCGGTCGTCGGTGATGTTGCCTTCATCGTCCAGATGAACGTTGGCAAGGGCAACCATCTTCTCTTCCTCTTCCTCGGCGCTGAGATATACGCAGCCTTCGTCGCTGAGGTCAACCTTTCCGTCCTTTACCTTGCGGTAAGGAGTCTCGATGAAACCTAGCGGGTTGATGCGTGCGTAAACGCAGAGTGAAGAAATAAGACCGATGTTCGGACCTTCAGGGGTTTCGATAGGGCAGAGACGGCCGTAGTGTGTGTAGTGAACGTCTCGTACTTCGAAACCGGCACGGTCACGGCTAAGACCGCCGGGACCGAGGGCGCTCAGACGGCGTTTGTGAGTCATTTCGGCCAGAGGATTGATCTGGTCCATGAACTGGCTCAGCTGGCTGGTGCCGAAGAAGCTGTTGATGACGCTGCTCAATGTCTTGGCATTGATCAGGTCGATAGGGGTGAAGACCTCGTTGTCGCGGACGTTCATCCTCTCGCGGATGGTGCGTGCGATGCGGCTGAGACCTACGCTGAACTGGTTGGCCAGCTGCTCGCCCACCGTGCGGATACGACGGTTGCTGAGGTGGTCGATATCGTCGACGGCGGCCTTTGAGTTCATCAGCTGGATCAAGTACTTGATGATCTCGATGATGTCTTCCTTGGTGAGGACCCTGGTCTCTGCAGGAGTGTTCAAACCGAGCTTGCGGTTGATGCGGTAGCGTCCTACGTCGCCGAGGTCATATCTCTTGTCAGAGAAGAACAGTTTCTCGATGACATCCCTTGCAGTTGCCTCATCCGGCGGTTCGGAGTTGCGCAGCTGGCGGTATGTATAGAGAATGGCTTCCTTTTCGGAGTTGCACTGGTCTTTCTGCAGTGTGTTGTGGATGATAGAATATTCGGAGCTGTTGGCGTCGTCCTTGTGAACGAGAATGGTGGCGACTCCTGAGTCGAGGATGTCCTCTACGTCATTTTCGTCGATGACCTTCTCGCGGTCGACGATGATTTCGTTACGCTCGATGTAGACAACCTCTCCGGTGTCCTCGTCTACGAAATCCTCGTTCCAGGTCTTGAGGACCCTGGCTGCGAGCTTGCGTCCGATGCATTTCTTGAGATTTGTCTTGTTGACCTTGATTTCTTCTGCAAGGTCGAAGATGTTGAGGATGTCCTTGTCACTCTCATAGCCGATGGCCCTGAGAAGAGTGGTGACAGGCAATTTCTTCTTGCGGTCGATGTATGCATACATCACATTGTTGATGTCTGTTGCAAACTCAATCCAACTGCCTTTGAACGGGATGATACGGGCAGAGTAGAGCTTTGTGCCGTTGGCGTGCATGCTCTGACCGAAAAATACGCCTGGAGAACGGTGCAGCTGTGACACGACGATACGCTCGGAACCGTTGATGATGAAGGTTCCGCGGGGAGTCATATAGGGGATAGAGCCCAGAAAGACGTCCTGAATGACCGTGTCAAAATCTTCGTGTTCAGGGTCCGTACAGTAGAGTTTCAGCTTTGCTTTGAGCGGAACGCTGTAAGTCAGACCTCTGTCAAGGCATTCATCAATCGAATAACGGGGAGGGTCGACGAAGTAGTCGATGAACTCCAGCACGAAGTTGTTGCGTGTGTCCGTTATTGGAAATATCTCCTGGAACACCTTGAACAAACCTTCGCTACGACGGTTTTCTGCGGTGGTGTCCAGCTGGAAGAAATCCTTGAAGGACTTGATCTGCACCTCGAGAAAATCGGGATAGTCAAGGAGTGTTTTGGAAGTTGCGAATGAAATTCGCTGATTGTTAGACTTTTGAGGCATTTGTTAGAATAGTTGTTATGAAACGGGTTTTATAACGACAAAAAGGTATAGGGCGTTTTATGACCCTATACCTAAATGCTTTAGTTAGCTCTTGCTGAAAAGCTGGTGAAATTATTTGATTTCAACTTCAGCACCTGCTTCTTCGAGAGCGGCCTTTATCTGTTCAGCTTCAGCTTTAGATACTTTTTCCTTGATGGTGTTAGGAGCAGCGTCGGTAAGATCCTTAGCTTCCTTAAGTCCGAGTCCGAGGGCTTCCTTAACGGCCTTTACGACCTGAAGTTTAGCCTGACCTGCTGATACGAGAACAACATCGAATTCAGTCTTCTCTGCGGCGGCTGCTTCACCAGCTGCTGCGGGAGCGGCTGCTACAGCGACAGCTGCAGCTGCAGGCTCGATGCCATATTCTTCTTTGAGGACCTGTGCAAGTTCCTGAACGTCTTTAACAGTAAGGTTTACCAACTCTTCTGCCAATTTTTTAATGTCTGCCATAATGATTATTAATTATTTAATTGTTTTTGTTCTATGTTTATTTTTCCGATAAGGTCTTGACAATACCTGCGATAGTCTGGCCACCTGCATTCTGGAGTGCAGAGATGACGTTCTTCATAGGTGATTGCAGCAAGCCGATGATATCGCCGATGAGTTCCTCGCGAGACTTGATGTTGATCAGGGTCTCGAGGTTTTCGGCGCCGATGTAAGCGCATTCCTGGAGATATGCACCCTTGAGCTCGGGTTTGCCGAGGGTAGACTGCATTTCCTTGATGAGCTTAGCGGGAGCATTCACTACATCAGAGAACATCAGAGCGGTAGAACCCTTGAGAGTCTGGCAAAGTGACTTCTGTTCGTCAGTTCCTTTGTCGAGAACTTTCTCGAGGAGGGTGTTCTTTACCACCATGAGTTTGATGCCATGTTCAAAGCAAGCGCGGCGAAGGGCAGAAGTCTGCTCTGCGTTGAGGCCTTCAATATCCGTTACATAAAAATCCGGAGTGGCTTCGAGTTGTGCCGCCAACTGTTCAATTATTTGTTCTTTGAGTTCTTTCTTCATGATACAGATTGTTAATCGGCAACACCTACTGACTTGCTATCGACATTGATACCGGCGCTCATTGTTGAAGACATATAGATGCTCTTCACATAAGTGCCTTTGAGTGCTTGAGGTTTCAGCTTGATGATGGCATTGATGAATTCAACGGCATTGTCATTGAGCTGTGCGGCAGAGAAAGAAACCTTTCCGATTGCTGAGTGCACGATACCCTGCTTGTCTACCTTGAAATCAATCTTACCGGCTTTAACTTCTTTGATGGCTTTGCCCACTTCCATTGTGACAGTTCCTGTCTTGGGGTTAGGCATAAGGCCACGGGGACCGAGAATACGGCCGAGTGCACCGATCTTGCCCATCACTGAAGGAGTACAGATGATGACGTCAATATCGGTCCAACCGCCTTTGATCTTCTCTACATAGTCATCCAGACCAACGTAGTCTGCTCCGGCTTCCTTTGCTTCGTTCTCCTTGTCAGGAGTGCAGAGGCAGAGGACTCGGGTCACCTTACCGGTGCCGTGCGGAAGAGTCACGACGCCACGGACCATCTGGTTCGCTTTACGAGGGTCGACGCCAAGACGTACAGACAACTCGACAGAAGCATCGAACTTGGTGTAGGAAATTTCCTTTACAAGCTCGCAGGCCTCAGTCAACTTGTATTGCTTGCTGCTGTCAAATTTGGCAGCCATAGCCTGTTGATTCTTTGTTAACTTACTCATTGCGTGTGATCTTTAATTTACGTCAGCAGGAAATTCTCCCTCAACATAGATACCCATACTTCTGGCAGTACCTGCCACAAGTTTCATGGCTGACTTCTCTGTGAAGCAGTTGAGGTCAGGCATCTTTTCTTTGGCAATCTCACGCACCTGTGCCCAGGTGAGGGTGGCGACTTTCTTGCGGTTAGGCTCAGAGCTGCCTTTCTCAACCTTGGCGGCTTCCTTGATAAGGATAGCCATCGGGGGCTGTTTGACTACGAAAGAAAAAGACTTATCACTATAGACAGTGATAACAACCGGCAAAATCTTGCCAGCCTTGTCTTGAGTGCGGGCGTTGAACTGTTTGCAGAAATCCATGATGTTCACACCCTTTGAACCGAGAGCCGGACCTACGGGCGGTGACGGATTGGCAGCACCTGCCTTGATCTGCAGTTTGATAAACCCTGCAATTTCTTTTGCCATAATTATTCTTTGGTTACTTGCGAGAAATTCAGTTCGACGATGGTCTTGCGGCCGAAGATCTTGACCATGACGCCAAGCTTGCGCTTGTCTTCCATGATCTCTTCGACAGTGCCGTCAAATCCGTTGAACGGACCGTCTGTGATCTTCACCGCCTCGCCGATAACGTAAGGAGTCAAAGTCTCTTCGTCCTGATCAGCCAAAGTATCCACGCGACCAAGGATCCTGTTCAGTTCAGATTCTCTGATGGGCACAGGTTTCTTCTCATTGCCCTTGCCGCCGGTCTTCTCAGAGAGGAAACCCGCAACGAAGGGAATGTTCTTGATCAGGTGTTCGATTTCGCCCGTAAGATTGGCTTCAACGAGAATATAGCCGGGGAAGAATATCCTTTCCGCACTTACCCTTTTTCCGTTTTTGATCTCGAAATATTTCTCGGTGGGAATGAAGACCTGAGAAACCAGATGTTGCAATCCGTGGATCTCAATCTCCTTTTCGATATATTCCTTGGCTTTCTTCTCTTTACCGCCTGCGGTACGGACTACGTACCATTTTTTGGCTGTTTCGCTCATGGTTACAATTGGTAGATACCAGTCATGATGGTCTTGAAGACGAAGTCCATAGCCCAGATGACGATGGCGCAGACTACAGAAGCAACCATAACGATGATGGCTGAGCTCTGGAGCTTGTCCCAAGTGGGCCAGGTGACCTTGGTGGTCAGTTCTTTATAAGACTCTTTAACGTAAGTACCGAGTTTACTCATTGTTATTATTTTGTTGGCCTCGAAGGGTGGAAGCTTCCTTTCCGGCCGGTTAATAACAACCGGATCCGTAACTATCCGGCATTGCAGGGGAAGCAGGATTCGAACCCACATCGACGGTTTTGGAGACCGCTGAACTACCCTTGTTCTATTCCCCTAGACCAGTATGGTCTTAGTCAAGCAGACCGATTACCTGACCTGCACCAACGGTACGACCACCTTCGCGGATAGCGAACTGGAGACCTTCGTTGATAGCAACAGGGTAGATGAGCTCGACTTTGATTTCTACGTTATCGCCAGGCATAACCATCTCGGTTCCTTCAGGAAGAGTGATTTCACCGGTGATGTCAAGAGTACGGATGAAGAACTGCGGACGATACTTGTTGTGGAACGGAGTGTGACGGCCACCTTCGTCTTTCTTCAATACGTAAATCTGAGCCTTGAACTCTTTGTGAGGAGTGATGGTGTTCGGGTGAGCGATTACCTGACCACGTTTAACCTCTTTCTTGTCAACGCCACGGAGGAGAAGACCTACGTTGTCACCAGCTTCACCTGTGTCAAGGATCTTGCGGAACATCTCGACACCAGTAACGACTGATTTGCGAGGCTCTTCGCCAAGACCGATGATCTGAACTTCGTCACCAACCTTAACGACACCTGTCTCGATACGACCGGTAGCAACGGTGCCACGACCGGTGATTGAGAAGATATCCTCGATAGGCATAAGGAACGGTTTGTCGACGTCACGCTTCGGCAGCGGAATGTACTCGTCAACAGCGTCCATAAGCTGCATAACGACATCCTCCCAGTGAGGATCACCGTTAAGGGCACCAAGAGCTGAACCACGGATAACCGGGCAGTTCTCATCGAATTTATAGAAAGCGAGGAGTTCGCGGATTTCCATTTCTACGAGGTCGAGCATTTCAGCGTCGTCAACGAGGTCAACCTTGTTCATGAACACAAGGATTCTCGGAACGTTCACCTGACGGGCGAGGAGGATGTGCTCGCGAGTCTGAGGCATAGGACCATCAGTAGCGGCAACTACGAGGATAGCACCATCCATCTGAGCGGCACCAGTTACCATGTTCTTTACATAGTCGGCGTGGCCCGGGCAGTCTACGTGTGCGTAGTGACGAGTAGCAGTCTGATACTCGATGTGGGCGGTGTTGATGGTGATACCACGCTCTTTCTCTTCAGGAGCGTTGTCGATTGAGTCGAATGAACGTACTTCAGAAAGACCTTTCTTTGCCAATACCTGAGTGATGGCGGCGGTCAGAGTAGTTTTACCGTGGTCAACGTGACCGATGGTACCGATGTTTACGTGGGGTTTATCCCTTTTGAACGTTTCTTTTGCCATAATTTAAAGCTTTAATATGTAAAATATAAAATTTCTTTATTTGAGCTGGTGGTGAGAATTGAACTCACGACCTCTTCCTTACCAAGGAAGCGCTCTACCCCTGAGCTACACCAGCAGGATACTGGAGCGGAAGACGAGGTTCGAACCCGCGACCCTCAGCTTGGAAGGCTGATGCTCTACCGACTGAGCTACTTCCGCGACAACCTTTCAAATATCTCTTATAAAAAAAGCGGTAATGCTGCAATAGCAACTGTGTCACAACATTTCCGCCTGAATTATATTTTGTGGGGAGAGATGGATTCGAACCACCGTAGGCGTGCGCCAGCAGATTTACAGTCTGCCCCATTTGGCCACTCTGGTATCTCCCCAGTATTTCAAACATCAGAGCCGATAGACGGATTCGAACCCCCGACCTGCTGTTTACAAAACAGCTGCTCTACCGACTGAGCTATATCGGCAATATCCTGCGCTCTTTTTCGGGACTGCAAATATAGACCATTTAGATTAATTACCAAAAAAAAGTCATTTATTTTTTTCGAATGACATTATAGCTTCGAATATGCCGGCGGTGTTGTAGCCGCAATAGTCGAACAACTGCTCCCTTGATCCCTGCGAAATAAACTCATCGGGGACGCCGAGGCTCTCCACGCGGCATCCGGGCTTGTGGGCGGCAGCATATTCGGCAACTGCTCCGTGCAGTCCTCCCTGCGTGCATCCGTCTTCGACGGTGATGACGGCGTCGACCTTCGAGAGTACGCGGTCGAGGGCGTCAGTGTCGAGGGGCTTGAGGAAACGCATATCGTAGTGGATCGCTCCAACGCCTTTGTCGCCGGCCATCCTGACGGCTTCGGCACACTTCTCGGCCACCGGGCCGATGGACAGTACCGCAACGGAAGCATTCTCATCTTCGTGGAGCAGCTCGGCCTTGCCGAACGGCAGTTTGCTGAAAGGCTCGTCTTTCCAGGCTATGCCTGTGCCGCGTCCGCGGGGATAGCGGATGACGGTGGCAGGGTAGTCGTCAGTCGTCGCGCTGTATAGAAGGTTGGCCAGCTCCAGCTCTTTGCGGGGCGAAGCTATGGCCAGGTTTGGCACCGGCCTGAACGCGGCCAGGTCGAACACACCGTGGTGGGTCGCGCCGTCTTCGCCGACGAGACCGGCCCTGTCCAGACAGAAGACTACTTTCAGATTCTGAAGGGCTACGTCGTGGATGACGTTGTCGTAGGCCCTCTGCATAAACGACGAGTATATGCTGCAGAAGGGCAGCAGGCCGCCTGCGGCCAGTCCGGCCGAGAAGGTCACTGCGTGTCCTTCGGCGATGCCGACGTCGAATACGCGGTCGGGCATTGCTTCGTTCATTATGCTGAGTCCGCTGCCGCTGAGCATTGCGGGGGTGATGCCGACTATACGGCTGTCCTCGCGGGCCAGCCTTGTGACCGTGGTTCCGAATACGTCCTGATAGCGGGCCCTCTTATCATCCTGCTTGATGGTCCTGCCGGTGGCAGGGTCGTAATGCCCGGGAGCGTGCCATACGGTAGGGTTGTCCTCGGCCGGCTTGTAGCCCGCGCCCTTCGTGGTGATCACGTGCAGCAGCTTGGGACCCTTGATCTCCCTGAGCCTGGTCAGATAGGTGACCAGGGCTTCGACGTCGTTGCCGTCGATGGGGCCGAAATACCTGAAGCCGAGCGAATCGAACAGGGAGTTGATCTCCGACGTCTTGATGAAGGCCCGCTTGGCGTTCTTGACCATCTTCTGGATGCTGCGGCGCAGCTTGGTGGCTCCAAGGGCGCTCCATACATTATCCTTGAGCTTGTTGTAGCGGCGGCCGGTGGTAATCTTTATAAGAGTGTTGTGCAGTCCGCCGGTGCCCTTGTCGATAGATATCTGGTTGTCGTTGAGGATGACGAGGATGTCGGCCTTGAGCCCTCCGGCGTTGTTGAGCCCTTCGAAAGCAAGACCTCCCGTCAGGGCGCCGTCTCCGATGACGGCGATGTGCTTGGCCTGCGAGCCGAGGCGGGCGTCAGCTACAGCCAGTCCCAGGGCGGCTGAGATCGATGTCGAGGCGTGGCCCACTCCGAAAGCGTCGTAGGGGCTTTCGCTCATCTTGGGGAAACCGCTGATGCCGCCGTAGGTGCGCACCGACTGGAATGCCTCGCGCCTGCCGGTGAGGATCTTGTGGGGATAGGACTGATGGCCCACATCCCAGATGAGCTTGTCGTCGGGGGTGTTGAAGACATAATGCAAGGCCACCGTGAGCTCCACGGTACCGAGGCTCGAGGCCAGGTGGCCGGGATGCGTCGACAGCGTATTGACGATATAGGTACGCAGTTCGTCTGCGATGGGTTGCAGTTCAGCGGGTTGCAGCTGTTTGAGGTCGGCGGGAGTATTGATATCTGACAAATGCATTTGTCCTAACTACTTAAAATTATAACTCGGTGCCTTTTTCGGCAGCGGTTCGAAGTCCTTGTTCAGTTTCTTGTCCGTCAGACGGCCCTGGGCGCCGTTGCGCAGCTCCCATTTGCCGTCCACGAAGGCGTAGGCCAACTCTGTACCGGAGGGCACATAGTACTGGAAGAGGCCCTCCATGCCGGGCACCTGGGGCTCCACCTCGTCGAAGATAATCATCTTCTCCTTGTGCTCCTTCTTCTTCTCGACGGTCTGATAGCGGTTAGTGCCCTTTACCTTCTCGCGCTTGCGCTCAATCTCCTGCACCGTCTGTGTCTCGTAGCGCAAGTTCACTGTGGCACCGTTAATGTATTCCAGCACCACGCGGCGTTGGTTGCGCATGCGGCGGAACAAGGGGGCGCCGAACTGCGGCACG
>JAEEGH010024339.1_pt1 | contig 12226 bp, 8 predicted proteins | sample 9134181 | NCBI WGS metagenome assembly JAEEGH01 (sample SAMN16246544, study PRJNA631951) | gut metagenome | biome: gut microbiome; feature: rumen; material: DP-attached | host: Bos | place: Iran: Karaj | collected 2018-10
GTGATGGTATCGCCAGAGTAAGCGGACTTTTGAACTGTATGTCCGGTGAGCTTCTGGAGTTCGAGAACGGTACATTCGGAATGGCCCAGAACCTCGAGGAAACAGTAGTATCTGCGGTTTTGTTCGGCGAGGATGTCGGAATCAGCGAAGGACAGACCGTTAAGCGTACAGGAAGAGTTGTATCTGTTCCTGTAGGCGAGAAGATGATCGGCCGTGTTGTTAACGCTATCGGACAGCCCATTGACGGACAGGGCCCCATCGAATCATCAGAATTCAGACCGGTTGAGTCACCTGCTCCCGGAATCATCGCAAGACAGCCCGTTAAGGAGCCTCTGCAAACAGGTATCAAGGCTATCGACTCCATGATCCCTATCGGAAGAGGACAGCGTGAGCTGATCATCGGCGACAGACAGACAGGTAAGACTACAATCGCCATAGATACCATTCTTAACCAGAAGGGAAAAGATGTTATCTGTATTTATGTAGCTATAGGACAGAAGCGTTCTACAGTTACTTCACTGGTAGAAGACCTGAAAAAGGGCGGCGCCATGGACTACACCATCGTAGTTGCTGCTACAGCTTCAGAGCCCTCACCTCTGCAGTACATCTCTCCATACACAGGCTGTGCTATGGGTGAGTACTTCATGAACAAGGGCAAGCACGTGCTTTGCATCTATGATGACCTTTCAAAGCACGCTGTAGCATACCGTGCACTTTCCCTTCTGATCAGAAGACCACCGGGACGTGAAGCTTACCCCGGAGACGTTTTCTACTTACATTCAAGACTTTTGGAAAGAGCAGCCAAGCTCTCAGATGAGAACGGAGGAGGTTCACTTACAGCCCTTCCTATCATCGAGACCCAGGCCGGAGACGTTTCAGCATACATTCCTACCAACGTTATCTCCATCACAGATGGTCAGATATTCCTTGAGACAGAGCTTTTCCACTCAGGAATCATGCCGGCGGTTAACCCCGGTATCTCAGTATCCCGAGTTGGTGGTAACGCTCAGATCAAGGCCATGAAGAAGGTTGCCGGAACTCTGAAACTTGTTTATTCACAGTACCGTGAGCTGGCAAGCTTTGCACAGTTCGGATCCGACCTTGATGAGGATACCAAGAACCGTCTGGCTCAGGGTGAAAGAATCGTGGAAGTTCTTAAGCAGGATAAGAACAAACCGGTTCCTGTAGAGAAACAGGTTGCTATCCTCTACGCGGTTGTCAACAACATCCTGATGAAGGTTGATGTTGCAGACGTTGCAGAGTACGAGGCAGGACTTTATGATTTCCTCGATGCAGATCCTTCCGGAATCGCAGCAATGCGTGACATCCGTGAAACCGGTAAGCTCGAGGCTGAAACTGAGAATAAGTTAAAAGAGGCACTGGACGCTTATACAGACAAGTTCATTAAGCAGAAAGGCTGATAAGAGGAGGATAAGATAATGGCTGGATCAATGAAAGCTGTTAAACTCCGAATCAAGAGCGTTCAGAGCACGATGCAGATCACGAAGGCCATGCAGCTGGTTGCTGCATCCAAACTTCGTAAGGCAAAAGAGAGAGCTGATGCATCTAAGCCCTACCTTGAGACCATGCTTGGAACTCTTACAGATATAGCCAATTCAAACACGGATTTCCAGTCGCCTTTTACAAAGGCTGCGGAGAACGATAAGTGGCTGTACGTTGTAATTGCCGGAGACAGAGGTCTTGCAGGCGGATACAACTCAAACCTGTTTAAGTTCATGGAGCAGGAGACCAAGGGGAGAGACAATGTAACAGTTCTTCCCATCGGAAAAAAATCCGTAGAGTACTTTAAGCACAGAAACGTGCCTCTTTTCACAGAAGAGTACGCAGAAGTAGCCAAGGTAAACATCTCGGATTGTTTCCAGGTTGCCAAGCTGATCTGTGAAGCGTACAAATCAGGAGAGTTCGGACATATATTCCTGTGCTACACGAATTTTATATCCATGCTCTCACAGGTACCCACAGCAGCATCACTTCTTCCTCTCTCGGACCTTAGATCCGAAGATGTGAAGTCCGATGGAAAACCAAGGGATCTGATCTTGTACGAGCCGGACTCAGAGACAGTGTTCAATGCTATTGTTCCGGAATATCTGGCGGGAATTCTTTATTCCAGTATCAACATTTCTTATGCCAGTGAGCTTGCGGCCAGAAGAACCGCGATGGAAGCAGCAACAGACAACGCAGAAGAGATGATCGATACCTTGAGTCTGTACTATAACAGAGCGCGTCAGGCAAGCATTACGCAGGAAATTACAGAAATAGTGGCTGGAGCCGAAAGCTGACCACGCTACTAATAAATTAAGGAGTCAAACACAATGAGTGAAAATCATATTGGAAAGGTAATACAGGTTACAGGCCCTGTACTTGACATCCGCTTTAAAGAGGGTGAGCTTCCGGATCTTCACAATGCTATTGAGATTATGGTTGGGGACAGAAGACTTATCGCTGAGGTTGCTCAGCAGGTCGGTGACGACGTAGTTCGCTGCGTTGCCATGAGTTCCACAGACGGTCTTGTTCGTGGCGTTGATGCAAAAGACACAGGAGGCCCAATCACTGTACCGGTTGGTGACAAGTGCCTGGGTAGAATCTTCAATCTTCTTGGAGAGCCTGTAGATAACGAGCCTGCTCCGGAGGATGTAGAGAGATGGCCAATCCATCGTCCTGCTCCTTCTTATGAGGATCAGGTTCCTGCTACAGAGATCTTCGAGACAGGTATTAAGGTCGTAGACCTTATCTGCCCTTACGCTAAGGGTGGAAAGATCGGTCTGTTCGGCGGTGCCGGAGTTGGTAAGACCGTTCTTATCATGGAGCTTATCAATAACGTTGCTAAGGCACACGGTGGTATTTCAGTATTCACCGGTGTTGGAGAGCGTACCCGTGAAGGTAACGACCTTTACGGAGAAATGAAGGAAAGTGGAGTTATCGATAAGACCGCACTGGTTTACGGTCAGATGAACGAGCCACCGGGAGCCAGAATGAGAGTTGGTCTTTCCGGACTTACAATGGCTGAATACTTCCGTGATGTAAAGAATCAGGACGTGCTTCTTTTCATCGATAACATCTTCCGTTTCACACAGGCCGGATCTGAGGTTTCCGCCCTCCTTGGACGTATGCCTTCAGCCGTAGGTTATCAGCCTACACTGGCTACAGAAATGGGTGCTCTTCAGGAGCGTATCACATCAACCAAGAAGGGTTCGATCACATCCGTTCAGGCTGTATACGTACCTGCGGACGACCTTACTGACCCTGCTCCTGCTACAACCTTCACTCACCTGGATGCTACAACGGTTCTTTCCAGAGATATCGCTTCAAAGGGTATTTATCCGGCGGTTGATCCTCTTGATTCAACAAGCCGTATCCTTTCACCTGATATCGTAGGAAAAGAGCATTATGAAGTAGCAAAGGGAGTACAGCAGGTGCTTCAGAGATATCGTGAACTTCAGGATATCATTGCTATCATGGGTATGGACGAGCTGTCAGAAGAAGATAAGCTTACCGTTTACAGAGCACGTAAGGTTCAGAACTTCCTGTCACAGAGCTTCTCAGTTGCTGAGCAGTTCACAGGACTTCCCGGAAAGTACGTTCCTCTTAAGGAGACTATCCGCGGATTCAAGATGATCCTTGACGGTGAGTGTGATGATCTTCCGGAGTCAGCATTCCTTCTTGTTGGAACCATTGACGAAGTCTTCGAAAAGGCTAAAAAGTAAAAGGAGCGACTTATGTCTAGTTATCATTTACAGGTTGTCTCCATGGATGGCCTGGATTTCGATGGAGAAGTTCAGAAGCTGCTTCTGCGTACAATAGACGGTGATGTTGAGATCCTTGCTCGTCACACTGACTACTGTACCGCTATTGGAATGGGCACAGCGAGAGTGACCATGGAAGACGGCACAGAGAGAAAAGCAGCCTGTATCGGTGGAATGCTTTCAGTCTTAAAGGGCGAAGTCAAAGTCTTCCCTACCACCTGGGAGTGGAGTGAAGATATTGATATTGAGCGTGCTAAGGCTGCTAAAGCAAAAGCTGAAGAGAGACTTTCAGACCAGCTCCTGGACAAGGAAGCCAGAGTAAGAGCTGAGGCCAAGCTCTACAGAGCGCTCGTACGACTTGGTTCCACCGGTCATCAGGATCGCGAATTATAAGAATCATAATAAGAAATTTAAGCATAATGAAAACGCCCCCGGCATTTAGCCGGGGGCATTTCCAATTAATTGTGTAAGGGTTATATATAATTACTCCTTTACGCCGCCGATTGTAAGACCTGCAACAAAGTATCTCTGCAGGAACGGGTAGAGCATAACGATAGGAGCCATTGTAATGATGGTAGCTGCAGCTCTTACAGAAACGGGAGTGATGTTAACCTGTGTTCCTGTGGTAGCAGCACCTGCGTTACCCTTAAGGGAGGTAACGGCTGAAAGCATCTTCATCAGCTCGTACTGAAGTGTTGTGTACTGGTCTGCCATACGGTTGTAGAGCATTGTATCGAACCAGGAGTTCCACTGACCTACAGCAACGAAAAGAGCTATTGTTGCGTAGATAGGTTTACACAAAGGAGATACAACCGATAAGAAGATCTTCATGTAACCTGCACCGTCGATCTGAGCAGCTTCCTGAAGTGAATCCGGAAGACCTTCCATGTAGGTTCTCATAACCAGCATGTTGAAACCGCTTATCATTCCGGGGATTACATATACCCAGAAGGAATTGGTGAGATGAAGGTTTCTGTACAAAAGCATTACAGGGATCATACCACCGTTAACATACATTGTGATAACCCAGAAGAGTGAAAGCTGTGATCTGAATACGAAGTTCTTCTGGCTTACAATGAATGCAAGAAGCGCATTGGCTGCAACTGCGAAAATTGTTCCGAGAACGGTTCTTAAAACTGAAATAACAGCGCCGCGTCCGATATTACGAAGGGCAAGTACTGCGGAATAGTTCTGTGTAGTAAAGATTCTGGGCCAGAGATGTACACCGCCTCTCATGGCGTCGACACCGTCGTTAAACGAAATGGCCAGTGTGTTAAGTACCGGGTAAATGGTTACTATACAGAAGATCAGCATGAATAGATAAAGGAAAATGTAAAAAATTACATCCCATACACTTAATTTATGAAGTCCACCTGACTTAATCTCATTCTTTTCCATACAGCACCTCCCTTAGAATAACCTTTCTTCGCCGGTCTTCTTAGCGATCTGATTTGCAAGTACTATGATCACTATGGATACTACACTCTTAAAGATACCGGCTGCAGTACCGAGAGAATAGTCATTCTGGCTGATACCCCAGGTAAGAACGTAGATATCGATGGTATCTGATACGCTCTTTACAAGTCCGTTTCCTAAGAGATACTGTACTTCGAAACCTGCATTAAGCAGATTTCCCATGTTCATAATAAGCAGGATAATAATCGTAGGCTTGATTCCGGGCAATGTAACGTTCTTGATCTTGCCCCATCTACCTGCACCATCGATGGAAGCTGCCTCATACAGGCAGGGATCAATGGATGTGATAGCTGAAAGATATATGATCGCGTTCCATCCTGTTTCCTTCCATACATGTGCGAAGGTTACGATAGGCCAGAACAGAGCCGGTATCGAGAAGAACGGAACGGTGTCTTTTACTAAACCAAATTTAACTAAAAGCTCGTTTATGATACCTGTTGATGAAAGGGCATCATTCAAAATACCTGTAACAATGATCCATGAAAGGAAATGTGGAAGGTAGGAGATTGTCTGTACTACCTTCTTGGCTCTCAGCAGTCTGAACTCATTTAAGAGGATCGCAAATACGATAGCTGTGAGAGTAGTGAATATAAGATTCAATGTTCCCATGCAGAAAGTGTTTCTGATAACCTTAAGGAAGGTTACATCCGAGAACAGGAATCTGAATTTTTCAAGTCCAACCCACTTTGAGTGGAAGAGGCCTGTCTTATTCTTATAATTTTCAAAAGCCATCAACCAGCCGGCCAGGGGCAGATAACAGAAGATGAATCCGTAGATTACAAATACTGCAGACCATGCTATAAGAACCTTTTGCTTGGCGAGTTCTTTTCTTGTGATGACCGTTTTCTTTTTATTTGCGGCGGTTTTACTCATCCCTTTTGGTACCTTTCGTTTAATAATTCTGTATAAAAAGGCAGCCATATACTTATTAAGCTGCATATGGCTGCCTTATCATCTAGAACAAGAATTAAAGCATTAGTTGCCTGAATTTGCTGCTACTCTTCTGTCGAGCTCTTCCTGCATCTGGCTAAGGAAGTCCTGAGGATTGCATCCTTCATAAGCCTTCATGTAGTTGTTCCACTCGCTCTCGAAGTCTGAAGCCATAACGATCTTAGGAAGCCACTCGTGCTTAACTTCACCCATCTTTGTCCAAGCTACACCACCCTGTGTTGATGTATCAAGGTTGTTTGAGTATGACCACATAGGGAACCAAGGATGTGTTGCGTTTACATCTTCTACAACTGATCCGATAAGATCAGGATAGTTCTTAGCACCGTAAGCGTCGAAGCACTTCTTAAGAGGATCAGCCAGCTTATCATAGAACTCTGAAGGCTGCTCTTCAGGAAGGTTAGCGTTCTTTCCATCGTCGCTTGTTCCGCCGTACTGAGGAAGGTAGCTGTATGTGCACATATGATCTGCTTTGTACTTAGGATCTGCTACCTGAGCTCTGATTTCAGGAGTTCTGTAGAAGAGTCCGTTATCGTCTACGAGGTAGTCAACACCTTCAACACCCCAGAAACGAAGGTTCATGATATCCTGGTCAAGCATCTTGTCAAGGAATGAGAATGCAAGGTCAGGGTCTGCGCAGCTTGTTGTAACTGCGATACCTGAAGCTGTGTTAAGTGTGTCGCCGTATGTATGCCAACGGTTGTCCATTCCCTCGTCAATTGTAAGTCCAAGAGGAACATAGTTGCAGCCCTGTGCGTCAAGACCTGCTGTAAGGAGTGCGTCGTTGATCTGCTGGAAATCCCAGTACTGATCGCACATACCAAGTACGTTACCGTTTGAAAGCTTCTGGATATAGTCGTCGTACTTCTGTGTTCCGAAGTCCTTATCAACGATACCCTTCTTGTACTCTTCGTTCAGCTTAGCGAAGTATCTCTTAGCTGTAGGAGTTGTATTGTAGTCAACGATTGTAGGATCCTTGCCCTCGAAATCAACGATTACAGAACCGTCGTTTGGATATCCGTCAAGGAACTGAGGAGCGTTCTCAATACAGAAGTATCTCCAGTCATCGCAAAGGCATGTGTAAGGGATGATATCCATCTCGTTGCCGTTAGCGTCTTTTGTCTTAGGATTAGCTGCTGCATATCTCTCAAGAAGATCGAAGTACTGATCAAGTGTCTTGATCTCCGGGTAGTTATCCCACTCAAGAACTCTTGCCTGAATCCAGAATGCTTCGTCGTTGTGAGCTGTTCCTGTAGGAGCGCCCTTTGTGTTCTGGAATACGTTGCACCAGTAGATGTGTCCGTCATCCTGTCTGAACTGATCCCACTCTGTAGGAGTGTAGTAGTTTGTAAGGTTAGGATACTTGCCACTCTCAAGGTACTCATCCCAAGGAATAAGAACACCTTCGTTGTAAAGATCTGTAGATCCGTCACCACCATCGATAAGGTCAGGATATGTTCCTGATGCGATGATTGATCCGATTGCCTCTGAAACTGTCTGACCTGTCAGCCATGTCTCTTTAAGACGAACACCGGTCTTCTCTGCGATCATGTCCTGGATCTCGTTGTTACCGCTGTTGATCTCTGTTCCGGGCATTCCTGCGAAGAATGTGAAGTCAACGATCTCGTCAGGTGCATAAGTCTTTTCTTCTGCAGCTGCTGTTGTGTCTGCTGCTGTGTCTGTAGTAGCAGGTGCTGCTGTCTCTGTGCCCCCATTTGATGTCTGTGCGCTGTCGCCTGTGCTCTGAGCTGCTTCACCACAACCAACAAGAGCGGTTGCCATGAGCATTGTGCTCATTGACAGAGCAACAACTTTTTTCATTGCTTTGTTTTTCATAATTACCCCTTTCTCCCTTTTACTTTTTTATTTGGTCCAAAAAAAGTATGATTATGTGACACTTTTCATGGATTATTATAGAACTCAGAAAATTTTGATAGAATGGAATTCTTTTACTTCAATAAGCACTTTTTTTACTTCTTTAACAGAAAATTTACTTTTTGTTTCTTTTTCTTGTGCAAAATGGACATGTTTCTTTGGTATAATTAATATTTTGTACAAATTTCTTGTCATATTGCCATATAAACTTTGATTGGCTGTCCTGATGTTAATAGTAATGTATAACATCAGGACCACCCCATTCCAATCAAATATTGGCAAGGTCTTGCCAATGAATGCTCAGTGAAGGAACTCGATTGACTTAAGAGAACAGCTTCCGCTTCCTTTATATATAAGGTAAAGCGGATTTTTTCCGGAAACCGCATCAAACCTGCATTCGTGGGCTGTCCAGATGTTTGAGCCGATTGCTGTTAAAAGAGCTAAAGGCTCTTTTGAAAGATCGGTCTTAATTTCAAAGTGGCCATTAAAGTATGCCCTTGTCTTAATGCGAAGTCCCTTTACATCCTTAAGATCAAAGTACTTAAATCCGATCGTGGTTCCGTCTGTGATTGCCTTGATGTAGCCTTCATTCTGCTCGCCATCGCCGCCCTCCTGGACAACCCTTGGAGCGCCGTCTTCAACATACATCTTCTTCTCGGGAGTGAAGATGTTGCAGGCAATGTAAGCAGGGTATTCACCGATATCCATAAGAGGAGCACCGTTAAGTCCGCAGGAAGTGATCTCTACCTGAGGGATCTTTCCATCTTCTGTAAACTCGATCTTCTCTGCGCAACCCTGTCTTGAGAACCAGGTGCCATGGGTATGTCTGTGGTAAAAGATATACCAGCTGCCTCCAATTTCCACGATGCTGCCGTGGTTGTTGGCACCGTAAGCTGATGGATCATCGGCATTCTTGTAGGTATCTATATGGAGGTCGCAGTTACTTACGATAACACCGCCGTAGGTAAATGGACCTTCCGGTTTATCAGATGTTGCATAGCACAGTTCGTGCATAACTTCCGATGAGTAAATGAAGTAGTAGGTATCACCATGCTTTCTGATGGATGGAGCTTCGAAGAAAGCGTGTCCTTCGTATTCTGTACCCTGGCTGTAGCAGGATCCGGGAACGATGATCTCGGGAGCCTTAACTACGGTCAGCATGTCTTTTCCAAGGACTGTGTACATTGCACCGTGCCTTGACTTGTCGCCCTGTCCGCAGAAGCCTGTGTAGAGGTAAGTGATATCTCCCTCTGTCATTACGCCGGGGTCAAACTGTGGCTCGTCGCCGGCTTTTTTGCCGAGCTTTGTTCCGTCTTCATAGTGAACATAGCCGTAGAATTCAAAAGGTCCTGCAGGAGTATCGGCTACTGCTACCGACACGACATTTTCCTTGTCGAGAACATAGTAGAGGTAGTATCTGCCGTCCGGGCCGACTGTGATATCCGGAGCATAGAGGCACTGATGTCCGTCAGGGTTTAAAGGATCCAAAGTCTTGGGATAGATAACACCTTCGTAGTGCCAGTTGCCGAGGTCATTAACAGGTGCTGACCAGCACACATAATCTCCGAGGCAGAAGGTCTCTCCTCCCACAAGATCGTGTGAACCGTAGACATAAACCCTGTCTCCAAATACGTAAGGTTCGCCGTCCGGGATGTATTCCCAGGATGGAAGATAGGGGTTGACCGCCTGCTTTTTGCTGCCTTGTCTTATGCCGCCCTCCTGTCTTGGTGATGCTCCGCGGCCAAGAAACTCCATTTCGTTTCTCGCTGCATCTGCAAAAGCCTCCCACTTTGGAAGAGGAGTTCTGTCCTTGCCACATCCGTTGGGATCACCTGTCTTAATGAAGTTTGCAAAGTAGTCGCACATCTGACAGGCCAGCTCAAAGTGCCTTCCTGCGTAGGGCCTGTGACACATGTGAAGTGTATCGAAGAAGAACCACAGATCTACCGAGTGGAAAGTGCCGGGATAAGAATCTCCCGCATGACCGTCTCCCGGAATGTCGGGATCAAATCTGTAGTAGTAAAGCTTCTGATCCGGGCGGTTTTCATTTGCCTTCAGGAACACCTGCTTAACAGAGCGCTCCACCATGTTTACGCCGGCCTCTGAAAATTCATCCGTGGTGTTTCCTGAAATGATGGGAACATCAAGGCTCTTGCCGTTTGCAATGCTCTCTGTGGGATCGTCCTTGCAAAAGAGTCCGTCGATGATCGGGAACATTCTTCTGTGAGTTTCTGCAAATTTGTTGTAGCCATCAAGAAGCTCTCTTGAAGAAAGAGCTCTTGCTTCTTCCAGGTCTTTTATACCAAGGCTCTCAAAGAATTCTTTTCCGAGATCCTCTGCTTGCCCTAGGTTTAATGGATGGAAGATGTCAGCATCTGAATTATCGAGTCTGATGATTCCGCTAAAGATCGCAGCAGCCTTGATGATGTCTTTGTTGGCTTCGCACCCCAGCTGATGCTGAACGCTGGCTCCGCCTGCTGACTGGCCTCCGATAGTGATCCTATCCGGGTCTCCGCCGAAGGAGGCGATATTTCTTTTAACCCAGTCAAGACCTGCCTTCTGGTCGAGAAGACCGAAGTTGGAAGGAGAAGCAGGTGACTCGCCTGTTATCTCGGGATGAGCCATAAAACCAAAACATCCAAGACGGTAGGCGATGCTAACGACAATTACACCCCTCTCAGCAAGAGGCTCTCCGTTAAACTCCATCTCTGCCGTGTAGCCCCACTGGAAGCCTCCGCCGTAGATCCATACAAGGACGGGGAGCTTCTCATCGGCTTTTTTGGCCGGAGTCCAGATGTTGAGGTAGAGGCAGTCCTCACTGTTTCTGATCTCGGGATCAACGTGCCATTCGCGGTTATAAACGAGCTCGCCGATGCCCGGTGTATCCTGCATTGAGATGGGCCCAAACTCGAAGGCGTCCAGTGTCCCCTCCCAGTTCTGCACAGGCTGTGGCGCTCTCCATCTGTTTTTTCCTATAGGTGGTGCTGCAAAAGGGATGCCCTTAAAGACCGTGATACGAGGGTCGTTTCCGGGAAGTCCCCTGACTTTTCCGTTTTCTGTTACTGTTTCTCTAAGCATGATTTTTCCCCTTATTCTCATGAATTATATAGTTCATTAATTTTAATTTATTCTCGACGGTCACCATCTTCCAATCAAATAATGGCAATAAATTAGCAATTTATGAAAAGAAACGGAAATAATACTTGGTGTATATTTTTCTATAACATGAACCTAAATTTGGAGGATTACCAAAATGAGTGATATCAAGATCCTAAGCAGCTACAAAGCGCTTTCAGACCACAACCCTGTAATGGTGCAGAGATTCGGGGCTGACCCCTATGCACTTGAGTACAAGGGAAGAGTATATATTTACATGACGCTGGATTATCCGGAGGTGAATGACATCGGGGAGATCCAGGAGAATACCTACAGCAAGATCGACAAGATCAGCGTCATTTCATCAGATGACCTTGTTAACTGGACGGACCACGGAACGGTCTATGCAGCAGGTGCAAACGGCCAGGCGAAGTGGGGCGGAAATTCCTGGGCGCCGGCAGCAGCATGGAAGACCATTGATGGCAAGGATAAGTTCTTTTTGTACTTTGCAAACAGTGGAAACGGAATCGCAGTCCTTACGGCAGACAGCCCTGTCGGACCATTTACCGATCCTCTTGGACATGCGCTTATATCAAGAGAAACACCCACCTGTGCCGAGGTAACATGGCTCTTTGATCCGGCGGTCCTCATGGATGATGACGGCGAGAGCTACATATATTTCGGTGGCGGAGTTCCGTCTGACGACAAGGCTTCCGATCCCGGAACAGCAAGGGTCGCAAGGCTTGGAAAAGACATGATCTCTATCGTGGGAGATCCAAAGCCCATAGAAAATGTATCCTATCTCTTTGAGGATTCCGGCATAAATAAGATTGATGGAAAGTACTATTATTCCTACTGCTCAAACTTCTCCATGACACCTGAAGCCGAGAAGGAGAAAGGCTTTCAGCAGGGCGAGATTGTGACTATGGTTTCCGATGATCCCATGGGACCTTTTGAGATGGCAAATCCCGTTCTTAAGAATCCTGAGCATTTCTTTGGACTTGGCGGAAACAACCACCACTGCATGTTTAAGTTTGAAGGCGAGTATTACATCACCTACCATTCAA
>JAEEGH010024344.1_pt1 | contig 12225 bp, 5 predicted proteins | sample 9134181 | NCBI WGS metagenome assembly JAEEGH01 (sample SAMN16246544, study PRJNA631951) | gut metagenome | biome: gut microbiome; feature: rumen; material: DP-attached | host: Bos | place: Iran: Karaj | collected 2018-10
AGGGAGAGGCCATGGCATCGGAACAAAAAAAACAAATGGAAGAATTGGCGATGCAGGTGATGCAGCTTTCGCGGGATGACCTGTTGATTCATTTGCGCTTTGTTGACCTTGCGCTGGCAAATCTGACTTTAGAGCAAAGGCAGATGCCGCAGAGCCCTGAGACCGACCAGCTCCCTTTTATGATGACGAACGGAGCGGTACTCTACTACGATCCCGTGGGCGTCCTAAAGGCCTATATGGCAGATCCGCGGCTGGTTGCGAGGACGCTTCTTCATGTCTTGCTGCACTGCGTGTTTTTTCACGGCTTTCAGTATGAGAAGCTGGAGCCTGAAGCTTGGGATCTTGCGGCGGACATTGCCGTGGAGAATGTCATACAGGACATGCAGCTTCCCGGCGTAGCGCTGGAGGAGGATCAGGACCGCGCACGGAAATTTCGCGTCCTGAAAGAGGACTGCGGCGCACTGACAGCAGAGAAGATCTATCGGTATTTTCGCTTAAATCCACCTTCTGCTGCGGAGCGTGAGGAATGGATAAAGCTCTGTCGGCGAGACGGCCACGAGCTTTGGAAGCCCGCGGAGGAGCTGCTGATTACGCAGGAGCAGTGGAAGAAGATCAGCGAGCGCGTGAAAGCGGATTTAAAGTCCTTTACGAAGGGGAAGGCAGGGGCCGAGACCATTGAAAAGAACCTGGAGGAAGCCACCAGGGATCATTATGACTATGCAGACATTTTAAGGCGATTTACCGTGACGGGCGAGGACATGGCGGTCAATGATGATGAGTTTGATTATATTTATTATACCTACGGCTTGAATGTATATGGGAACGTACCGCTTGTGGAACCCTTGGAATACAAGGAGCTACATAAGGTCAAGGAATTTGTGATCGCGATCGACACCTCAGCGTCCTGCCGCGGCAGTGTGGTAAGGGCGTTCCTGAACAAAACATATTCGATCCTGAAGGGGACGGAGAATTTCTTTCACAAGATCAACGTACATATCATTCAGTGCGATCAAGAGGTGCAGAGCGACACGAAAATTACCTGTGACGATGACTTTGAGACCTTTATGAAGTATGGGAAGCTCAAGGGCTTTGGTGCGACGGATTTTCGCCCTGTGTTCTCGTACGTGGAACAGCTGCGGGAGCAGGGAGAATTCGAAAACTTAAAGGGTCTCATCTACTTTACGGACGGGTACGGAATCTATCCGGAGAAGAATCCCGGTTACGACGTGATTTTTGCCTTTTTGGAGGAGGACGAGCATCGGATGCCGGTGCCGCCCTGGGCGCTTAAGGTCATTCTCGAGGAGGAAGGCTTATGAATATTAAGCAGGCGAAGGATTATATCAAGAATTCGGTAAGTTTATATCTGAAAAAGGATGAGTTTGGGGATTATCGGGTGCCCGTGGTGAGGCAGCGCCCCATTTTTCTTCTGGGTGCGCCTGGTATCGGAAAGACGGCCATTATGGAGCAGATCGCGCAGGAGCTTGGGATCGCGCTGGTTGCTTACTCCATGACGCACCATACAAGGCAGTCCGCGCTGGGACTTCCGTTCATCGAGAAGAAGAATTACGGCGGCAAGGAATATCCTGTCTCGGAGTATACCATGAGTGAGATCATTGCTTCGATCTATGACACCATGGAGGAGAGCGGAATCAAGGAGGGAATCCTGTTCCTGGATGAGATCAACTGTGTCTCCGAGACGCTGGCGCCTTCGATGCTACAGTTTTTGCAGTATAAGGTTTTTGGGCGTCATGCGGTGCCGGAGGGCTGGGTGATCGTGACTGCGGGAAATCCGCCGGAGTATAATAAGTCCGTGCGCGAGTTTGACGTCGTGACGATGGACCGATTAAAGGTATTGCCCGTGGAACCGGACTATCGGATCTGGAAGGAGTACGCGACGGAGCACGGCGTACATGCGGCTGTTTTGAATTTCCTGGATCTGAAAAAGGAATGTTTTTATGTCATGGAGATGACGACGCAGGGGCGGAGCTATGTCACGGCCAGGGGCTGGGAGGATTTGTCGGAAATCCTAAAGCTCTACGAGGAAGAGGAGCTAAAGGTAGAGGAAAGCCTTGTCGAGCAGTACATTCGAAACCCGAAGGTGGTCAAGGAATTTACGGCCTATTATGATCTGTTTAATAAATATAAAAAGGATTATCGCGTCGAGGAGATCCTTGCGGGAACGCCTTCCGTTCAGGCGCTTGCGAGGGCCAAGGAGGCACCCTTTGATGAAAGGCTTTCGCTTCTTGGCATGCTTCTTGATAAGGTGCAGGCGGAGATGAAGGACGTCATGGAGCAGGCGGCGTATCTGTCAGAGCTTCGTGCACCATTAAAGGCTCTGCTTACGAAGACACAGGATGGTAAGGCAGAAGGCGTGGATGAAAACACGATGGGAGCCGGAAACGAGTCTTCGGATGCGCTTGCAGGCGTGATCCATATGTTGGATCAGATGATTGAGGGTCGCAGAAAGCTATTATACAATCTGCAGACGGCAGGATCCCTCTCCGACGAGGACAAGCGGAAGCATAAGCGTGTTTTGAGATTTTTGGAGGAGCGCAGAAAGGAACTGTTTCTTCGAGAATTCTCAGACCCCAAAGCATATGACGATTCAAGGCCTGACAGTCAGGGAAGCAGGGAACATGGGGAAGGCATTTCGCAGGACTGCAATGCCGCAGGCAATTGGATCAAGCAGAAATATAACGGCGAGGTTGCCCGCATGAAGCAGGAGACGCAGCGGACGGGCGAGCAGCTTCATGCCCTGTTTTCCTTCGCAGAGCAGGCGTTCCAAAATGGCAATGAGATGCTGATTTTGGTGACGGAGCTGACGGTCGGGAAATCCTCCTCCGCATTTATTGCGACTTTCGGAAGCGAGGATTATCGAAGACATAATGAAGAATTGATGCTCAGTGAAAGACAAAACGATTTGAAGGGAAAGATCGCGGAGCTGGGACTGTAAGGGCACCGAAAGTGCGTAAGGGCACACAAAATGCTTAATGCGATGAAGTATGATGGAAATGCAAAATAGACGAGACGGCAGGAAAGAAAAATGAATGAACTAATTTTGGAAATATCAGCATTGGCCATATCAATCTTTTGCTTGTGGGATTGCTTTGCCCACAGGCGAAAGCTTTATTGGCCAATGCCAAACACCTGGAAAGAAAAAGTTCGGGATCAGCATTTTATTTACGTCATGCAGCTTGTTACACTGAGTGCGTCAGCCTTTTTCTCCATTCTAGAGGCGGGCGTAGAGCGATATGCTCCCGTGAAAAATGCCGTAATTCTCTTTACCCTGAGTGAAGGATATTTCTTGGCCCACGTTGTCATGTCCTTCCTGTTTACGCTCTATATTCTCAATATGTCCGGAGCCAGCAAGGAGCATGGAAGGAAGTTTTTCCTGGCATTTTTCACCCCATTCTTTTTCTCGGAGTTTATGGTGATTATAAATCCCTTTACGAAAATGATCTTTTACGTGGATCAGAATGGTGCATACCGCAGGGGGGATTTTATCTGGCTGCTTTATGTCATTGCCACGGTTTACATCGTGCTTGGCGTCATCTTCTTTTTCATGTACAAAAAGCGTTTGTCCGTTATGGATCGTAAGGCGGCGTTCATTCTGATTTCCATTGCGATCCTAGGTATTTGCATTCAGGGAATTTGGTTCATTACGGTGGAATTATTCTTTGAATCAATCTGCTTCTTAGGCTTTATGATGCTGCTTGAGGATCCGGCCCAGCAGCTTGGAAGCGGAAAAACGGGAAGGATCAGTCAGGGCTTTGTCGTCGTCATTTCCATGATTTTTATTGTTGTCATCGCGATCAATATTAACCTGATCTATCAGACCGGCTCGGAACAGACGGGCAGGATCGGAACCATTCAGCTCGATAACATTAAGGGGAACCTTCAGGAAACCATTTCGGGGGCGGAGGGAAATCTTCTGCGCTTTACCATGGGGATGGAGCAGCTCATCAATGAATCCAAGGACATGGAGGAAATTGAGACCTACATTCGTGACCAGAAATCATACCTTTACGATCTGACGGGAGGCAACTGCTATAATGTCTATGCAGCTGCGCCTGATTGGACGATCATTCCGGATTTTGACATGCCGGAGCACTATCATGCCGTGGAGAGAGTCTGGTATCTCGGTGCCAAAAAGAATGCAGGAAGAATTTACATTTCGGAGCCCTATATCGATGCGGCAACGGGAAATCTTTGCTTTACTCTGTCGAATCTGCTCTCGGACGGAGACGTCGTAACGGCGATGGACTTTACGCTTTCGCGAGTGCAGGACAGTGTGGCACAGATGAGTGAGGATGCAAGCCAAATTGCCATGATCGCAACGAAGGAGGGAACCATTGTCGGAAGCACGGATCTCGAGGCACAGGGCAAGAAGGTCAGCGAAGCCTACCCGGAATATGAGGAAGTATTTGAGCGCGTAAAGGCATCCAATGAGCACAGGAGCTTTTCCATGAAGATCTCCGGAAAGAATTATATCGTTTTCAGCAACGAGACAAGCAATGAATGGCAGCTGATCCTCGGCGTGGAATCCGATGCATTTTATTCCGAGATTTATCATCAGATGGTCATGCTTGGCGCCATTGATCTTCTCATGGTTGCCGTGATCGTAGTCTTCTATCTGGTGAGCGTCAACAACCAAAAGAAGGCGGAGAATGCGCTGGTTGCAACGGAGGGCTTCATCTCCAATCTTTCGGAAAAGCTGAAATCTCCCGTGAATGACATTGTGAGGATCAGTGACAGAACGCTTCGGGAGGAGCAAAACAGCCAGGATGCCCTAAGGGATATTCGGGAGTACGGGAAGCGGCTGCAGGAGACGATGGAGAATCTGTTTTCCTATTCAAGCATCCTAAAGAGCCGTGTGAAGGAGGAGTCCGAAAAGGGGAAAAAGCGTGGCAGGGAAGCATCGGCCTCGAGCAGATATATCCGAAACGGCATCATCGGCATTCTGGTGGCAGCACTTCTTACGGGACTGTTTTTATCCATCGGCACGGCTACAAAATGGGGCAACTCCCGAATCGGAAGGGAAGCGGACAAGTACCATGCGGAGCTGAATCGCTGGATTTTACAGCAGCAGAGCATTCTCGGCATGTTTACGAACGTCATCATCGCGGATCCCTCTGTTTTGGATGATTATGATCAGGCAGTGAAGTGGCTGAACGATATTGCTCAGAATTATAATGAATTGTCGGTTTGCTATATGGCGAACCCCTATAACACGGAACACTCTGTCATTATGAATAACGGCTGGGTTCCGGAACCCGATTATCACGTGGAGGAGAGGCAGTGGTACTTAGATACGGAGCGCTCTGGTGACGGATACAGTATTTCAGCGCCCTATTATGATTCCCAGACGGGTTTGTATTGTATTACCTTCTCACAGATTGTTTATTCAAAGGACGGCGAATTTCTGGGCATTTTCGCCATTGACTGTTACATTGAAAAGCTGATTCAGGTGCTGGATGACAGCTATTCTGAGGATGGGTATGCATTCCTTGTGGATCAGGACGGAACGATCCTAAATCACCCCTATAAGAATTACGAGATGGGTGATGGCTCCATTACGAACATTGAGGATACCGAATATGCGGAGGCCTATCACAATGGAAGTCTCTTTGGAATGCGGGATTATGATGGACGATATGTTTCCTGTCGTGCGCAGAGAAGCAGCATCTCAGGCTTTACTGTCATGGTGGTGCAGAACTGGTGGAGCGTTTACGGAACCGTCATGCTTGTGGCGCTTGTGTTCCTGATCATGCTGGTTGCCTCCATCATCGCCGTGGCAGCCATGATCAGCCGCTTTATCCAGTGGCAGGAGGTTGCCAACAAGAAGCTTGTCGAGGCAGCTGAGGAGGCCGTTTCCGCAGGAAAGGCAAAGTCCAGATTCCTTGCACAGATGTCCCATGAAATCAGGACGCCCATAAATGCCGTGCTTGGCATGAATGAGATGATTCTTCGCGAGTCGGAGGATGCGTCCATCCAGGAGTATGCAGGAAACATTCAGTCTGCAGGTAAGAACCTGCTTGGCCTGATTAATACGATTTTGGATTTCTCGAAGATTGAAGAGGGAAAGATGGAGATCCTTCCCGTGAGATACGATACCGCGACGATGATTGACAACGTTGCACTTTCCATCGCAGGCAGGGCAAAGGACAAGGGGCTGATCTTCGAGACGCATGTTGACGAGATGCTGCCGACGGCGCTGTACGGCGATGACATGAGGATTTCTCAGGTCATCATGAATCTGTTAACCAATGCGGTGAAATACACGAAGGAGGGACGCGTGGATTTCTATGTCACGGCGGCGAAGAAGGATGAGGAGACCATTCGTCTTGGCATTCGCGTAAAGGATACTGGCATTGGCATTAAGAGCGAGGATATTGGAAAGCTTTTTGAATCCTTCACTCGTCTTGAGGAGGATCGCAACAGAACCATCGAGGGCACGGGACTTGGAATGTCCATCGTTCACAGGCTCCTTACCATGATGGGCTCGAAGCTTGACATACAAAGCGAATATGGCAAGGGCTCTGAGTTTTCCTTTGAGCTGGATCAGACGGTTGTCGATTCAACGCCGATCGGTGATTTTAAGCAGAAGGCCAAGGCTGCCGCGGAAAAGCGTGAGAGAGAGGCCGGCATGTATGCACCAAAGGCAAGGGTGCTTGCGGTAGACGACAATGAAATGAATCTTAAGGTCATCAAGAATCTTTTGAAGATTTTTGGAATTGTACCTGAGCTTGCAAGCTCTGGTGATGAGGCATTGAAGAAGCTTTCCGCGGGGCAGTTTGACATTGTGCTTTTGGATCACATGATGCCCGGAATGGATGGCATTGAGACGCTAAGGCACGCGAGGGAAAATGGCGTGATTCCTGCGGAAACCAAGGTGATTGCCTTGACGGCAAACGCCGTGGTCGGTGCGAGGGAAGGGTATCTGGCGGCTGGCTTTGACGATTACCTTTCGAAGCCCGTGGAAATAAAGCTCTTGGAGAGAATTCTGAAAAAGTATCTTCCCGCGGACGTTGTAGAGGTTAGACAGAAAGCAGATGCTGCGGAAGAAAACGTGAAGAAGACGGGAAGCGCGAAGAAGGCGGAAGGCGCGAGGAAGGTGGAAAGCGCGAAGAAGGCGGAAGGCGCGAGGACCAGCAATCAGAAGACAGTTGCAGATGAGAGGATTGAGAGTGGGAAGAATATGGCAGGTGCTCAGTCTGCAACGCTTGAAAGGGATGAGATAAACCTTGAGCAGGATGAGGCAAGCCTGGAAGGGGACGATGAAATCTTTGAGTTCGCTCCGGAAGGGGATGAGTTGATGGAGTTCTTGCCAGAGGGCGAGGGCGAATCCAAGGTGGAGACGTCAGAGGACGTCCTGAAGCGCATTCAGCAGGAAGGAATCCTGACGGAAGAAGGTCTCTCTTACTGTGCGGGAGATCAGGAGTTCTATCTGGAAATGCTTTCCGATTATGCGGACAGCGAGAAGAACCGCGAGGAGGAGCTGAACGCAGCCTTTGCGGCGAAGGATTGGAATGCCTACGCCATTAAGGTGCACGCGCTAAAGAGTGTTGCAAAGACGGTGGGAGACGCGAAGGTGTTTGAGGGAGCCAAGTCGCTGGAGATGGCCGCGAAGGAAGAACGAGAAAAGGAGATTTTGGAAAAGCACCCGCTGCTGATGCAGGAATATGCACGCAAGGCAGACTTCCTCCATGACTTGCTGTAATATCCAAGGAGAAAGAACAAATGTAGGAATTTTTGTAAACGAGGCAGTAATTTTGAGACAGCAGCGACTGCCTAAGAGGAAAAATCGAATTATAGGCAAGCGAGAAAGTCAGGAAATGATTGCCTGAAAGGCAAAAATGAAAGCTAGGCAAGCGAAAAAGAGAGAGGATGCTTGCCCGAAAAGCAAAAGGAAGAGTCCAGGCAAGCGACAAGGCATGGCAATTTGTGCTTGTCACGGTGCTCATTTGGCTTGTCCTTAACTACACGGTGCCCGGCAGCTAAATGCTTCTCATCCGGATGCTGTCGCGCTAGCAAGCCCTTCGGTTTGGTCTGCGCTGTGCGGTGCCCATTCGCATGCGGCTGTGCCGCATTGCTTATGCCGCGCTGTCGCGCTATGCATCCAGCCCGAAATATGTCCGCTTGTGAGCAAGCTCCCGGCGAACAATTCGGGACTGTCTGCGCACCGCATGTAGAAACGCGCAACTACAAGTTTGTCATGGAAAAAGAAATTGGTAACTTCTAATTTGTCAGGGAAAAGAGCCCTGCAACTTCAAGTTTGTCATGAGAAAGAGCTCGATAGTTTCAAGCTCGTTGATTTAGAGCACTGTTGATAAGAAAGGATATGGTAAGGTGGAGTATTCATTTCCAGAGGGAAGCTTTCAGTATGGAAAGCTGGGACAAGATGGAATAGAGCTGGTGCAGTATCAAGGTCTGGCGGGGCATGTGGAGATCCCGGAAGTGTTGCCCTGGAAGGAGCTTGTGAAGGGCATGGAGCCTGAACATGCAGGGGAAGAGATGGGAGATGCGACGGATAGCTTCCATGATAGCTTCCATGATAGTCTCCATGATAGCTTCCGTGATTGCCTTCCTGTGCGGGCATTGGCGAAAAAAATGTTTCTGAGTAAGAAATATTTGCGGAGCGTTGTGGTTCCGGCGAGCGTTGAAAGCGTGGGGGATTGGGCCTTTGCGTACTGCGATTCCCTGCGGGAGGTAACCTTCTTGGGGCGAGAAGTAATGTTTGGAAAGGATGTTTTTAAGGAGTGCCCTAATCTTCGCTGCGTACGATTTCTGAATGCGGCGGACGAAGCTGGTTACCGGGGAAGCAATGGTACGGGAAACAGCGGTACGGGAAGCAGCGGTACAAATAGTGGTGGAACGAGAAGTGGCGGCACGGAAAGCCATGGTACGGGAAGCAATGGTACGAATTGTGGCGGAACGGGAAGCGGCGGCACGGGAAGCGTTGGCGTGGGGAGCGGAAGGCGCGACCAGACACATGACGGGATCGGCGCTTTGTTGGCAGCAGCCGTGACGCAGATGGACGCCTCGTATCTTCTGGCTGCAAGGGAGGCAGGTAGCCCCGAGTGGCTCGGGAAATGGGATGCAAGAATGCTTGCGATCCTGCGGGCGGCGGATGACGAAGGGTATGCAAAGCAGATCCTTTGTGGCGAGGAGGACTACGAAAGCGCGGATTATGAGACCTTCCTGCGAAACAGTAGGAAGCGAAAGGTGAGGCTGCTGTTGCTTCGGCTGCTATGGCCGATGGGGCTTGCGCCTGCTGCTGAAGCGGAATGTAAGGCATATCTGCTTTCCCATACGCTGGGGTGCGCAACGGAGGAGACCTGGGCGGTCATCCGAGATGAGTATGGAAATCGCAGGGAGTTTTATGAGCTTTTTGCAACGCTGGGATGTCTGACCAGGGAGAACGCTCCTGACGTAATTGCTGAGACCAGGCAGGACTGCCCTGAGATGAAGGCGTACTTTTTACGGTATCAGGCAGAGCATTTTGGAACGACGGGATTTTTTGATGACATGGAGCTTTGACGACATGGAGCTTTGATGACATGGAGCTTTGACAATGAGGGGAGCTCCTGACATAAGATTTATCTGGCGGGATGTTTTGAGAACGGTGCAATTCTTAATATTTCTTAAGAGATGTCTTAAGAGGATATTAAGTTGTATATTGAAGAGAAAAATGATAGAATAAGAAAAGAATGCAGGAATCCGCAAGGGATACTGCACATGTAGCAGGAGGACAAAAGGATATGGCAATGACATTGGAACAAGTGAAGGAAAAAGTGGCAAAGTATGGTCAGGAGCAGGTTCTGAAATATGTTGACGAGCTGTCGGATGCGGAAAAGGAAGTACTGTTTTCGCAGATCGAAGCAACCGACATGGATGTGATCGAGTGCTGCAAGCACAAGGAGGATATGGTAAAGCGCGGCGTGATTTCGCCCCTTGGCGCCATGGAGCTTCCTGAGATCGAAGCAAATCGTGAGAGCTTTACAAAGACTGGTATTGAGGCGATCAAGGCCGGAAAGGTTGGCGCAGTACTTCTTGCAGGCGGCATGGGAACGAGACTTGGAAGCGATAATCCCAAGGGCATGTACAATGTTGGTATTACGCGCGAGCTGTACATTTTTGAGTGTCTGATCAATAATCTGATGGACGTGGTAAAGCAGGCGGACGCATGGATTCATCTGTTCGTTATGACGAGTGATAAGAATAATGACGCGACGATCGGATTCCTGACCGAGCATAACTTCTTTGGATATAACAAGGATTACATACATTTCTTCAAGCAGGAGATGGCAGCGGCAACGGATTATAACGGAAAGATTTTGCTGGAGGAGAAGGGCAAGCTTTCAACCTCTCCGAACGGAAACGGTGGCTGGTTCATTTCCCTTCAGAAGAATGGCCTTTTGGATCTCGTGCATGAGCAGGGCATTGAGTGGATCAACGTATTCGCAGTGGACAACGTGCTGCAGCGCATCGCAGATCCCTGCTTCATCGGTGCTACCATCCAGAAAAACTGTGTGGTTGGTTCCAAGGTGGTTCGCAAGGCTGCACCCGACGAGAAGGTTGGCTGCATGTGCTTAGAGGATGGAAGACCCTCCATCGTAGAATACTATGACATGACGCAGGAGCTCATGGATGCGAAGAATGAAAAGGGTGAGCCCGCTTACAACTTCGGCGTTATCTTAAACTACCTCTTCTTCGTTCCTGATCTTGAGAAGATGATGGCGAGTCTGCCTCTGCACGTTGTTGAGAAGAAGATTCCTTATCTGGATGAGAACGGCAACCTCGTGAAGCCCGAAGCACCCAACGGATACAAGTTTGAGAGCCTCGTTCTCGACATGATCCACCAGCTCTCCTCCTGCCTGCCGTTTGAAGTTGTTCGCGAGCATGAATTCGCACCCATCAAGAACAAGACCGGCGTTGACTCCGTAGAGAGCGCAAGAGCCTTATTGCAGAAGAATGGGGTTGTATTATAACTGCAACAACAAGAAAAAACAACAAAACTTGCCGTGCGACATAAAAAGGATTGGGGGAGAGTGAAATGGGGGTTATCAGGTATACGTTCTACTCGAAGACTTTGGGTGAGCAGACGAATATTTGTGCGATTGTTCCGACCTATGAGGTATGGCGGGACAAGATGGATTACAAGGATTATTACAAAAACTACGGGAAGAAAGAGCGCCTGTTCATTATGCACGGCGGTTCCGATGACTCAACGCTGTACCTTCGCAGAACACGCATTGAAGAGTATGCATATGAGCGCGACATGGTCGTGATTTTCCCGGAGGTTCGCAATAGCTTCTATAGCAACATGGTACATGGCAAGAAATACTTTGATTACATTTCCAAGGAACTGCCTGAGATGGTCATGAACATGTTCCCTGTTTCCAAGGAGCGCAAGGATCATTTTGTGCTTGGCAATTCCATGGGAAGTCACGGTTCCTTTAAATGGGCGCTGAATCGTCCTGATTTCTTTGCGGCTGCGACTGGCATGTCCGGCGCGGGAGACCTTGAGGAGCTCGGGTTCTACAGCCCCATGTCCGTGCGTGTTCGCAATTCCTTCGGAACGATCGAGGAGTATCGCGGAAGCATGAATGACTTTAAGCACCTGTATCGTGAAATGCTGAAAAATGGCACGGAATTCCCGAGACTATATGCCTGCTGCGGTACGGAGGACGGCTTCTATCCTGGCGCAAAGAAGTTTGCGGAGGATGCGAAGGCCGCCGGCGTGCCCATTGAGTGGACGGAGAGCCCCGGAAAACATGAGTGGGTATATTGGGATGCCATGCTTCCCATGATGCTTGACAAGATGGTAAAGGGGGTGTAGGCGATGGGAATGATGCATTTTGATTATCTGTCTACGGTGCTTGGGTATCACACCAGCATTTATTATATCCTGCCAGCCTGCACGCATGATGGAAGGGAGCCAAAGGCAACGCTGTATCTGCTTCACGGCGGCGCCGGAAATGGCATGGATTGGATCCGCTATACGTCCATTGAACGCTATGCAGATGAGTTCGAGGTAGCCGTTGTCATGCCTGAGGTCGACGGAAGTTGCTTCTACGCGGACATGAAATATGGTTATAATTATTTTACGTTTTTAAAGGACGAGGTGATCGCAGTTTCTGAGACCTTGCTCCCCGTAAATAAATCGGCGGACAAGCGCCTTGTCGCAGGTCTTTCCATGGGCGGCTATGGCGCATTCAAGTG